>Ga0222708_1000015_pt1 | contig 54978 bp, 43 predicted proteins | sample AntAcemetage1576_FD_179806 | JGI IMG/M metagenome (GOLD analysis project Ga0222708, IMG submission 179806) | Saline water microbial communities from Ace Lake, Antarctica - #1576 | ecosystem: Environmental > Aquatic > Non-marine Saline and Alkaline > Saline | place: Antarctica: Ace Lake... | reverse complement strand
AACTAATAAATTTAACTGCGTTAGAAAACATAACCACTAGTAAACAAGTACTAGTGGTTATAATAAATAATTGTGTTAAATGAGTGCTATTTGGCTACAGCAAATTTGCTGATGTTGCCTTTGGAGACTGATGCTGTGTCTGATTGCCAGTCTCTCAATGCAATAAACTCACTCAAACCGTAAATACCACTATCAGACAACCTATTTCCTTTGATAGGTATGTACTTAGCGGTGTTTTGAGGTGTTCTTAACTTAATAGAATAACCTTTGTCATTTTGTACAATCTCCAATGAAGGATCATCATTGACATTTACTGTCGTATGTTCCTTATGAAGTCCATAAACTGCTTCACCATACTCTTGCAGATCATCAAAGAAACCTGCAACTTGTGGTGCAACTTGAGGTGTAGCTGATACATTTGCTACTGGGGCATTAACATTAACTGTGTCCATAATAATAAAATTTAAAAATTAAAAATAAATATAAACTACGTTTAATATAGAAAGAGTTTGGACTCTTGTGGGTTCATACTTTAGTGGTAATTGACAATAGTCTGGAATCTTGTGGGTTCTAGTTTTCAGAAGAGAAGAGAAGAGAGAGAGAGCCAATTTTATACCTATATATAAGGTGTGTCTCTTCTCTCATTTCGTCTGAAATTTTGAGAGGTTTATTTATACCTATATATAAGGTGTATGAAAATTGTTTTTGAAATGCTGAATCACATTTCATCTGGTCTAAGCAGAATCTCATTTAGATTTAATATAGAAACTAATTTAAAAATTAATTTGTAAAATGAGTTGAGTTATTTGACATGAGTTTTAGTTACTGTTGCTGGTACACATCATACAACTCCAGATGAGTTAAGCTCAATGATAAGACTAGCAATCACTCAGCTCACAAAGGTGCAAAGCGAAGCTTAGCTACGAAGAAAAAGACATATTAATATAATGAATTTATGACGAGCGAAGCGAGGAAATAAATTCATTATATTAATATATTTTTTTTCAGCATCCTCTTGCATAGAATTTTAAAAATAGTATATTATATTATTATAGCATTGTAGTACTTATATATAAGAAACTATATAAGATTCTTACGCTTTTATTTAGATTTCACAACTATTTTATATAGAAATTTACTTAGTCCTTCAGGAAGTAAAGTTAATTCATCTTGAGTTTTATCAACTGTTGCCGCTTGGAGAAATAATGATAGCAGTTCTGTGACTACTATCATTAATGACATCATTATCTTCTCTTCATTGCTGATAACACAACTAATGAAACTAAAGATAAAGGAACAATACTAAAGCTGAATAATAACTCAACACCTGCGAGTGCTTCAGCTATGTAACCTCTAAGTATTACAGCAGCAATAGTTAGAGTAAATAACAGAGCTATAAATAGCCCTGTTATTCTTAGTGAAGAACTAAACATTATTGAATAGCTGCATAAGCAATCTTACCAACTTCGATATTACGCTCAGGCCATGCTGTAATGGCTCTCAACATAACTAAACGATAAGCTGGTAAATCAGTAGGAACACCCTTACGTAACGGATGATAAACCGTTCCTTTAGGTAACTCATGTCTGATTGCATGACCAACAGTACCGTCTTCATAAGTCTGCTGCTCCACCTTAAACTGTTCAGTTACAGCAATAGGTGGTGAAGTCTTAACGTCTTCATAAATCTTACGACCATAAACCTTAGCTTCACTAACGAAACTATCAAGATCAAATGATTGATCTGCACTACCTTGGGCATTAGGATTCAAAGTGTCCATAATTAAATTGGTTATTGAGTTAAAAAACAGATTGCTTCGTTGCAATCCTTATCTTTAAGAGTCGTCTGAACTCTTGTTGACCATTAAGTGATTAACTCAACCTTATGTGGTTGAATTAACCTTATAGAGTTGAATTAATTTATACTTATCTATAGTATTCGTCTGGAATCTTGTGATTCGATGGGGGTACTTCCATCTGTTTAGTAAGTGGGGGTCGATTCTTTATGTGGATTCCCTCACACAAAAAATTCCTATAATTTTTTCAAATTCATTTTTCTATATATGTTCCATAAAAAATTCCTAATAAAAATTTAAATACACTTTTCTACATATGAGCTTTTTATATATCTACGAAATAAAAAGTATAAAAATTCTTATACTATTCGTTTGGAAGTACAAACTTTTTTGTACTATCTTTGATGCAGATATTAATAGAGTTATTATGAATGACAAAAGAAGAGATTTGCGAGATGTGATTGGAAAGAGCAACGGTTCACAATCATCTCCTGTTTTTGACCATAACGGTAAACCCCTTGGTGGTAAACAAACCTTTAGTACGTTTGATGAATATCAACCTGATCAGAAAAGAGGTGAGTTTAACATTAAACTAGTTCCTGGTTATATAGCCGTTGCTATACCACCTATGCCTAAATTAAGCTTTATAGTTAGTGATCAACAGAGAGCACAATGGCAAGCAGAGACTTTCAAGAATGGAATGAGAGCTTATAAGATCATTAGTGTTGCTGAAGGTTCTATGTTTAACGTAGGTGAGTATGCTTATGTAGACTTAAGCGAAACACGACCTATAAGATATAATGTAAGAGGACACATCTTCTGGTTACTTAGTGAACAAGTAATTGCATTTACTGAAGGTGATGTTCCTGCATATAAAGAATATGAAGCGTCTTTAAATGAGACACTTAATAAGGTAAACAAAGCCGAACTTCCACCTGAAAAGACAAGAGTTGAAATGATTAAGCCTGCTCCTGTTGAGAATGTTTCAGTACCTAGTACTGCTCCTAAAGTAGAAGAATAGGTTTGTTTTGTGGGTTAACGTGCTGTAATAAATAAAGCACTTAAAGGGTAGGTATTAGCCTACCCTTTTTTATTTTAAATTAAACATTATGAATGGACAAGAATCAAATAAACTACAGGAAAGTATAATGTGGTTAGGTATGAATTTAAAAAGATTGAATGAGCCTAATCCATATCCTGAAAGTTACAATCCTAATAATACTAAGATTGCACCTACAGCAGACGATTTGAAACTTTAAATAGTAAGATTATGCATATAGAGAAAGAGATAATAGCACAGATTAAGAATCATTTAACAATAATGTCTTCACTTCTTAAGAGTTTAAAGTTAAGTCCTACAGAAGTGTTAAAACTTAATGACCCCCTATGGAGAGAAGAAGCTAGTATAAATGTGATTTATGCTACTGAGAGAATTGACTTGGCTAATCGGTGGCTAACTAAGTTTAATAACACTTTGAAGTTGGGAGATTCTGAAAAGAAACAAGATCGTACACCAATACACTTTCCTACAAGTAATGGACCTAAAGCTATAGTTTATCTGGAACAACTTGACATTCTTGAGATACACCTGAAGAACATAATTGAAATTGTAGGTAGTTTCAATCGAACAGGTAGTCATATGGCTAACATAGTCAGAACAAGAATCTGGACACTACTTAGTGAATCTGTGATATTTTTACAGATGGAACAAGATTCTATTAGAGATCATAGTGAGGAGGAAAGACCATTAGAGGTAGTTGAGAAAACTATTGCTGAAAAACAAGAAGATATTAATCGAGTTAAGAAAGATATTGAAGCTAATAATGAGGCAGTTAAAGGTAAGAAAGTAGATGCTGAATTGGAAGCTAATATCAATGAGTTCTTTGATAACTTAGAAAAGAAAGTTAATTCGGCCAGAACTATAAAACAGATCAAAGCTTTAACCATGTTTGAACCTTCTCCTGAGTTTAAAACTTCTGATTTGTACAACATACGATATGAGAAGTTTAGAGCTTTGGTGAATAGTAGCATTAAGGATAAGCATAATCCCTCTCCTCAAGGGGATAAGAAACAATCATCTGAACCCACTAAAGATAAGAAAAACTAGTTAGTATGGTTAAGTTAGAGTTAGAGAAACATCAGTATTTCGATGATGCTAGACTTGAGTATGAGTCGGTATCTAGAGTAATCAGTAAGTTTAAGTCTGATCCTTTTGATGCACATAAGATGTCTTCTTATAAAGCTATCAAAGATGTTTTTCAACAAAGTGGTATATGGGAACAGTTATATAATGCCTCAGGAAGGGATTGGACTAAAGTAGTAAACACGTTTAGAGATAAACGAAGACAAGGTGTTTATAATAACAATCCCTTCCTTATTAAAGCGGTGTTAGAACGTAAACAGTATTGGTTAGATCAATGGAAAGATGCTACTGCTGAAGGTACTGCTTTTCATGATGATATGGAAAATGATGCCAATAACGCTAGAGTTATACGTAGTACTATTAAAGATAGTAATGTTCATTCAGGTAAAGTTCTTAATGTAACTTCAGGTAGAGATTCAGATATTATTCATGCGCCCCTTGAGTTCAATGGTATATTCACAGAAGCCGTTATATATAACAAGAAGTACTTTCCTTTAGCTGGTACTATTGACAGAATTGAGAAACACGGTATTAATGTTTATCTGTATGACTATAAGACTAACAAAAAACTAAACAAGACTTCTTTTAATATGAGGCATATGAGAATGCCTGTACATGAGTTACTTGATTGTAACTTTAGTCATTATACCTTACAGTTATGTATATATGCTTGGATGCTAGAGCAAGTTGGTTATAAGATATGTGGTTTAGTTATAGAACATATTATAAGAGATAAGAAGGGTAGGCTAACTGATCAATTTAAACCTTACGTTATTGAATATAGACCTGACTTAGTAGAAAAGATATTGAGAGCTTACGGTAAGAAGTATTATAAAAAGAAATGAAAGACTTTAAAGTATTCAAGATACGTATAAGAAATTACGAAGACTACCTTCAGTTGTTACAAGGTGTGTTTAATCTATCTCCTAAAGAGAGTGAAGTATTAGTGAAGTGTTTAAAGTGTATGACAAGACTTAATGAAAAGTGTATTACTACTGAAGTCAGAAGACAATTAGCTTCTGATTTAAACATTAGTAATATTAATGTATATATAAAAAGTCTGAAAGATAAGTCAGTAATTTTGAAAGCTAATAACGAACTCGTCATTAATGAACTTTTGTTATTGAGTAGTAGTCATAAAGGAATAATATTTGTATGGGAAATAGAAGAATAAAACCTATCATTACTGATGCTGATGTGAAAGTAATTAGTAGTGAAACAGGAATGAGTGAAGAAGTTGTTAGAGATGTTATTAATATTGTTCCTGAGTTCTTTAGGTTTCATATAGAAGATAACAAAGATAAACAAGTTGTATTTAGCTTTAAAGCATTTGGTCAGTATAAGTTTGTTCCTAGATTTTTAGATAGATTAACCTTAAAAAGAAATGGTAGACCTCGTAGTAATAGAGAGTGGGATGGTGAAGTACAATCCGATTCTGTTTTCAGTAGTTCCGTTCAAGAACCTACTGAAGAAGATATATAGTGAAGATAAAAGTAAGGATAAGGAAGAAAAACTTAGGCTTCTTACGTATATCTACTATATGGCAGATTATCGTAGTACATACTTAAATAACTATGAACTTGATGAAGCAGAGTCAAGGGTTCGTAGATCATTAGGTATGGATAAAGATTATGAACTTCCTGATGAAGTTAATAGTTGTATTGCTGAATATAAGTATCAACAAAGAACACTTACGTTAGATACTATATGGGAAACTCAAGATGCTTTAAGGTTAACTAATAGTGTTATTAAGCTACTAAAAGCTAAAGTGAAAGAAGGTCTTGAGTATGCTGAAATGAAAATGAATGAACCTCACGAAACTAGTGGTGGTAAGAAGGACGATAATACTTCTTTCTTGTTGAATCAGTTAGATGAAATATTTAAGTTCTCTAAGGAACTTCCTGATAAGATTAACTCTTTAGATAAGTTAGAGAAGCAACATACTATTGAACTATCTAGTAAAAGTAAAGGTAGAAAAGGTGGTAAGAATATCAACTACTTAGAACAGAAGAAAAATGTAGATGATATTGTCAATGGTCATAATGGTGGTGTATCAGTTAGAAAGATAGATTAATGTTAACAAACTCAGCCTATTTTAGTGAAGATGCCAATTACTTCAAACGTCATGGTAAGTATGACTGTGGTGAACCTGGTACAGATGAATATAACCAGTTTTGGAGAGAACGTGCTAAACGTAGTATATACGGTTATCGTGTTGGTGATGTTTACATAAGTGGTTATCATTATTTCTGGTTAAATTTCTGTCCTATAGATATAACAGAAGAAACTTACGGTGAGACACATGGTACTAAGTCAACTAATGCTAGAAGAGTTGGAGAAAGAAAGAAAGACTTTCCTGCTATGTGGGATGTCAATTATGACTTCTTTATTTATTGTGAAGTTGCAGAGAATGGATTAAGAAACTTAGAGAAGTTAGATTACATAGGTACAGATCATGCTGAGGAACTACCGTTCTTTTCTGAAGATGATATTGCTTCTGGTGGATTTGATGCTATGTATCTCAAGCCAAGGGGTGTAGGTGCTTCTTATATGGGTGGAAGTATGCCAGCCAGAAACTACTTTACTATACCAGGTTCTAAGAGTTTCATTGTAGCAGATAACAAAGAATACTTACAACGTGACGGTCTTTATAATAAGTTTACTAGTTATCTTTCATTTATAAATGAGAATACTGGATTTACTAAAGCTAGTGATGTAAAGAAGTCAGCTAGTGAGATGCACTTTAGAGCTTCTTTTAAAGACCCTGTTACTGAGATGGAAAGTGCGGATAGCTTTATGAGTGAGGTTATAGGTATATCACTTAAAGATGATGTAGAAAAGATTAGAGGTAAGAGGGGTAAGTTAATTAGTTATGAAGAGATAGGTAACTTTGCTAACTACATTCGTGCATGGCGTATAACAGATGACTCTGTAAGACAAGGTGATATATCATGGGGATTAAGATTAGGTTGGGGTACAGGTGGTACTGAAGGCTCTAACTTTAGTTCAATGAAACAAATGGCTTACAACCCTAGACCACATAATATATTACCATTAAATAACATATGGGATAAAGGAAGACACGGAAGACCTTTCTGTTTGTTTACTCCTGCCTATATGAACATTAACTGTAAAGATGAAAACGGTAACTCAGATAAGGCTACTATGAAAGCACGACTTGAAAAGAAACGTGCTATAATGAGAGACTCTGATGATCCTAATGACTTTTTACAACACGCTGCGGAACACCCCTTTGAACCTAAAGAAGCTATGCTTAATACAGGGGTTAATATCTTTAGACCTGACTACATAAGTCAATTAGCTATAGATATGAAGCAGACAGGATATATAGATAATATGTCTATCTGTGGTAAGCTTGAGAGAGTAGGACAAGACTTGACTTTTGTACGTACTATGGACATAGCTCCTTTCTATGATTATCCTGTTAAACCTAAATCTAAAAGACCTGGTTGTGTTATAGTATATGATCCACCTTGGAGACACCCTGAAACAGGTGAAATACCTGAATGGTTACATTATATATGTGTTGACCCTTTTAACTTTGATGAAGCTCCTACTTCTGTTTCTGTAGGTGCGATATATGTTATAAGAAATATTAATAACTTCGCTAAACCTGATGATACGATTATAGCTTCTTATATAGGTAGACCTAGTAGTACTAGTCAGTTTAATGAGATACTATTTGATTTGGCTGAATACTATAATGCTAAGATTTGTTTTGAAGATGAAGGTAGTGACATAGTAGGTTTTGCGAAAGCTAACAATAAGGTGAGATGGTTATTTCCTGAACTAACTCTTGACTTTAATGAGAATATTGCTAGTACTTCTATGCGTAGTGGTTTTGGTGTTAAAATATCTTCAGGTAGAGATAACACAAGAAAAAAGATTGGAGATGAATACCTAAGAGATTGGTTATTTAATGAAAGAAGTACTGATGGTGATACAGGTAGAAAGATTTATACCATAGATCGTATTCCTGATCCTGGACTTCATAAAGAATTAGAAGTTTATGACGATGAAGGTAACTTTGATAGAATAGCTGCATTAAGAGTAGGTATGTTCTTTAGAAAAGAAATGGCTTGGAAAAAGAAGATAGCTAAAATATCAAGTGTGACAAATGATTCAAAAAGTAAATATTTTTCTCGTATTTTGGGGAAAAATTCTGATTCGGGATTACCTAATGGAGTATTAAGGTCAGATCGTATAGAAAGAAGAAATTAATTATGACAAAGCCCAACTTAAGAGTTCCGTTTAATAAGTTAACAGAAAACATAGGTACTAAGGAAAATCCTAAGAATCTGTTAACACAAGCTATGGACTTTTACATAGCAAACAGTACGTTTAATGAAAATGATTTTGAAAAGAACTTTGCTGCTGCGGAAGGTATGCTTATTGAGGATGATTATAACTATGTACTCAAACCTCATGGAGATGATCAACCTGATAGGAAAGTTCCTGCAAGATTATTTAACTATGGTATTATTATACCTACTTTGGTTAATACCATTCTAGGGGAGTTTAGGAAACGTGATAAGCAAGGTCACATTCTATCAAAGTCTCCTGAATCATTTAATCGTAAGAAGATTGCAATGGTTAAGTACTCTAGAGAGAAACTTAATCAATTATTCCTAACTACATTAAATGATCTAGGTTTTCCTGTTGAAACAGATAGGTTTCCTGTAGATTATCCTAACGACATGAAGAAGTTTGAGGAAGCTTGGGCTGATGATTATATTGAAAGTAATAAGACTATCTATGAGTTGTTACGTGCTGAATTAGATTTAGATGAACAATTTGCAGAAGGTTTATATTATATACTATGTACTAATAGTATATTTACTTACAAGTATGTATATGATAACCGAGCTGTACATGAGATTATTCACCCTAATGAAATAGGCTTCTATGCTTCTAGGAATATAAAGTATCTTGAAGATTCTGAAGCTGTAGTAAGACGTAAACTAATGAAAGTCTCTGAGATTATATCAAACTTTGGAGACATACTTAGTGAAAAACAAATTGAGAAACTACAGAATGGGGTATCTAGTAGTAAGTTTCGTAACAATATGATATTACAGGGTCTATCTGCAAAGACGGTAAGTATGCAGAATAGTCCTTACGGGCCTTTATCTAAAATAAAAATAGGACAACCGTTAGGTGAGACTACCATAAGTAGTGGTGAAGAAGAACACTTTGTTTTTCATATAGAGTTTACTGGTTATATGGAGATGGGTGACATAATAGTTCCTGATCCAGTAACAGGTGCTCAAAATCAAGTTCTAGTTACTAGAGATTATTTTGATCACAGTAAAGTATCTAATTGGAGATATTTACCTGTAAACTTTGAAGGTACTAGAATTGATGATATAAGTATAGGTGTGGGAATATTAGGTAAACAAAGAAGAAAAGTTAATGACCCTACAAATATTAAGAAGAGATATAACGGTATGTTATTTAGAGGTCAGTCTTTTGTAGAAGGACTTATGCCATTTGAACATAATATTAACTTCGCTTTGTACAAAGGAATGATGACTTTAGGAAGATCAAAAGGTAGACTTACTTTCTTACCACTAAGTATTATTCCAGAGAAAGAAGACTTAGATATGTTTGACTTCTTACACTTCTTAGAAACTGAAGGTATAGGTTTCATAGAAGATGTTGATGATAATGTACTTAGAGCACTACAGTATATAAAAAGTATTGATCTTAGTTTCCATGAGTATCTTAAGTTCCTGATGGACTATGTAGATAAGATCATAATGATGGCTATGCGTAAGGTAGGTTTTAGTGATGCTAGAATAGGAGACATATCTCCATCTACAGGTAAAGGTGTTGCTAGTATGGCACAAGAAAATTCTTCTACTTCTATGGAAGATTTCATATTACGTTATATGAAGTTCTTAGAGAAAGAAGGCCAAGGTCTTATTGATTATGGACAGTCTGCTTGGCAGAACGGTAAGCAAGGTATGTATAAGAATAATGCTGGTCAGCAAACTTACTATGAGATTGATCCTAATCATACACAAGAAGAAATGGGATTCTATTTTAGATTTGACCCTAGAGAAGAAGTTAAACTAAGACAGATGCGAGAACTGGCTTTCACATTTGCTCAAAATTCAGCTTCTCCTGCATTGATAAAAGAGATCGTTGGAGCTGACAATATGGGTGAAATGAGTAAAGCTCTCGACAAGCTTGAAAGAATGTCACAACAACTCCAAGAATCGCAACAGAGAGCACAACAGGCTATGGTTGAAGTAGAACAAGGTAAAAGCCAATTAGAAAATTCTTTAAAAGATAAAGATATAATGACAAGGTATCAAGCAAGCCTTAATACTGATCAGACTAAAGAACGTATTGAAATGCGTAAGCTTTATGCTGACATGGCAGAAAAACTTGATGATAATGGTAATGTTAAGGATAGGGAAGGAATGACGAAGCTTCTTAATGAGAGAATGAAAACAGTTATGGATTTCAAAATTGGTTCTGAAAAAATCAATGTTGATAGAGAGAAAATTAAATCCTCAGAAAAGATTGCTAGAATCAATCAGGAAACCCAACTCAAGAATAAAGTGGTTGGTGAAAAATAATTAGATACTTCCCCTTATAATAGTAGTTGTGAATATGTTGTTAATTTTAATATAATTGTAGTCTATGAAACAAAGTGGTCAAAATGATGGCATTCAATTAGCGGAAACTATAAAACCGTTAAGTGGCACTTTTAGTGTGGGTAGGCCCTTAAATACTAGTAAACTCAATAATGATAACAAGGGTGCTGGTAATGAGGGTGGTTTAGGTGGTGATCCTTTAAATGCAGGATCAGATGGTTCAGGTGGTGATAATAACGACAAGTTATTTAATGAAGCTACTGAACATATGGATGATGGACTTAAGGTACATTTTAGTGCCATTAAGGATCCAAAGGAGAAGTTGAAAATGGCTCAACAGGTCTTAGATAAAGCTAAAGAACAATCAGGTTCTTCTGGTGAAGAGGGTGGTGATAGTGAAGAAGAAAAAGCTGCTAAGGCTGCTCAAGCTGCTGTTGGAGAAGAAGGTGATGATGATGAACCTAAGAAGAAAGTAGTTTCTTCATTTAGAGAATCTTTAGGTTTTGAAACTCAAGCTGAATATCCTGAATCTTATGATGGGTTAAAGCAGTTAGCTACAGATTATGCAAATGATCTGATTGAGAAAAACAAAGCTTCTATCATCCAAAGAGAGTTTAAGAACAATCCTACTTTAGCTTTACATGACGAGTTTATTAAAGCTGGTTATAATTCAAAAGACTTTGCTCAGTTTGTTACAACAGGTGGTACTGATTCAATTAAGATTGATGAAAATACTCCTGAAGAAACTTTGAAGTCTATTGTACGTAATTCTATGACAGGAACTTCTAAAGAAGTTGCAGATAGAGTTATTGAGAATTTAGCTGAGAATGATCAACTTGTCAAGAGTGCTAAAGAAATAGCGGATAAGATAAACAATGCTCGTTCACAAACTCTAAAAACAATAAAGCAGAACTATCAGAACAGGATGGATGCTGTTAATAGAAATAGAGAAGCGGAGAGAGTTGAGATGGTAAATGTTCTTAAGTCGAAAGACTTAGGTATGCTTAAGATAGCTGACAATGAACTCACTAAGTTTGTTGAAGCCTTGACTAAGAGAGACGATACAGGACTTACTGAAATAGAAAAGAAAGAAGATGCACTTAATGTTAAACAAGACTTGTTGTTCAAGTATCTTGTTTGGAAAGACTTTAATGTACAGACTTCAGGTAGCTCTAATAAAGGTGGGTTTGGTATGAAAGACTTTGAAGGTCTTGATATTACTTCTAGATTAAATGGTGGTGGTAAGAATGCTGCTATTAAGAAACCTAGTAGTATGAAGAAGCTTGCTTTGAAATTGCAAGACCTAGGAAGATAGTAAAATTGTAAACAAAAAAGTAAATTTAATTGATTTATTATGGCAAGAGGTATTAACCCACAATTTGCTGTGTACCCTGATGTGTATAGTGCTGAGAAGTTTACTAGCATAGACAGTCTTACAGAGCTTAAAGTAGCTCCAGAAGCTACGTTGTTGCACCCTGCGATAACTCAACTATTTGCTAGATGGGGAGCATCTGGTGATGGTAGTGCTGAGTTTCCGCTTTACCTTTCCACATTAGGAGAGGGTAATGTTAAGCTGTTGGATTCAACAGACTTATCTTCACAGGACAGAGTATTAGGTAGACCTAGAAAAGGCGTTTATAGTGCTGGTAGTCCTTATAGTTCAGGTACTCCAGGTAAGAACAAGACTTTCTTTGAGTTTTGGTCAACTGAGAGATACTACGAAAGAGATCATGAAGTTGAATCACCTTCAGGTCAACATTGTAAAATCTATAAGGTAGAGCCTAGAGGTAATAAGACAGTCTATACCATGAAAGTTCTTGGTAAGAATGTTAACGCTTATGTTCCTTTGAGTGACTTTGCTGGTGGTAAACTTTGGACTAAAATGCCTACGAGAGTTGGTCTTAAAGGTTCAAGAGGTAACAGCTTTAAAGGACAAGCTTGGAGCAAAGTGAGAAACTCTGCTGAATTTGTACGTGATACTTTGAATTATGAAGGAAACGTAGGTAACAAGGTTCTTGTTATGGAAGCTCAAATTGACGATGAAGTATTCACTACTTACGTTGACTTTGAGAAATATTTGTTTGAATTACAAATGATGTCTTCTGTTGAATACTCTATGTGGTGGTCACGTTACAATAGAGATACTGAAGGTAACATCATGGATTATGATATTAATTCAGGCGAACCTACTCCTCACATGTCAGGTATTGACGAGCAGATTATGAACAGCCGAAGTGTATCAACCATTACTGAAAGTATGCTTTCTAGTATGATTGATGAGGTGTTCTACAATGCATCACAAAACGCTGATGGTGGTAAAGTGACTATCGAATTACATACAGGTACTTTAGGTAGAAGGTTATTTTCTGAAGCTTTACATACTAAGATGAATAGTCTGAACATGACTATTACTGTTAATGATGGAAGTTTCGTAAGGAATGTTGATGGTGGTTTAGAGTACGGAGGTTACTTTGTACAGTATAAGCATGTTGATGGTCATACCATTAAGATTGTTTATAATGCTGTACTTGATAAAGGGCCGAGAGCACTTAAGTCAGCTAACTATCCTGGAACTAACCTTCCTAAAGCATCAGGTGATATGTATTTCATTGACAAGAGTACTTATTCTTCAAAGCCTAACCTAATCTTCTTAGCTGAAGAAGGTAATGTTGCTTGGGAGAAAGCGGTACTTGGTGTTAATGACATGAACTTCGCTGGTTACAATAGTAATGTAGTGTCTAACGATATTGATGCTTCTAGCATTGAGTTCGGTAGAACTGCTGGATTACATCACCCTAGACCTACCAACAGTTTTAAAATGTTGTTAGCGTAATTAAATTGTTGTAATGACAAAAGTTGAAAAGAAGTATTTGCAAAGAAGACCCATAGAGTTTGATAGGATTCCTAAAGAAATAAGAGAGGAGTCTATCAAAATCTGTGGTTCTGAAACTGACGACCTTACAGGGAAGTCACTCAATCCATTTGAGCCAGACACTAAAGGTGAAGCTTATGTAATGAAAATTCAGAACATAAGTAAAGATGATCCTGAACTTAGGCAAAAAATAGATGACTTTTGGAGGGATATGGCTATCAGCGTTCCTGCTGGTAGTTCTCCCACTGATGGTTATGAGTTAAATGTTTCAGTAAAAGAAGACGGTACACCTATGAACCTTAGACATTGGGTTCAGTTTGAATGGTTAAGACGTAAGAAGAACATTTTTACGTTAGAACAAGTCAAGCAGGGAATACTAGATTCTGTTCCTGAATCTATTGAAGCGTTTGTTCTAGTTGATCCAGACGTTGCAAGAAGTCATAAGATGGAGCTTAATACAGAACTTGATAAAGCTATGCGGTTCTATCAAGAAGCTTCTAATGATGAAAAGAGAACTTTGGTTCTATTGCAACAGACTCAATTCGTTCATAAGAGAGATGATGTAGAAAATCTTACACATGATGATAGGATATTACTTCTTCGTGAAGTAGCTTCTAACATGGACACAGTAATTGATTTTAATCAAATTGCTAGTGATCCACATATCATGTTGAGATACTTTATTGATATGCTTGTTACTCACGGTACTCTAAGAACATCAGGCAATGCCTATTGGGATAGAGACAGAAAGATAGGCGAAGATAAAGAAGCGGTCATTGATTTCTTATTAGACGAAAAGAATCATGGTTATAAAGAGCAGCTTAAAGACAGACTCAAAAGAGATAAAAGCACAGCTTTAGTATAATGACAAACAAAGAGTTCCATATAAACATTGATCAAGAACTTCAAGACACAGGGCTAACTGTAAACGAAGACTATCTTAGAGAAGAAATTGATCTAGCCATTAATGCTGAGATCATGAACTTCATAAAGATGCAGTTGCCTCACGATGTTCAAAATGGTAAACTAGTTGATAAGTATAGTGAAGATAGTGAGAGATTAGCAAATCTAATTGCGAGTGAAGAACTCAATATTATAAACGGAGCAACTCACTTTCTTTTACCTGATGGTACAACTACACTTAATTCAAATGGAACACTAATAAGTCGTTGTATTATACCGTTATCTGTTAAATTCAAAGGAGAGTATTGTGGCAATAGCCACGACGCTCCTCTTAGAATTAGTTCTAATACTAACTATCAAAGAAGTAATAATCCTTATAGTAAAAGTAAGGTTTATTCAATGAGAGGTAGACGTATTAATACTAGAATTGAGTTTGAAAGAATAGGTGACTTTGTAATTAACAAAATTCAACTTGACTATATTAGGATGTTCAGAAAACTTGTGTATTCTGACTCTGAGTATGAGTACACTGATATTCCTAATCTGTTTCAAGGAGAAATAGTTAACGGTGTTGTACGTAGAATGAGAAAACGTGGCACTAACGACTACCAAATTCAGGTTGCAGAACAGAATTTGACAAAGTAAAATTTTAATTATATTTTTAAAAATCTTTAACCCACAAAACAATGAGAAAAGATTTATTTATTGCCAAACGAGTAGTATATGCTGGTACAAAGGCAGCATCTACTACAACAGAAGGTGCAATTGATCCGTATGATCTTAATGAAGGTTCATTAGGAGTTTATGCTATGGTAGATGGAGGATTAGTTCTTTTAATTGAAGATGATGCTGCTCCAACTACACCGACAGGAAGTAAGCTTTCTGCGGTTGCTGCAACAGGAGCTATTAAGAGTAAGATTCAAGAAATCTTTATTGCTGAAGGTTTAGCTACAGGATGTAGAGTTTCTCTACCTATTCCTATTAGAAGTGCGATTAGTATGACTTCAGAAGAATACTTAGCTGGTACAGCTCAGTCTATTTCTGTAGGTAATCCTACTACTCCTCTTGCTAAACCTGTGACAGTTGTTGGTGGTGATACATTCACCGTTCATATTCGTGAACTTAACAACAACCGTGAGACTTATTCTTACTCTGTATCAATGGAGGCTTTCACAGGTAAGGTTAGTGGTATTAGTTATACTACTCCCACTATTGCTCAAGTCATTACTGAAGTTGCAGCCAGAGTTAACGATGATAGCGGTTTAGCTATTACTGCTACTGCGGATACTACTTCTACTGATGAACATATTGACTTTCTTGCTAACAATGCAGGAGAATCATTTGAGATTAGTGTAGCTGGATGGGAAGATTCTTTTGGAGTAGTTATCACAGTTGATACTGCGTCAATATATCCTGTTGGAACTTATGCTAATGTGAAAGCTGTTGAAGATAGAGTTCAGCAGTACAAAGGTTATCATCAGGAAGTTGATGGTTTATTCCCTAAACCTGCAAACCGTGTAGTTAGTGGAGGTACTTATGACTTAGTTACTTTGTCATTCTCTCCTGTAGTAGGTGCTCCTACTGCGACTCCTGGAGTTGCGGTTCAAGGTGACAAGTCTATTGAAATTGTTGTTGCTTTCGCAGATGGTGACAACGATGCTGCTGGTCAAAACCAAGCTGACTTCATGAAAGTGTTGAACAACTTGCTTGGACTTGCTGGTGCTGATGAAGCTATTGTTGATGATGAAGCTGCTACAACAGCCTAATTCTTAATAGTTAACCATGACATATACTTTCACTAAAGATTATGTCAACCAATTAATAAACGTAACAGACACTTCTACCTATGCAGATAGAAGTGCTGTTGCGGTTGTTATTCTAGTTGACGAATTAACATTAGTTACTAATGCTGATCCTGTTACAGATAGTACTTGGGAAGTTCCTTTACAGGCTTCTGAAGTATTTAAAGTTTCTTTGTGTCAATATACTAATACTGATGATCCCGCAAGTGACGGTGTAACTGATGGAGCAACCTATTATGCTACCACAGAAGGAGTTTTTAAAACGTACAATGCGTCAGGTGATGATGAAGAAATAATGGTTCCTGTTTATGCTGATGCTACTGATAAAGTAGATGTTAACATATTAGGAGATTTTCTTCTATACACTCAACTGATGGTTCTTAGAAAAGCTTGGATAGAAAGCGGAGCTAAAAATAACGCTTCTAAAGATACTTTACTTTTACATCACAAGGCTCTTGTTGCTACTAGAGGTAGATTTGAAATTGGAGATTTCAATAGAGCTGAATATTATATGTCTGAAATTTTAAATAGCTAGTCATGTCTATAAAAACAATAAATACAAGTCCTTATGACGTTAGTACTAATCCTAGAGGATTTAGTTTTATAACACCTGATGATTTCACAGGTAGTATTGCAATAGGAGTATATCAAGGTGATACAAGTTCAGTAGGTTATGTTGATCCTGAAACTGCTCCTGGTGGTAACATTCCTGCTGGTCAAGTAATTGCAACAAATAATCCTGTTATAACAGATATTGATGCACTTACTGACGTTAAGATTAGGCTTAGAAGAAAGAAAGACCCTGATAATACTTCAGGCGCAGGGTGGCTTCCTGATGTTAGAGCTATGCGTTATACAGGTTCCAATAACACAGGAGCTAATGATGGAAGTACTGTAGTTACTGATATATCACGCTTATCAGATACTCAGTATATTACCATTATCAAAATCAACAAAACGACTAATGCGATAGTAGAACATGTTCCTATAACTTTAACAGCATCTTTTCAAATTACTATTGCAGGACAAGTTTCTGATTATGTTGATATTACTATTAACCCTAAACCTAATTCAGGATTAGAAGGTGAATTAGATAGAGATAGTAGTTATAAATATCGTCTGAAGATCACTTCTTCTATGCCTACCCGATATTTAACCACTAGTGTTGATGTTGTCAATAGCGATATTTAATTAAAAGAAATATAAAGAAACTGTATTGCCTATTTTGTTTATGAATTTAATAAAGTTGCAGTTAGTGTACTACCAAAAGTAGTAGCTTAAAACTGTATTAAGTACTTTTAATTTTAAAGAATGGCTTTAACAACAGACCCAGTACTAAGTACCGTTTATGATGATATAGCAGACGTACCTGCATTTTTAAGTTTTGAAGTAGATAATCTTGCAGATTTAACCCCTACTTATACAAACTTATTAGATGTAGCTAGTGAAACTATGTCAACCTCAGGTTTCAAGTATGAAGAGTTTGTACTTGTTAGAGATTTACAAGGTAACGCTCTTTCGATTACTTTTGATAGTATAGATACGGTTACTTACAACGCATTAAATTCTGCTGCTGACAAAGATGCTATTTTAACAGCTTGGCAAGGTTTAACCAATCTGATTTTAAATCTAGTAGGTGTTCCTGCATATGGGAAAGCCTATGTTATGGAAATCAGAGTAGATACTACTACAGATACCGTAGTTAATACTGGTTCTAACGCTACTGTTGTAGTTACCTCTGATTTTATGGTAACTTATGACAACTACTTAGAATTTACAGTCAACACTCCTGATATATATGTAGAGTTCTTATCTGAATCTTATTTAGATATTTATACAGAGTTTACTGTAAATACTCCTGATATATATGTAGAAGCTACAATAGAACCTTACTCAGATATATATGTTGAATTTGATGTTAACACTACAGACCTTTATTTAGAGTTTACCGTAACACCTGAAGAATATCTCATAGAAAGATTACAAGAAGAGATAGTAGTTAGTGATGATTGTGGTACAGTTACAATAAATCTTGAAGATGTAATTGATGAGATATCTACTGAACCTCAAACTGTAGTAGTCTATAGAGGTACTGATGATAATATAGTTAGTGATACTGATTATGTTGCAGGAACTACCGTATATACTTTTCCTACTACTCAAGACGGTTTATACTTTGTTGAGTTGTATATAAGTACAGGTCTTTTTGCCAGAAGGGCATATATGATAGACTGTAGAACAGTCAAATGCCTTAACAGAATATCTGAAGAAGATGTATTAGCTTTCCTTGAAGATGATGGTTGTGAACAGAATCCCGATTGGGAAATTATCTTCACATTATGGATTGCTGCAAAATATTCCTTCGGACTATCAAATTATACAGATATAAACAGTAAATTTGATAGAATCAAACGCTATTGTAGAGAATGTAAACAATCAAATTGTGGCTGCTAATCTTAATACAAATATCGCTGCTGTAACAACTGCTAGTAAAACTAGAGTAGATATACTTGGTGATAAAGTAATGAACAAGTCTATAAGAGGTAAGAGAAGTAAGTCTGAACAAGATGATATTTATGTTTTATTTACAGGTGTGGAATTAATAAACTTCTATACTACTGACTTAGATAATATAATATCTGAAATGTATGATAGAGGAGTTGATGAACTTGATGGAACTTTAATTTAATAATTATGAACACACTGACAGGAGAAATAGTTAAGTTTCTACAAAAGCTTTTAATAAGAGTGTCTTTTGATAAAGGTACTATAAGAATAGGTGATACCACATTACATGAAAATGTTAATGGTTATGGTATTCTAGTTGCTGAAGAAGCAACATTCACCTCACTAGATACAGGTAATACTTCTTTTACAGGACCTAGTGCTAGTGAATCATGGAAGCCTGGTTTCTATTTAGGAATACCAATTAAAGATATTCAACTATCTAGCGGAACAGTTTATATAGGTAAAGATTAAATATATAATATGTTTATAGGCAATGCGATATGTGTAGTTAATGCAAAAGTACTAGATAGTTTTCCTGTACCTGTTGAAGCAGGTGCTTTATTTGTTTCAGAAATAAAGAATGAGGCTAGAGGGGATTGGGAAACATCAGGTTTTCAATTAAATAATATAGTTAATACATCACCTCCTAAGCAAGTTGCTTACGCTTTAGACTTTACAGCAGCTAATTCTGATACATTATCTATACATAACAGAGCTACTAGCTATACCACTATAAACTTTTGGGTTAAAGCAGATACAGCTACAGAGATGCTATTTGGTTTTAAAGGTATTGCTTCCAACTTCAATCTAACTACTAATACAATAACTAGAGTTGGTGGATCAGGTGTTACTACTATCTATGTAGATGATGTAGAAACAACTACTATGTCAGAAGGCGTATGGCATCACGTAAGAATAGTTAATTCAATAGGTGTTCTATTAGGCGTTGACTTAGCTTACTATGCTACTGGTGGTATTTATGGAGATGTATCTATCAAAGACTTTATCATGTCTAATGATGGGTTATCAACTAAAGAGCTAACCACTTCTCAACTAAGAACCTATGTACAAACTTCTGCTGTTAAAGGAGCTTTCTTTATGCAAGAGGGTATTGCAGAAGATGGTAATTTAGTATTAGACTACTCACCAGATAGATTGAATGCAACAGTATCATGTACTAGTGATCTTACAGTATTTGCACCTATTGTAGGTTATCTAGTTAATGAAGATGAAAGGAATCAATATTATGATTTTGATGGAATAAATGACTCTATTTCTTTTAATGACGTAGCTCCGACTGATGTTAATAATGGATATGTAGAAATTAGGTTAACGCTTCCAAGTTTAGATAATGGTGATGAAGTTTTTTTATCTGGAAGTTCATCTTTAGACAACGTATCAGTAAGAGGAAATGGAACTATTAAATACAACACTTTATTAGATGATGATTTAATATTTAGTTCTATTGATTTATCTTATTTTGATGATAATTTCCACACTATTAGATTTGATGTAGAAGGAGGAACTAAAACATCTCTTACAATAGATGGTGTTTTAATAGAAGAAAAGGATTTAATTAACGCAGCTATGCTAGGTTCTATCCTTACTATAGGTGGTAGAAGTGGAGTAGGTTATTATAAAGGAAAGATTAGATATGTAGATTTTAATAACCAAAGAACCGTTACTGGTTTAGTTGGAGATCAATTTATAACATTTATTAACGGGCCTAACATTATCAATGTATTGAAAGTAGGTTCTACTGATTTATTCGGTAACACTATACCAGCATTTGTAGGTACTGCATTACCAGATGCACAGATATTAAGTGGCGGTGGGATAGATTTTCAAAGTACTAATTCAGATGCTATACTATTTGGTAATATAGGAACGATTGGATACACATCTTTTTGGCTAAACTTAGACACTACAACTGAAAAAATATTACAATGGAGTGGCAGTATTAACTTAGAAGCAATGTCAGGAGTTTTAACTCTAACAGGAGTTTCAGGAACCATAAAAGTCAATGGTGTTGAAACAACAACTATTACAACAGACCCATCATTTGTAGAGATTATTGCAAATATAGATGCCAATGATTTAGAAATTGGTAGAATAGCGGCTGCCTATGGTGATTTTGTTATGAATAGCTTATTTTCTTCTGTTTTAGAAACATCGACTTATTTGACCCCGAACGATTTAATAAATCAGACGGCGGTTTTAATAGCACCTATGTGTGAGGGAAATATTTCAGGAGCAGGAAAAATAGTATTTGACTATTCAGGAAATGACAATAACGCCCCAACGACAGGAAGTAGTATTGCATCTATAGTAACTAATTACGGAATCCAGTCAGATTTACATGGATTATCTAATTATAAGCAATTCAATGGAAGTTCTAACGCTGTTTATTTAGGAGATTTAGCAGACTTATTAACCGCAGAAGATTGGGAATTAACATTTAATATAGTTCCATTTACATTAGGCTCTAACAGTGCACTACTTTCAGGTGCGACTTCTGTATATGTTTTATACATTAATTCAGGGGGAAGACTACAATTCAGATGGGGAGGTTCTGCTAATAATGTTAATCAAGCCATATTCAATAATACGACAATGGTTGTTGGAAATAGATATGATATTACTTTGTCATGGAGTCAAGCAGATCAAGAGGTAACCGCTACAATCAATGGTGTTCCTGATGTAATTGCACTTTCAGCACCTGTTGATTGGGTTTCTACTCAATACAATCTTGGCTTTAGAAGAGCAACGGCAGATTTCTATTTTCATGGATTAATATTATCATACACACATAGCATAGAGGGTGTTTTAGAACATTCTTATTCAGGACATGATTTTGAAGATTTAACAAATTCAGTAGCGTCGGAATACTTTGGTACTTTTTCAAATTCGAGCTTAGTCTTGTCTAATTCACCAACTGCTATTATTGATGTATTTAATAATCCTGTTCAATATAGTTGGGGAGAGGGCTTGTTAAATAAAAATGAATACAGTCATGAGGGAGTGGTTTTGGGCGGTTCTATTGGAGATTTAAATACAGCTCAATTCTCTATTATAGGTATGTTCAAGTCTAATGATGTTATTGCAAATCAAGTAATATGGTCTAACCGAACAGCAGGGGATGGATTTACTATTGATTTATCAAGTAGTAAATTGAGGGTAACAAACGAAATAGGGGCTGTAGCTACATCATTAATTGGAGATACTACTTTATTAAATGATGAATGGTATGTTTTTTCAATACAAGTAGAAAATGATGGAACTGCCAATATTTATTTAGGTGATTTAATTGATCTCTTAACCAGTGATGTTACAGAAGCGAATATAGGTTTAATTGGAGGGGCTACTACATTTGATAAAATAGGGGTTTTAGGAGATGACTCATTACCATTCAATGGGTATATAGCAGGAGCTTATAAGTATGATAATATATTAGATGCCGATGAAAGATTGAAGATAAGAAATTATCTTATTACAAAAATAGGATTAAACTTTTTTGCTTTATTAGGAATTGGTTATTTACAGATAGGTTCAACATTTATAATTAGTTAAAAACATGGCAAGAGATAGAGCATCTATAAAGAGTAACTTTACAACAGGTAAAAGACCGACTCAATTACAATTTAGTGATTTCATAGACAGTAGTGTAACCGTGATAAATGTAGATCAATATGGGGCTGTTGGAGATGGTGTAACAGATGATACAGATGCTATTATAGCAGCTTACACTGCTTGTGCTGCTGCGGGGGAACGAATTGTTGAATTTACATCAGGAAAAACTTATCTCGTAAGAGATACTATTGCGTTAAATTTTATACATCCAACTGCCATAACACTTGGTTACGGAGCAATAATAAAAAGAGCAGATGAAATAAAAACAACACTTTCTTCTGCTGCTATCAATCAAACAACTACTATACAGGTTGCAGATGCGTCTGTCTTTAATGAAGGTGATAAGGTATTTATAACTGATTCATCAGGAACTTATAGTGGTACAGGAACTAATGAAAATAGTGCTGATGCTACTTTGTCAAGCAATGTTATACTTTTAATAGTAGACAATACAATAACCCTAACTGATCCTGTTGATCTTCCTACATCAGGAAATTTAGATATTGCAGGAGAATACCCTATTGGGGCTTCTGTTATTAGAGACTGGACTTTATTTAAAGGCTCTACCACAACCCCTACAGAAATTTATGGATTGAGATTTGATGGAAATAGAGATAATAATACAGGGACAGTAAGTTGGTATCTAAATAAGAATATTACACAAATTGACAAAAAAAGCATTATTCATCAATGTCATTTTTATAATATTCCTAATGAAAATATATTCAGTAATATTAACATAATATTTACAGGAAACAGGGCTTATAATAGTAATGGCTCTGTTATTCATGTATCAGATGATGATCCATTAAGTACAGACGGAATTACTTTTTTAGGAAACATAATAAACAATGTTTGTGAGTCTAACACAGTAGCCTCTTCCCATAGTGAGGCAGTAATAGTTGCATCGGCTAACACTATGCGTATATCTTCTATGGGAAATCACATCAATGATTGTGGCGGTCGTTTTATTGGCGATCTTAATTCAACACGTGATGCTGATATAAGCATGACAGGAGATCAACTTGGAAATTTAGATGGTGTTATTTCTTGCTCTGCTTCAGACAATGATGGGTTTTTAAAGAATCTTAAAATAGAGAGTAGTTTTATAACTGATTGCAGAGCAGTACATTTTACTGTAATAGGATCAACACTTGCACAAAATGGCTTATTTGATGGAGTTCAGATAAAAAACACTGAATTTACTAATACACAAATCACAGGCTTGCTTGGCTCTAATATTCAAGTAAAAGATAACGACTTTATTTTAACTGATGGATATACATTTCCTGTTGATTCACAATTTACAGCTAATGAATACTTACTTTCTGTAAATGGAATGAACATAAACGTTTCAGGAAATACATTAGATAATCGAAGAGTAACAGAGGGTACATATTGGAAATATGGAATGTTCTTTGATGTAGATAATGCAATAACATACCCTGTTAAAAGTGATGCTTCGACTGAAACAATTTATCATTATCATAGAAACTGTAAATACAACGATAATACCATATTAGGCTTCTCAAGTGCTTTCAACTGTCAAAGAGGTGGCGCACAAGGTATTGGATGGACTTTTCAGGGTTGTGAGTTTATGGACAATATCATTATTTGTAGACAAGGAACTCCAAGTGATGATGAGTCAGGTGTGACTTGTGCCGTTAAAATGTTTCCAGGGTTTGATTGTGATAGAAATAAAATATATGGAAGTTCCTCTTATGATTATGGGATATTTTCCTTTGGAGTTAATGCGGCTAATGCCACAGCAATACAAGGGCCGATAATAACACGAAATAGAATAGTAGGATTTCCTAATTCAGCAAGATTAGGGAGATCAGTGCCTAATGCTGCAAATGATGGTAATGGTATTATATTTAAAGATAATTATATTACTTCTGCACCATTGGATTACACTAATGGAGCTAATTCAGTTATAAGTGGAAACACTACTATAATAGCAGAAACGCCACAACTTCAAACAGTAAGACAAAACCCAGATTTTTATTAATATGAAAACTACAAGAAAATTAAGTCAATAAAATGGCAATAGTTGGAAATACAGTAAGTGAGATAGGTGATGTTATATTGGAATTTGTAACTCATAACGAGTTAATGCAATTTTTCAAGCCCAACGATACTAATATGCACGTTACTTTTGCTGATTTAGTTTCTTCAGTAACAGGTAAAACCATAAGACCTTTAAGTATTAAAGTAGATGTTAATTCAGTATTTGTAGGTGCTGCAATATTAAGACTAAAATGGGAAGACGTTTCTACTACACTAACTATAAAAACTAGTTTAGCATCTACTAGTTTATTTCAATATACTGAAGGAGCAGCAATATCTCAAACTAATATTAACTTAGATGGTAGAGGTGTTCAAGTACAAACATCTATTGCAGTAACGGGGGGTTCTACTGTTAGAGTAAGAATAGCATACGTTGAAATTTAAAATAAAATAATGACTGCTAGAGAACAAAAAACAGTAAATCAACTTAATGAAGAATTTCATAGATTTAATAATACTCTTAATTCTATAACTAATAACTTAGAGATTATCAATGGGCGATTAGAAAAGATGAATACAGGTCTATATGGTAGTCCTGATAATGATCAATCTGGTGTTATTAGAAGACAGAAAGACCTACAAGAGAAAGTTAAATTACTTACTGAAAATGCTGATAAACATGTAAATCAAGTTGAAGAAAGAGTTCAAGAAAAATTAAAAATAATAGATGAAATCTTTTCTAAAATTGATGTAGATAAATCTAATAAAGAAGCTGCTATAGATGCGACTGATAAACTTAAAGATAATCTATTAAGGTTTGGTCGTTATACATTAAAAGTGGTATGGCAAGCAGTACTTATTATGCTTGCATTAATAGCAGTAATAAAAGGTTTAGCAGGTAGTGATACTCTACTAGAGATAATATCAAATATAAAATAATATATAGATTGTGAATAATAACGCTAAGACTAATAATAGGTTTAATATAAATGACATAATAGTTAAGACGGCTCTTAAGTATGTAGGTCAAGAAGAAATAAAAGGTAATCAGGGATTTAAAGACCCTGAATTTGAAAGGAAAATGGAAGTTGTAGGCTTTGATGCTGGTGAAGCTTGGTGTGATCTATTTGCAGAGTTGGTTTGGAAAGAAGCATATCAGCAATATGATGCTAACTATTATGGTCTACTCGATTTACTGTTTACACAAGTGGCAGTAAGTACGTTTAGTAAGTTTAAAAAACATTCTAAATTTGAAACAGGTGTTGAACCTTCAATAGGAGCTATGGCTGTTTGGCAAAGATATAAAGAAGGTAAAGGTACTTGGATGGGTCATATATCTCCTGCGGTAGTAGATATTAATATGGACAGAACTGTTATGCAAACAGTTGAAGGTAATACCAATAAAGAAGGTGCTAGAGAAGGTACTCACGTTCTTATTAAAGACAGACCTATTGATTTTACAGTTAAGGAAAATGGTTTGGTATTAATAGGTTTTATTTATCCTAATGCTTAAGAATGAAAACAAACAAAGAGTTGTGGAATAATTACTTCAAGCCTACGCCACCTAGAATGAAACAGCTAGGTATCGCTATTCGTAGTTTTTGTACTGTAATTAGTGGTTCTAGTTTAGGTGGTGCACTATCATCTGATTCACCTAATAAGATGTTCTTATGGATTGCGTTGACTTCTGTTTTGTTACAAGCGATTGCTGAATTTATAGTTAACTTTTTTACTATAGAAGGTGTTGAAATAGTAGAGAATAAACCTTTAAATTGATATTATGTTTACAGAAAAAATCTTAATGACAATATTGATAGTGGCAGGAGTGTTAGGTGGTATTTCGATTATTTCCCCTCGTCTAGGGGGTATATCAAATCCTAATGACAATGCTGTGATAGCCAAATATGATTCTATGGTAATTAGAATGAACAAAGTTGAACAACAAAGAGACTCTTTAAGGTTGTTAACTGATATTTTATTTTTTAAATTGGAAAAATATTACCAAAGTAAAACTTTAGATCATGCTGACAGTCTACTAAGTGAAGCTGCTAATAATGTAGTTAGACAAAGAACAGATCAAGAACTTGATTCTATAGAACAAGATTACCTAAGATACTTAGAAAACCAAAGAAGAAATGGTAACAATTAAAAAAGTAATCGTAGTACTAGTTACTCTATTAGCAGTAATTTCATTTTTAACATCTACTGTTAATGCTCAGAGTAGGTTTGAGGTTGTATTTAAAAAAGATACTGTAGTTACTATTAAAAGAACAGGAGTGTTTTTAGATATACGTACTGCTGCTGAAAGATATGACTATGAAAAAAGAGTCAAAGAATTTACTGAGAAATATCCTAATATAGATTCTTTAATGAAGGCTTCTAAACGTGAGAAAGATAGTGCTTATGCTATGCATAGAGAAGCTGTAAAAACAGTAGAGAATGCTAGATTACTTAGTGATTCAGTAACAACTTCTTATAAACAAGTTTCTAAAGAATTAAGACATGCTTTAGTATATGAAATATCTAATCACAACAAAACTAAACGTAGATATACTACCTTTAGAAAATGGACTTTTGTTGTTGGTGCTGGTACGGCTGTAGCTCTTACTGTTAATTACTTAACTAGAAAAGAATGACGTTAAATGAGTTTGTATATAGTATTGCTATAAAGGCTAAGAAAGAAGAAAACTTTGAGTTTGTTGAATCTTTAAAGAAAGATACAAACAGTAAAAGAGCTTACTTTCTTAAACAAGAACTTGCTAGAAACGCAATCAATACTGATGCTTTCATGCAAGCTTTTTGTGTTGACATCGAAGAAAAACCAATGATTGAATGTTGTGGGTTTTCAGTCGATGAATGTGATTATGTATTGCGGTCAACTAAAAAGCTACCCAAGACGATGATGTATGGTCTGTTGCCATTTTCTTACGTTGGGCCAGATGATTATTCAAAACCTTATACTTTCACCAAAGCCCCTCAAATCAAGTCTGTTTTGAGACAAAGGATAATAGGTAAAGTTCCTTTATACGCATTGGTAAATGATTATCTAGTTTTATTTAATCCTGTATCTAAAGACTTAACAAAGATAACAGTTCAAGGTCTATTAGGTGATCCTGACAAGATACTTGAGTTTAGATGTAGTAATAGTAGTAACTGTTACAGTCATGATCAAGAATATCCTTGTTCAGAAGACATACTTGAGATTATACGTAAAGATTTTTATAATGAATTTAATATCCTTGCTATACCTAGTGAAGATAGAGAAGTAAATGTAGATGATGGTCAGGCTTAACGGAAGACATATTAAAGGATTTTATAATAAGAATCATAGTAAGAAGTTAACTATTACTGAAGTTAACTCGATTCTACGTTCTTATTTAACATTACTTACTCATAGACTAGTAGTTAATGCAGAGCAAGTAGACTTCTTTGGTATTGGAACAATCAAAATAATTAGAGTTGCTAGACCTGAAGATTCTAACAATGCTCATAATATTAATTGGGGGTTGTCCAATAAGTTAAAGAAGGAGATAACAGAGAGAGGGGGTACTCCTTTAGCTTTTACTAAGAATGAAAAAGGTGAACCTATAAGTAATGAAGGTGAACCTTGGAAGATTAAGTATGATAATAGTGATGAACCTTTTTATGTAAGAACCTCTTTTAGAACTCACCGTTGGGTAAAAGAAGTATGTTCTTTATTTGCTTATTATAGTATTCAAGTAGGTGTTCCTTTTAAAAGAAATATTAAATCTTACTTAGGTAAAGGTGAAGTAAAACGTAAACGAATATTACAATACGATGAACAATTCAACTAATTTTATAGAATCAGAAGACCTTGTTGCTAGAATGTTTAACAACTTTGGTGTTGATCAATCTGGACTTGAAGGTAATGTGTTTTCATGGTTAGGTGAATTACTACGTGTAGCTAGAATACGTTTTCCTAATCTATATGCTGAAACACGACTAGAAAATGTAGTAGCCTATAAACTTAAGTTACCTTGTGCCTATCGTGCAGATATGAATGTAGATTATTATCCTAATGCAGATACTTCATTAAAACCTGTAAATCTGGATATGACTAACAACAGACCTACTAGAACTTCTAATAGGAATATACCTAGAATAAGATACTTCTATCTTACACCTCAATATCTACATTTTTCTTTTGAGACAGGTATAGTTGACTTATATTATAAGAAGCTTCCTTTAGGTTCTTGTGGACTTCCTATGTTACCTGATAATGAACATTTCTTAATGGCTGCGGAATGGCACATAATGTTCAGATTATTAAGTAGAGGATATAAGCATCCTACTTATAAAAATCCTTTTGAATTAATTGAAGCAAAAAGACAAGAGTTAAGAGCAGCTCAAGTAGAACTTAAATCACCAGGTCGTCAAGAGCTTAGAACTTTTGATGCTGAATGGTTAACTATGTTAAATGCTTATACTACACAATACAGTAGTAGAGATAAGAATATAAGTAGGATATTACCTAACACAAATATAACATAATGAAAAGTAGCAATGCTGACGTTATAATTCCCAAGTTACTTAATCAGGGAATGTTAAATGATGTTGAGGATAAGAATAATCCTAAACTAGTTTATTCCTTGAATACTGTATATAGTAAGAAGTACGATAGTCGTAATACTGAAGAAAGTACTACACCTGTATATACTTCTACTTCAGGTAATATTTGTGGTATTATACCTCTTGATGAAAATGATTTTGTTATATTCAAAGATACTAGTGAGTTAGTTTATTTGAAAATATCAATATCAAATAACAACACTAGTGTTTTTGAAAAAAACATAGACAATGTTTTTAACTTTAATTTATCAGTAGGTTTTCCTATTAAAGGAGTTTTTGATTATAACTTTAAAAGAGAAGTTATACTTGCTTGGATAGATGCTAATAATGCACCTAGAGTTCTTAATATAGGAACTAAAGAAACTCTAGTTATTACTGATATGGAACAGCTAGAAGACACTTTAGTATTTCCTAAAATAGTAGTTCCTAAAGTAACAGGGGAAGTCTACACAGGTGGTAGTGTTAATAACGGTTGCTATTTTTTAGGTTTAGCTTATCTTAATGATAATGATGAAACTAATATATTTTCAGTTACAGGCCCTTATTGGATAGGTACTGGTAATACAGGAGATATGAATGATTACTTTGGTGGTAAAGAAGATGAAAGTAGTGGTAATGGATTTATTTTCATAGCTACCGAATGTGACTTAAATTATGATAGTATTGTTCCATATATTATAAAATTTACTGAAGGTGAACAAATAGTAAATAAGTTAGAAAGAGTTCCTTTAGGTAGTACTACAAGAATCGTATATACAGGTGGAGAGTCAATAACACCTTCAATTTTAAATCTGACAGCAGGTAGTTACACTAGTGCCGCAGCTATAGGTAACCATACAGGTGAGTTATGGTTAGGTGATTTAAAATCAGAAGAGGTTGATTTACAACCTTTGGCTAACGATATAGAAATTCTATTCACATCTGAAGATAGTGCTTCATACAAGACTATAGAAGGTACTAATAAAATTAGTTTTGAAAAAACATTAGCTCCTAGTGAGGTTTATGCCTTATACCTTCAGGGATTAAAGACTGACGGTAGTTATACTAGAGGTTATCATATTCCCGGTAGGCAAGCTTATGATTTTGAAATAATAACAAGAAACAGTGATGATACAGGAGATGTTCTAAGTACATTTAATGTAAAAGACAGGATAATTGATTTGAGAAATAATCCTAGTAGTTACAATCCTAGTACTTTTGAATTAGATTTAGAAATAGCAAATAATTTAAATGAAGAAAATTATCTACAGATATTTCATACTAGAGACACTTCTACTATAACTCAAAGTGATAGTAATGGTCTAAAAGGTAAATTAGGTTATTGGGAAAACAAAGACGAAATCTATCCTAATGGTATGGGTCTTTCAGGTAATGTTAGACATCATGTAATGCCTAGTCTTGCTCAACTTCTAGGGGGTATTAGACTTAAAAATCCTGCTGAGAAACTACCTAAGATTTCTTTAAGTATTGAAAACTTTGAACAAAAGCTAGTTCAGTTTGGATTAGATAGTAAGATAATAGGTTATCGAATTTGTTACGCTAAAAGAGATTATACAAATGCTACTGTGTTTGGTACTGATCATGTTAGAGCCATGACAGAAACTACATTACATAGCATAGGTCTACTAACGGTTTTTTCAGCAGGTGGTAATTGGGGTACTGCTGGAGTTACAAATTCAGGAGATACTTATTACCAACCATTGAATCATAACTTTCTACAATGTAAAACGAGTAGTCTACTTAGAAACAAACCTTCTGAAATAAACAATATCACACACGTTCAATTAGAATATACATATCAGAGAAATGGTATTAACTTAACATACGATGAACAAAAAAGAACAGGTTCTTTTCTAGAATCTAACGCTAATATAATACGTAGAGTTGTTGATAATGTTAATGAGTCAGGTTCTTTAATATATACTAAGAATTTTGGAAATAGCATGTTAGGTACTATGCATCGTAATTTACCTATAGTATTAACTAAGTTCATACCGATGTTCTTAGATAGTATAAGGTACACAGGTAGGTTCCTTACGATTAATTCTAATCCTAATGTACAAAAAGATGAAGATTATGATTTTCCTAATGATTACTCTATGCAAAATAAGAATCTACCAATTAGACTCACAGGTAGATTTTCAGAAGAGTTCTTGTTGTTAGTTAGTCCTTTTGGAAGATACTATTGGGGTTCAGGTTCAGGTATAAATATTAATTACCAATATAAAAACGGGGTACAACCTTATTTCCCAATGGCAAGTTATGGTTCAGGATTATATACTATAAGAGCAATTAAGACAAATGTTTATACTAGTTTTTTTAATCAAAAACTAATAAGCTTACCTTTATTTAAAGTAAACGACAATGTTATTAATTATGATGGTGATAACTTCATAACAATAAATAGTCACTTAGCGATAGGTTGTAATTTAGATCAGATGCTTGTTGATGCTGAGTATACAGAACCTTTAGAGTATACAAGACATGTTAGAACATTGATGTCTAATTTAGTCTATGATACTGATATAAGTATGTTAAACTATGAAGGAGAAGATGTTAAAACTAAGTTTTATCCTAAAAGTGCTGGTGATAATCCTGATGTAACTAACATTAACGCTAGTGTTGGTGTTGAAGGTTGGGGTAAAGGTTTATATAATGTGCAGTATTCTAAACTTAATGAGTTAGAAGTAATAACTGTAGCTAAACCTAATATAGATTTTGTAAATGAGTTTCCTTTTAGAGTTATTCGTTCTAATTCAAATCAACAAGAAGCGCAAAGAATATCATGGAAATCATTTAATCCTGGAGCTTACACAGAATTAAAACGTAGAGATTGGGGTGCTGTTACTAACTTTTCTTCTAAAGGAGATGAATTAATTATACATCAGGAGAGAGGACTTTCTGTAACTAGAGGTGTTGGTAGGTTAGATGCTAGTTCTACTTTAGTAACGATAGGTGTTGGAGATATATTACAATATGATCCTGCTGAACCTATACCTGTTAATTATGCAGGACTTACTAACCGTATGTATTGTTGGTCTTTCAAAGGTGGTTATATATTTATTGATACTAATTTAGGTAAAGTGTTTCTATATGCTGATACTTTAAAAGAAATTAGTAATGATGGATTTAGATTCTTCTTTGCGAAATACTTTACTAATACTGAAGGTTCTGTATTTAATGGTGATGGTGTTACTGTAGCATATGATGAAAAGTATAATCGAATATTACTTTCAGGTGGTGATCAAATTAAGTTCACATTATCATATTCCCTTGACAGACAAGAATGGATGTCTTTTCACTCTTACAATACCGATTACCTCTTTGCTACAGATCGTCAATTATACGGAATAAAAGAAAATACTATATATCTACTTAATACAGGATATACAGGTAACTACATTGATACTGTTGATCAGGAATGTGTTTTAGATATACCTTTTAAGTTAACTCAGGGTACTGAAGGTTTCTTTAAAGCTTTCATGTTTGATGCTTATGTAGAAGGTAATCATGAGGTATCTATAGATAAGTTTTCTGTAAGAAATAGAACTCAACACACAGGTATAGTTGATGTGATAATAAAAGAAACTATTGAAGGTATTGATGCTAATCTTAGAAAAAGAAAAGATTATTGGTATCTTAATGGGATAAGAGATATTATAGCCAATAGAAACTTTTCTATCAACATTGAAACAGGATTTAACATAAACGTAAATGACCTAGATAATTTCCTGACAGACTTTGATAAAAAGCGATTTATTGGTAATTTTATAGTGTTGCGACTAGTCTGGAAAGCAAACAAAAATTTATCTATTTCTGAAGTAAGTGTTAAACTACAAGTAACAAAGTAAGATAATATGCCAATACCTCCTCAATTATTACTAGCTGGAATGCAGATGGGCATCCCTGCACTTATTAATATGTTGCAAGAAGATAATAGTCCTAGTCCTGAACAACTAATAAGTCAAGCTAAGACTAAGGCACATCAACAATATCTTAATGAGAATTATGAGTTTGAAGGTGTTACTAATAGTAGAATGTTTAGACTCGGTGGTGAAATAAGTAGGTATGGTACACCTCTACAAGAAGGTGATGTTTCTGAAATAATAGGTAGAGATTTAAAAAGATATAAAGGCGCTAATAACCAGACTCATGAAGGATATGGTGATGAAGGTATGTCTGGAATACCTATTGGTTCTGGTGAAGTTGAATCAGGAGAGACTATATATAGAGATCAATTTATAATGAGTAATGAAGATCAAATGCCTTTAGGTGATGAAGCTTCTATGTTTGATTCTAAATTCGGTTTAAAACCTGAAGACACTTTCGCTATGGCTAGTGAAAAGATAGCAAAACATGAACAAAGACATCGTTCTGAAGAACATATTGAAGACTATCCTAGTAAGATAACAAACTCACTCAATGCTCAACATTATGATGAAGAGCATATGAAGTTATATGACATTCAAGGAAATAAAGCAGAGAGTATGATGAGGAAAAGAAGAAAGTTTAATTTAGGTAATAACGATATGTTTTCTCAATTAGCGTTGTCTGGAAAACCTAACACTCCATTTCCATTTGACATGGAAACGACAAGTGAATATATGTTTCCTTCAAAAGATGATGAAGGGTTTATGGACACTTCAGATGCTAATTCATTAGAACAGTTTATGAAAACTTTAGAATCTGACCCTAGTTTAAATCTAGATACTGATCCTTTGTTTAATATGACTAGTGATCCTCAGATATATTTGAATGAAAGAAATAATGGTAATAGTACTATACAACCTTTAGGTACTCGTCAAGCTAGTCCTATGGAATTACCATCAAGGCCAGATACTTTGGCTAAACCTTCTGCTGATATTCCTCTTAATAACTCTAGTCCTTATGATGCTGGTGATCCTTTAGGTAATGCTTTTGGACAAGTCTTAGACTTAGGATTATCTAATGCGGATATTATAAGTAACTCTCTATTAAGAAGAAGAATGCAAAATCCTAAGATAGCACAACCTTTATCAAATGTTGATGCTAATACTATAGATAATAATTTAGGTGTTGCGAGTATTGAACAAGATATAGTAAATACTAACAACTCAATAGATGAAAACTCTAGTTCTTCAATAGGTGCTAACGCTAGTAAGATAGCTTTAGCTAATCAAGGTTTTGATGCAAAGAATCAAGTTGTTGGTAGAAATCTAACTTTTAATGCTGGACAAGAAGCTAGAGCTGATCAGATGAATACTCAGATTAATGAGATGAATCGTAGAAATGAACAAATGTTTCTAGATGAATCAGTAATGGCTCAGAATGATGATATTGCTGGAATGATGACTGATATTACTGTTGGTACTCAAAGATATAATGAGCAACAACAGAACGCTACAAACAATTCTGCTCTCTTAGGTTCTTCTGACCCTAGAGTTCAGCAAGCAGAATTAGAAAGAATGTTAGATTTATCTCCTTCTCAATTGAGAAGAATGGGTATGACCAAGAAAGAAATAGTAAAAAGATTAAATAAGCTAAATCAATAAAAATATATGGCTATAAGGCAATCCAGTTCTAAGTTTAGACCTAATACTACATATGCAGATAATCAAGGTCTTGTTAGTAACAAAGACCCTTTGGCTATTTTTTCTCAAGAACAAGCTAAAACTGATCAGGTTTTTGACTTGTTTGAAAACTTCAAAAGTAAAATTGAACATTTTGATAATGATGCCTACCAAAAGGCCATGCATCAATATGAGATAACTGATGAAGAAGCTAATAGTCCTTATGGTCATATACAAGTAAGAGATAAAGCTAGAAAGTTTTCTAAAGATTATAATGACCCTAGAACTCTTATTGGTGGAGTTAAAAAGCAAACTGATGATAGAAACATGGTAGTTAAGTCTATTATGGAATCTAATGTTAATGAGCAAGATAAACGTAAGGCCATTGGCTATAACGATATGGTAGCTCAATCTAACGAACCTCTTGGTGGTAAAGCTCCAGATGGTAGCTTCAAAGGTTACACTAGTAATTTTGTACCTTTCACTATAGATTGGCAAGATCAACTTAATAAATTAGGAGTAGGTTTTAATGTAAACGGTAAGACAACTACTGAAAATTTATTTATAGGTTTAAAGAGCATACCTGGAGTTACTGAAGAACAAATTGCTGCTGGATTTAAACAATATATTGGAGTAGAGTCTCAAGACATCACCAGTACTAAATATATTAGTAGAGAAGAAGCTACTAGAGTTTATAGTGCGTTTATGGAAAACAATCCTGATGTACGTAAAGCTATTGATAGTGAACTTACTCTACTAAAGTTTGATGCTTCTCAAAGAGGTATGGATAGTCCTTTCCAACAACTTGTTAGTGAATATAACGTAAGTAATCAAGATGCTCAAATAATAGCACAAGAGTTGTCTAAAATTGATCAAGTTGAAAATCCTAGAGTTAGGAAGAATCTTGAAGATACATATTTGAAAGAACTGTACAAGAACTATGCAGTAACACCTTTGATAAATGCTGCTTCAGAAAGAACAGCTTTTAAAGTAACAGAAGAACTAAATAAGAGTTCTACATTTAGTCCGTATATGACTGGTTCAGGTAGTGGTACAGATACTCCTAATAGTTTAATAAACTTATATGAAGCTGATCTTGCTGGACAAAAAGTACCTGATATACTATTAAAAAAACAAGTACAAGAGCTTGCTAAGATTATAGATAAGCGTAATCCTGCAAAGTTGTATGATGAGGGTGTTAAAGAATTTGAAGAAGCTGAGTATGATGATGATTTTAATAAAGTTGTAGCAGGAGCTTTTAATGTAATTACAGGATTACTATTCGGTAGTGGTGAAGAGATAACAATGAGTAGTATGATGGAAGACCCTACTACTAAACAGTTTATGGATTTAGCAATTACTACTGATAAGTCTGTAAGAAGAGCTTATACTAAACATACTACTGATTTTACTGAAGAATCTGATGCTAATTTCGTTTCAGCAATGAAAAAACATCTTAATTATCGTAAAGATATTATGAAACGTAATAGTAACGATAATAAAGCTTTGTTTATTGATTATGGTACAGTATCTAAAGATGGAAAAGGTAATATATTAGTTCTTAATGTATTAGATAACGGACAGATTGTTCCTACTGCTAAGAAGAATGACCATGAAGAAAATACTGTAGTTAATCTAACTAGTAGAAGTGTATATGAGATGAACTCAGGTAGTGATGAAGTTATGAATGCTGATGATAAAGAAAAGTTAAGAAAATCAATGACAGCCGATCTTACCAATGTCCGTTATTCTAGAACTCAATCTCCTCAAAACTTCTATACCAATATAGCAGAAGATTTCGCTTACTATCCTGAAGTATTTAATTTCAATGGTAAAGATTATCTTATAGGAAGACCTGAAGGTATCTTAGATAATTCTTCTGCGAGACTAACTAGGTCTTTTGCAACATCTTATCAAGAACTCATTTCTAATGCTACAAACGAGAATGAAGATGATATATATTTAGAAATAACTGTACCTTTAGCTGATATAAGTTCAAACTCACTTACAGAAACTAAAGTTAAAGTATCTCCTAAAATAGGGTCAGATAAAAAAGTTTATTTCAAAGAACTTTTACCTAATCTTACAGGTGTAGAACGTAATAAAGAAACCGTAATAAGAAAAAGCCTTCAAGAAGTAGGTAGTGAAGGTGATAAAGTTAGTGTTTATATGGGGTTAACTTTACCTCAGTAATAGTTTAAATACATAGTAACATGATTAAAAAACCTCTAAGTGAAGTTAGAGCTTCTCAACATGCAGTAAACCCACTGTTTAAGAGTGGTAGTGCGTATATAGGTGAAAACATAGATGCTAGATATGCTGGGAATTGGCTTCCTAGTGAAGGTGATATATATAGTCACCAATCTCGTAATCAAGGTTTTTGGGATACTACTATGAACGTAGGTGCTCAGATGAGTATCAATGGGGCTATATCTGTTGTTGAATATCTCTCAAACATGGCTGACTTTGAGGACTATATTAATCAAGATGATGAAGTAGGTAATCCTATAGCTAGGAAAGCTCAAGAAATAAAACAAGATATTAGAGAAGATTATCCTATATATAATAAGAATCCTAATGAAGTATGGGATCCTGCTGATCCTAAGTTCTGGTCTAAAACTGTAGCTAATATAGGTGAATCAGCTATAGGTTTCGTAGGTGCTGGTGCGGTAAGTGGTTTTATTATTGGTACAGCTATAGCTTCCTCAGGTATATCAGGTATTATGGCTACTATATTAGGTGTTGGATTAAATGCTATTACGCTTAATCAAGCAGAAGGAGCTTCTGAAGCATCTCAAGTTTATGATCAAATGATGGACTTATATGCAGAAGAAGGATTAGATAAGGATACTGCTAGAGCTTATGCTGCTGAAGCAGCATCAGGAGTAATTGCTAAAAACCGTGCTAATATATTACTTAACTTGACTTCAGCTGGTGCATTACTTAAGACGGGTAGTTCTGGATTACGTAGTGCTTACGCTAGAGAAGTTAAAAGACTAACTACATTAGGTGTAGCTGCTAAAGTAGCTACCGTACAAGCTAGAAAGAATCTAGTACGTCAGGGTGCTTTATCTGTTCCTTTTGAAATGGGGCAAGAGTTTTTTGAAGAAGAAGTTAATTTATATTCGTCTTCTTATGGAATAGCTTTAGGTAAAAGTAAAATAGGTCAACAAGAAAATAGTTTAGGAGGTAGTGCTATAGGTTCTATATTTACTAAAGAAGGTCTTGCTGTAGGTGTATCAGGTGCTTTAGGTGGTGGTTTACAAACAGGAATAAGTAAAGGTCTTAGATATGTTATAGGTGGTAAAAAGAGAAACGAAGAATACAATAAAATACAAACTGCCATAGAGTCTATTTATGATAGTAATGCTATTAGTCCTAAAGAATTTTCAGAAGCTTTATTTGATCATGTAGCTGATATAGAAAACTTAGAGAAAGCTACACAATCAGGTGATAAAAATAAGATAGCTTTGTATGAGAATAGGCTATTAGCTTCTCAAGCAATTAATTCTTTTGATGATGGTACTCTACCTTTCTTACAAGAAGCTTATGATAAAGTAGCTGCTGATGAGAAGTTACCTCAAGCTTCTAGACTAAAAGCTGCAAAGGCTAGTCAGAAACTTTCTAATTATGCTAGACAATATGAAGACAATCTTAAATACGGAGCAGTAGCTTCTGATATAACTAGATTTACTGCTGTAATTGAATCTTTAAATGAACATAAGAATGATTTAAATAAAGAGCTTAGTGAAACATTAACTGATATAAAGAGTAATGTTTTAGACCTTTCAGGAATTAAAGAAGAGAGTACTGCATTTGAGATATTAAAAGATATTAATCTATCAGACATTGATAGAGTTCTTGAAGATTCAGGAAATCTAGATGCTTACATTGAAGGACTTAGTGCTAGATTAGAACGTACTGAAAATGCAGGTACTAGACAAACCGTAGAAGCCTATCTAATAGGAGTTATATCTTCTGAACAATATGCTAAAAGAAGACAAATCAAGAATAAAAGAGCTTCAGTTAATAAGTCAATACAACAACATCAAGAAGTAATTGACAATCTTAAAAGTAAGGAAACTCAACAAACTTTTGCTGATATTATAGGTGATTTTGATACTATTCGTAAAGACAAAGATACGGAAAGTGTAGAGAAGGCTGCTAAAAGTGTAAAGAATAAAGTTCGTAATTCTAATATACATGAGGTATATAAAGAAGCAATAATAAAAGACATTGATAAAGTTCTTAATAAAGTTGAGAAGGTAAAGCAAGAAGAGGAAGCACAGAAAGCAGCACAGAAGAATAAGAAAGTAGGTGTTATAACTAATACAAAAATAGTAAAACCTGATGAAGCTTCTCCTATTGGTTCTCCTAACGCTTCAGAAGAATCTGATGAAGATTTTGATAATTTTTTTCCTAATGATGTTGAAGGTGATGAAGATGCTATCAATCGTCAAGAACAGTTAGACAAAAACATTAGAGAAGAAGAAAAAGAAATTAAAAACATATTTGCGATTATCAGTCAGAATATTAAGAACGCTGATGAAGATACTATTAACACACTTGAAGCATTCGCTAAGACGGCTGAAAGAAATGCTGAGGCTGTGTTAATGGCTAAAGAGCAGGGTATTGTTAATAATGAAGCAGATGAAGAATTTATAAAAGCGGTAGAACAACTTAGAAGCGAAGGTAAACAATTAGCTACTGAGGAAGATTTTGACAGACTTCTAACACTCACTTCATCACCTAAAGAGAAAACTGACAAACCTACTCCACCTAGTAAACCTAAAAGGAAAACTGACAAACCTACTCCACCTAGTAAACCTAAAAGGAAAACTAGAAGGAAAACTAGAAGGAAAACTGACAAACCTACTCCACCTAGTAAAACTCAAGATATAAAACTTGAAGTTACAATAACAGGTAATACTATACCTAAAGGTACTGATGGTAATAGTAAACCTATTAATAATAAAGAAAATATTTCAGAAGAATCTGAAGTAGGTAGTGAAGGTAGAAGATCGTATGCTGTAAATAGTATAATACCTGTATCTTCTTTAAATACTGCAAAAGATGGAACTCTCAATGATCCTTCTCTAGCTGAAACAGTATTCGCATTAAAGTATGGTGATACCGTTGAACTTCAAAGAGAAACGAAAAGTGATGGTAGTATTCAGATAATTGTCTGGACTAGAGATAGACGAAAGATAGGTACTGTTAAGAACGGAACTTTATTAAAAAACATAGAAGAACATTACGGTAAAGAAATAAGAGAACAGTTTGCTTCACTTATGAGCTTAATGCCTAATAACAATGACAGGCTTATTGTTCCAGTATTAGGTTTTACTAAAGGTTGGATTGCGGTAAAGGAAGATAGAAAATTCTTTCCTGATGTACCTGAAGGTAACGTACTTAGTGCTATAGCTTTTCTCAATCCTAATATAGAGTTTGCTGTAAAGACACATCAAGGTTTTAAGAATAATAGAGGTGAGGTTATTGAAACTATCGCTAAGGTAGATAGTATTGCTGTAGGAAGTACTGTAGTTTTATTACCTACTCCTGCTGGTATTAGACCTGTACCCATAGAGACAATGACTTTGAAAGCGGAATATGCAAATACTGTTAGTAATGGTATGGAAATGTTCTTTAAGTTAGGTGATCCTAATACCTCCCCTGAAGACAAGAATAGTATCAACAATATTCTCAACGCTGCTGCGGATTTAGATGCTGTTTCTGAAGTATCTAATCTTACTTCACAAATAGAAAAGTTTGAAAAGTTCTTAAAGTATTTTGTTCATGTTGATAAATTTCAAAATGAATCAGAATTTGCAGCACTAGCTAAAGTATCTAATAGAGATGTGTTCTTTTCACTAACTCAAGAAGAAGGTAGACCTGTAATTAACATAGGTTATAAAAGTCCTGCTGGTAATCAGATTATTCAGTTGAGAAATATAGGAGATTTCAACTCTAGAAAGGGTTTTTTAAATAGTCTGTTACAAAAAACCAATATCAACATAGTTAAAGAAAACTTTGAAGGTTATGGTAATACGGTAATCATAAGTAAAAATGAAGATGGTACTTATGAAGTATCTAAAGACTTAGGTGCTGACGGTAGGCCAATTGATAGTTATAAATCATTTGTACTTAATAATACTAAGACTAATGTAATAGAACAAAGAAGTCCTAGTGGTAACTTCTTTCATTACACTAGAGCAGAAAGATTATTATTAAACTTTGAAGGTGCTGTACCTCCTGCTTCTATGACTAATGTAGCTAGAGCTGTACCTGTACCTAACAGTGTTGAAGGTGAAAATCAAGATATCTCCGATGAAGTATATAATAAATATGTTGATTCTGGTGAAATAGATGATTCCTTTTTATTATCTATTATTAATAAAAATATAAAAGGTCAAACATTAACTTCAAGAGAACAGAGTATTGCTTCAAATAAAGCTGAAAGAATTAATGAACTCAGTATTGAACTATATAATGAACAAACAACATCCAAAGACCCTACAGGTGATTTACTAAACAAAATGTTTGGTTTAGAAGGTAATGCTTCTGATGAAAGTTTTGATGATTTATTAGGTGAAGATTTAGAAGATGATGATTCTACTTTTAATACTATAGAAGACCCTTATGAAGAAAGAGCTAGTCTCATTAAAGCTGCTGGTCTTTTAGATTTTATAGATAATCGTTCTCTACAAGATGTTGTAAATCAAGGTATTTTCTTTATTGTAAATAGAGCTACTAGAGGTGACAATGATTTAACTTCATTGTTAAATACCTATTTTAGAAAGTTAACACAATTGAGAAAAACATTACCTTTAGGTTCATATCAAGAAGAAGTATTAAGTAAAATATTACTTAACAGTTTTGACGTTAGTATTCTTATTAAAAGACAATTAGAAGCACAACAACTAATAAGTAGAAGAGATCAGGATTTTGATGAAACTGAATCAGAAGAATTTGATATAAATGAACTAGATGGTTATACGGTAAGTAACTACTATGATCAAGATGGTTCAATAGATCAAAGGGCTACTATGTCTACAAGACTAAAACATTTATTGTTTTATGTTCCTGCTGGTAAAGGAGCTTTCGGTTTAAGAAGTTTTGTTCAAGCTGATGTTCTTCTTAACGACCTTATGGATTTAACTGCGGATAAAGTAGAAAACTATGACGAGTTAATAAGACTGATAGCTGATAAAGCTAGTTCTGAAAAGAAGACTCATTTAAGAGCATTTCTAAAACATATAGATCAATACCCTACTCCTGATAAACCTAGACTTCAGATAGAATTAGCTAACTTTTTTAATAAAACTAAGTCTAATTTAATTTCAGTTATTGAGAATGCTAGAAGTCAAGTATTACGTTCAGATCAATTTGGATTAACAAGACAAATTGTTGAAATTTGGAATAGCAACATCTTACTTAATGGTACAGGTATAATTAAAGATGGACTAATAGTAGGTGATGTAAATAGTGAGAATTATAAAAACATGAAGAAAAAATTCATGGATTCTTTCAACGCTATGTCTAATCAAACTGAATATACTCCTCAACAAATAAAAACATTATTGGGTTATATTGGAATTAATATTTCTGACAGTACTGCTTTTCAAATATCTCAAAATGGTATTACTATAAGTAAAAAAAGTATTCTTAATCCTAAGTTAGTTTTTACTGCTAGTCAGTTTGGATTAAAAGAAGTTTATGATAAGCTACAGAATAATAATCCTGAATTTCTAGACTCTAGTATAGTAGAGAAAATCGCTTTTATGGAATCTGAGAATAGTAATAACTACTATACCCTTAGTGTACGTAATGGTAGAGGTAGTCTTCAACATACTATTGAGCATCATAAGTTCTATTCAAGAATGATGAAAGACCTTATGAATGAAGTAGGTATTGAGGATAAACTTAGAAAGAGTTTATTTTCAGGTTACTTCTATGAGGAAGGGGTTAGTCCTGTTTATCAAAACTGGTTATTGAAGTTAGCTTCTAAAGAGTATTTAGATGAAAAAGGTATTAGAGTTAGGGCTATAGATCAAGCTATCATGAGAGATAACTTTGAAATAGTACCTTTTGATTCATCTAAGTTTGATGAAACAGGTAAGTATGGATTAGGTGTTGGACAACAAGATAAAAAATCTATAGAGAAGACAAAGTTAATGTTGTTCTCTAAACAGAAAGCTAATGGTAGAGTAGCTAGATTCTTATTTCCTATTGTAGGTAAAATTAGAGCTTTAGTAGTTACTGCACCTACTTATGATGTAGGACTAAATGTAATTTATGCTGACAATCCTGATAATACTCAAGTTAGTTTATCAGCAGGAGGTAGAAGACTTATGTTTGAAGCTGCTATGGGAGAAATAAATAGAATATTAGGTATTCAAAATGCTAAAGATAAAAACCTAATACCTGATCAATATAAGAAAGCTAATAAATTCTATAAGTTCACAGGACTTAATCATAGTAAATATGGTGGTAATACTGATGAAATATGGAATGACGATCTTACTTTAAAATCATTAGATGAACAAGTATCTGAAGACGGTAAGACAGTAAGAAATTTAATTGCTGACAAGATACAAGAAGAGGTTAATAATCTTATAAATGATAAGATTAAACAGTTTAAGGAATTAGGAATAACTAAAGCTAACTTAGCTAAAGGTGTTTCTGAGAAAACTAATTTTAATGAGTTTGTTGCACAGTATGTGGTTAACGATATTTTGTTTCAAATAAATATGCAATCTACATTCTTAGGTGATCCTGCTTCTTATTCTAAAGGTGGTGACAGTGTTTCATCTATAGATAAAAGTGCTGATAACTTCTTCAAAAGATTAACATCGTTAAGTACTCCTTCTAAAAGTAATGTTGTTCCAGATAATGATTATGATTTCGAGTTACTAGCACTTAATGATGATCCTAGACCTTCTCAGATACAGTATCAATATGATGCACTATTATCTAAAGAAGAAGCTGATCAATATAGAAATATTGAATCTGCTGATGCTCAGGAAATGACTACTGTTAGAGAACACTTCAGAACTCTTTACTATGATGGTCAAATTCCTACTAGAATGTGGGAAGCTATAGATAGAGTATATACAGATGCTATAACTAGAGGTGATCACTATTATATGGATGAACTGTTTTCAGTTCTTAGAGCTGAAGGTACTGAAAATGAAAACTATTTAGAGTTGTTCTTAGAAAAATCATCTCCTATTAAACCTGTTTACTCAGGATTTAGTATAACAGATCAAGGATTTGAAGTTAAAGAATATATTAAGTCTTCAAGTTATATGCTTAATCCTGAACTTACTGCTGACTTTGAAATTGATAAGTTACGTATTAAGATGGAGAAACGAGAAGCTGAATCGTTTAAAAAATTAGGTAGAGTTAGATCAGTAAGAGCTGCATATAAAACAGCAATTAAATCTTCAGCCGTTAAAGTATTTGAAGGTTGGTCTGATGGAAAGTTCGTTGATGGAGAGTTTGGAGATGCTTATGTACTTCCTAGAAAATACTTAGGAATACAACAAGATAACCCTAGCAAAAAGACTCAGAAAACTAAGATAGCTGCTCAGGAGAAAGTACAAATCTTTCAAGGTATGCCTAATACTCCTGAAGTAAATAAGATGAAAGAAGACTTTATGAAAGGTATTCTTGAGTTTAGTTTACAAGGTTTAGATAGATTTAAGAATGACATAATGGTTCCTAATTCAGAATCTATTGATGTACGTAAACTTCGTAAACAATTACTTAAACAAGCTAGAGATGGTAGATTAACTTCAGCAGAAGAAGAAGCGTTAAATGTTATTGATGATGATATTAATGGTGAAGTATTTGAAGTAGATTTAGCATTACACCCTAGAGCTGATATATATGAATCAGTTATAGTAGGTATGATACGTAATAATGTTATCAAGCAGGAAACATTTGGTTCACAACTTATATTAGTTTCTGAACAAGGTTTTATCGGTAATAACGAAAAATCTTCAGGTAAGTCTCGTATAATATTTACAGACAAGTTTGACAGAACTACAGGTTTAAAACCTATGCGTTTTGTTAACAATGATGGTAGTGAGATACCTGCTGATCAGTTTAGTGCTGAGAAAGCAAGAAATGGTGAATATAAAGTAGCTCCTGGTCAGGTGCTTGTACCTAAAGACTTCTCTATGCCTAACATAGATACAGGAGAGTCTACTAAGATAGACATGTCTGAATATACCGTCATGAAAGATGGTAGGATGATGTTAGACTTATCGAGAATAGATCAGTCAGTATTAGAAGCTTTTGGTTTTAGGGTTCCGACTTCTGCACATTCATCTATGACTTATGTGGAGATAGCAGGTTTCTTACCTAATTCTAATATGGTAATTGCATCTAGAGATTTAGTTGCTCAAATGGGTTCTGACTTTGATGTGGATAAGTTATTCTTATATCACAGATATATGTATGAACATAACGGTAGATTAAAGGCCGTTAGTGATTCTACTGTAGTATTTGAAGAACTATTCCAGAAAAGTGGTACTAATGTATTAGGTGAAACTCAACAAGACAAAGGTAATAATCTATATAAAGATTATCAAAACATGTTGTCTAGAAACAAGATGTTAGATATAAGAAGAAATCTTATGTTATCGAAAGAAGGTTTCTTAGAAAGTATAAGACCTACTTCTACTAGAGAGTTACCTAAGTATAGAGATGAAATATTAAAAAGAAGAAGAGAAGGACAAAGAGATTCTTGGTTAATCAATCCTGATATTTTATTTGATAGATTTTTAGATGGTTCTGATGCATCTCAGGCTATTGGCGTATATGCTGTAAACTTAACTTTTAGTGCTTTATTAGAAGATAGTAACATTAAACTAACTAGAAATAATTTTAGTTTAGGTAATGTTAAAGCTAAGTCTTTAGCATCAAGAAGGTCTAGTAAAAAAGAAGTACCTAAAAAGTCAGTACTTATAGCATTACTTAATGCTGCTGTAGATAATGAAAATGATCCGTTATTAGGAGCACTTAATTTAAGTTACGATAACTCAGGTGAAGCTTCACTACTAGCTCACATGGGATTTTACTTAGATGACATCAAGAACTTCTTTAATCAACCTGTAGTTCTAGCTTATAATAGAAATCTCAAAGAATTACAACTACAGAATAGTAGTTTAGATTCTAGTAAGATTAAAAGTTTAGCATTAGCTAAAACTATTAAAGATAGAAACATAGGAAATCTTAGAAATAGTGAAGGTAAGTTTGTATTTAATCCGATAGATGATAAGTCTTTTAATAACTTGGAAGCTTCTGATTCAGAGATTATGAAAAGATTATCTTACTTAATTGAAGTATCAGAAGAGTTACGTAAAGTACAATCAGTTCTTCAAACATATTCAGATACTTCTGGTATAGGTACTGATCTATTTGCTGCTGTAGCTAAAGCTGAAGCTATGGAGAATGTTAAAGATACTAAACATCTTCAAAATCTACAAGACTTATTTAATGGTGAGCAACCTAACATTCAAGGTTCTGTCGCTAGAGTTACTTTAGAAGAAGGTGTAGGTATGTTTAAGAGTATCTACCCTTATAGATCAACACTTTTTGTTACAGTTAAAACAATGTTGAAAAAGTATCTACAGGATTTACCTAATAAAGGTTCTGCTGAAAAGCAGATGTGGAATGCTTTTAGAGCTTATATCTACGGTAGTAATGACAATCCTATATTTGAAGGAGAAGATGTAGATAGTTTAAGAAGTAGGTTATTTAATAAATCAGGATTATTCAAAGATGTTAGTGCAGCTTTAGAGAAATATCCAGACAACTTATTTCTAAATATGTTATCCAGATCAAATCTAAAGAATGGTGGTTCAGTTATGATATATCCTAATGATAAGAGTAATCTTGTTGATAGTGATCGTATCTCTATTTCTTTTGTGGCTTTATATACTAATCCTGATACTAAAGAGTTAGCTAAAGATTTGATTAAGGCGTATGTATTAAATCCGCTATCATATACTAAGAGTTACGCTAGGTTTATACCACCTCAATTATTTAGAGAGTTAGGGATGTATGAATATCTAAGAGGTATAAACTTTAATACTTCTATAGATAGTGAAAGTGATTTTGTTAAAAATTTTGTAGGCTTATTCGCATTTCATAATTCACAATACTTACCTAATTTTGAAGATGAAGTTACTAAGAGTTTAGATTCTAGAAGTAAGTTTGTTAAAAGAGAATTAGAAAATGGTGTAGTTAAGATAGGTTTCTTAGATGATAAAGGTAACTATACTTTTTATAATCCTAGAAACGACAAGTTCTATTCTACGTATAGTTCAACAGCCTTACCTACAGAGATGCGTAGTCAATTAGAATTGACTAAAGGTCTGTTAATGCCAGAACCTACTTATAATCTTGATCTAAATAAAGATGCTTCTGTTAGTGCCTTACTTTCTAAGATAGAAATGGGTAGTAAGAATGAAGGATTTAAAGAACTAGCTAGATTTATAAAAGGTTATATCAACACTAATAAAACTAAAGTTGAGTTTACTAATCAATATTCATCAAATTACAATAGTAAAGAAGGTAAGATATACATTAATGTAAATCAACTCAATAATGAAGATTCTTTCGATAAGAAGGTATTAGAAGAGATAATTCATTCAATTACAGTAGAAGCATTAAATAATCCTACTACTAAAGAAGCTAGAGAGTTAGTTAATAAGATTGATTCTTTAATGAATAAAATTAAAGATCATATTAATAATGATAAAACAGGTGGCCCTACTAGTAAGAGAGCTTATGAGAAATACTTAATGGAGTATGAACAAGCGAAACAAGCTAGAAAAAAAGGAGATACTAGACCTATAAGAATAGAAAACTCTAGATATTTTCATGCTCTAGATAATAGAGCTGAGTTTGTAGCTCATATGTTTACTAATGAAAACTTCAGAAGTTTCACAAAAACTATATCTTTGCAAGGTAATACGTTTTTAGGAAGTTTCTTTCAAGATGTTTTAGATTTCCTAGCTTCTATCGCTAAAAAATTAGGAGTCGATCTTTCTCAAAACACAGCACTAGCTAAAGGGTTTAGGTTAGCTGTAGAAGCATTACAGGAAGGTAGAGTTTTAGAGAACACATATACTGAAGCACAAGAAGTTAAGGCTCTTAATGACATTAATACACTTAATGCTCATGACTTTGTTGAAACATTTAAAAGTATTAGTTACATGCACAACGATGTCAAAAAGAACTTAAGATTAACAAGTGTTAAAAATGATAATGTGTTTATTGCTTTTGATTCTCAAACAGAACAAGAAATAGAAATAAGTTTTGAGGATAGGAAAAACATTGTTGGAATAACTTATAGAAGTTTGGAAGGTGATGTTAATTACAATATAGAGGACACGCAATCAGACGACCTCTTATTACAAGGTAAGTTTAACGAAAAGATATGTAACTGATGGTTTGTCCAAATCTAAATGATCAAGTTGTTAAGTCTCAGTTTGATGAACTAACTAATGCTGTAGGTAAAGAAAAAGCCTATGCGTTATGGTCATTAAACAACGGTTATAGTCTAGAGATGACTTCTAATGGGGAGCAATCTATTCTATTCCAACAACTATTAAATGAGACAGGAGATAGAAATTTAGCTTTACGACGTAAAGCTGAAGTATATTCCAATAGTTTTCGTAGAAAAATAGGTGAGTGGTTATACCCTATGGTAAGTGAGAATCAATCACAACTACAAGAACTAGATGCGAATGGTGAACCTCATATTAAATTTACTCGTAATCTAAATAATAAAGAGTTAAAAGGTGATAGTCCTACTACTTATTACACAGTTGAAGACACAACCATAGAGCCAAAGTATGAACTTTTTCCAGGAGTTGAAGCTAACGAACAACAAAAAGTAGCCATAGATAAACTTACTGACTTTTTAAATAATAGTGATGCTCAATTTGCAACACTTAAAGGTAGAGCTGGTACAGGTAAAACTACTATTATTAAAAAGGTTCTTATGGAACAGAACAACCGTAAGAATCTAATGTATGTAGCACCTACCCATAAAGCCAAATATGTTTTACAAGATGTAGGTGAAGCTGGTGATGATGTGTCTACTATACAATCTGCCTTATCTATAAAGCTAAATGAAAAGACATTTAGTTTTATGCCTGATCTATGGGCTAGAAAAAATGGTGGAGTTCCTATATCTAAAGCAGGAGTTGTAGTAATGGATGAAGCTTCTATGCTAACAAAAGACTTGTTTAAAGAAATGAAGACTTGGATGAATCCTTCAGCTAAAGTTATATTCATGGGAGATAATGCTCAACTACCTCCTATTGGTGAAAATGGTTCTGATAGCGTTTCTTTTGATCATACTTTAGTTGAGCTTACTGAAAGAATGAGACAAGGTGAAGAATCACCTATTGTTAAAGTTAGTGATAGAATAGTAGCCAATATTGATTTAAGAGATAATGCGAAAGCTTCACCTTTAAAAGACTCAGATAGAGTTACTGAATTTGATAAAGATACAAACACAGGAATTATATTTAGTAACAACGCTACTGTTATATTAGAGATGTGGAAAAGAGATTTTCTCAATAATTCTAAGAATACAAAGATTGTTACTTATAATAATGAAACTAATGAAAAGTCAAAGCAGTCTGTATTCCATATGAATCAGTTTGCTAGACAGAAGTTAGGTCTTAATGATAAAGCTCTAGTTGTTAAAGGTGAGCAATTAACTGCTTATACTACAAACTTAGATAACAAGAAAGAACCTATTATTGAAAACTCAGTAGATTATACTGTAATAAGTGAACCTGTTCCAGTACAAGATTTTAGTAAAGAAATTAAAGATAAAAAAGGAAATCTAGTAGCTTTTATAAAAGGACTTTCAGGTTCTTATATTGATGTTAGAAACAATCTAACTGGTGATGTTAGCCAACAGATAATGTTTCTCGATAGACCCAGTAGAAAAAAAATACAGAATATTATTGATAACTTTTACAATAAGTATAACAAGTATCATGCTTTCTTAACTACCGAAGCTTTTCCTAGACTAGATTATGGATATGTAGTTACTGCACATAAGTCTCAAGGTTCTACGTATCGTAATGTATATGTATTAGAAGACAATCTCCTAAATCAAAAAGATAGAAGAACTAATAGAGAAAGAAGTCAAGCTTTATATGTGGCTGTAACTAGAGGAAGTAATAAGACTGTAATTCATTCTTCTAATAATCCTGATACAGGTAAAGATCAATTAATAGATAATCCTGTTCAATCAAGTCACTTAGATAGTAACAAGACTTCTCCTATGGCTTCAGCAGTTCAAGAAGAAAGAACTGTATCTTTAGGAGATCAAGTTAAAAATGAAGATGAAGTTAAGTTATTTGATGATCAAGACAAAAAAGTCAAATCTGGTAGTGTTGTAAGACATAATGGAAAGTTATATCTATTGTGGAACATTAATGATTCAGGTAAAGCACAGTTAGTCAGACCTGACGGAACTAAATTTTCAGGAACACCTGATCCCTCTAATCTAGAAGTATTAGGTAGTTATCCCACTACTGAATATAATGGTACTCGATATATAGTTTCCAATAAAGGAAATGTATATTCCGTAGCTACAGGTAAAATGGTTTATACAGGTACAGACAATTCTTCTAGAACTCAGAAAGAAAGAATAGTTGCGAGCATTTCCCCTAGTCAAGGGGCTACCTCAGTATCTCAAGTAAGTCCAAATAGAGATGTAGATGATTATGGTAACGACGATAACATCTATAATACTGTAGAAGACCCTAGTGATCATATGGATTTTGAGAACCCTAACGTAGAAAAGGTTCGTAATATTGCTCAAAAGGCCATTGAAGAACTAAATTCAATTATTATTAATCTTAGAAACTCAGGTGGTTCTACAAGTGAGTTAAGAGATATTAAAAATAGAATGAAGTTTGCAATACGTGAGAGTAATGAAGTTTATAGTATTACTCTATTCGCAGAAAAAGCAATACAGGATATGAGTCAGTTCTTAGATAGGTTTCAAGAACTAGGTCAAAATGTAGACTTTACTGCTAAAGAACTAGTAGATATGCATGATGTTGTAGTTAGTTTTAGTAACATTACTAATAAACTACATCATTTAAAAGATGATGAAGTTACTGTAGAAGAATTTAAAAAGTATGGATTTGATCTGACTGCTTACTCAGCAAACTCATTAAGTCAAGCTAATGGTTTGGCTAATACAATTAAGCAGCACCTTATAGATAAGATGGAAGATCGTGCTGTGAATTTTATTTGGGAGAATGATAGAGGTGGGTATAAGAATAAAGAAGATATACGTACAGAATTGAAACAAAAAAGAGGTGACATCTGGTCACTATCTAAGAATTTCGCTTCTATGGCTGATGTAGATGATAAGATTCTACGTAATATGTATGCTGCGGTTAAACTTAAAAAAGATGAAGCTTCTGATGTTACTATAGAAGCTAGTAAGACTCTAGCGAATGCAATTAAAGAAGCTAAAGCTGAAGGAGTTAATAGTCTGGACTACATGTATGAAAGAAATTCTGATGATGATAAAAGAACAGGTAATATGTTATCACCCTATCTTTGGGAAGCTTGGTTTCAGAGTAAAGATGAAGTAATGAACGAATTAGCTAAATCTTTTGGTTATGAAAGCTATAGTGAAGTTGAAGAAGAAATATCTGAAACTAGAGCCTTGTTCTTTCAAAAATATGAAAGTACTTCTCCACTTAATGTTACTTCAGCAGAAGTAGATAAACAGAACAGACTTTTAATGTACACTAAAAGATGGGGTGCTTGGATGAGAGAAAACTCTGTCAAGAATGACGAATTTGAAGAAGCTAGTAGTATTTTTGCTAATGAAAGGATATTACCTTCTCAAAAATGGGTTAATAAAAAATATAGTAGTATGACTGAAGCTCAGAAGAAGTTGTATATTACAACTCTATCTGTTAAAGCTTTAGGTGATAGAGCCTTACCTGAAAATAAAATATCAGGCAGAAACCTATTTCTATTACCTCAAATTAGAAAACAACCATTAGAGCGTTTCTTAGTTTGGTCTGAAGGTTGGGAGGGTATTAAAGAACCAATTAAAGACGTTATCTTTTCAAGAGAAGACGATGATATGTTTGGTCTTAAAGGAGATGATTCTATAGATTTAGATAATCAGAAACTAAACAGAATGATTCCTGTCTATTATAGAAAGAAACTAAGTGACGTTGATGGTGATATGTCTCAGGATATAGCGTTCTTATTAGCCAAACATGTAAACATGGCACATAACTTTAAGAGAATGGCTAGTATAGCTCCTGATCTTAATATAGTTTTAAACCGATTAGAATCTAGAATTAACTTAAATAAGAATAAAAAAGCTACTAACACAGAAAATGCAACAAAGATGTTTGCATCATTCTTAGACGGTTATGTATATGGTGAAGAGTTAAGTGAAATGACTGTAGACTTACCTTTCTTTGGTAAGCAGATTAACATATCAAAAATATTAGCTTCTTTCTCAGCTTATGTTAGAAGAAACAACTTAGGTAATAATCCATTTACTATAGTTACTTCAGCAATAACTTCATCTATATATGGAGCTATTGAAGATATAGTTGGAGAATATAGTGATACTAGAACTAAGTTAGAATCTAAACAGGAGTATTATAAAGAGTTAATTACTAAGATTATTCCAGATATGGAGTCAAAAGTACAGACTTCTGAAGTTCAAATGTGGATGGATTACTTTGAAGTTACTGAAACTGCGGTATCACAATTTAGTAATAGTTCAATAAACAAATTAAAAAGGGGTTTTATCAATGAGGGAAATATGTTCTTCGGTGGGTATAAGATATTTGATCATGCTACTAAAGGTCAACTTGTAATAAGTCAACTCAACTATCATAGACTGATAGACGGTAAGTTTATAAGCAAGAAGGAATATAAGAACAATGGTGGAGATATGACTAAGTGGGAGAGTTATCCTACAGTTAGGAGTATGTTCAGTATTGATGAAAAAGGTACTCGTCAACTTAAAGAGGAATATAAAGAAGTTCCAAAACTTGAAGAACAACTTTCTTTATTGAAAGGTAAAGTGAATTTAATAGGGGATAGGATTGACGGAAGAGTGTCAGGTTTAGACAGGTCTGCTGTTAGTAGAGATGCTTTGGGACAAACACTTTTACTACACCGTAACTTCTTAGTTAACGGTATTTCAACAAGAATGAAAGCTAAGGGTATTAACCCTAGAACAGGTATGGAAGATGAAGGTTACTTAAGAACATCTGGTAGAGTTCTTAAAGACCTAGTAGGAGGTTATTTTAATGTAGTAACTAAAGATAAAGAAAACCAAAAAGCTGTTAGTAAATTAATGAGTATTCGTCTTAGTGGTGAAGGTAGTAAAAAAGCTGTTGAATATTGGAATAAGTTATCTCCAATGGAAAAAAGAAACTTATTAAGAACTGCTTTAGAATTAGCAGCTATGGCACTAATGTATGCTATTTTTCAGATTCTTTTATCTCAATTTGACGATGATGATGATGATGATTGGTTATCACAGTTTGTTTTGTTCCAAGCACATAAAACAGTACTAGAACTTACTGCTTTGGTATCACCAATAGAAGCTGTAAATCTAATCAAGTCGCCTACCGCAATAGCTAATCAGTTAGATAGTGTTGTAGGTTTCTATAAGAGTTTTGTATTCACAGATGAGCTACAAAGTGGACCTTATAAAGGTAAGAACCCATTTGAGAAGTTTGTTATACAAAGATCATTTCTTAAGAATGTGTTTGAAGCACAATATCCTGAAGAGAAAAGAAAATGGTTAAAAATATTCTCTAAGTAGTAATGACTTAAAAACCTCTAGGCATATGTCAAACAGCCTAGAGGTAAGGGAGTTATTCATAATAAGTTTTGATTTTAAAGCCATTTCCAGAACTATTCCGTATCTAAGGCTTCAGGAGTTTCAAATATTGAAATCTCAGGGGCTTTATAAAGCAAATTAGCATACACTATACAGAAATATTCCAATCCTATTCTAACATCAATCATTTCACAAAGTTTACAAGTATTAACCATACTACCAATCTTTAAAGAGTTTATACATATATTTTTTACTCTTGCCATTTCGTACTATTTTTATCTTAACTGTTAGAGGGTATTTAGAACACTCTTTATTTCATTGTACTTTTCCTTCATTTCCATACCTTTCATATACTGGTCGCTCGGATCGCTTATAGCTGCTGCACATTCAGAGGTTGGTTCTCATTGTAAGAAATTAAAGACTAAACATTCCTTACGGTTGTTTTCTTTTCTTTTGGAGAGATAACCCCATTCTTATTAGGATGGGGTTTCTCTTTTTACGCTAACAAACAATAAATATAAGTAATGGCTAAGTACATCTAACAGCTTTCTCACCTACCATATACAGTAAAGGCTTGGTGTATTTAGTCTGTATAACTAGCAGGGTTACTGGTTTATGTACGCTACTGTTAACCCTTTTTCACGCCACTACTCATATTTAAACCGTTATAATTAATGTGAATAAGCATCAGTATCACACCAAGGGCAGAATCCTAGCTTATCAAAATCACTACTTCCGCAATCGCACAACGTACCCTTCGGCACAACAACACTATGTATAGTTAATGCCTTAATTCGGTCAATAAATGGTATATAGCTTGTTGTTTTTGCGTAAACACCTTGTTCATCGTTTGTTAACTTAAATGTTTCAAAGTCGTGTAATATTTGTAAAATTTGTTCTTCTATTTTCATAATTTATGTTTTATTTAGTCGGCACTAACCATACATTTTAACGTTAGGCACAATACATTTCGTCTTTCAACTTTGTAATTTGCTCTAATACTTCATACGGTGTTTTATCCGTTTGGCTTTCAGTTTTATCTTGCCAAGTTTCTCTATGTTTTTCTAGTTCTGTCATAATATTTATTTTTAAATTCTTGTGACTTTAAAATTTGTATTTTAAAGCTTATGACTTTAAGAGGGTGTATGTTCTACATACGTTAGCAAACATTTAGTTTACCTTTATAGAAAACACAGTTATTACTTTTGTAAGTCCTCTTTAACTCTATCAGTTCTTTATCAATATCCATTTCATTATTAGAAGCTCTATATTCTAGTCTTCTATCGTTTAAGAATACCTCGATAATAAAACGTTTGCTAACACTGGCTATATTTTCATTGCTCATAATCATTTGTAGTTAATAATTAGCTTCGTTTTAAGGCAACGAAACATAGCCTTAACGTTAGGCACAATTAAGAAAGCGCACCATTCAACATTATCTCTTTCCTAAATTTTTTCAATCTTTTTTTTACGTGATTAGGCATAATCTTAATTTTAAAAGTTATTATTATTTCTTAATTCTTGTGACTTTAAAATTTGTATTTTAAAGCTTATGACTTTAAGAGGGTGTATGTTCTACATACGTTGGCATTCATTTACCATCGCGTCGATGCAAAAAGCAATCTTGGGTTTCAATTTGGCACACGTTTGGTATAAAAGAAACG
>Ga0222708_1000012_pt1 | contig 62381 bp, 74 predicted proteins | sample AntAcemetage1576_FD_179806 | JGI IMG/M metagenome (GOLD analysis project Ga0222708, IMG submission 179806) | Saline water microbial communities from Ace Lake, Antarctica - #1576 | ecosystem: Environmental > Aquatic > Non-marine Saline and Alkaline > Saline | place: Antarctica: Ace Lake... | reverse complement strand
CCCGTATTCAACATTTTCACTCTCGTCGGCTAGCACAGACCTTCGCTGGGGAGAACGACAATCCCTTTGCCACTTGACAAAGTTCCTCCTGGATTGAGACAGTTCCTGCAGGGGGCTGGAAATGGTTTTCGGGGGGCCACCTGCTATTGAGAAACCTCTAACAGGAATGGACACCAACACCATGAGCATCAGCATTCACGACGCCGTCACGGCAAAGCGCGAGAACGGGCAAAGGGGCTTCACCCTTATCGAACTTCTCGTCGTTGTCATCATCATCGGAATCCTCGCCGCGATCGCCATCCCGATCTTCCTCGGGCAGCAGGCCCAAGCTCGCGACAGCGCCGCACAGTCAGCGATCACCAACAGCAAGACCCTGATTGTGGCCAAGATTGTGGAGGACCCGACGTTCGCGGGAAGCACTGACTTCGCGGCGCAGGCAACCATCATCGCCGAAGAGACAGCTGGCGACGATCAGATCACGATTGAGGTCTTCGGTGACGAGGGCGCCTTCTGCATACAGGCGGAACACGTTGCGGGAACAGACCCCGGCACCTACGCGGCCGATGACGGCAGCGGGGTTCTGGCGGGCACCTGTGTCGAGGGTGTCGCGACGCCTACGCCCTAACGCAACAAGGTTTACAGTGCTCGCACGGCGGGCACGATGGGGCGTCACGTTCGACGTGGCGCTCCATCACACCGGAGTCACACCCAACCCGCAACCATGCCCGTGCACCATCGGGGCTGAGGGGGTCGCGCTGATGAACAACGCGAATACCACATTACGAGCGGCCCCGAAGGGCGAGGCAGGCTTTGGCCTGGTAGAGATCATCGTTTCTATGTTCCTTCTCACGCTTCTGTCGGTCGCATTCCTCCCGCTTCTCATCAGTGCTTTGCAGGCGACCGTCCGTAATTCGACGGTTGCTACCGCATCCCAAATTTTGAGCGAACAGCTCGACGCGGTGACTCTGGTACCGCGCACCTGCGCAGCCTTCACACAGTTCGCTTCGCAAGCGCTCGCCAGCGTGACAGACGATCGCGGTACGGAATACCAGCCGGCCCGCCAGGTGACGGGCTGCCCTCCGGGGGCTTACCCCGCCCGCGTTACCATTCGGGTTTCTGTGGCAGTCACCGATCAGCCCGAGATCCGTGTCGAGGCAACAACATTCGGCGTCGTCGAAAGCGCTAACTGATGAGAGCCGAGATCGCGGGGCTGCGCGAACATGACCAAGGGTTCACCCTGGTGGAGCTTCTCGTCTACATGGTGCTGGCGATCGTCGTGCTCACGATCGTTGGCGGCATCCTGATCAACTCGCTGAGAGTCGAGTCGCAGATTCGTGACGCTACTTCTGCGGCCGACGCCACTCAGCTCGCCGCACAGTCGCTCGGGCGTGGAATACGGAATGCGAGTGCGATCCACGTCAGCCAGCCCGACACTGACTCGATTCTCGTGCGCACTCGATCTATCGACTCTCAAGCCGCTGGGGAATGGTTCTGCAATGCGTGGTACGTCGGAGCGGATGGCGGGCTGCGCTGGACAACGTCACCATCCGCAATTAGCGCCACGCCAACTTCGACTGAGGTTGACGCTTGGCTACTGCTCGTCGAGGGAGTCGAGCCCTCTGGTGTCGGTCCGCTGTTTATTCTCGACGCTGATGAGCGGTCGCTTTCTGTCGCCTTTTCAGTAAAAAATGGCGATGGATCACCGATTTTGCTGTCGACGACGATGGTGTCACGCCAGCCCATACCCAGTACCGGAAGGGTGACTGCGCCATGTTTTTAAGCACAATTAACCGGCTGCGCCGCGACGATGCGGGCGCAGCGCTGATGGCAGTGCTCGCCTTGACGCTCATCACCACCGTGATCGCCGGCACCGTCGGTACCGTGACCGTGAACGCCCTGCAAACCACCAACGGCAACGCCGGCGCCGTTGAGGCTCGAGCTGCGGCCGACGCTGGCGTTGTGACTGCCGAGCTTGCCCTGCGCGTCGAGGGCGCGTGCGAAGCCGTCGGGGGCATCTTCACCGCCGACACCGCACCAGCCTTCGCCGTGGAAACCTTTTACAACAGCGGCACCGGCACCGGATGGGTGCCCGGGTGCCCGCCCGCCGCAGCAACGCAGGTGCGGTTTGTCTCAACAGGGTTCGCCGACCGCCCAATCTTTGGTGCGGCGGCGCTCGGCGCCGAGCGAGTCGTGGAGGCCGTGTACCAGTACATCCCGCAGTACACCGACCTCCCCGTGATCGACCCGGCTGTGTACGCACACCGCATCACGGGCACGCTAAAAAACTTCACCCTCGGCATTGAACCGAACACAGTCATCGCCTCAGACATTCAGATCCGGAGCGGAAACTTCATTTGCACTAACGGGGCCAGCGTTGCCGGTTCTGTTGTGCTCGGAGACGGCCGCGCCGATCTCACCAATTGCAGGGTTGGCGGCAACCTGTACGTGTCTGATTACGTCCGAGCCGCGGGGTCGGCTTCGACGGTTACGGGCAACGTAATTGCTGCAGGACGAGTGCTTGATGCCGGTTCCAAGGCGGTTGACTTGAGTTCAGATGCGAAGGTTTCTGGCGACGTCTTCGCCGGAGGATCAGTCGTGCTGAAAGCCTCGCCAGCGGGTACTCAAGTGGGCGGCAAAGTTACTGCGGCGCGCAACTCGTCGACCATCGTCTCCATCGTGAACGGTACCCGCATTGTCGGAAACACCCTGACAACGGGCACGACCAGCGGAAATTTTGCCCCCAAACCGTCGACAGGCGTGGTCGGCCTGCAGCCGCCGCCGGCGCCAGTTGTACCCGACTGGACCGATTTGCCCTTCACGTCGAGCCCGGCAGCGATCCAGGCGTCGACCTGGTGGACCCGCGGTTTCCGGAACGTGGTGACCTGGACGGGCAGCTGTAACCTCAGCGGTTCAGACGGCCGGTGGGGAGCCCTTTCGAGCTACACGCAAAAGACCATCATCGACGCGACCGCCTGCGTTGGCGGGGTCGTGGTGTCGAGCAACCTCAGCCCCGACGTCCCGTTACAAACCGATGTTGTGTTCTTCTCCAGCTCGTTCTCATTTACGAAATTGCCAGCCCAGGCGCTGAATCTCACCGACGCCCGCCGGTTGTATTTCATCGTTCCGGACAACACGTCAGACAAGCTGCCCACCTGCTCCAATGGTGCGGGCAACATCACCTACAACAACGAGACCAACATCAACGCACCCCTCGCACTGTTCTTCTACAGCCCCTGCAGTGTCATTTCGGACCGCAACAACATGCGCGGTCAGATTTACGGTGGATCAGTGGAATTCCGGCAGCAAGCGCGATGGACCTACGTGCCCTCATCGCCGCCCGGAATTAACTTCAATACCGGTGGTGCAGTTCAACAGGCGCTGTCAGGCGCGGTGCTGGGTCAGCGACTGAGTATCCGCGAACTCTCAAGCGGTGGCTGAGCTGAACCTCGCGCTGATCGCGGGCGCGGCCTTGCTTGGTGTTCTGATCGGCTCATTCCTCAGTGTGGTGATCTACCGAGTGCCCGCCGGGCTCTCGGTAGTGACTCCGCCCAGCGCGTGCCCGTCGTGTGGCGAGCGAATCCGACCCATCGACAACATCCCCATTCTTTCTTGGCTGATCTTGCGGGGGCAGTGCAGAAACTGCGCAGCGCCGATCTCGGCGCGATATCCGCTGGTCGAGCTGGGTACGGCGCTGGCTTTTGCCGGCATTGCAGTCTGGATGTTGAGCCCGCTCAGCCCCGTTCGGAGTGTGATCGACGCGGCCGGCTCCCTCGGTATTTTCGCCGCCGTGCTCTTTGGCGTTGCCTATCTCTGGTTGGGCGCCGTGAGCATCGCCCTCACCGCAATCGATTTAGAGACCCATCGGCTTCCGAATACTCTCGTTTTGCCGGGGTACGGGATAGCCTTCCTTGCGCTTGGCGTGCCAGCCCTTCTCGCCCAGGACTTCGGACGCGTGGCGATCATGGCCGCCGGCGCGGTTATCTTGTTCGGGTTTTACCTTCTGCTGGCGCTGGCCTGGCCGGGAGGAATGGGCCTCGGTGACGTGAAGTTGGCGGGCGTTCTGGGGGCGTTCCTCGGCTTCTCTGGCTGGGCTGCACTCGCCGTTGGCGCGTTCGGCGCGTTCTTGCTTGGCGGCCTGCTGAGCGTGATTTTGTTGGCGACGCGCGTTGTCAATCGCAAATCTGGAATCCCGTTCGGCCCGTGGATGATCGCGGGGGCCTGGCTCGGGCTCGTCGTCGGTGACCCGGTCGCTGCCGGATACCTGTCATTATTCGCACTAGCTAAGTGAGGGGGCGCATCTAGTGAACAAGCACATCGTGGCGGTCGATATCGGCTACACAGCAATTCGCGCGGTCGAGGCGAAACTCGGTCGTAATGACGCCATAGAGATCAAGGCCTATCACGAGGCACTGGTGCCCGAGGGAGCGGTGCGCGGTGGTGAGGTCGTTGAGCCGACAGCGGTTGCGGCGATCATCAAGACAATGTGGGCTGCGGGCAAGTTTGGAACGAAAGATGTTGTGCTGGGGATGGGTGACCAGCAGGTGGTTGCCCGTGATCTGGTCATGCCCAAGTTGAGTCGATCGGAGATCGCAGAGCTCCTTCCTTTACGCCTGCAGGAACTGATCCCCATGCCCGTCGGTGAGGCTATCCTCGACTTCTACCCGTTCGCAGACGCTGCCCCAACCGACGAAGGCCCCATGGTGAAGGGCTTGCTTATCGCCGCCTATGCCGATGCCGTGAAACACAACGTGGATGCCCTCAAACGCGCGGGTTTGAATCCGGTAGCCGTCGATTTTGTTCCCTTCGCGCTACATCGTGCGATGGGGCATCGGGGCACAGGCGTGAGTGCGATCGTCGATATTGGTGCGACGACAACCAACGTGGTCATCTCCACCGATGGCATCGCTAATTTCGTCCGCATCATCCCCGCTGGAAGCGACGATGTCACTCGAGCGCTGGGCGCCCAGCTAGAGATTCCCCGAGATCAGGCGGAAGCCCTCAAGATTTCGCAGGGCCTAGATTCAGAGCTTGTTCCACCGAATGACCTCAAGAGTGCGGGCATCATCGTTGAGGTCACCCGCGAACTCATGACGAGCATTATCAACACCCTCCGCTTTTACTCGTCAACTCACGGCAGTGCGCGCGTGGACAGCCTTGTTCTCACCGGTAACGGAGCTCGGATGCGGGGCCTCCCAGCTGCCCTGGCGCACTCAACCGGGGCCAACCTCGTAGCGCCGGCACCATTCGGGCACGTCAAAATGCCGAAGTCCCTCGCCTCCTTTGGGGTGTCTGAAGCCCTCAGGTCTGGAACTGCATTCGGTCTTGCGATGGGAATGCGATCGTGAGCGGCAAGCTCAATAAAACAGTCGTTCTTGGGGCAACGCCGCGTGCCGACCTGCTTCCGCTGTCAGTCAAGGAGGCCATTCGTCGGCGCCCAATCGTGCGGCGTCTGATGATCATGGTCTTTCTTGTTGCCGTCGTCACGATCCTGGTTGTTTTCGGCGCGACACTGCTCGAAGGGCAGGCGCGGGCCCTACTCACCCAAGAGCAGGCACGGTCACAGACGCTCTTGCTACAGCAGCTTGAGTTCGCCGAAGCCCGCGCAATATCGGGGGCAGTGGATGAAACACTGGCCGCCAGGGCGATCGCTACAGCGCGCGAAGCGGATTGGAATGCTTTACTCAGCGAGATTCGAGCCACTTTGCCCCAGGGCGTACTTCTGGTGTCTGTGGCAGGTGAGATTCGCGCTGCCGACACGGGTGAAGAAATCCCACTGCGCCAAAACTCTGTCGGCAGCTTCACCATCAAGGCGATCAGCGACACAGTGCCGAATATTGAGGCGTGGATCGCCGACCTGGAGACGCTCACAGGCTTCGCCGGCATTGCACCGCCGGTGACTATCACTGGCGGTGAGGGTTCGGTGTACGCCGTCAGTATCGAGGTCTTACTCGACGAAACCGCGTTCCTGCAGCGCTATGCGTTCGACATTCCTGAGGGCTCAGGCAGCCCAACCCAGACCGAAGAAGAGGAAGGCTAGGCCATGTCAGTCCTCAGAATTTGGGTGGCAGGCGCGACCGTGGTTTCGCTCGTCATTCTCGGCTTCGGATGGCTGGTCGGGGTCTCCCCTCGCCTTGCCGAGGCGGCCCGCGCCGACGCAGACCGGCAGGGCGTTGAGCTCATCAACGCCGGGTACGAGGCAACCCTGATCGAGTTGCAGGCCCTGTCCGTGCGATTGCCCGAGCTTCAAGCGCAACTCACTGACCTCAGCGCGCAGATTCCTACAGATCCCGAACTTTCACCCCTGCTGGGACAGCTCAACGCACTCGCGGGGGCGGCCGGAGTCACGCTCGTCGAGGTCACCGCCAGCCCACCCGTGCTCTTTCCACCAGACCTGCTGGCGGGAACAGGCGTCACTGAACTCGTCGCACTCCCCGTGACGATCCGGGTCACGGGTGAGGGTACGACGGTAGACAGTTTCATCCGTCAAGTGCAGTTCGGGCTTCGCCTGCTCTTGGTCGAGCGCTTTGATCTGACCGATGATCCGGTCAACGCAAGCGTCACGCTTCAGGGTCTCATCTTTGTTCTGCCGAAGGCGGGTGCGATTTTGCCCACAGATGAAGTGGGGGATCAGCCGACAGCCGTTGTGCCACCCGCAGAGGAGCCCGCAGGCTGACCCGCCTCCTCCAGGACCTATGAAACATTTGGCACAGGCCTGCCCCGCATTGCTAGGGTCGTGAAGTCCGCTATCGACGGAGGTTCGCATCATGACGACCGACAACAACGCACCGCTTAACAACGAGCGGGTGCCTGCCCCGAGGCCCGAACCCGAACCCGCAGACGCAACCCGCTCAGACCCGACCCGCTCCGACATCACGGCGTCGGTGGACGAGTCAGCAGCCCCGTCAACTGTCCATCCGGTTGGCGTGGAGGGCACAGCCTCTCCACCGCCGCAGCCCACAATGGTGTTCGTCGAGGCGCCGAAGCCACCCCGCGAGCAGAGCGCTCGTGGTGTCGGTGCCGTTGTCACTGTTCTTGCGACCGTCCTTTTCGCCGTCACCTACGGTTTGCTGGTGTTGCTTCTCGCCCTGCTGGCCTCGCCCACGGGCGCCTCAGAGGCCCTGCGATTCTTCAGTTCCAGCACCTTCTGGCTCCCGGTTGTCATCTTCGCGCTTGCCCACCTCTTGCTCGTCGTTGTGGCAAATCGCGCCGGGTGGTGGGCTCACGTTTTCGGCGGGTTCTTAGTCGCGCTGGTGGTGTGGGTCGGTTTCGTCGGCGCGGTGTTGATTGCCACCGACACGGTGGGTGCGAGTAGTGCCGCAGTCAGCGCGATTGTGCTGCAGCAGCTCACCAACCCCCTCGGTTTCGCCGCAGCCATCGCTGCGCGCGAGGTGCCAATCTGGGTTGGGGGCATTGTCGCTCGGCGGGGGCGAAGTGCCCGTGTTCGTAATGCTGAAGCGAAGGTGGCGCACGAGCAGCGGCTCGCTGACCATCGAGCCGCGTTGCAGGTGCAGACCGGCGTTTGACCGCATCCCGGTGCGGGGTCTACTCTGAGAAGGTGTGTGCATCGTCACACGTCTGTGCTGTGCCGTCACGACGGAGAGCGAGACGGGGGTCGGCGTACGCGCAGAGGGTCCCTGATGACCACGTCGCTTCGGCGCGTGAGAGCACACCCCCACGGCATGTCCGTCTGGCTCGAGCGCGCTTGAGGCAGGTGACGGATTCGCGTGAGCCCGGCTGTGGCGCCATTGACGGCCGGGGAAATCCACACTGCAACCCGCTGTCACCGTGCAGCATTCATAAGGAGCACTTTTGCCCACCATTCAACAGCTGGTCCGCAAGGGCCGCACGCCGAAGGTCTCAAAGACCAAGGCGCCGGCCCTCAAAGCCAACCCCCAGCAGCGCGGCGTGTGCACTCGCGTGTACACGACGACCCCCAAGAAGCCGAACTCGGCTCTGCGCAAGGTCGCTCGCGTCAAGCTCAGCAACGGCACCGAAGTCACCGCCTACATTCCCGGTGAGGGCCACAACCTGCAAGAGCATTCCATGGTGCTCGTTCGCGGCGGTCGTGTGAAAGACCTGCCCGGCGTGCGCTACAAGATCGTGCGCGGCGCGCTCGACACCCAGGCGGTCAAGAATCGCAAGCAAGCACGAAGCCTGTACGGCGCGAAGAAGGACAAGAAGTAATGCCTCGTAAAGGACCAGCTCCCAAGCGCCCCGTCGTCGCAGACCCGGTTTACGGCGCTCCCATTGTCAGCCAACTTGTCAACAAGATTCTTCTTGATGGCAAGAAGGGCCTCGCCGAGCGCATTGTTTACGGTGCCCTCGCCGGCGTCACGACCAAGAGCGGCCTCGACGCCGTGGTCACTCTGAAGAAGGCCCTCGACAACGTGCGACCCACCCTCGAGGTGCGCTCGCGTCGTGTCGGTGGCTCGACCTACCAGGTGCCCGTTGAGGTCAAACCGCACCGCGCGAACACTCTCGCGTTGCGCTGGTTGACCAGCTACGCCAAGGCGCGTCGCGAGAAGACGATGACCGAGCGTCTCATGAACGAAATTCTCGACGCATCCAACGGCCTCGGTGCCGCTGTCAAGCGTCGTGAAGACACTCACAAGATGGCCGAGAGCAACAAGGCCTTCGCGCACTACCGCTGGTAACAACCAGTTCAGCGGGCGGAGGCTGACGGCCTTAGTCGTCATCTCCGCCCGCACCCGCACTTTTTATCGAACCGGAGGAACCCCCTGTGGCACAGGACGTGCTCACCGACCTGAACAAGGTCCGCAACATCGGCATCATGGCGCACATCGATGCTGGAAAAACCACGACAACCGAGCGCATCCTGTTTTACACGGGTGTGAACCACAAGATCGGTGAAACGCACGACGGCGCGTCAACGACCGACTGGATGGAGCAGGAGCAAGAGCGTGGCATTACGATCACCTCTGCCGCTGTGACCTGTTTCTGGGACAAGAACCAGATCAACATCATTGACACCCCCGGTCACGTCGACTTCACCGTCGAGGTTGAGCGTTCGCTGCGCGTGCTCGACGGCGCGGTTGCGGTCTTCGACGGTAAAGAGGGCGTAGAGCCGCAGTCTGAGACTGTCTGGCGTCAGGCCGACAAGTACGAAGTGCCCCGCATCTGCTTCGTCAACAAGATGGACAAGCTCGGCGCTGACTTCTACTTCACCGTCGACACCATCATTAAGAAGCTCGGCGCTAAGCCGCTGGTGATTCAGCTGCCCATTGGCGCTGAGAGTGAATTCGTGGGCGTTGTCGATCTCGTCGAGATGCGTGCACTCGTGTGGGAGGCCGACTCCAAAGGTGACGTCACCATGGGCGCCAAGTACGAGGTACAGGAGATTCCTGCAGACCTCGTCGAGAAAGCTGCCGAGTACCGTCAGCTTTTGCTCGAAACTGTCGCCGAGACCGACGACGCGCTGCTGGAGAAGTTCTTCGGTGGCGAAGAGCTCACGGTTGCTGAAATCAAGGCTGGCATTCGCAAGCTCACCGTGGCAAGCGAGATCTACCCCGTTCTCTGCGGTTCCGCGTTCAAGAACCGCGGCGTTCAGCCCATGCTCGACGCAGTCATCGACTACCTGCCGAGCCCGCTCGACGTGGCCGCAACCGAGGGTCTCGACCCCCGCGACGAAGAGAAGAAGATTGAACGTCACCCTGACGCGAAAGAGCCGTTTGCGGCACTCGCCTTCAAGGTTGCCGTGCACCCTTTCTTCGGCCGTCTGACCTTCATTCGGGTCTATTCCGGTCGTCTTGACTCGGGTGGCCAGGTTGCCAACTCGACGAAGGGCAAGAAAGAGCGCGTCGGAAAAATCTTCCAAATGCACGCGAACAAGGAAATTCCTGTCGACAGTGTGACCGCGGGCCACATTTACGCGGTCATCGGCCTGAAAGACACGACCACGGGCGACACTCTGTGCGATCTGAATAACCAGGTTGTGCTCGAGTCGATGACGTTCCCTGAGCCCGTCATCGAGGTCGCCATTGAGCCGAAGACCAAGGCTGACCAGGAGAAGTTGGGCCTGGCCATCCAGAAGCTGGCTGAAGAAGACCCCACGTTCCGCACGGAGCAGAACATTGAGACGGGTCAAACCGTCATCAAGGGCATGGGCGAGCTTCACCTCGACATCTTGGTCGACCGCATGCGGCGTGAATTCAACGTCGAGGCAAACGTGGGCAAGCCCCAGGTTGCCTACCGCGAGACGATCAAGAAAACGATCGAAAAGTTCGACTACACGCACAAGAAGCAGACCGGTGGATCGGGTCAGTTCGCCAAGATCCAGATCCGGCTCGAGCCGCTTGCTGTTACCCCGGAAACGAGCTACGAGTTCGTCAACGCGGTGACCGGTGGTCGCGTTCCGCGCGAGTACATCGGTTCGGTCGATGCGGGCATCCAAGATGCCATGCAGGTCGGCGTTCTCGCCGGCTTCCCGACCGTCGGTGTCAAGGCATCGCTTCTTGACGGCGCAGCGCACGATGTTGACTCGTCTGAAATGGCGTTCAAGATTGCCGGATCGATGGCCTACAAAGAGGCCGCTCGTAAGGCAACCCCCGTGCTGCTCGAGCCGCTGATGGCGGTAGAGGTGCGCACTCCTGAGGAGTACATGGGCGACGTCATCGGCGACTTGAACTCCCGTCGCGGGCAGATTCAGTCAATGGAGGATGCAACGGGCGTGAAAGTTGTTCGAGCCCTTGTGCCGCTGTCAGAGATGTTCGGATACGTCGGAGACCTGCGGTCGAAGACCTCGGGGCGCGCCGTGTACTCCATGGCTTTCGATAGTTACGCGGAAGTTCCGAAGGCTGTGGCCGACGAGATCGTCCAAAAGAACAAGGGCGAGTAATCGCCCGACCTGCGAAGGCTCGCCGAGTCTGAGTACGATACACACACACCAAATCGCGCGGCGTTCACCCCTGAATGCTGGGCACACAAGTCCTGAGGAGGACCCACTGTGGCTAAGGCCAAGTTCGAGCGGAACAAGCCGCACGTCAACATCGGAACCATCGGTCACGTCGACCACGGCAAGACCACGCTGACCGCAGCCATCTCTAAGGTGCTTGCCGACAAGTTCCCGTCGGCGACGAACGTTCAGCGCGACTTCGCGTCGATCGACTCGGCTCCTGAAGAGCGTCAGCGCGGCATCACCATCAATATCTCCCACGTTGAGTACGAGACCACGAAGCGCCACTACGCGCACGTCGATGCTCCCGGCCACGCCGACTACATCAAGAACATGATTACGGGTGCTGCGCAGATGGATGGCGCAATTCTCGTCGTGGCGGCAACTGACGGCCCGATGGCGCAGACGCGTGAACACGTGCTGCTTGCCAAGCAGATCGGCGTGCCCTACCTGCTGGTCGCGCTCAACAAGACCGACATGGTTGATGACGAAGAGATCCTTGAGCTCGTCGAGATCGAGGTTCGCGAGTTGCTGTCGAGCCAAGGCTTCGACGGCGACAACGCTCCCGTCGTGCGCGTCTCGGGCCTGAAGGCCCTCGAGGGTGACGAGAAGTGGACCCAGTCCATTCTCGACCTCATGGACGCGGTTGACGAGTCAGTGCCCGACCCGGTGCGCGACAAGGACAAGCCGTTCTTGATGCCCATCGAAGACGTGTTCACGATCACTGGTCGTGGCACCGTGGTGACGGGCCGCGCCGAGCGTGGCACGTTGGCCATCAACTCTGAGGTCGAAATCGTCGGCATCCGCCCGACGCAGAAGACCATCGTCACGGGTATCGAAATGTTCCACAAGCAGCTCGATGAGGCCTGGGCCGGCGAGAACTGTGGTCTGCTCCTTCGCGGCACGAAGCGCGAAGATGTCGAGCGCGGCCAGGTTGTCGTCAAGCCGGGTTCAGTGCTGCCGCACACGAACTTCGAGGGCACCGCGTACATCCTCTCCAAAGAAGAGGGTGGCCGTCACAACCCGTTCTACACGAACTACCGCCCGCAGTTCTACTTCCGCACCACCGACGTCACCGGCGTCATCTCGTTGCCTGAGGGCACCGAGATGGTGATGCCCGGCGACACCACCGACATGATCGTTGAGCTGATTCAGCCCATCGCCATGGAAGAGGGCCTCGGCTTCGCCATTCGTGAGGGTGGCCGCACCGTCGGCGCCGGCACGGTCACGAAGGTGCTCAAGTAGTCCCAGCGTTTGAGAAGTGAGCGGGGTCAGGCCTTTGGGTCTGGCCCCGCTTTCGCGTGTAGGGGTTTTCTCCATTGGAGTCCTCGATCTGCGTCCCATACGTGGCCGTGGGATCACTGCCGGTGCCGGAGCAGACCCACCCCGGCCCCGGTGGCGATCTGGGAGTCCCTGCGCGACTCGTGCGCCGACCTTCGTACTGGCAGCGCCTTCCTCGATCGGTCCCGTATTGCGAACAAACTTCCGACCGACCGCAACAAGGGACCGATTGCGGGAGGGAACGTGCGACTCGTCGTGCTTGACGCGGGAGACCTGGCGAAACCGGACGGCGCTGCTGAGGAGAGGCTGATCACGCGGCCCGCGGGGCTGGCGGCGGGGGCGTCCCTCGCGAAAGCGGCAGCATGCCCCCCTCTGCTTGTCAGCAGGGTGCTCGGCGCAGGTAGGGCCCCGGAGTTGCCCAGGCGCGCTCGCCGATAGCTGGAAGCCGAGGGCCGGAGGCGCTCGTGCAGTGTCACCGCCTGACCTGAAAATGACACAGCGTAGCTGCGCGACACGCCCGGGTTGCACGGGGTCGCGCCATGTGGCAGACTCTTCTAGTTCCACACGCCGCGCTTATGCGTGGCTCACTGCCCGGCAGTGCATAGGACGAGCCCCGCACCGAGAAATCGGCCGCGGGTCGCGATGAGCCTAGGCCGCAGGCAGCAGGACGTAGCGTGAACCGACACCCATCCGGCGGGGGATTAATCCTGCGCCGGCACGCAAGCACCGCCTGAAGAGGCGGTCTTGCACTGCGGGGGTCGGGCACATGCGTTTGATCGACACGGTTTACATCCGGTCGCACAGTAGTGCGAGCAGATGGCGCCAGGCGCCCGAACGTTTGACAGAAAAATAGTGGTGCGACAACGATCGCGCTCCGCGTGAGATGGGCCTCAACGGTTTCATCACGTCCAAGAAGGAAGAGAGTTGAGCATGGCGGGACAAAAGATCCGCATCCGACTTAAGTCGTATGACCACGCAGGTCTCGACGCATCGGCTCGCAAGATCGTTGACACGGTTACTCGTGCAGGCGCCACCGTAGTGGGCCCTGTGCCGCTGCCGACGGAGAAGAACGTTATCGCCGTCATCCGGTCGCCCCACAAGTACAAGGACAGCCGCGAGCACTTCGAGAAGCGCACGCACAAGCGCCTCATCGACATCATTGACCCGACGCCGAAGGCAGTCGATTCGCTTATGCGCCTCGACCTGCCGGCTGACGTCAACATCGAGATCAAGCTCTAAGGAGCCGAGGAAACATGTCTGCAACGAAGACGACCAAGGGTCTGCTGGGCACGAAGCTCGGCATGACGCAGGTGTGGGATGCGAACAACAAGCTCGTTCCCGTCACCGTCGTAGAAATCGCCCCCAACGTGGTGACGCAGGTGCGCACCGCCGAGAAAGACGGCTATGCCGCCGTTCAGATTGCCTACGGCGCCATTGACCCTCGCAAGGTCACCAAGCCTCTCGGCGGCCACTTCGAGAAGGCTGGCAGCACTCCTCGCCGTCACCTCACCGAGGTCCGCACCGCTGACGCCGCCGAGTACACGCCCGGCCAGCACATTGCCGTCGATATCTTCGAGGCCGGCCAGCTGGTCGACGTCGTCGGTACCAGCAAGGGCAAAGGCTTCGCCGGTGTCATGAAGCGTCACAACTTCAAGGGTGTCTCGGCGTCGCACGGTTCGCACCGTAACCACCGCAAGCCCGGCTCCATCGGCGCATCCTCCACGCCCAGTCGCGTGTTCAAGGGCATGCGCATGGCGGGCCGCATGGGTGGCGAGCGCGTCACGGTCATGAACCTCACCGTTCACTCTGTCGATCTCGAGAAGGGACTCCTGCTCGTCAAGGGCGCGGTTCCCGGTGCTCGCGGTCGTCTCGTATTCGTCCGCAATGCTGTGAAGGGAGCGTAATCGCCATGGCATCCTCGCTCAACGTTCTTGACGCCGCCGGCAAGAAGACCGGTTCGGTCAACCTGCCCGCTGCGGTCTTCGACGTACAGACCAACGTTCCGCTGTTGCACCAGGTGGTTGTCGCGCAGCTCGCGGCAGCCCGCCAAGGAACCCACTCCACGAAAACTCGCGGAGAAGTTTCTGGTGCCGGTCGCAAGCCGTTTAAGCAGAAGGGCACTGGCCGCGCACGCCAGGGCTCGATCCGCGCGCCGCACATGACTGGCGGTGGTGTCGTGCACGGCCCGACTCCCCGCAACTACGCGCAGCGCACTCCCAAAAAGATGATTGCTGCCGCGCTCCTCGGCGCACTCAGTGACCGCGCACGCGGCGAGCGTCTGCACGTCATCGAGTCGTTCGGCACTGACGTGCCATCGACGAAAGCCGCTGCAGCCGTCATTTCGTCGCTCACGTCGGGACGCAAAGTTCTCGTCGTCATCGAACGCGATGATGCGGTAAACCGCAAGAGCGTGCGAAACCTCAAGGACCTGCACGTCATCACCCCCGACCAGCTCAACGCGTACGACGTGTTGGTCAGCGATGACATCGTGTTCATGAAGGCCGCATACGAGGCCTTTGTTGCTGCGAAGACGAAGAAAGAAGAGGTTGGCGCATGAGCATTCACGCTGCCGCTCAAAACAAAGACCCGCGCGACATCATCATCTCGCCAGTGGTCAGCGAAAAGAGCTACGCGCTCATCGACGATGGTAAGTACACCTTCGTTGTCGACCCGCGTGCCAACAAAACCGAAATTAAACTGGCGATCGAAAAGATTTTCTCGGTCAAGGTTGCTTCGGTGAACACTCTGAACCGCACGGGCAAGACCCGCCGCACCCGCTTCGGCACCGGCAAGCGCAAAGACACTAAGCGCGCCATTGTCACGTTGAAGTCGGGCTCCATCGATATCTTCACGGCCGTCGGCTAGGCGCGAGGGAACAACGACAATGGCTATTCGTAAATACAAGCCCACGACTCCTGGTCGTCGCGGTTCGTCGGTCTCAGACTTTGCAGAGATCACGCGCTCGACTCCGGAAAAGTCGCTGCTGAAGCCGCTGCCCAAGACGGGTGGCCGCAATAACTCCGGTCGCATCACCACCCGCCACATCGGTGGTGGCCACAAGCGCCAGTACCGTCTCATCGACTTTCGTCGTAACGACAAAGATGGCGTGAACGCCAAGGTCGCTCACATTGAGTACGACCCGAACCGTACGGCGCGCATCGCCCTGCTGCACTTCGTTGACGGCACCAAGCGCTACATCTTGGCTCCTAACAAGCTCGGCCAGGGTGACATCGTTGAGTCTGGGGCGTCTGCTGACATCAAGCCTGGCAACAACCTGCCGCTCCGTAACATCCCCGTGGGTACAGTCATTCACGCCATCGAATTGCGCCCCGGCGGCGGAGCCAAAATGGCTCGCTCAGCTGGAGCGTCTGTTCGGTTGGTCGCCAAAGACGGCCCCTACGCTCAGCTGCGTTTGCCCTCGGGCGAGATTCGTAACGTTGACGCGCGGTGCCGCGCAACGATCGGCGAGGTCGGCAATGCCGAGCAGTCGAACATCAACTGGGGAAAGGCCGGCCGGATGCGCTGGAAGGGCGTTCGCCCGACCGTGCGTGGTGTCGCTATGAACCCCGTTGACCACCCCCACGGTGGTGGCGAGGGCAAGACCAGCGGTGGCCGTCACCCGGTGAGCCCCTGGGGCCAGTCGGAGGGTCGCACGCGGTCCCGCAAGAAAGAGAGCGACAAGCTCATCGTCCGCCGCCGCAACGTTGGCAAGAAGCGCTAGTAGGAGTCGGGAACTATGCCTCGCAGTCTTAAAAAGGGTCCGTTCGTTGATGACCACCTGCTCCGTAAGGTGTTCACTCAGAATGAGGCCAGCAGCAAGAACGTCATCAAGACCTGGTCACGCCGGTCGATGATTGTGCCCGCCATGCTGGGTCACACCATCGCCGTGCACGACGGCCGCAAGCACATTCCCGTGTTTGTGACCGAGACCATGGTCGGTCACAAGCTGGGCGAGTTTGCGCCCACCCGCACCTTCCGCGGCCACGAGAAGGACGACAAGAAGGGTCGTCGCCGGTAACCCGGCGGCGTGAAGAGGAGTATTGACATGGTGGAGTCGATCGCCCGCGTGCGACACATCCGCGTGACGCCTCAGAAGGCTCGTCGCGTCATCGACCTGGTGCGTGGCAAGCAGGCCCTTGAGGCCCTGGCCATTCTGAAGTTTGCACCTCAGGGTGCCAGCGTGCCGATTTACAAGCTTGTTGCTGCGGCAATGGCCAACGCCCGTGTGAAGGCGGATGCCGCCAACACGTTCCTCGACGAGCAAGACCTCTACGTGTCTCGTGCTTTCGTCGACGAGGGCGCCACGTTGAAGCGATTCCAGCCCCGAGCACAGGGCCGCGCGTTTCAGATTCTGAAGCGCACCAGCCACATCACCATCGTGCTTGCCACGCCGGATGAGTTGGCTGCAGCGGGCGCAAGCACGGGCAAGAAGAAGGCGAGCAAGTAGTCATGGGTCAAAAAGTTAATCCGTACGGTTTCCGCCTCGGAATCACCACCGACCACGTGTCGCGCTGGTTCTCCGACAGCACGAAGCCGGGTCAGCGTTACTCCGACTACGTGGCCGAAGACATCAAGATCCGTGCCATGCTCACCAAAACTCTCGACCGTGCAGGTGTTGCCCGCGTTGAAATCGAGCGCACCCGCGACCGCGTTCGCGTCGACATTCACACGGCCCGTCCGGGCATTGTGATTGGCCGTCGTGGCGCCGAGGCAGAGCGAATTCGCACCGACCTCGAGAAGCTCACGGCAAAGCAGATTCAGCTCAACATCCTCGAGGTGAAGAACCCCGAGGCTGAAGCGCAGCTTGTTGCACAGGGTGTGGCTGAGCAGCTCAGCGCGCGTGTGGCGTTTCGCCGTGCAATGCGCAAGGGCTTGCAGGGCGCCCAGCGCACGTCGACGGTCAAGGGTGTTCGCATCCAGGTTTCAGGTCGCCTCGGTGGCGCTGAAATGAGCCGCTCAGAGTTTTACCGTGAGGGTCGGGTTCCGTTGCACACGCTGCGCGCGAACATCGACTACGGCTTCTACGAAGCCAAGACCACCTTCGGCCGCATTGGCGTGAAGGTCTGGATCTACAAGGGTGACATCACCAACAAAGAACTCGCTCGCGAGCAGGCGACCCAAAAGTCGACGCGCCCCGAGCGTCGTGACTCTGACCGCGGCCCTCGTCGTGGCACCGGCCCATCAGCCGATGTCGCAGCGCCCGCCACGGCCGGGGCGAAAGGCTAGAGACGATGCTTATTCCCCGCAAAGTAAAGTTCCGTAAGCAGCACCACCCCAAGCGGAGTGGGCATGCTACCGGCGGCACCGAGGTGTCATTCGGCGAGTACGGCATTCAAGCCATCACGCCCGCCTACGTGACGAACCGACAGATCGAATCTGCTCGTATCGCCATGACCCGTCACATCAAGCGCGGTGGCAAGGTGTGGATCAACATCTACCCCGACCGCCCACTGACCAAGAAGCCCGCCGAAACCCGCATGGGTTCTGGCAAGGGGTCGCCTGAGTGGTGGGTCGCCAACGTCAAGCCGGGTCGCGTGCTCTTTGAGGTCGCGGGCGTCGACGAGCAGCTTGCTCGCGAAGCCTTGACTCGTGCCATTCACAAATTGCCGCTCAAGGCACGCATCATCAAGCGCGAAGGAGGCGTCGCGTAATGGCGATCGGATCGAAAGAGCTTGCACCAGTAGAGCTCGACACCTTTGAAGATGAGCGTCTTCTGGATGAGCTGAAGAAAGCTAAAGAAGAGCTGTTCAACCTGCGTTTTCAGGCGGCCACCGGGCAGCTTGACAGTCACGGCCGCTTGCGTGCCGTGAAGCGCGACATCGCCCGCGTCTACACGGTCATTCGTGAGCGTGAGCTTGGCCTGCGAGCCACTCCCGCACCGATCGAGGTCGTGGAGAAGCCCGCGAAGAAGGCCACGAAGGCTAAAGCGAAGGCGAAAGACGCCGCAGAGCCAGCTCCCGCCGAGGCCGAGGCTGAATCTGTGACGAACACCGAGGAGAAGAACTAATGGCGACGACTGATAAAGCGGCGTCTGCCGGCCACGAGTCGGCCGCGCACGACGTTCGCGACGAGGCCGCTCGCGGCTACCGCAAGGTACGTCGCGGCTACGTGACCAGCGACAAGATGAACAAGACGATCGTTGTCGAGGTCGAAGACCGCGTCAAGCACCCCCTCTACGGCAAGGTGATCCGCCGTACGTCAAAGGTCAAGGTGCACGACGAGCTCAACGGCGCTGGCGTCGGTGACTTTGTGCTCATCAACGAGACCCGTCCCCTGTCAGCCACGAAGCGCTGGCGCCTCGTCGAGATTCTCGAGAAGGCCAAGTAGGCCTCGCCTACTTGATTACAAGGAGTAAGAAATGCTTCAACAAGAATCAAGAGTCAAGGTGGCCGACAACACGGGCGCCAAAGAGCTGCTGACCATTCGTGTGCTGGGTGGCTCGGGTCGGCGTTACGCCGGTCTCGGAGACATCATTGTGGCGACGGTCAAAGACGCCATTCCGGGCGGCAACGTGAAGAAGGGTGACGTCGTGAAGGCGGTCATCGTTCGCACAAAGAAGCAGACCCGTCGGGTTGATGGCTCGTACATCAAATTCGATGAGAACGCTGCCGTACTGCTGAAGGCAGACGGTGACCCCCGCGGCACCCGCATCTTCGGGCCCGTCGGTCGCGAGTTGCGCGACAAGAAGTTTATGAAGATCGTTTCGCTCGCGCCGGAGGTGCTGTAACCATGGCCAGAATTAAAAAGGGCGACCTCGTTCAGGTCATCACCGGTGCATCGGAAGAGCGCGGCGGCGATCGTGGCAAACAGGGTCGTGTCATCGAAATCATCGGTGAGAAGAACCGTGTCATCGTCGAAGGCATCAACTATGTGAAAAAGCACGTACGCGTAGGCCAGACGCAGCGCGGAACGAAGACCGGTGGCATCGAGACCCAAGAGGCTTCCATCCACATCTCCAACGTGGCGCTGGTCGACCCAAAATCCAAGAAGCCGACCCGTGTTGGTTTTCGTGAAGAGTCTGTCGAAAAGAACGGTGTTACCAGAACCGTTCGCGTTCGGTATTCCAAAAAGTCAGGTGAGAAGCTCTAATGTCCACTGAAACTGCCGCGTCGACTGGCGCCGCCTTGGCGAACAAGGTCCAGCCGCGCCTGAAGCAGAAGTACCGCGCCGAGATCACGAAAGCTCTGACCGAAGAGTTCTCGTACACCAATCCCCACCAGGTCCCTGGCCTCGTGAAGATTGTGGTGAACACCGGTGTCGGTGAGGCCGCTCGAGACTCGAAGGTCATCGACGGAGCGGTCAAGGACTTAATCGCCATCACTGGCCAAAAGCCCCTTGTCACCAAGGCGCGTAAATCGATCGCACAGTTCAAGCTGCGCGAAGGTATGCCGATCGGTGCCCACGTCACACTTCGCGGTGACCGCGCGTGGGAGTTCATGGATCGCCTGGTAACCCTGGCGCTGCCGCGTATTCGCGACTTTCGCGGCTTGAGCGACAAGCAGTTCGACGGCAACGGCAACTACACGTTCGGTCTTCAAGAACAGAGCGTGTTCCACGAGATTGATCAAGACAAGATTGACCGCGTTCGCGGATTCGACATCACCGTCGTGACCACGGCGAGAACGGATGCTGAGGGTCGCGCTTTGTTGCGCGCCCTGGGCTTCCCCTTCCGCTCGTCCGACACCCCTCAGTAACATTCCCCCGGTCCTTCGGACCACGATCGCTCAGGTCGACCCTCGGTGTACCGGGTGTCGAAACCGAGTGAGAAACGGATACAACGCACTATGACGATGACTGATCCGGTCGCAGACCTGCTGACCAGACTGCGGAACGCCAACTCGGCGTTCCACGACTCGATGTCGCTTCCCAGCTCAAAGCTGAAGACGCACATTGCCGAGATCCTCAAGCGCGAGGGTTACATCACCGACTGGGCCGTCGCTGACGCGCGAGTCGGCTCAACCCTTACTCTGTCGTTGAAGTACGGCCCGAACCGCGAGAGGTCGATTGTCGGCATCAAGCGGGTATCGAAGCCTGGTCTTCGCGTCTACGCAAAGTCGACAGAGATCCCCACCGTTCTCGGTGGTCTCGGCGTGGCCATCCTGTCGACTTCTTCCGGTCTGCTCACTGACCGTGAGGCAATGAAGAAGGGCGTGGGTGGGGAAGTCCTCGCCTACGTGTGGTAACCCCAGATGTCACGTATCGGACGCATGCCCATCGATATTCCCGGTGGAGTCGACGTAATCATTGACGGTCAGGCCGTATCGGTCAAGGGCCCGAAGGGTGAGCTGTCGCTCACTGTCGCTAGCCCCATCGAGGTCGCGATTGAAGACAACCAGGTTGTCGTCACGCGTCCCGACGACGAGCGCACTTCGCGCTCGCTGCACGGGCTGACCCGCACGCTCATCGCCAACCAGATCGTCGGGGTAACCCAGGGTTACTCCAAGGGCCTCGAGGTTGTCGGCACGGGTTACCGCGTGCAGGTCAAGGGCACGGGTGTCGAGTTTGCTCTCGGCTTCTCACACCCGGTCATGGTTGAGCCCCCTGCCGGCATCACCCTGACGGTGGAGGGCAACACCAAGCTCACCGTCAGCGGTATCGACAAGCAGGCCGTCGGCGAGGTTGCCGCAAACATTCGTAAAATTCGTAAGCCTGAGCCCTATAAAGGCAAGGGTGTTCGGTACGCCGGCGAGGTTGTGCGCCGCAAGGCCGGAAAGAGTGGGAAGTAATCATGGGTCTCGGAACCAGAGGTAAGAGCAAGACGGCTGCCAAGAGCCGCCGTCACGCCCGGTTGCGCAAGCGCATCTCGGGAACACCGGAACGACCGCGTCTCGTGGTCAAGCGTTCAGCTCGACACATTTTCGTCCAGATCGTGGATGACACTCAGGGTCACACCGTGGCCAGTGCGTCAACCATGGAGAGCGACCTGCGCGCGTTTGATGGCGATAAGACCGCCAAGGCCCGCAAGATCGGCGAACTGATCGCCGATCGTGCGAAGAAGGCCGGCGTTGAAGCAGTGGTATTCGATCGCGGTGGCAACCGCTACGCGGGCCGCGTCGCGGCGATTGCTGATGGAGCGCGAGAGGGTGGGTTGGACCTGTGAGCGAGACTGAGTCTTTGAGAGAAACCGCGAAGGAGCAGACTGTGGTGGCAGAAGCCCCCGTAGAGACTGCAGCGTCGTCGGAGCCGAGCACCGAGCCTCGTGAGGCTCGCCGGGGTGGCCGCGAGCGCAGCCCCAACCGCGACCGTGGTCAGCGCGATGCCGAGAAGAGTCAATTCTTGGAGCGAGTTGTCACCATCAACCGTGTCTCGAAGGTCGTCAAGGGTGGGCGTCGCTTTAGCTTCACCGCCCTCGTCGTCGTCGGTGACGGCAATGGCATGGTCGGCGTCGGATACGGCAAGGCCCGCGAGGTGCCCACCGCTATTTCCAAGGGTGTCGAGGAGGCGAAGAAGAACTTCTTCCGCGTCCCTCGCGTCGCGGCAACTATCCCGCACCCCGTGCAGGGTGAAGCCGCTGCTGGCGTTGTTCTGTTGCGGCCCGCGGCGGCCGGTACCGGCGTTATCGCCGGCGGACCTGTGCGTGCCGTACTTGAGTGCGCTGGCATCAACGACGTACTGAGCAAGTCGCTGGGTTCGTCGAACACCATCAACATCGTGCACGCCACGGTGGCAGCGTTGAAGCAGCTCGAAGAGCCTCGCGCCGTCGCAGCCCGTCGTGGCCTCGCATTCGAAGACGTCGCTCCGGCGCGTCTCGTTCGAGCCGAAGCCGTCGCGGCCGAGGCAGCTGCCGGGAAGGGTGGTGCGTGATGGCTACCCAACTCAAGGTGACCCAGATCAAATCCGTCATCAGTGAAAAGCAAAACCAGCGCGACACTCTGCGAAGCCTGGGCCTCAAGCGAATCGGCCACACCGTCATTCGTGAAGACAGCCCGGTCAACCGCGGATACGTGCGTACGGTGGCTCACCTCGTGACGGTCGAGGAGATTGACTAATGGCTGAAGAGAAGAAAGACGGCGCCGCCAAGGCTCCGGCTAAGAAGGCGACCACTGCCAAGGCTCCGGCCGCAGCATCCGGCGAGAAGAAGGCTCCGGCCGCTAAGAAGGCGCCCGTCGCCGCGAAGGCTGCTGCGCCCAAGTCGGCTGCGAAAGCTCCTGCGAAAGCTCCTGCGAAGGCCCCCGCGAAGGCTGCAACTAAAGCCGCTGCGGAGAAGCCTGCTGCTCAGGCCCCCGCTGCGGAGAAGACAGCCCCAGCTGCGAAGTCTGCAAAGTCTGCGAAAAAGATTGTCGTCGCAGACGTCGCCCGCCCGCAGGTGCTCAAGGTGCACCACCTTCGCCCGGCCCCCGGGTCGAAGAAGGCCCGCACCCGCGTCGGTCGCGGTGAGGGTTCCAAGGGTAAGACCGCGGGTCGCGGAACTAAGGGAACCAAGGCTCGCTACCAGGTTCGCCCTGGTTTCGAGGGTGGCAACCTGAACTCGGTCATGCGCGCGCCGAAGCTGCGCGGGTTCAAGAACCCGTTCCGCGTCGAGTACCAGGTCGTCAACCTCGGTGCACTCGCCGAGCTTTACCCGAAGGGTGGCGATGTCACCATCGCCGATCTCGTAGCCAAGGGCGCAGTTCGCAACAACGAAAAGGTCAAGGTTCTGGGCGACGGCGATATTGCGGTTAAGCTGAGCGTGACCGTTGACAAGGTTTCGCGCTCTGCTGAGCAGAAGATCATTGCTGCCGGCGGTTCGATTCTGTAGGTGACGGGTGGCCCTTCGGGGCCACCCCCGCCTGCGGGTCAGGCCCATTCGGGCCACAGCACTCTCTCGCCGCCGGGCGGGCGGGTGCTCATAGTTTTTTCTCCGGGAGGTCTCGTGTTCAGAGCTATTGGGCGGATCTTTCGTACGCCTGACCTGCGCCGCAAAATCGGGTTCACGCTCGTCATCGTGGCGATCTTCCGGCTCGGGTCTTTCATTCCTGCGCCGTTCGTCGACTTCCAGAACGTACAGATCTGCCTCGCGGGCAACCAGGGTGCGACCGGGCTGTACCAGTTGGTCAATCTCTTCAGTGGCGGCGCCTTGCTTCAGCTGTCAATCTTTGCGCTGGGGATCATGCCGTACATTACGGCGTCAATCATTACCCAGTTGCTGCGCGTGGTTATTCCACACTTCGACACCCTGCACAAAGAGGGCCAGTCAGGTCAGGCAAAACTGACTCAGTACACCCGCTACATGACGATCGCGTTGGCAGTACTGCAGTCGACCACTCTCATCACGGTCGCCCGCGCCGGTGCACTCTTTCCGACAACCAGCGGCGTTCCTGAGTGCAGCGACCTCATCACCAACGACGCGTGGTACGCCATTTTGCTGATGGTGATCACCATGACCGCCGGCACCGGACTCATCATGTGGCTGGGTGAGATGGTGACCGAGCGTGGCATCGGTAACGGCATGTCGCTGCTGATCTTCGTGTCAATCGCGGCCACGTTCCCCTCCGCCCTGTGGGCAATCGCCGTGTCGCAGGGCTTCGAGATCTTCCTGCTGGTGCTCGCGCTTGGCCTGCTCGTCATGGCAGCGGTCGTTTTCGTCGAGCAGTCGCAGCGCCGCATCCCCGTGCAGTACGCCAAGCGCATGGTGGGTCGTCGCACCTACGGTGGTAATAACACCTACATTCCGATCAAGGTCAACATGGCGGGTGTCGTGCCGGTAATCTTCGCCTCGTCACTGCTGTACTTGCCCGCCCTCGTCGCCCAGTTCAACCAGCCAACCGCGGGTCAGACCGCACCCGAGTGGGTTGTATGGATTCAAAACAACCTGGTCTCTGGCGATAATCCGATCTACATGGTCGTGTACTTCTTGCTGATCGTGGGCTTCACCTACTTCTACGTCGCCATCACCTTCAACCCTGAAGAGGTTGCCGACAACATGAAGAAGTACGGCGGCTTCATTCCCGGCATTCGGGCCGGTCGTCCGACGGCCGAGTACCTCGACTACGTGCTCACCCGGGTCACGTTGCCGGGCTCGCTCTACCTCGGCTTGGTGGCCCTTATTCCGCTGATTGCCTTCGCGGCGGTCGGAGCGAACCAGAACTTCCCGTTCGGTGGGGCAAGCATCTTGATCATCGTCGGCGTGGGGCTTGAGACCGTCAAGCAGATCGATGCTCAGCTGCAGCAGCGTCACTACGAGGGGCTGTTGCGATGAGCGCACGTCTGTTGCTGATCGGGCCTCCCGGAGCGGGCAAGGGCACGCAAGCGCAGAGGCTCTCCGACGCTTTGGGAGTGCCAGCCATCTCCACCGGCGATATTTTTCGCGAGCATCTGCGTGCGGAAACTGAACTAGGACTAAAGGCGAAGGCCTACATGGATGCGGGCAACAACGTGCCCGACACTCTCACCAATGACCTGGTCAGCGATCGCCTCGCACAGGCCGACGCTGCTCACGGCTTTTTACTCGACGGGTACCCGCGCACCACCGATCAAGTTCGCGCACTGGACGAGTTTCTGGCCGCGCACGGCTGCGTTCTTGACGCGGTTATCGAGCTGGTGGCCGACCCCGATGTCGTTGTTGAGCGGCTGAAGAAGCGTGCCCTCGATCAGGGCCGCGCCGACGACAACGAAGCCGTGGTGCGGCATCGACTCGAGGTCTACGCGCTAGATACTGCGCCGTTGGTTGACGTGTACGCGCAGCGCGGCGTGCTTGCTCAGGTTGACGCTCTCGGAGACATTGCCGAGGTGACCGAACGCATCGAGCAAGCCCTAGCGGTGCGCGGCATCCTGTTCGCTGCGTAGCCGCGCGCGTTGGTGTCACCGTTTACGATGCCCACTGGGGCGAACTTGCCCCGGTGGTGCCTTATCACCTAGGCTGAACCCTTGGTGCTTTCGGCACGCTTTCGGCGTGTCACCCGCGATTCTGCCGTGCAGAGGGAATTGCTCGGCGGCGCCGCGTTATCCGCACGACCGGTACGAACAACACTTTTAGCGACGAAGAGGCAATGGCCAAAAAAGACGGTGTCATCGAGATCGAAGGCGCAGTAGTCGAAGCTCTGCCCAACGCAATGTTTCGCGTTGAGTTGACCAACGGCCACAGAGTGCTTGCCCACATTTCGGGCAAAATGCGCCAGCACTACATCCGCATCCTCCCCGAGGACCGCGTGATTGTCGAGCTGAGCCCCTACGACTTGACCCGTGGCCGCATCGTATACCGCTACAAGTAGGCCTTCGGCCGGATAAGGAACGGCCCGGGGATCCACCCGGTGCACGAGGCCAGCGAGAAAGAAGAACACCATGAAGGTCAACCCCAGCGTCAAGCCCATCTGCGATAAGTGCAAGGTGATTCGCCGCCACGGCAACGTGATGGTTATCTGCGAAAACCCTCGACACAAGCAGCGCCAGGGCTAAAACAGAATTTTCGCCCAGCTTTACAACTAAATACGAACACCAGGCAGTTCCAGAAATCCCAGCAGTGGGAGGACACCTCGGGCGAGAGGCTCGGGCACAGGAACTGCTCCACACCTCTCAACCACCTGAAGGAGCCATCATGGCCCGTCTTGCCGGAGTGGACATCCCGCGTGATAAGCGCGTAGAGATTGCCCTCACTTACATCTATGGGGTCGGGCGCACGCGTTCGATCGAAACTCTTACCGCCACCGGTATCGACCGGAACGTGCGCGTGAAAGACCTCACCGACGATCAGTTGCTCGCATTGCGCGACCACATTGAGGTCGAGTTCAAGGTAGAGGGTGACCTGCGCCGTGAGGTCGCCGCCGACATTCGCCGCAAGGTTGAAATCGGCTCGTACCAGGGCATTCGTCACCGTCGCGGTCTGCCCGTGCACGGTCAGCGCACGAAAACCAACGCGCGCACCCGCAAGGGCCCGAAGCGCACCGTCGCCGGCAAGAAGAAGGCGCGCTAGTCCGGCCTCGCCGCGACCCGCGCAATCTACAGGTTTAGGAGAAAACCATGGCAGCACCGAAATCGGCCGCGCGTAAGCCCCGTCGTAAAGAGAAGAAGAGCATCGCCGTCGGGCAGGCTCACATCAAGTCAACGTTCAACAACACGATCATCTCGATCACTGACCCGAGTGGCGCTGTCGTCAGCTGGTCGTCGTCTGGGCAGGTCGGCTTCAAGGGTTCACGTAAGTCGACCCCCTTCGCCGCCCAGCTTGCCGCCGAGTCGGCGGCCCGTCAGGCGCAAGAGCACGGCATGAAAAAGGTCGACGTTTTCGTCAAGGGCCCCGGTTCGGGTCGCGAGACGGCAATTCGCTCGTTGCAGGCTGCAGGCCTTGAAGTGGGATCGATCAGCGATGTGACGCCTCAGGCTCACAACGGTTGCCGCCCGCCCAAGCGTCGTCGCGTCTAGCCACGAACGCCAGCACTTTCACCCACAACTCAACACACTCGACGAGGCAGCCACTCGTCACGCCACAGGTGTCATATGTCGGACACTTTGCCGAAAGGAATCAACAGTGCTCATCGCACAACGCCCCACACTGACCGAAGAAAACGTTTCCGAATTTCGGTCGCGTTTCATCATCGAGCCGCTTGAACCCGGCTTTGGCTACACCCTCGGTAACTCGCTTCGCCGCACACTCCTGTCGTCGATCCCTGGCGCCGCAGTAACGAGCATCCGCATCGATGGCGTGTTGCACGAGTTCAGCACCATCGCCGGTGTGAAAGAAGACGTCACCGAGATCATCTTGAACATCAAGAACCTCGTCGTCTCCAGTGAGCACGATGAGCCCATCACCGCCTACCTGCGCAAGCAGGGTGCGGGCGAGGTCACCGCGGCTGACATTTCGGCACCCGCCGGCGTCGAGATTCACAACCCCGAACTCGTCATCGCGACACTCAATGACAGCGCCAAGTTCGAGCTCGAACTCACCATCGAGCGTGGCCGCGGTTACGTCAGCGCGACCCAGAACCGTAGCGAATTCAGCGAGGCCGGCCAGGTTCCGGTCGACTCGATTTACTCGCCCGTGCTCAAGGTCACCTACCGCGTCGAGGCGACGCGTGCCGGTGAGCGCACTGACTTCGACCGGTTGGTTGTCGACGTCGAGTCGAAGCCAGCCATCACGCCCCGCGACGCGATCGCATCAGCTGGCCGCACGCTCGTCGAGCTGTTCGGGTTGGCGCGCGAGCTCAACACGCAGGCAGAGGGAATCGAGATCGGCCCCGCACCGGTTGACGCCGTGCTGTCAACCGAACTGGCAATGCCGATCGAAGATCTCGACCTCTCGGTGCGCAGCTACAACTGCCTCAAGCGTGAGGGCATCAACACGGTCAGCGAGCTTCTTGCGCTGTCAGAGACGCAGTTGATGAACATCCGTAACTTCGGCCAGAAGTCGGTCGACGAGGTGAAAGACAAGCTCGTCGAGATGGGTCTTTCTCTGAAAGACGCTGTTCCCGGCTTTGACGGCGCCGCCTTCTACGGCTACGACGACGAGGTGAGCTAGGGCGCTCTGCGCGCTCTGCTCCTCTCCCGACACTGATACGAAAGAACACACATCATGCCTCAGCCCACGAAGGGCCCCCGCCTCGGCGGCGGTCCGGCCCACGAGCGCCTGCTTCTCGCGAACCTTGCGACTGCGCTCTTCACGCACAAGCGCATCACCACGACCGAGACGAAGGCTAAGCGACTTCGGCCCCTGGCCGAGCGCCTTGTCACGTTTGCCAAGCGCGGAGATCTTCATGCGCGTCGTCGAGTCATGACGATCATCCGTGACAAGAGCACCGTTCACGAGCTCTTCACCCAAATCGCCCCACTTGTCGCCGATCGCGAAGGCGGCTACACCCGCATCACGAAGGTTGGGTTTCGCAAGGGTGATCGCGCCTCCATGGTCGTGATCGAACTCGTTCTCGAGCCGGTAAACCCAAAGCCGAAGAGTGCGAAGAAGGTGGCAGCTGCCGCAGCCGCCGCCGCACCGGCTGAGGAAGCGCCTCTGGAAGAGGTCGTGGCAGACGAGGCTGCGGCTACCGACGAGGCGCCCGCCGCTGAGGCTGAGGCCAAGTAGCTCTCTCGCAACGCTCTGCCAGATGGCCCCTGCTCACGCGAGCGGGGGCTATCTGCGTTTTGCCGGCGCATCTCGCAGCATCTCGCAGCAGCTCGCAGTCAGCGCCTACCGGGGGCGCGGCAGTTCGGGGTAATCGTCGTAGTCGACAGGGTCGGGTAGGTCGGCGAGGTACTGCAGGGCCACTTCGAGCGCTCCGGTGTACACGCGGCCACCGGACGAGCCAGGGTGCACCTGGTCGCGGGCAAGAAGTTGCAGCTGCGGTGCGATGGCGGTGCGCCAATCGGCGAGAACCACATCTCGGTAGTCGTCAGCAAACTGCACGAGTTGAGCATTGACCTCAGGAATCCACCCTCGAGGCGCCTGGGCACTGACGATCACGAGTGAGCGGTCGGGTCCGATGATGGTGCGCACGTCGAGCAGCGTGGCCGAATCGATCGGGCCGTTCGTTCCCAAGCCAACGATGACCACATCGCGTAATTGCCCGGTGTCGGCCAGAGCGCGCAAGATTTCGGGCGCCTGCCCCATTTGACGGGAGACGGCGGCGTCAATGGCGATGCCCGGAAAGCGCTCTTGTAGTTGGGGTGCCGCAGCGAGCATCACCGAATCGCCGACCGCGATGATCTGATCACCGGTTGCTAAAGCTGGCGGCACTGGCGGCGCTGACGGCTCTGGCGCCTCCAGCGTGGCGGGGGCAACCTCTGGCTCGCGCCCGCGCGGGAGGCTGTCGGTAACCTGACGGTCAATGGCCTTCTGCCCCTCGGCGATGAGCACTGCCGCCTCTGACTGGGCCGGTGCACGGGTCACTGCCACCGCACCCGCCACCACTATGCCCAGCACAGCCAGAACAGTCACCGCGCCCAGTGCCAGACGACGTGGTAGCGACCACGCAGTCTCACCGTGCACAACCGCATCCAGTCGTCGCAGGCGTATCGGCTGCTCAATGAAGCGGTAGCTGGCCGCAGCGAGCGGAACCGTGAGGGCCAGCGCGCCGACACCCAACAGCCAGTTTTGGGCACCTGTTCGGTCAATCGACGGCAGGCTGGCCCCGAGCAGGATGAGCGCTGGCCAGTGCCACAGGTAGAGACCGTACGAGCGCTCACCGATCCAGCGCGGGAGGGGTGCATCCGCTATTGCCGCGGCGCGCCCCGCAGGGTGAGCCAGGCACATGATGAGCGCTCCGGTCAACAGCGCGACCGCGACGAGCCCGCCACGGTACGTCACGGCGGCGTCGATCGACAGCGCCACCGCGAGGGTGACGATGCCTCCCGTTGCGAGCACAGCGCCGGTATCGGCCAGCCACCCGGGTACTCGGGTGCCGTGAGCCCGAGCTGCCAGCGGCTCGACTCCGAGCGCTAGCCCCGCCCCCAGAAGAAGACCGAACCCGTGGGTGAGGGTCGACAGATAGGCGGCAGAGGCATCGGCAGGGTCACGCAGCGGGTCTCCTGCGATCACGGCGAGTGCAACGGCTGAGCCGAGGGCGAGAACGATCGGCAGGGCCACTCGCAACGATCGCCGAGGGATGAGAAACACGAGTACGAGCGCGAGCGGCCACAGCAGGTAAAACTGTTCTTCGACGGCGAGCGACCATGCATGCCGAAACAGTTCGGGGCTCGTTTGGTCGAGGTAACTGGCGCCCTGCGCGATGCTCACCCAGTTGCTGCTGAAGGTCAGCACACCCACCAGTTGCCAGCCGATACCGACGAGTACGTCGCCACCTATGACGGCGGCCGCAGCCGTACTGAGCCCCACGACCAGCGCCAGCGCGGGCAGCAGCCGTCGAGCTCGCCGGCCCCAGAATCGCCGCAGATGAAGACGCCCGTGCGAGCGGTATTCGGCAATCAGCAGGGCTGTGATGAGGTAACCACTCACCACGAGAAAAACGTCGACCCCGACGAAACCACCGGGTGCAATGGCCGGAAACAGGTGGTAGGCCATGACCAGCACAATGCCCAGCGCCCGCAGGCCGTCGAGCCCGGGCAGACGAGTGCCCGCGGGGGTGCTCACTTCGACGGCTGACACAGTAGCTCTAGCGTCGCGTGCTCGAGCCGTAGGGTCAAACTGCGCGCCGTACACTTGCCCACTGTGGAGACTGTTCGACTGCGGCTTGATCTGGCCTACGACGGAACAGCATTCGCGGGCTGGGGCATTCAGCCAGACCTGCGCACCGTGCAGGGTGTACTCGAAGAGGCGCTCGCGGTTCTGCTGCAGCATCCGCTCAGCGATGTTCGTCTTGTCGTTGCGGGCCGCACCGATGCTGGGGTGCACGCCATCGGGCAGGTCGCTCACATCGACATCAGCGAGGCCCGCTGGCGCAGGCTGCGCTCTGCTCGCCGGGGTGGCACTGCTGAGCAGGCGTTTGCACGGCGGCTGAATGGCATTGTCGGGGGGCGAACGGCAGACCTGGTCGTCACGCGGGTGTCGGTCGCGGCCCCCGGCTTCGATGCCCGATTCTCACCGCTGTGGCGGCGCTATGAATACCGTGTCGCTGACGCGATAAGCCTGCGAGATCCGCGCCGCCGTGGGCACACTCTGTGGCATGCGGGTGAGCTGAATGTGGCCGTCATGGATGCTGCGGCGCAGCAGCTCGTTGGCCTGCACGATTTCGCTGCATTCTGTAAGCCGCGTGAACGCGCCACCACTGTGCGCACCCTGCTGCACTACCGGTGGGTTCGTGATGAGTTCGGTGTGCTTGTTGCCGACGTTCGCGCCGACGCTTTCTGCCATTCGATGGTGCGCTCGCTGGTCGGCGGAGTGCTAGCTGTCGGCCTGGGCGATCTCACGCAACACCAGCTGGAAAACATTTTGCGAAACGCCGTCAAGGCCAACGCTTTTCCGGTTGTTGTTGCCAGAGGGCTCACCCTGGCAGAAGTGGGTTACCCCGCTGATGAGCAGTTACAGGCTCGGGCTACCCTCACGCGCGCGCGGCGAGAGCTGGCGGCACAGGTGCTCAGCCCACCAGATTGACCGATGGGCGCCCTACGGCTAGGCTCTCCCCTTGGTGACCGTCGCCGACGGCCATCAAGTTGAGCCCTCCACCGTGGCGTTCGTCTTCTTATCTGAGAGACGAACTCCCCCCGGAGCGGGATTCACGAACTACTCGACACGAAAGTACTAGCACTGTGACGCGCACTTTCAGCCCCACTCCCGCTGACATCCAGCGCAACTGGGTCGTCATCGACGCAACCGATGTCGTCCTGGGCCGCCTGGCCAGCCACGCCGCCGTTCTCTTACGCGGCAAGCACAAGCCGACCTTTGCCCAGCACATGGACATGGGCGACTTCGTCATCATCATCAACGCCGACAAGGTGGCCCTCACCGGCTCGAAGCTCGCGCAGAAGAAGGCCTACCGCCACTCCGGTTACCCGGGCGGGCTCACGGCGGTTTCCTACTCTGAGCTGCTGGAGAAAAACCCTGAGCGTGCGGTTGAGAAGGCCATTCGCGGCATGCTGCCGAAGAACTCGCTCGGCCGCGACCAGATCAAGAAGCTCAAGGTCTACTCGGGTGCAGAGCACCCGCACGCTGCACAGCAGCCGACGATTTACACCCTCGACCAGGTCGCTCAGTAGCGACCGCGCAGACGCTAAGGAACAGCATCGTGGCAGACGTTACGAACACCCCCACCACCTCTTCAGACGACACCTCGGCCGAGACCGTACCCGAGTCGTACACCACCGAGTCAGCAGCCCCGACGGCAGCGCTGGCACAGCGTGCACCGCTCACGGTCGGTGGCGCAGCTGTGGGGCGACGCAAGCAGGCTATTGCCCGCGTGCGCATCACCCCCGGCGCCGGCACTTACGCCGTCAACGGGCGCACGCTCGAGGCGTACTTTCCGAACAAGTTGCACCAGCAGCTCATCAATGACCCCTTCACCATCTTGCAGCTGGGCGGTGCGTATGACGTCATCGCCCGCATCACTGGTGGTGGCCCTTCGGGTCAGGCTGGCGCCCTGCGTCTTGCCATTGCCCGCACTTTGAACCAGATTGACCGTGAGAACAACCGCGCGGCCCTGAAGAAGGCCGGCTTCTTGACCCGTGACGCCCGCGTCATCGAGCGCAAGAAGGCTGGCCTCAAGAAGGCCCGCAAGGCTCCTCAGTACTCGAAGCGCTAGTCGTTCGAGTACCGGTCTAACACCGTGGGTCGCCTTTTTGGCACTGATGGGGTTCGAGGGTTGGCAAACGGTGATCTCACCGCTGAACTTGCCCTCGGGCTCTCTCAGGCCGCAGCCCGCGTATTGACGCAGGGTCGGCACGCCGACGAATTGCGTGCGGCAGGCAAACGACCGACCGCGATTGTGGCTCGTGACCCCCGAGTGTCGGGCCAATTTTTGACCGCCGCGGTGTCGGCGGGCTTGGCAAGTTCGGGTATTGACGTGCTTGACGCCGGAGTGATTCCGACTCCCGCAGCCGCCTTTCTGGTGGGTGATATTGGCGCTGACTTCGGCGTGATGATTTCAGCGTCACACAATCCAGCCCCCGATAACGGCATTAAGTTTTTCTCCTACGGTGGCACGAAACTGCCCGACGCTGTCGAAGATCGCATCGAAGAGGCCATGCTCGGTAAGAAGCTGGCGCCGACCGGGGCGGGCGTCGGTCGTATTCAGCGCTTTGCCGACGCCGAAGATCGCTACCTCTTGCACCTGTTGGGCACCCTCGACGTGTCTCTGGCCGGCGTGCACGTTGTCATCGATTGCGCTCACGGGGCTGCTGCCGGCATCTCGCCTCAGGTGTTCACCGACGCGGGGGCCAAGGTCACTGTCATCGGCTCTGATCCCGATGGGCTCAACATCAATGAGGGAGTGGGTTCCACCCACCTCGAGCCGCTGCAGGCCGCGGTGCGCGAGCATGGCGCTGACTTCGGCATCGCCCACGACGGCGACGCTGATCGTTGCTTGGCGGTGGATGCTGCCGGCCGTGTCATCGACGGTGATCAGATCATGGCCATTTTGGCGTTGTCGATGAAGGCGCGCGGTCTGCTCACAAACGACACCCTCGTCGCAACCGTCATGAGCAACCTCGGCCTCAAGCGGGCCATGGCTGAGAACGGCGTGCACCTCATCGAAACGCGAGTGGGCGACCGTTACGTGCTGGAGGCTCTCGCCGAACACGGGCTGAGCCTTGGTGGCGAGCAGTCGGGCCACATCATTTTTAGCGAGCATGCCACCACCGGTGATGGCATCCTCACCGGATTACAGCTCGCGGCCGAAATGGTGCGCTCCAGGCGTACGCTCGCCGAGCTTGCCGACGTCATGACAGTTTTTCCGCAGGTACTCATCAACGTGCGCGGCGTCGACCGTTCAGCACTCGAGGGCCACGCAGTCATCGCAGCGGCGGTGGCGGCAGAGGAGGTAGGCCTGGGCGACAGCGGTCGCGTGCTGTTGCGAGCCAGTGGTACCGAACCGATGGTGCGAATCATGGTCGAGGCCGCTGAGCACCATACGGCGCAGCAGGTCGCCGACCGTCTTGTGGGCGTGGTGCGCGCGCAGCTCGCCATCTGAGCGCACCGCACTGGCTGTGCTGGCCTGCTGGCCCGCTCAAATCTTGCGCAGCAGCACTGTCTCAACGGTGTGGTCGCTCGCTTTTCTCAGGACGAGTGAGGCTCTCGCCCGAGTGGGGGCAATGTTTAGCAGAAGGTTGGGTTCATTGATGTCACGCCAGATGGTGCGGGCGGTGAGAACGGCTTGATCGCGAGTGAGGGAGGCGTAGCGGTGAAAGTAGCTGCGCGGGTCAGTGAAGGCCCCGCTTTGCAGGGCCAGGAATCTGTTTTCGTACCACTGGGCGATGTCGCTGGCGCGGGCATCCACGTAAATAGTGAAATCGAATAGGTCGCTGACTGCGAGCGATGCTCCCGAGCCGGGGGGCTGCAGCACGTTGAGCCCCTCGACGATGAGGATGTCGGGGCGACGCACGATGATTTCGGCATCGGCGACTCGGTCGTAGGTCAGGTGGCTGTAAACGGGCGCGCGCACTTCATCAACTCCGGCTTTGACGCGGGCGACAAAGCGCAGCAGGGCCCGGCGATCGTACGACTCCGGAAACCCCTTTCTGTGCAGGATGCCCCGGCGTTCGAGCTCGGCGGTCGGAAGAAGAAAGCCGTCAGTGGTGATTCGTTCAACACGGGGAGTGTCTGGCCAGCGCGAAAGCAGCTCACGCAGCAGACGTGCAATGGTCGACTTGCCAACCGCAACCGAACCGGCGATGCCGATGACGAACGGCGTGTGGACGCCCGAATTGCCTAAAAAGCTGCGCGTGGCCTGATGCAGTTCGCGGGCACCGACGGCGTACAAGCTAAGTAGGCGGCTGAGCGGCACATACACTTCGGCGACCTCGCGCAGGTCAAGTGGATCACCCAGTCCGCGAAGCTGAATCAGCTCAGTTTCCGTGAGCGGCAGGGGAGCGGTGGGGGCGAGTGCGGCCCAGCGTTGCCGACCAATCTCGTCGAAGGGGCTCATGTCGCGCCCAGTGGTCACATCGCTCACCGGCACCACAGTACCGGTGAGCGTGCAGGGGGCACGTCGCGCCGTAGAATGGGGCGCTATGTGTGGAATCGTGGGATATGTCGGCACCCGGGGCAGCGTCGACGTGTTGATGGGCGGGCTGAAGCGCCTCGAGTATCGCGGCTACGACTCCGCAGGGCTGGCCGTGGTCGGCGATCAGGGGCACCTCGACACGCGGAAGCACGCCGGCAAGCTTCGCGTCTTACGCGACGACCTTGCCGAGCGTCCACTCACTGACGGTCACGCTGGCATCGGGCACACTCGCTGGGCAACGCACGGCGGCCCCACCGACGAGAACGCTCACCCGCACCTGGGCGACAACGGCAAGCTTGCCCTTATCCACAATGGCATCATCGAAAACTTTTCTGAACTCAAAGCCGAATTGAGTGAGCGGGGCCACGTCTTCACCTCACAGACCGACAGTGAGGTCGCTGCGCTCATGGTGGGTGACGCTTTTACCCAGACGGGCGATTTGACCAGCGCCATGTTGCAGGTGGTCAGCCGGCTTCACGGCGCGTTCACACTGCTGGCTGTGCACGCCGATGAGCCGAATGTGGTGGTTGGCGCGCGCCGAATTTCTCCTCTGGTGATCGGCCTGGGCGAGGGCGAAAACTTTTTGGGCTCAGACGTTGCCGCTTTCGTTGACTACACGCGTCACGCGATGGAGATCGGGCAAGACCAAATCGTCACCATTCGCCCCGACAGCGTCGCCGTCATCGACTTTGCCGGAAACCCGGTGTCTCCGCGCACCTTCGAGGTCGACTGGGATGCCTCAGCCGCCGAAAAGGGTGGCTGGTCAAGTTTCATGGCCAAAGAGATCAGTGAAGAGCCGGAGGCGGTCGCGAAGACCATCATCGGTCGCGTCAACGACGGTCTCGTTGACCTGCCAGAGGTAACGGCCCTGGGCTCAGAGGCGCTTGCGAGCATCGATCGGGTGGTCATCATTGCGTGTGGCACCGCTGCTTACGCCGGCATGGTCGGCAAGTACGCCATCGAGCAGTGGGCGCGCATCGCTGTCGACGTTGAACTGGCCCACGAGTTTCGTTACCGCGAGCCAGTGCTGTCGCCGAACACTCTCGTGGTGTCGATCAGTCAGTCGGGCGAAACGATGGACACCCTGATGGCCGTCAAGTACGCCCGCGAGCAGGGGGCCCGCACGCTGTCGATTTGTAACACTCAGGGCGCGACGATTCCCCGCGAGTCTGACGCTGTTGTCTACACGCATGCTGGCCCGGAAGTGGCGGTCGCCTCGACGAAAGCTTTTGTGGCGCAGATCACCGCTATCTACCTGCTGGGCCTTCAACTGGGTCAGGTGCGGGGCACGCTCGCCCCCGAACGCTCCCGCGAGCTGGTGGCAGAGCTGCAAGCTGTTCCCGAAAAGCTGTCTGCCGTGCTTGCCACGGGCGAGCGCATCAAAGAGCTTGCGCACTGGATGGCCGACACCCGCTCGGTGCTATTTTTGGGCCGCCACGTCGGGTATCCGGTCGCCCTGGAGGGGGCCCTGAAGCTGAAAGAGCTGGCGTACATTCACGCCGAAGGTTTTGCCGCCGGCGAGTTGAAGCACGGGCCGATTGCCCTCATCGAACCCGGTCAAGTGGTGTTCGTCGTGGTGCCGAGCCCGCGCGACCCGAGCTCACTGCACGCCAAAGTGGTGTCTAACATTCAAGAGATCAGGGCGCGCGGTGCGCGAGTCATCGCCATTGCCGAAGAGGGGGATGTTGCCGTTCTGCCGCACGCCGACGAGGTGATTCGCATTCCGCTGGCATCGCCCTTTTTTGAGCCACTGCTCGCGGTTGTGCCCCTGCACATTTTTGGCATGGAGCTTGCGGCGGCGAAGGGCCTTGATGTTGATCAGCCCCGCAATCTCGCCAAGTCGGTCACGGTCGAGTAGCCGTCGGTCGTGCAGGGTTAGCGAGCGCAGCATGGGTCGAATCGTGGGCATTGGCGTCGACGTCGTTGATCTGGCGCGCTTTGAGCGGGCCTTAGACCGCACACCCCGGCTGCGGGAGCGACTTTTTTCCGATGCGGAGGGGGCTGGTCTTCCGGTGCGATCGCTGGCCGGGCGGTTCGCGGCCAAAGAAGCTTTCATCAAAGCGTTGGGCGCAGCCGACGGACTCAGCTGGCACGACATGCAGGTGGTGACCGATGAGGCCGGTAACCCTGACCTGATGGTGAGCGGCCGGGCCGCCGAGATTGTCGCCGAGCGCGGCATCGCATCGCTGCACGTCTCGATGTCGCACGATGCGGGTGTCGCCGTTGCTTTCGTGGTGGCCGAGTCATGACACGGCCGTTACGCGAGGCGCGCATCAGCGCCGCGGCGCTCAGTGAGAACGCCACCGCCATGCGGAGGCTCGTCAGCACCCCTCACACGATGGCGGTCGTGAAGGCAGACGGTTACGGGCACGGCGCAGTGGCTGCCGCCCGCGCTGCCCTGGAGGCGGGGGTAGATCACCTCGGGGTCGCCGACCTCGATGAAGCGTTCGAGTTGCGGGCGGCGGGTATCGACGCCCCCGTGCTCGCCTGGCTGCTCGACCCTGACGCAGACTTTGCGGCGGCGGCGCAGGCGGGCATTGCCCTCGGCGTGAGCTCGCTGGCGCAGCTCGCGCAGATCGCCGCTGCCGGCCACCGGGCCATCGTGCACGTAAAAGTTGACACCGGTCTCTCGCGCAACGGCGCTGTTGAGTCACAGTGGGAGGCCCTCGTCGAGGCACTCGCCGCGGCCGTGCACGCCGGCACCGTGCGAGTCGGTGGCGTCCTCAGCCACCTGTCGAATACCTCCCCCGACGACGACCGCGCGCAGGTGGTTGCTTTCGAGCGGTTTCTGGATGCGATGCGCAGCGTCGGGCTTGAACCAGGCATTCGCCACCTCGCCGCTTCGGCCGCCGCCCTCGATCATCCGGCGGCCCACTACGACATGGTGCGTCTCGGCATTGCGTTCTACGGAATCGCCCCCGAGCGTCACCTTCGCCACACGCTGCCGCTGGTTCCTGCCATGCAACTCAGTGCCCGCGTCATCGGGGTGAAGCGCGTACCCGCCGGCGTGGGGGTCTCGTACGGTTACCAGCACCGCACGACTCAGGCGACCACCCTGGCGCTGATACCGCTCGGCTACGCCGACGGGGTCCCCCGGGCGGCACACAATGCTCCGGTACTCATTGGCGACACCGTTCACCGCGTGGTGGGCCGCATCGCGATGGACCAGTTCGTGGTCGACGTGGGTGACGCGGCCGTCAGTGTGGGGGATCGTGCCGTGCTGTGGGGAGACCCAGCGCGAGGAGAGCCCAGTGTCGACGAGTGGGCCGATGCCGCCGGCACCATCTCGTACGAACTGGTCACCCGCCTTGGTCGGCGCGTGCACCGCACCCGCGAGCGATGACGATGCCAGTCGTTCTGACCATCGCCGACCCCGACGCGATGGCGCGTCTGGGTGCCAGGCTTGCGGGGCAGCTGCACGCAGGCGACGCCGTGTTGCTCACGGGCGAGCTCGGGGCCGGCAAAACGACGCTCACGCGCGGTATTGGCGCGGCTCTCGGCGTGCGGGGCGCTGTCACGAGCCCCACGTTCGTGCTGGCACGCACGCATCTGCGCACGACGCCGGGCACGTCAGCGCTCAGTGCCACCGCTCCGCTCGTGCACGTTGACGCCTACCGCTTGGGCGATGCGGCCGAGTTGGATGACCTTGACATTGATTTTGCCGCCTCGATCGTGGTCGTCGAGTGGGGGGCGGGCATGCTGGAACAGCTGGTGGACAGCTGGTTGGCCGTGACAATCGACAGACCCACGGGCCAGGCCGACAGCCCAACCGACAGTGCAGATGAGGCGCCCATCGAGCCACGTACGGTCACCATTGAGGGCTTTGGCGACCGCTGGGCCGACCTAGGCTGGCTTCATGCTGCTGGCGATTGACACTTCGGCGGGCACCGCGGTGGCGCTCGTCGCCCCTGACGGTCAGGTGCTTGCCGAACGCTCTACCGCCGATAGCCGCCGCCACGCTGAGGTGATCGGGCCCTTTCTTGCCGACGTTTTTGCCGCGGCTCGCGTGCGCCCAGCCGAGCTGACGGGTGTCGTCACCGGTATTGGGCCGGGGCCGTACACGGGCCTGCGGGTGGGCATTGCCGCCGCCCGAGCGGTCGCTTTTGCGCGGGGTATTCCCCTCCTTCCTGTGCCCAGCCACGACGCTGTCGCACTGGCGCTGGTCGAGGGAGGTATCGCCGCTGGCCGGTTCGCAGTGGTCACTGACGCTCGGCGCCGTGAGGTCGCCATCACCGAATACGCGGCCGCCCTACCGTTGCCGACCGTGGTGATGGCCGCCTACCTGGCGCCGCGCATCGGCTGGGCAGCGAAGCCGGGAGTCGTCGTCCACGAGGTCACCGAGATTGCAGCGGCTCCGCTTGCCCACGTCGCACTGGCGCGGCTCGTCGCCGGGCTCGACTTCCCTGACGCGCAGCCGCTCTATTTACGTGCGCCCGACGTGACCCTGTCGAGCCCGAAGCGGGTGACCGGATGACCGACCTCACGCCTCCCACGCTGGCCCCCAACGTGCGTCTGCGCGATGCTGAGCCCAGTGACCTCGAGGTGATCATGTCAATGGAGACAACGACGTTCACCTCCGATGCGTGGAGTCGCGAGCTCATGGCCGCAGAACTTGCCGCACCGCACACCCGCTACATCGTCGCGCTCATCGGCCGGCAGGTGGTCGGCTACGCCGGGCTCAGCGCGCTGCCCAGAGCCACGCAGGCAGACGTTCAGACGATCGCCGTGGTCGCAGCGCATCGGCGGCAGGGCATCGGCGCGTTGCTGTTGCGACGTCTCATCGACGAGGCCAACGCCCGCGGGGTCGCCGACGTGCTTCTCGAAGTACGCGCCGATAATCCTGGCGCGCAACGGCTGTATGAAGTGCACGGGTTCACAGCCATCGCGGTACGACCGCGGTACTACCAACCTGACGACGTCGACGCGCTCGTCATGCGGTGGGAGGCCCCGCGTGAGTGAGCTGCAACCCCTGGTTTTGGGGATAGAAACCAGTTGCGATGAGACCGGTATCGGCATCGTGCGTGGCACCGAGCTGCTGGCCAACGTCATCTCGTCGTCGATGGAGGAGCACGCACGCTTTGGCGGGGTTGTGCCCGAGGTGGCCGCGCGCGCGCACCTTGAGGCACTCGAACCCGCCCTCCAGCAGGCACTCGATGAGGCCGGCGTGAGCCTGGCCGAACTCGACGCCATCGCCGTCACGTGTGGGCCGGGCCTCTCTGGGGCCCTCATGGTGGGAGTGGGGGCAGCCAAGGCGCTCGCCGTAGCACTCGAGAAACCGTTTTACGCGGTCAACCACCTCGTTGGGCACGTGGGCGCCGATGTGCTGGGTTCTGACCCGCTCGAACTCCCCACCATCGCACTCCTGGTCTCAGGCGGCCACACCTCGCTTTTGCACGTGCGCGATCTCACGACAGATGTCGAACTACTCGGCGAAACCATTGACGATGCGGCCGGTGAAGCCTTCGACAAGGTGGCGCGACTGCTGGGATTGCCCTACCCGGGTGGCCCCCACATCGACCGGGTCGCAGCCGCCGGCAATCCGCGGGCCGTCCGGTTTCCGCGAGGCCTCACCCTGCCGCGCGACCTCGAACGCCACCGCTACGACTTCTCTTTCTCAGGCCTCAAAACCGCTGTCGCTCGCCATGTTGAAAGGCTGCAGGATGCGGGCGAGCCCGTTCCCACCGCCGACATTGCCGCCTCATTTCGCGAAGCCGTCGCCGATGTACTCACGGCCAAAGCGATTGCGGCGTGCCTCGATCTCGGAGTACCCCGGTTGCTGCTCGGCGGGGGAGTTGCCGCAAACGCCCGGGTGCGAGCCCTCGCCGCGGAACGCGCTGAAGCGGCAGGTGTCGCGCTCCGCATCCCACCGCTGTCTCTGTGTACCGACAATGGTGCAATGATCGCCGCCCTCGCCGCCGCGTTAATCACCGCCGGGCACCCGCCGTCGTCGCTTGACGTGAGTGCCGACTCCACCCTGCCGGTTACCGTCATTCAGGCCTGAGGTCACCCAGCGCCGGCCGAGGAAGCGCCCACCGTTGTTGACACTCCCTCGGGGCACTGCGAGCATGGGATGCGCCCACGTGGACGCCTCCATCCCCCGTCAGGAGAAAACCGATGACCGACGCACCTCCTCCCCCCGCCCCGCAGAGTTCACCCGGCCCCCAAAGTTCGCCGGCCCCCTACGCAGCGCAGCCCACCTCCGCTCCGTATTCCGCTGTCGCCGCCGGGCCTCGCACGAACACACTGGCGATTATTTCTCTCGTGCTGGCGTTCTTCATCTCTCTGGGTGCCATCATTACCGGCCACATTGCGCTTTCGCAGATAAAGAGAACGGGGGAGGGCGGTCGCGGTCTGGCGATCGCCGGCCTCGTGCTCGGTTACATCGGGCTCGTGCTTGGCCTTTTCCTCTTCGTTCTTGCCCTGATTTTTCCGTTTCTCTTTCTGGAAGCGTTCGGAATGGATGGCACCTTCAGCCCCTAGATCGACGAGGTCGCGGGCCCACACTCACGGTAAATCCGGAAGTGTGGGCCCTTACTGTTGAGCACGGCATGATGTCCCTCAACACGAATGGCGAGCCCACGATGACCGAAGCGACCACCACTCGCCTCACGGACCGACTAGTCACGAACCGACTTGCACCGGTCGCTCTGATCTTGGCAGTACTCGTTCCTCCAGCTGGGGCCGTGTTGGGCCACATCACTCTGCGTCAAATCGGGCACACTCGCGAGGGTGGGCGCGGGGTCGCGCTCGCCGCCACAATCATCGGCTGGTCAGCAACAATCGCCTGGTTTGTGCTGTGGGCGACAATGTTGACGGGCCCGGGAGCCATCGCTCTCTTGAGTGGTATCGCGTCGTAAAAGACTCGCCCACCGACCCGCCCCAACAGCATTCGAGGATCCGCCCATGACCGAGTTGACACCCACCCCGGAAACTGTTGAAGCGGCCCCGTCGCCTGAAGCAGCTCTAAACCGCCCCTTCCCGACTGCCCCAACGTCAACACTCAGCGTGTTGGCGCTCGTGTTCGGCATCATCGGGCTCGTCTTCTCGTTCTTCTTTCTCGGGTTGCTGCCCGCAATCGCGGGGGTGATTTTGGGCCATCTTGCCGTCAAGCGCGAACCGCACGCTCGCTCGATGGCCACTGCCGGATTCATCACGGGGTACGCGGGTATCGCCATCTCCATCGTGTGGGCGCTTGTCGTCATCGTGCCCTTTTTACTGGTCCTGCTCGCAGCGTCCGGCCTCAGTGCCGCGGCGATCGGAATCAACGCCTAGATCTGGTCTGCGTCGACCCGCTCCGCGATGAGCGCGACGCGCGCGCCAGCGATGCGCGTCACAATCAGAACGGCAGAGTGCGGGCCTTTCAGGGCCAGTTTGGGGCGCAGGGTAGCCGGGTCAACGTCAATGCCGCGCTTCTTGATCTCCAACGTGCCGATGCCACGTGTAGCCAACGCATGCTTGAGGGGCGCAACGTCGAAAGCCAGTCGTTCGATAACGCGAAAACCGCGGGCGAATGGCGTCGAGGTGGGTTGGTCAGTTGTGATGTACGCGATGGTGGCATCGAGCATCCGCCCGTCGATGGATCGAGCGAGATCGCCAATGAGGCGTGCGCGAATGACCGCACCATCGGGTTCGTAGACGTAGGCGCCCAGTGCGCCCGTCGGTACGTCAGCGCTGTCGCCGACTGCCGTCATCTCGGCGGCGGGTTTCGCGCCGCGCAGCACCAGTGCGGCCCGGGTGACTCTGGGGCGCGCCAGCGCGCCACTCCACAGCACGAGTTCGACCACGTCACCGTCGACCGAGATCCACTGCGCTTCAACATCATCAGGAATCAGGGCGCGGTCCATCGCCGGAGCCAGCTTGATGCCCGCAGGCCGCTGTCGAGCCAAGGCGAGAGCCTCGGTCAGCGAGGGCGACCAGTCGTTGGGCTCGCGAAGGCGCGTGGCGCCCGCGCGGCGGGCCGGATCAAGCCAGAGGGCGTCGACCCCCTCGAGAGACTGCGTCAGCGCATCGCCGTGCACGACCGTGGCTGACGGAAACGGCATCAGATTGTGTGCGGCCACGGCGGCGGTCACCTCGTCACGTTCGACAGCCACCACGTGCACGTCGAGAGACGCCAGCGCCATGGCGTCACCTCCAATACCGCACCCCAGGTCGGCGACGTGGGTGAAGCTCGCCGCGGCGAACCGACCAGCGTGCACCGCTGCCACCCGTAAACGGCTGGCCTGTTCGAGGCCGGCCTGAGTGAAGAGCATCCGTTGAGCAAACGGGCCAAACTTAGCGACTGCCGCCTGGCGCAGACGATGCTGAGTGAGAACGGCGGCGACTCGAGCCGGCGAGTGGCCCTGCTTGCGCAGACGCGCCACGAGCGCAACAACATCAGAGGTGGCCGCGCTCAGACCGAGTTCGTCGAGTAGCCTCAGCGACTCGGGGGTGAGCAGTTCGCGCAGCTCGCGGGCATCCATCTCCCGATCTTGTCAGGGTTCACCGAGTGTTCGAGCCGGTGGCCTGTCCCGCCCTCACGAGCCGCAATTGGCACTCGGATTGCGTGAGTGCTAACCGCGTGGGTACAGTAGACCTGGCACTCGCACCTCGAGTGTGCCAACCCCCTCATCGTCGTCAGAAAGAAGAGGTCACCCGTGTCGGTCAGCATCAAGCCGCTCGAAGATCGCATTGTCATCACCCAGGTCGAAGCAGAGCAGACCACCGCCTCGGGCCTGGTTATTCCTGACACCGCTAAAGAGAAGCCCCAAGAGGGCGAAGTTGTCGCCGTCGGCCCCGGTCGCATTGACGACAACGGCAATCGCGTTCCGATCGACGTAGCCGTCGGCGACCGCGTGCTCTACTCCAAGTACGGTGGCACCGAAGTGAAGTATGGCGGCGAAGAGTTTCTCGTGCTGTCGGCTCGCGACGTACTCGCTGTGGTCGTGCACTAAGCCTCGACCCACTCAGCACTCAGCACTCAGCACTTAGCACTTCGACCCCCGGCCCGCCTCGTGCGGCCGGGGGTTTGTGCTGTGTCGGGCGGGAGGTGGCCGGCGGGTGAGTATGCCGGTGTTGCCGGGGGCTACAGTGACCTGGTGTCTGAAGCCCGTCTGTCCTCCAGCGGGCTCACTCTCGCCGCAAGCGCGTATGCGCTGTGGGGTGTATTGCCGGTGTACTTTCTGCTTCTCGCGCCCAGTTCTCCGGTCGAGATCGTCGCCTGGCGGGTAGTTCTTGCCCTCGCTTTCTGCATTGTGCTGCTTGCAGTTACGCGTGCCTTCGGGCACTTTGCCGTTTTGATACGAGACACGCGCGTCATCGGATTGAGCTTGCTGGCCGGCATCCTCATCGCCGTCAACTGGTTGGTTTACGTAGCCGCCTCGACAACCGGTTTTGTGGTGGAGGCAGCACTGGGTTACTTCATCAACCCGATCGTGTCGATCGCTCTCGGCGTGCTGTTTTTGCGTGAGCGACTGCGCCCCGGCCAGTGGGTTGCCGTCGCGCTGAGCGTCGTCGCCGTGCTGGTACTCGCCATCGGCTACGGCCAGCCGCCGTGGATCGCCCTCACCCTGGCCCTGTCATTCGGTCTGTACGGCTTCATCAAGAAGCGGATGGGTAGTCGAGTTTCAGCGATCGCCGGGCTCACACTCGAAACCGCGTGGCTGGTGCCGTTGGCCGTGGCTGCGCTAGTCGTAATTGAGGTGACGGGAGGCATCACTCTGGGCCGAGAGGGGCCCGCGCACACGGTGCTTCTGGCACTCGCGGGCATCATCACGGCCGTGCCCCTATTGCTTTTTGCCGGAGCCGCGCGGCGACTGCCACTGAGCATTCTCGGCTTCGTGCAGTACTTGGCCCCCATCCTGCAATTCGTCTTTGGTGTCGCCGTACTTCTTGAGCCAATGCCCGCCGAGCGCTGGGCTGGTTTTGCCCTCGTGTGGGCGGCGCTTATTGTCCTCAGCGTCGAAGCGGTGGTGCACCGCCGGCGGGTGCGAGAGAGATAGGGTGCCGATGGGCGCCCACGCGGTTGAAACCCCCCGCACTGTCAAAAGGAGTCTTGCTGTGTCACGTCGCGTCACCCTCGCCATTGGAATCGTCGCCGTGGCGGTACTCGCCGGTTGCACGCCGGTTGAGCCTGAACCCACTCCCGCTCCCACCCCCAGCGTCATCGCCTCTGTGGCCCCGACCGGCGATGGCGTGTTGCGTATCGGCACTCTTTTTCCGATGGGAGGTGACCTCTCTTCTGCGGGGCCCGCCATGGTGGCCGCGGTTGAGGTGGCTGTGCGTGACATCAACGTGGCCGGAGGAGTGCTCGGCGTACCGGTCGAAGTGTTCTCCAGAAATTCTGGCGTTGCCTCAGAGCAACTGCTTGAAGTGAGCTTCGCCGCGCTGGTCGAGCGCGGAATCGATGTGATTGTTGGTCCGACCGAGGCTGAGCTGGCAGCCCGACTGCTTCCACTGGCCGAAGCGGCCGGAGTAGTTGTTCTCGCGCCGGCCGCCATCGCATCGGCGGTGCGCGACGGCGACACGCAGGGAGTGTTCTTCAGCACGGTGTTAGCTGACGACCAATTTGCGGCGGGAATCGTGGAGACCCTGGCGGCCGACAACGCTCAGTCGCTGGCTGTGATCACCAGCGCAGACGCGCTGGGGGCGGCATTCGAGTCGAGTGCGCGCGAAGCCGCGGAAAGCGCTGATCTGCTGCTCACAAGTGTTGAGCAACTCGGTGCGGCCACCACTCCTGACCGCCTCGCCGCCAGCGTCGCAGACGCAGAGCCAGACGCTGTGATCATCGCCACCGGGTCAGCAAGCGCAGAACAGAATCAGGGCATCCTGCAGGCCCTCATTGCCAAAGGACTTGACCCTGAACGGCTGTGGCTCGTTGGGCAGGCCGTGTCAGATTACGTGGGGGCGTTCGACGAGGGCACGTTGGAAGGCGTCAACGGCGTGTTGGAGGGCGCGACACCCAGTGATGAGTTCATCGCGCGGCTGCTGCAGTCTGATCCGGCACTGCGCATGTTCTCTGGTTCGGCAGCGACTTACGATGCTGTCGTACTGGCGGCTCTGGCTGCGACTCTCGCCAACGATGACGGAGGGCCGTCGATAGCTGCTCAGTTGCGCGCAGCCGCCGGCGGCGGTGTGGCGTGCACCAGTTTCGGTGAGTGCCTGAAGGTGCTGCAGACTGAGCCCGCGATCGACTACGAGGGGCTTTCAGGCCCGCTCACCCTCAACGATGAGGGGGATGCCTCGGCAGGCGAAATAGCCCTCTACCGCTACACGGCCGAGAACCTGGCGGAACGCGTGGGTACCCTGCCGGTCAGTTCACGCTGACGACTGGATTGGCTCCTTTGTTGACAGCGAGCTCAGCATCCGCGCTCGCCGGGGTGAGAGACATTCGATAACTGCCACGGCGCATCCGGGGTCGCGACGGTTTCCGGTGTTGGGTTTGCTTGCTCGCGCAAGATTCCGCAGACAATGCCGCTGTGTGCCGACGTTTGCGTCCGTTACACGGATGTAACCCGAATGTGTTGTGGATGACGCCTGGGCACCGTAGCGTGAACTAGCGGCCACCATCGGGGTGCCGCTTTTTCATGACCTACGAAACCCAAGGAGTACCATGGGCGCTTTCACCTTCGGCTCAGGCCGCCGCTCTCGTTCTCTCACGTCGATCCTCGGCGGCATTGCCGTCGTGGGCGCCAGCGCACTCGTTATGAGTGGCTGCGCCCCGGCTGAGACCGAAGAGCCCGCTGCCCCGGCCACCGCCGAGCAGTTGACCCTCAAGATCGGCACCCTCCTTCCGCAGAGTGGCACTCTTGCGTTCCTCGGCCCCCCGGAAGAAGCAGGCGTCGCACTTGCCGTCAAAGAGATCAACGAAGCAGACCTCGGCATCACCGTCGAAGCCATCTACCGCGACTCGGGCGACACCACGACCGACACCGCCACCGTCTCGGTGACCGACCTCCTCTCGCAGGACGTCACGGCCATCATCGGTGCCGCCTCGTCAGGTGTCTCACTCACCGTTATCGACCAGATCACGGCCGCTGGCGTGTTGCAGCTGTCACCGGCGAACACCTCCCCGGCGTTCACCAACTACGACGACAACGGTCTGTACTTCCGCAACGCCCCCAGCGACCTGCTGCAGGGTGAAGTGCTGGGTAACCTCATCGCCGAAGATGGCGCTGCAACCCTCGGCATGCTCGTGCTGAACGACGCGTACGGTACCGGGCTTGCCGCGGCACTGAAGGCGACGTTTGAGGCCGCCGGTGGCGAGGTCGTCGGAGAAGAGTTGTTCAACGAGGGTGACACGAGCTTTGACGCTCAGATCTCTGCGTTGACCGCAACTGCTCCTGACGCAATCGCCGTCATCACCTTCGACCAGGCCAAGGTCATCGTTCCCGCCCTCGTCGGTACCGGATACCCCGGAAACCAGCTGTACTTCGTCGACGGTAACCTCGCCGACTACAGTGCAGACTTCGAGCCGGGCCTCGTTGAGGGCGCCAAGGGCACCCTGCCGGGCCTCGACATCTCGTCGCTTGGTAACTTCCAAGACCGCCTGCTCGAGGTTGACCCCGACCTGACCGAGTTCAGCTACGCAGCCGAATCGTACGACGCCGTCGTCTTGCTCGCGCTCGCAGCCCTCGCTGCTGGCTCGACTGATGGCGTCGACATGGCCGCCAAGATGCAGGAAATCTCCGGTGGCTCAGGCGATGGCGAAAAGGCGACCGACTTCGCGTCGGCCGCAGCGATCATCGCCGACGGTGGCGTCGTTGACTACGACGGCGCATCTGGTCCGATCACGTTCGATGAGAGCGGCGACCCGACCGAAGCGACCATTGGCATCTTCGAGTACGCAGCTGACAACACCTACATCGGTGGCCGACTCAACTAGCACCCGCTAGTTCGGCACAGAAAGGCCCCGACCTCGGTCGGGGCCTTTCTGCGTGCCTGGCACCCCACCTCCCGCCACAAATGAAGGAGATGCGGGCAGGTGTCTCCGGCACAGTCAGTTGCGCCGCCGCATCTCCTTCATTTGTGACGGGTGACGGGTGACGGGTCACGCGGACTCGGCATGCACGACACACGACAGAGCCCCGCCGAGCACGAATGCTCTGCGGGGCCCTGTGCGGCGTTCTGCGGGTCTAGTCTTGCCCGAGCGTGCCGAGGTAGAGGCCGATCACTTTAGGGTCGTTCAGCAGCTCGCGGCCAGTGCCCGTGTAGGCATCGGTGCCCTGGTCGAGCACGTAGCCCCGGTCGCAGATTTGCAAGCATCTGCGGGCATTCTGCTCCACCATGATCGTGGTGACTCCGGCCTTGTTGATCTCCTTCACCCGCAGGAATGCTTCATCTTGCCGCACGGGTGAAAGCCCGGCACTTGGCTCGTCGAGCAAAATGACTTCGGGGCTCATCATGAGGGCACGGCTCATGGCAACCATTTGCCGTTCTCCACCTGACAGTGATCCGGCGCGTTGGCCGAGTCGCTTACCAAGCTCAGGAAAGATGCCCGTGACGAATTCGAGGCGAACGTCGAGCTCTTTCGGCTTCTGGAACAGGCCCATCTCGAGATTTTCGCGAATTGTCAGGGTCGGGAAAACGTTGTTGTTTTGCGGCACAAACCCGACGCCCTTGGCTACGAGCTTGTTGGCCTTCAGGTTGGTGATGTCGTCGCCGTACAGGGAGATAGATCCCTCGCGAACTTTGACGAGCCCGAAGATCGCTTTCAGCAGCGTCGATTTACCGGCACCGTTCGGGCCGATGATGCCGATGAGCTCGCCGTTGTAGGCGGTGAGTGAGCACTCGTTGAGAATGTTGATGCCCGGCAGATAGCCCGCAGTCACGTTATTGACGTGTACCACCAGGTCGCGGGTTTCGCCCACTGCCGGCTCAGGGCTTGATGTCATCGGCGTCGTCATCGGCCAGCTCCTTGGTTGGGGTCGTCACTTCGGGGTCGAAGTCACCGAGGTCTGAGTCGTGGTGCGAGCCGAGATAGGCATCGATGACAGCCGGGTTCGCCATGACCTCGTGCGGGTCACCCTCGGCAACAATGCGACCTTCGGCCATCACGATGACCCAGTCGGCAATGTGCCTCACCATGTGCATGTCGTGCTCAACAAAAAGCACCGTCATACCTTCAGTTTTGAGGTTCAAAATGTGGTCAAGCAGCGACTGTGTCAGCGCAGGGTTCACGCCAGCCATCGGCTCGTCGAGCATGACGAGAGTGGGCTGGCTCATCAATGCACGCGCCATCTCCAAGAGCTTGCGCTGACCACCAGAAAGGCTCGCGGCATAATCATCTTTTTTCTCATGCAGCTTGAAGCGGGTCAGCAACTCCATGGCCCGCGCTTCAATCTCAGCCTCTTGCTTGCGCCAGAACCATGGAAACAGCGCACGCGCCAGGCTTTCGCCCTGCTGGTCTTTCGCACCAAGCTTCATATTGTCGAGCACGGTCAACAGGTTCAGCGCCTTCGTCAGCTGAAACGTGCGCACCTGCCCTTTGCGGGCGACTTTGAACGCGGGAACGCCCGAAATGCCGTTGCCGTCAAAGGTCCATGCACCAGCGTCAGGCTTATCGAAGCCGGTGAGCAGGTTGAACAGGGTCGTCTTGCCGGCACCGTTCGGGCCGATCAGGGCTGTGATAGCGCCCCGCGGAATTTCTAGGTGCTCAACGTTGACTGCGGTAAGGCCGCCGAAGGTGCGCATGATGTTGTCGGCCACGATGATCGGATCAACTTTTTTGACCCCCGGTGCCGGCTCACCGACGTGGAGTCCGGTGGATTTCAGAGGGGCGCTTTCGGCGCCAGCGCTATTTGACAAAAGCCAGCTCCTTCTTGTTGCCGAAGATTCCCTGCGGTCGATATATGACTATTAGCATGATCGCCAACCCAACCAAGATGAAGCGCAGCTGACCCGCTTGAACGTTTGACAGGAACGGAAGCCAGCCCACCTCGACAGCGCGGGCAATGAACCCCGAGAAGAATGAGAGCAACACCCAGAAGATCACTGAGCCGATAATGGGGCCGAGGACGGTCGCGGCTCCACCCAACAGCAAGATCGCGTAAATGAAGAACGTCAAAGTGGTTTGGTAGTTCGACGGCACAACCGACCGGGGCAAGATGAAGATCACACCTGCCAGCGAGCCGAACACCCCTCCGATGATCAGCGACTGCATTTTGTAGAAGTAAACGTTCTTACCGAGCGCGCGCACGGCATCCTCGTCTTCGCGGATGCCCTTGATGACGCGACCCCAGGGGCTCTTGAATAGCCGCCAGGTGATGAGGGCGGCGATGGCGACCAGGCTCCACCCGAAGATGCGCACCCACCAGTCGTATTCGTTGTACACCCACGGGCCGAAGCCGTAGGTTCCCTCCGGAATCGGGTTGAGCGCCGCAAACCCGCCCTTATAGCCCTGCAGGCCGTTCGCCGAACCCGTCACCGGCTCGAAGCTGTTCGTCGTGAACAACAACCGGACGATCTCGGCCGCGGCGATCGTGACAATGGCGAGGTAGTCGGCACGCAGTCTCAGGGTCGGGATACCCAGAATGAGGGCGAACACGATCGATGCGCCGACGCCAAAAAGCACGGCAGCCCACACGGGCCACCCGAAGGTGAGCGTGGAAATAGCGAAGCCGTAGGCACCGAGCATCATGAAGCCCGCCTGGCCGAAGTTCAGCAGGCCAGTAAACCCGAAGTGCACGGCCAGCCCGAGAGCAGCCAGTGCGTAGGCCGCCGTCGTGGGAGAAATAATCTCCTGTGCGGCGTTAGAAAAAAGAAGAAGCCAGTCGATCATGGTCAGCCCCTAGCCGATTCGTTCTTTGCGTCCGAGAATGCCCTGAGGCCGTACCAGCAGCACCAGGATCAGAATCACCAGCGCGCCGACATATTTCATGTCTGACGGGATGATGAGGGTCGAGAGTTCGACGAGCATGCCCACGATGAGCGCTCCGATGAGCGCCCCAAAGGCCGTGCCCAAACCGCCAAGGGTGACGGCGGCGAAGGTGAGAAGCAGGATCTGAAAACCCATGTCCCAGCTGACGCCGGGCCGGAAGTACGCCCACAAGATGCCCGACAGCCCGGCAAGCCCGCCGGCCATCACCCAGACGATGCGAATCACCCGGTCGACGTCGATGCCGCTGGCAGCTGCGAGCGAAGGATTGTCAGAGACTGCGCGAGTGGCTTTTCCGATGCGGGTGCGCAACAAGAAGTAGCCAACGCCGAGAAGTACTACGACGCTGATGCCCATGCTGGCAACGTCGGTCCAGGTCAGGCCAAAAAGCCCAATCGACAGCGTGGTGTCGGTCGCGCCCGGCAGTTGCCGCGTGTCGCCCCCCACGAACATTTGATACAGATACCGCACTGCCAACGACAGGCCGATGGAGACGATCATCATCGGAATCAGCCCCATCCCCCGCCGGCGCAGCGGTTTCCAGAGGGCGGCGTCGTTGACGTACCCCAGCCCGGCACTGAGGATGAGCGCGATCGGGATTGCCAGCCAAATCGGTAGTCCGAACACGGTTCCAAACAGCAAAGCCATGAGCCCGCCAAAAGTCACCAGCTCGGCATGGGCGAAGTTGCTCAGGCCAGTCGTGCCAAACACAAGTGACAGGCCGATGGCGGCCAGTGCAAGCAAGAGGCCAAAGTTGAGGCCGTTGAAGAGCCGCTCGAGAACCTGATCGAGAAGGCTCGTGGTGTTTCGTTCACCCTGACCGATGAAGAAGTTCAAAACGGTGCTGCCCGACTGGCCGACGGTCACGTCGCGACTGTTGGGGGTTTCATCACCCTCTTGAGTCGTTTCGACGACGGCGATGCCCTCCGGCAGGGTCTCTTCGTCGAGCGTGACCGTGTAGTCGCCGCGCTCGGGTACGCCCACAGCCCAGCGCCCGTCAGCGCCACTTTCGACCTCGACGCTGAAACCGTTTCCGTCGATGGATAGGCCTACGCCTGCGAGGGGCTCGTCAGCAAGCTCTACAAGGCCACTGATCTTGAAGTCGAACTCGTCAAGACCGACCTCGTTGGCCGCGGCAGGAGCCGCAACCGAAAAAGTCAGCGCTGCGACGAGACCGGCAAGAAGCACGGCCGCCAAGCGCCGCGGAGCGCGGCGGGTGAGTGGTCTGCTAGCAGCGTGAGCCACGAAACCTCCAGGTCGGTTCGGATTGAGGGCGTGAGACCTCTCGAGCCAGGAGGCCCAGTTCGTCTGCGGTGACGTTACGGTTCGAATGTTGCCGCTGTGTTTCCGGCAGTCATGCAAACCGCTTGCCCATTATTACGTCGGAATTCGTTTCGACCTAACCGGCTTAAGATGAAACACCGGAATTCAGCGAAGCATCCGCTCTCATGGCGCGTCTGCGATCGCACTCCTGCCACTTGCCATCTGCCATCCAAAGCTCAGGGGAACACATGGACCAGCCCAACCCGTTCGGCTTCGTCGGCCTCACCTACGACGACGTGATGCTGCTGCCAGCACACACTGACGTGATTCCCAGCCAGGCTGACACGTCGTCACGCCTGACGCGTCGCATCTCGATGTATGCGCCGCTGCTGTCTGCGGCGATGGACACCGTCACGGAAGCCCGCATGGCCATCGCCATGGCGCGTCAGGGTGGCATGGGCATCATGCACCGAAACCTGTCGATCGTGGACCAGGCCGAGCAGGTTGACAAGGTCAAGCGGTCAGAGTCGGGCATGATCACCAACCCCGTCACGACGACTCCCGACGCAACAGTGGCTGAAGTCGATGCGCTGTGCGGACAGTTTCGCATTTCCGGGCTGCCTGTCGTTGAAGGCGATGGGCGTCTGGTGGGCATCATCACCAACCGCGACATGCGCTTCGTCTCGCGCGGGGCAGCCGCCACCACGCTTGTGCGCGACGTGATGACCACGCCGCCGCTCATCACCGGCCCGGTGGGTATTGCGCCGGAAGAAGTACTGGCACTGTTTGCGCGGCACAAGATCGAGAAACTTCCGCTGGTTGACGCCGCTGGGCGCCTGTGCGGTCTCATTACCGTCAAAGACTTTGACAAGAGTGAGCAGTATCCGAACGCGACCAAAGATGCTGAGGGTCGCTTACGCGTCGGCGCCGCCATCGGATTCTTCGGTGACTCGTGGGAGCGCGCCAGCGAGTTGCGTGACGCCGGAGTTGACGTGCTCGTTGTGGACACCGCGAACGGCGACTCGCGTGGAGTGCTCGAAATCATCACGAAACTCAAAGGCGATGCGTCTTTCAACCACATCGATGTGATTGGCGGCAACGTTGCCACGCGCAGCGGAGCGCAAGCTCTCATCGACGCCGGAGCCGACGCCGTCAAAGTGGGCGTGGGCCCCGGGTCGATCTGCACGACGCGCGTCGTCGCCGGAGTCGGTGTGCCACAGGTCACCGCCGTGTATGAGGCCTCACTCGCTGCACGCGAGGCGGGCGTACCCGTGATCGCCGACGGAGGGTTGCAGTACTCGGGTGACATCGCCAAAGCCCTCGTCGCCGGAGCCGACACCGTCATGCTCGGGTCACTTTTGGCGGGCACCGACGAGAGCCCGGGCGACCTCATCTTCGTGAACGGCAAGCAGTTTAAGTCGTATCGGGGCATGGGCTCACTGGGCGCTCTGCAAACACGGGGCACGAAAACTTCCTACTCGCGCGACCGCTATTTTCAGGCGGATGTGCCCAGTGACGAGCAGCTCATCGCTGAGGGCATCGAAGGCCAGGTTCCCTACCGCGGCCCCGTCGGCTCCGTCGTTTACCAGTTGCTCGGGGGCCTGCGCCAGTCGATGTTCTACACGGGAGCACGCACGATCGTTGAGCTGAAGGAGCGCGGAAAGTTCGTGCGCATCACGGCCGCCGGGCTCAAGGAGTCGCACCCGCATGACATTCAGATGGTGGTCGAGGCGCCCAACTACCGGCGCTGAGTGGCTCGGCTGGCCGGCCTGCCGGCCCGGCGGCCTGCGCCCCGGTGGTGCCTGCGCCCCGCATCCGGCGAAAAGTCACACCGCATCGGGCACTTCACACGCCCGCATCACTGTGGTGTGTCGGATGTAGTGTGTCGGATCTGGTGTGCCGGGTGTGCCGGGTGTGCCGTAACGCGGCGAGGGGCCTCCCTCCAACACGGCGGTGGGTTGCGCTGAGCGCACAGAATCGGCCGGTGGCGCCTGACCTGCGACGGCGTCGTCAACACTGCCAGCATGAACTCACTCGTGGCCACTGCCCTTGCCCGCACGATAGTCGTCGCAGTGAGTGCTGACGATCCGTCGCTGTCGCGCTGGTTACACCGCGCCGTGGTTCGAGGCGACATAGTGCGACTGGTTCGAGGCATCTACATTCCGCGTGCGGCGCTTGAACCGCTTCAGCCGTGGCACATCGAGCTGCTTCGCGTCTATGCCGCGGCGGCGCAGGGTCGAATTCGTCAGCCACTGTGCGGAATCTCGGCAGCTCGAGTCTGGGGCGTGCCGCTGTTGCACGACGAGCGGGCTGCCGCGGTGGATGCGCTCGGTTGGCACAACCGAGCAACCCGACGAGTTTCTGACGTGCACTATTGGGCGACTGCAGACGATCAGGCTCACGTCGTTGAGCGCCACGGCGTCATCCTGACCGATTTGCCCCGCACCGTGGCCGAGCTTGGCGTGCGTTCGTCGTTCGAACGCACGGTGGCGGCGATTGACTGGGCGGTTCGCGTGCGGCGACGTGAGGGCGAACCGGTGACCACGATCGACGATATCCGCGCGGTTGCTGAATCTCTTGGCCTCGTTCGCGGGCGCGCACGTCTTGAACGGGCGCTGATGTTTGCCGACGGACGCTCCGAGTCTCCGGGTGAGTCGTGGGCGCGGGTACTGATTCACGAGCTCGGCTTTGAAGCACCTGATCTTCAGCACGAGTACCGGCTGTTTGACGGCCAAGTGTTTCGCACTGACTTTCGATGGGCATCGATTCGTCTCGCGGGTGAGTTTGATGGGCTGGCGAAGTATCGGGTGGGTGACCTGCGCGGCGGGCGGACTGCAGAGCAGGTTGTTATCGAAGAAAAGCAGCGTGAGGACGCGGTGCGGGCGACGGGTGACGGGATGCTGCGCTGCGTGTGGAGCGATCTTCGAGACCGGCGCCGCCTCGGGCAGATACTCGAGGTGGCCGGCGTTCCCCGGCGGGTGCAGCAGCGACGCGTGCAGTCTCGGGCCAGGTAGCGGCAACGCCGCCAGTCTCGCCGCGTATCGCGTCGGCGCGTCACACCGAAAACGACGTCGCACACGGGTGAGGGCGTGTGACTTGCCCGCTTTGGTGTGAATTGCGGGCGGGCGCGAAGGGTACGGGCGGCGGGGCGCGCGGGCGCGGGGCCGGGCCGCGCGCCGCCACCCGAAAGTGCGCCCGATAGAGTGAGAGCGTGATGGAAATTGAGATTGGCCGCGGTAAGCGGGCACGCCGGGCGTACTCGTTTGACGACATTGCTGTAGTGCCAAGTCGCCGCACCCGCGACCCTGAAGTGGTGTCGCTGGCGTGGAGCATTGACGCTTTGACATTCGACATTCCGGTCATTGCAGCCCCCATGGATTCCGTGGTCAGCCCCGCCACCGCCATCACCCTGGGGCGTTTGGGTGGGCTGGGCGTCCTCGACCTTGAAGGACTGTGGACCCGCTACGACGACGCAGAAGAGCAGCTGGCACGCATTGCCGCACTCGAAGAGGAGGGCGCTACGGCTGAGATGCAGCGGATCTATTCCGAGCCCATCAAGCCTGAACTGATCGGCGCTCGATTGGCCGAAATTCGTGCGGCCGGCGTGCCCGTGGCGGCTGCACTCAGCCCGCAGCGCACGCAAGAGCACCATCAAGCGGTGATTGATGCGGGCGTGGACCTGTTCGTCATTCGTGGCACAACAGTGAGTGCCGAGCACGTGTCGACTGCGCGCGAACCCCTCAACTTGAAAAAGTTCATCTACGAGCTTGATGTGCCCGTCATCGTGGGCGGCGCCGCCACCTACACGGCGGCACTGCACCTCATGCGCACGGGAGCGGCCGGAGTACTGGTCGGCTTCGGCGGGGGAGCAGCCTCGACGACGCGGCTGAGCTTGGGCATCCAAGCCCCGATGGCCACCGCCGTCAGCGATGTTGCAGCGGCCCGACGCGACTACATGGACGAGTCAGGTGGGCGCTACGTGCACGTCATTGCCGACGGTGGACTCGGCACAAGCGGCGACATCGTGAAAGCGATTGCGATGGGCGCCGACGCCGTCATGCTGGGCACAACACTGGCGCGGGCGACGGATGCTCCGGGCGGCGGGTGGCACTGGGGTGCCGAAGCTCACCACCGCGAACTGCCCAGAGGCACGCGTGTGCACGTGGGCCAACTGGCCCCGCTCGAGCAACTGCTGTTCGGGCCGAGTGCGACGGCCGACGGTCAGGTCAATCTCATGGGTGCCCTGCGACGATCAATGGCAACAACCGGCTACTCCGACGTCAAAGAGTTTCAACGGGTCGACGTGGTCGTCGCGCCCTACCCCGCCCGCTAACCACCCCGTCGGCTCAACACACGGCCCGGCTCACTCACAGGAGGTCCCCCGCCGATGGCGACCACTGCCGCCGCCCCTCCGCCCGCGTTCTGGCGCATTGCTGTGCGACCACGCTGGATCGCGGCGCTGCTGCTGGCGCTGGCCGTGGCGGGTGTCTTCGCGGCCCTGGGTCAGTGGCAGCTCGAGCGATCACTGGAGGCCGGCGTCGTCGACGAGCGCGACACGGAAACCCCTGTGCCGCTTGGCAGCGTCGCCGAACCACAACAGGTAATGACCAGTGAGGCAAGCGGTCGACTCGTCACTGTCAGCGGGGCGTGGGCGCCGGGCGATGATGTCGTCATCTCGGGCAGGCTCAGCGGTGACGACGGATCCGGTGCCGCTGGTGCGCCGGGCGACTGGGTTGTGCGCCACCTGCTGACCGACAGTGGCGCGAGCTTGGCCGTGGCTGTGGGCTACGGGGCAGTCGGTGCGGGCATCCCGATGCTGCCCGCCGGTGAGACGCAACTGACCGGCCGATATGTTCCGAGCGAGTCTCCGCAGGCGGGCAACTTTGAGGACGGCGAGCGTACCGTCATCGCCGTTGCCGACCTCGTGAACCTGTGGGCGGAGGTCGACACCGTCTATTCGGGATACCTTGTAGTTGATGCGGCTCCGCCTGGGCTGGACACCATCGCTGCCCCCCCGCCTGAGCTGGCCGGCGAACTCAACCTGCTGAACCTGTTTTACGCCATCGAGTGGGTCATTTTCGGTGGATTTGCGGTCTACCTCTGGTGGCGCCTGGTGAAAGACGAGCAAGAGAAGCTGGCTGACTCGGATTCGGATTCGGATGCGGACGAGCTCGGTGGCAGCAACGCTGGCGACGGCAACAGCAACGGCACCGGCAACAGTAACGGCAACAGCGCCCAGCAGACGACAGAGGGCGCTCAGCCCGCGGCCCTAAACTGAGCGCATGGCTCGTGGCCCGAAGTCTTCAGACGTTCCCCTGATTCGTCGCACCCTGGCGATTTACAAAGTCTCTTCCGTTTTCACGGGAGTGTTTCTGCTCGGTCTCGTCGTAATGATGGTGACGCGCTACGGATTCCAGCGCGACATTGAACTGAACGGCGCTGACGGGTTTCTGGCACTCACACCGATTGACACCCTCATCGGCTTCAACTTTTCGATCTTCTTGCTTGCCGTGCACGGCTGGCTGTACGTGCTCTATTTGGCGTGCGACTTCGTGTTGTGGCGGTTATTGCGGTGGCCGTTCTGGAAGTTTTTGTGGGTTGCGATGGGCGGCATCATCCCGCTGCTCTCCTTCGTCTTCGAGCGCCAGGTGCCGCGTGAGGTTGAAGGGCTCATCGCCTCCCTCGAGATCGATGCGGGCACGGGCACGGGCATCGGCGCTGGCGCGACAGCCGACAGCACCAGCACGGAGACTCGCGCGTGAATACCACTGCCCATCACCCCGTTTTAGTGGTCGACTTTGGAGCGCAGTATGCCCAGCTGATCGCTCGGCGGGTACGCGAAGCCGGGGTGTACAGCGAGATCGTGCCGCACACCATTACGGCGGCTGAGGTGGCGGCGATGAGCCCCGCCGGTATTGTGCTCAGCGGTGGTCCGTCGAGCGTCTACGAGGCGGGGTCACCGACTCTTGACCCGGCAATTCTTGACCTCGGCGTGCCCGTCATGGGTATTTGTTACGGCTTTCAGGTGATGGCTCAACAGCTGGGCGGGGTGGTGGCTCAGACGGGTCGAAGCGAGTACGGCGCGACGGTGATAACTGTGCACGGCGACGGCGGCACGCTGTTGGGCGGCCAGCCTGAAACGCAGACCACGTGGATGAGCCACGGCGACGCTGTGTCGCGTGCCCCCGAGGGCTTTACCGTGCTCGCCTCGACTGAAGACACTCCCGTCGCGGCTTTCGCCAGCGATGAGCGCAAACTGTATGGAGTGCAGTGGCACCCTGAGGTGAAGCATTCAGCGTTCGGCCAGCGCGTGCTGGAGAACTTTCTGCACACGGCCGCGGGAATCGCCGCCGACTGGAACAGCGGCAACGTCATTGCCGAGCAGGTCGCACGAATTCGTCACCAGGTGGGCGACGCGCGAGTCATCTGCGGGCTCTCCGGCGGTGTTGACTCGGCCGTCGCCGCGGCTATCGTGCACGAGGCGGTCGGCAACCAGCTCGTCTGCGTTTTCGTCGACCACGGACTGTTGCGGGCCGATGAGCGCCGACAGGTCGAAGAAGATTACGTCGCTGCAACCGGCATTCGTCTGGTGACAGTGGATGCTCGCGAACAGTTCATGACCGCGTTAGCGGGTGTCACCGATCCCGAGACAAAGCGCAAGATTATCGGGCGCGAGTTCATTCGCACGTTTGAGCAGGCCGCAGCCGACCTCGTTGCTGAAGCGCAGGATGACGGAGGGGCCATCAAGTTTCTCGTGCAGGGCACGCTGTATCCCGACGTCGTCGAATCGGGCGGCGGATCGGGTACAGCCAACATCAAGAGTCACCACAACGTCGGCGGGTTGCCCGACGACCTCGACTTTGCGTTGGTCGAGCCGCTTCGCACCCTGTTCAAAGACGAGGTGCGGGCTATTGGGCGCGAGCTTGGGCTGCCTGAGCCGATCGTGGCACGGCAACCCTTCCCCGGCCCCGGCCTCGGCATTCGCATCATCGGTGAGGTGACCTCCGAGCGCCTTGAGTTGCTGCGCGAGGCCGACGCTATTGTGCGCGCGGAACTCACGGCGGCGGGTCTTGACGCCGAGATTTGGCAGTGCCCAGTCGTGCTGCTTGCCGACGTGCGCTCCGTGGGTGTTCAGGGCGACGGGCGCACCTATGGGCATCCGATCGTATTGCGCCCGGTTAGTTCAGAAGACGCGATGACCGCCGACTGGACGCGCATGCCCTATGACGTTCTGGCGCGCATCTCAAACCGCATCACGAATGAGGTTGCCGGCGTCAACCGGGTTGTGCTCGACGTGACGTCGAAGCCTCCCGGCACGATCGAGTGGGAGTGACCGCGCTGTAAGCGCAGGCGATTTCTCGCCTGTGCGCGTGGTCACTCCGGTCGCCGTCTCGGCGGCCGGTCGCGCTGTAAGCGCAGGCGATTTCTCGCCTGTGCGCACAAAAAAAGGGCCACCCCGCGGGGCGGCCCTTTTTTGCGTGTGTTAGTTGTTGCCGCGCAAGATCGCGAGCATGCGCAAGATCTCGAGGTACAGCCAGATGACCGTGACCATGATGCCGAACGCAGCCGACCAGCCGAAGACGGCGGGGGCGCCGCGCTGCACGCCGGTCTTGATGGAGTCGAAGTCGAGTACGAGCGAGTAAGAGGCGAGGAGGATTACGAAGACTCCAATGAGTACGCCCCACGGAATACCGAACAGCGGGCTCGGCTCACTGCGCAGCCCGAAGGCGGAGTCGGTGGCACCGAATAACACCAATCCCATGTTGATGAGGGAGAAGACCGTGTAGCCGACGATGGCGACGAGGAAGATTTTGGTGGCGCGCTTGGAGGCGCGAACTTTACCGCTGGCGAACAGCGCTAAGACGACTCCGACGACGGCGAAGGTGCCGAGCACTGCCTGCGTGACGATTCCCGGGTTGACCTGCTCAAAAATGCCCGAGATGCCGCCGACGAAGATGCCCTGGACGCCTGCGTACGCGAGCACGAGTGCTGGCGAGGGCTTCTTCTTGAAGATGTTGACGAGCGCCAGTACGAACCCGACGATGGCGGCGGGCACGAGAAGCACGGGAATCATCCAGCCGATCGCGGCACCAACCAGAAGTACACCGAACGCGATCACGGTCTTCGTGATGGTGTTTTCGTACGTCATGCGGTCCATCTGGTCCGGAGTGGCAGAAGACCGCGCGTACAGCTCGTCGAGCTGCTGAGCGTTGGGCTCTTGAGTCCACTGAACAGCTTTGGCAGCGCTCTGCGTAAACGCGGGGGAATTCGTGAATGCGGGGTTAGATGTGGCCATGGGCATAAGTCTAGGTAACTTTGGCCCCCAAAGTGCTGGTGTGAACCTAAGGCCTGGCTGTGCGTCGCCCGACGTTCAACTGGTGAAGAAGAGCCAGGCAGTGACGGCGACGATGAAAACCACGACCAGCCACAAATAGCCGAGACCAACCGCCACCCAGGCGATGGCCGTGCCGCGCTCTCTGCCGTTCGACCGCGCGATCTGATGCGCGGCGATGTGCCCGAACAGTGCGGCCAGTGGGCTCAGCAGTACGGCGAGAATCAGGGCAGCCACAGCGAGTGCGTTGAGGCGTGCGCGCGGCTCTGCGGATGCGGGAGTTGACGGCACTGCCGCCGCGACGGGGTTGGCCGCCGGCGGGTTGGTCATGTTCTCGACGGTATCGCCTAGCGTGGGGCGGGTGACTGAGCACACGCCCGAACCTCCCCGGGAGCACGCAGCCAAGCGCCGAGCCCTGCGGCCCATGGTCGTTGCACACCGGGGAGCTAGCGGCTACCGCCCTGAGCACACCCTGCCCGCCTATCGACTCGCGCTCGCCCTCGGTGCTGAAGCGATCGAGCCTGACATCGTGGCGAGCCGCGACGGGCAGCTGGTGCTGCGTCACGAGAACGAGATCGGCACGACAACCGATGTAGCCGACCGGGGCGAGTTCGCATCCCGCCGCACGACGCGCGAGATCGACGGGCGACGCATCACTGGGTGGTTCACCGAAGACTTCACCTGGGCAGAGCTCAGCACGCTGCGGACGAGAGAGCGACTGCCGCAGGTGCGCGGCGCTTCGGCGCGATTCGATGGCCGGTACCCGATGGTGCGGCTGCGCGACCTGCTGCAGCTGCTCGACGACGCGCCACCGGCACCCGGCAACGGTTCTGCAGTGAGGCTGGTGGCCGAGGTGAAACATGCCAGCCATTTTGCGTCGATCGGGCTGCCCCTCGACGAGCTTGTTGCCGCGGAGCTGGCGCCGTGGGTAGCCGCACATCCGGGGCGCCTTGTCGTGGAAGCGTTCGAGCAGACTGTGCTTGAGCAGTTGAGGGGCCGACAGCTTGCCGCTGACTACGTGTACCTGCTCGAGAAGTCGGGCAGCCCGGCCGACCTGGTCGCGCAATACGGCGCCGCCGCCCGCTCGTACGCCAGCCATCTGACGGATGCGGGGCTCGCCCAGTTGCGTGCATCCGGCATCGGCGGGGTGAGTGTGGAGACCGCGCTGCTTGTGCGGGCCTCATCGCGGGGCCGCGCGCGATCCAGCTCGGCGTGGAGCCCACTCGATCACGGCTTGGAGGCATCGAATCTGGTCGACCGGGCTCACGCCGCCGGGCTCGACGTTTTTACGTGGACTCTGCGACCCGAGAACCGTTTTCTTCCCGCCCCGTGCCGTATCGGCGCAGCGGCCGCAGCGCACGGCGACTGGTTGACCTTCTTCACGGCGCTCATGCGCACGGGAGTCGACGGCGTTTTCGCCGATCAGCCCGATCTGGCCCTGGAGGCGCGTGCCGCCCTCGCCTGACCAAATGAAGGAACGCCGCAAGAACCCCGCCCCCTGGCCGTGTATCGCTGGGAGCAGGGGCGGTTTTTCCTTCATTTGGTCGAGGCGGGGGAGCCCGCGGTCACGTGAGGCCGACGCCTAGTGGTTATCGCGGCGAGCAAGTGCGGCCCAGATGGCGGCCTCCACGAGCGGCCAGTCGTGCACGATCTGCTGATAACTGAAACGCAGAACGCGATAGCCGCGGGCACTCAACTCGGCGTCGCGTCGTCGATCGTTTTCAAATTGCGACCCTCGGTCATGAAACGTCGCCCCGTCGACTTCAATCACAAGCCGCGATCCGAGGAGAAAATCGACACGGCCGACACCAGGAATCGACACCTGCCGCTGGGCGCCAAGCCCCCTCAGAAGTCGCACCCAACACATCGTCTCAATGCCCGACTCGCACTGCCCGTCGACTGTTTCGCCGACTGCCCGATGACCGCGTGCGCGAAGGTCGCGAACGATGACTGGGTGCTGGCGGATGCTCGACTCGAGTGCCGCCAGGTACCAGTCGCGGGGGGCGCACCGGCGATAGTCGTCGAGCGCGTCGGCCACATCGCACCGCAGTCGACTCTGTGTCGACTGCACGCCCCGCCAGTGCACAACGACGAGATCCTCCGGAGAGTCGGTGAGTCGAACGCGAGACGACTTGGCTGAGCGTAGGCGGCAGCCGTTCTGATCGACGCGAACGTGCAGTCGCTGATCGGGCACGACCCAGACCCCTGCGAGGGAGAGCGCAGTTGAGC
>Ga0222708_1000010_pt1 | contig 69026 bp, 59 predicted proteins | sample AntAcemetage1576_FD_179806 | JGI IMG/M metagenome (GOLD analysis project Ga0222708, IMG submission 179806) | Saline water microbial communities from Ace Lake, Antarctica - #1576 | ecosystem: Environmental > Aquatic > Non-marine Saline and Alkaline > Saline | place: Antarctica: Ace Lake... | reverse complement strand
TACAAAATTTTAGCTGTTTTTCTAACGACTATATTTCTTTGTTTTTCTGTGAGTGCGGAGAGTATTACATTGATTCCTCAGTCTAGTTTAGCTTCATCAGATTGTGTTATTGGTCAATCTTCTTGCCTTAGTGGTAGTTCAAGTACAGCACAATATTGTTCAAGCTCCTCTTTAGATCCAAATAGCTGTGCTGAATACGCAAGTAGTTTGAGTGGATTCAAGATGGTAGAGTTTGGTAATGCCTCTACTGAAGGTGCTTATATAAAATGCAATAACGAAGATGATTATGATTCTTGTAGAAAAAAAGGAGATTTTTCATTGGTTAGTAATTATAATTTAGCCTCTCCGAATCCTCTAAAAGTTGCGCATAATAGTGGGTCTGGTTCAGAGATGACAGGAGCAAATGGGGTCCGTTATTATTGTCCTATGATTAGGTGTGATGTGCGAACTGAAGATGTATATTTTGTATCTGGTGTTTCAGGTTCAACTTATAATTTTAAACTAAATAAAAACTCTATAGCAAATCAGGGACTATCGTACGTTATTAAGCAGGTTGGAAATAACTTATGTGTTTATGCTAAGGGAACTGCTGGAGTATTAGACCTTGGGTGTAAAGAGTATCCGTCTTTATATGTGACTCCTTCTTCCTCTAGAGGGTCATGTTTTCAAAATACTGCTTGTGCATCTGATACTCAATCTCATTCAAAGGTGTTTTGGTCTGTGAGTAGTAAGATAGTAGAGTGTGTTAGAGATGTCCTTGATCTAGTCTTTCTCAATGATGCTAAATGCAGTAACCAAAACTTTTTACCCGGTTTACAACAGAATCTTAGACAGGCAGTAATGGTTGCTATTATTTTATACATCATTCTGTTTGGAATAAAATTAGTTACAAATCATCAGATGGTCTCCAAGGGTGAGTTCTTTATGCTATTTTTTAAGATTGCCCTAGTGCTTTATTTTTCTGTAGGTATGAAGCTGGATAATGGAAAATTTGAGAGTGGGCTTAGTGACTTTGTGTATCCCGCTGGGTTATCTGCCATGACTTCTTTTTCAAATTTTGTTATGGATGGTTCAAGCGCGCATGGTTTATGTAGATATGATTCTAGCTCTTATGATGAAGGATATGAATATTTGGCCCTTTGGGATTCCCTAGATTGTAGGGTAGGGTACTATCTTGGATTATATCTGATTAAAGATAGTGGGGTTTCAAAAAATGGTTTTGCATCTGGTATTTATGGGATTCTGGGTACAATTATTCCAGCATTCTTAAGTTTAGAAATAGTGTTTTTGATATTAATGATAATTTACGGGATATTTATATTATCTATAGCTGTTTATTTTGTTCATTTTTATGTTATTGCAATGGTTGCATTTGCTATTACTGTATATATAGGGGTTATTATTGTACCTATGGCCTTATTCTCTTACACTAAGCAATTTTTTGACACTTGGGTAAAGGTTCTATTCTCTTACGTATTGCAGCCAGTGGTAGTAACGGCATTTATGGCTTTCTTATTATTAGTGTTTGATAATGTGATTTATGGGAATTGTCAGTTTAAGCACAGTACTGTCTTTGGAAGTTATGATGCATGGACCATAGATGGATCAGCCTGCACAGATCCAAATGACTCTAGATGTTCTGATTCCTCAGAGGACTGCAAAAAAAGTATTGGGTGGATATTTCTTGGGGCATTAGATCATGAGTTTTTAGAAAGTAAATCCGCAATATTCTTTGATTATACGATTTTAAGCAGTCAGTTTAATGATTTAATATCGAAGGATATTATAGGAAAGCTATTGAAGTTATTGTTATTTATTTATCTTTTATCTTTATTTGCTCACGACTTAGGAGGTTTTGCTGCAACATTAACTGGAGGAACGAATATTGGTAAATTAGCTACAGATCCTGAAGCTTTGTTTAAGAAGCTAGTTCAAGCTGCTGGTTCATCAAAGAAAAAGCCTAAAAGTAAAGAAAAAAGTAAAGGAAAAGGAAAGGGAGTGGCTGTTTCTGGTAAAAAGAGAAGTGGGATAAATGTTTCAAGTTAGAAGTATGTTAAATTTTTTGTTAGGGATGCGTAAAAATATAGTAGCGTTTATTCTACTGCTATTTTTAGCTTCTTGTGGGGATAGTTGTTATGATGAGGTGGCTATTAGTGATAATGGAGATGGTTATACAGAAAAAACATATTCTCACACTTTATCTGCCAAACAAAAAGAGTGGGAAGATACTGGAATAAATCTAAGCGCTAACAACAATACTTTCACGATAGCAAATGTGGATGGTACCGCAACTTGTGTCAGTAACCCAAATTTTCCAGGTCAGTGCGCTATTAACTATATCACAATGTGTGATGGAGGGAAAAAATATATATGTAATGATGGATCTTGTAATAGCAAAACTTTAGTTAATTACTGTTCGGGGAAATCAAATTGTACAAACTTGGATTCTTGTTCTGGAACCACTGCAAAAATTATGTGTAAAAATGGTGTGAGGTATATATGGCGTAATAATAATTGGGTAGAAACTACTACTTCATGTAGTGAGCCTATATCTTGTATTAAGAGTAGAAAAATCATGAAGTTCTCATATTATACTGGCACTGGATCATCTGCCCAATATTCTACTGTAAATAGAGATATAGGTTCTTGTTCCGCAGCTGAGATTACTTGTACTGATGGGCATGCTTACCCTGTTCCTTCTATTAAAGAAAAATGGACCCTAATAGATTCTAATATATATCCTGGTGATGACATTTATTTAAAAATTTTACCACCAAATACTAGTAGTGGCGCAGTTATGCCAACTACCTCATCTGGTAATGCTTCAATGAATGCTTCGTCTGTTAGTAAAGATTTTACTCCCAATGGGGGAGAATGTCCTTCTGAAGTTCGATTAAAAGTTACCCAATCTGGTTATCATAAATGCTTCTCTTTAAATAATGGATTGTATACATGCCCCATGTGTGAAGGGCCAGGAAGACACCTTAGCACGGAAGATCCTATATATAAGACATGTGACGGTAGTAAAGATTTGACATGTTGGAATGTAGGTGGGTCTGGATTATGGATTAAAATAGTAAAAAACAGTGAAGATTGTGATGCGAATCCAACATGTAATGGAGATCCAAATTGTATCTGGTTTGATCAAGATACTAATTCTAACTCTAGATTAGGAGTAATTGACTATCAGCCGCAAGATACATCTGGTGATGGGTGTGGAGCTGCCGATTATTCTAAATGTACAAATAGAATTACAGTACGTCATATTACTGCATCAAATAATGGGGCGCAAAAGATTTGCGCAAAAATAGCAGATGTACCTGGTTCGTATGATGATAATATAGGTGGGTATACGATCTATGCTACACGAAAGTCATGTGTTGCACATAATGGAAGGCCAACTCTAGTGCGCTTTACTGAAATACCTAATATGTTAGCTTTAGAATATATAGTGTCTGGCAGTCCTCCTAGTAGCGATCTTCGTGGTACAGCTCTTACATCTAATGTAACATATCCTTTTGAAGTTAGGAGTGATGCTGGTGAAGGAAAGCTTTATATAAGAGTTCGAGATAATTATTGGGATGATAATACAGGCTCTTATGATGTGAAGATAAAATATAAAAAATATGCAACTAATGGAACAATTAGTGAATTTATAGAAGGTGTCAAAAATAGTTTGAGATATATGACTCTTGATGCTTCTAGGCAATTTTTTAGAAATATATCATGTATAGGAGATGCATGCAATTGCGTTGGCTCAGGTTGTAGTAGTCAATATGTGAATTATATCAGGACACTATTGATACTGTATATTGCTGGTTATGGTTTTATGTTTTTACTAGGATCTGTAGAAATCTCTCAAATGGATTTAATGATTAGAATATTTAAAATTGGAGTCGTTCTTACCATTACAAGTGAGAATAGTTTTGATTTCTTTTATAACAACTTTTTTAAGCTGTTTTTAGATGGAATGGATGAATTGATTTCTAAGTCCCAAAGTGGGTTTAATCATACGTCCGATTCTGCAAACGTATTCTCGTTTGCAGATAGTATGATTAGCTTAACCTTACTCAGCAAGACAACTTGGCTAAAATTGGGTGCGTTGCTCTTTATTTCTCCTATGGGCATGATATTGGCAATTTTATTGATTCTCGGGGTTCTATTATTCTTACTGGGTTTATTTAAAGCTGTAGTAGTATATTTGATGGCGACATTAGTTATAGGTATTTTAATATTACTAGCTCCTATATTTATTCCTTTTATTCTGTTTAAACCAACGCAGCATCTTTTCGAAAATTGGCTTAGAATGTTTGTTCAATATAGTTTAGAGCCGGTTCTATTGCTAATTGGTTTAGGGGTACTTACGCAGTTAGCTTATGTGTTATTTACAACTATTATCAATTTTCATGTGTGTTGGAAATGTATGTGGCCAATCAACTTTGCATTTTGGCCTAGTATAACTAGTGCTATGGCATTAACTGATACTATATTTTGCTTGCAGTGGTTTGGTCCTTTCGGGCTTATGCCGCAAGGAGGTGGTGGGGCTTTAGCTGGTTTAGGTATAGGTGCAGTTCAAATATTGATATTTATTGTTATAGGTCATTTGATGTTTGGATATGATAAATTAGTACAACAAATTGTATTGAGAATTTCTGGTGGTAAGGCAGCTCAATTTAAACTTTCTGGTAAGCTTGGTGATTTTAGTTCTGTAGGAGATGCTGTTTTCCAAAAGAGCGGAATTCGTCAGTTGGCTTCTGCTGCAGGCGGTAAATTAAAAACTAAGGCGAGCAGAGCAATGCGTAGATCATTCTATCCTGATACAGAGGAACAGAGCTTATTAAAAACAGCTAAGAAAGTTGATTCGGTGCGTGAGGCGGAGATTAAGGGAAATTCCAGAGTTCTATCTGGCAAAATAGCACAAGAAATGCAAAATACTTCTGGGGCAGATATAGCAAAATTAAAGGATAAGACTTTACCAGCAGAAGTAAGAGACCAGGCTGCAAAAGATATGGGAGAGAAATTATATACTGGAATAGGTAGCACACCAGAGTTCGGTGAACTTGTAACTAACTTAGATAGATTGTCTAGTGCTGATGTGGGTTCAAAAGTTCATTCAACCCTTTCGGAAGATGCTTCTGAACTACATAATGCACTGAAAGATAAGGATGCAAAAAGAATGCTTGAAATTCTTAAGGATAAGACTGCTAGTGTTACTGATAAAACTGAGGCGATGGGTAAATTATCTGAGAGTTTACATAAGAATACACAAAATGCGCATAGAGTTTTATTTGATCCAGCTTCTGTAGATGCTAGGAATCAATTGATAGATGAAGTAGGTCAACTTGAGAGGGTGTTACCTGATACATTCAGAAAAGGTATCCCTTAAAAATAATTGATATGAAAAATATAAAATACATCTTAATATTATCTTTATTGTTGCTGGTGTCCAGTTGTAATGATTTGCCTGACACTTGGGGGGCTGGAGGGGATTTTAATCCTATTGCAGAACACTCTATTGAATATGATGAGAATTTTGTATATGTATCTGCAAACCAATCATCTTGGACTGACTCTGGTACTGTTTATAACTCTACATACAGTGCTATTATTAATGTGTTTGAGGATATTCCGAGCTATCCAAGGCAATCTAATGGAAAATTTCAAGGGATAGCTAGTGGTACTGTTTCTTTGTGTATTTCTGTTATTAGAGGCAGGTGGGAGACTCATGAGGAATGTCGGAAAGAAAACGATGACATTTGGTCTATAGTAGGGTCGCATATAGTTTGTTATTTTACCAAGGTACAAGTGACTCCTGATGTTTATTATAGAGACTGTATCTATACAAATGGGCTGAGTTTTGAGAGTAACCAAATTGGTACAGGCAATGATGGTAAAGTTGAATATATCATTTCTAATCTTAAGCCTGCAGATAACGCTTCTGGTAAGATTTTAAGCGGGATTGTTTCTTTTGAAGGAGAGAATAAGCCAGGTGAGTATGTGCAAAATCCTCAAGATGGAAAAATATGGTTCAAAATTATAGATTCTGGGAATAATTATCAGGATAATATAGGCCGCTATAAAGTTATAGTAAGGCAGCCTAAATCTAGCTCCAGCCCTTCTTCATTTTTATCTAAGTACTCCAGGCTAGTTATAGAGCCAATAACAAAGCAAATAGATTACGTTTCTACTTTTATGTTTGAAACTGGATCTCAGAGTCAAGTATTTAAAGGGATTATTCAGGCTGCGCTAATATTATATATAGTTTTGTATGGTTTTACTTTTTTAATGGGGTATGAGAATTTTACTCATAAAGATTTCGTAGGAAGGATATTTAAAATATCTATTGTTTTAATGTTAATAAGTGATCAAGGAGTGGCTTTCTTTAATGATTATTTATTTGATTTATTTAGAGATGGACAGAAAGAGCTGATTAATACTATAGCAGATCCAACTTTAGTTCAGGTAGAAACAGGGAAATTAAATTATGACTCATTATTTGGTTTTGCCAATTATGCAATTACACATATTTTTTCTTCTCACTTTTTATCCATAATCGTGGCATTTATAATGTGGTTTCCCATCGGGTGGATATGTATCATTATGATATTATACTCTGTTGTAATTTATATCTTTGCTATATTAGAGGTAATGATATTGTACGTTATATCATATACAGCCATAGGTTTACTTATAGCTTTAGGTCCTGTGTTTATTCCTCTTCTTTTGTTTAAGAGAACCAGATCTTTGTTTAATGGATGGATTACAATTATAGTATCTTATACTATGCAGCCTGTTATTATGTTTGCTGGTATTATGTTAATTACTGCATTTATTAATGATACAATTTACAATTTACTTAGCTTACAACTTGTATCCACGCCAGTTCTACCTATATTTATAGATTTTGGAGATTTGGGCAAACTGCATCTATTCACAATTAATTGGATTAATCCTATTGCTCCTACGCTGCAGGTTTTAACTGATATAATAATATTTTACATATTTATAGACCTGTTGAAAAAAGTTTCTTCTCTAGCGGGAGATTTATCAGCTTTCATTTTCGGACAAACTGGAGGTGCAGCTAAATTAGCTGCTGGTATGGCAGGAGATATAAAATCAGGGCTTGCTACAGCTGTTGGTGCACCAATTACAGCAGCTAAGGATGCGTACGGTGCTTATAAAGGTAGAAAGAAAAGAAAAGGTGGGGCTTCTTCCAGAGGAGATAAAAAAAGTGGAGTATCAGTTGCAGGCTCTGACGGAGATAAAAAAAGTGGAGTATCAGTTGCAGGCTCTGACGGAGATAAAAAAAGTGGAATTTCTGTTGCAAGTAAGCCTTAGAGGGTATGTGTAAAATTAACATTCATCTTGACTTTTAAAGCGTAATAGCCTCTAAATGGCGACTTGATATAAATCTTAACTCCATTTTATCGTGATAGTATTTGATAAAGTAGGTATGCATTTTGGCAAGAAACTCTTGTTCGATAATGTAAATCTTGCATTAAAAAAAAATAAATACGGACTCGTTGGTGCTAATGGGGCTGGTAAATCTACTCTGTTTAAGTTAATTCTCGGAGAAGAGGAAACTAGCGAAGGGGAGATTATTACTCCAAAAGATATTGTTATTGGATCCTTAAAACAGGATCAGTTCAAATTCCAAAATGATAGAGTGATTGATGTAGTGCTGCAAGGCAAGCCTAAGCTATGGTCTGCTATGAAGGAACAAGAAGCGCTTGCTTCTAAGGAAGATATTACAGAAGAAGAATGTTATAAGATTGGTGAATTATCAGAAGTAATAGCTGAGAATGAGGGGTATGAAGCTGAATCAACTGCGCAGACAATACTTAGTGGTCTTGGTGTGGGAGCAAAAGATCATTTTGTGCCGCTGCATCAGTTATCTGGTGGGTTTAAGTTGAGAGTGCTTCTAGCTCAGTGTTTATTCGGTAATCCTGATATTTTACTTCTTGATGAACCAAATAACCACCTTGATATATTATCTATACAGTGGCTTGAAAATTATTTGATGTATAGATTTAAAGGTATTTTAGTTTTGGTTTCTCATGACCACGATTTTCTAAATAATGTTTGTGATCATATACTGGATTTAGATTATGGAGAGCTAAATCTATATGTTGGTAATTATGATTTTTTTGCTAAAGAAAAAGTAAGAATTGTAGAACAAAGAGAAAAAGAAAGGCTTGGTATTGAGAAGTATGTAGATAAGCAGAAGAAGTTTATTGAGAAATTTAGGGCGTCTGCATCTCGTTCTAAGCAAGCTTTATCTAGAGAAAAGCAATTAGATAAGGTTGATCTACCTGATGCTAAGATTACATCTAGGATGGCTCCAAAATTTTCTTTCACTCAAAAAATTAAAACAGGGAAAGAGGTGATGATTATAGATAATCTCTCCAAGTCTTTCGGTGAAAAAAAATTATTCCAAAATGTTTCATTTAAGATTTTAAGAGGGGAGAGAGTAACTATTTTAGGAAAAAATGGTATTGGTAAATCTACTCTAATTAAAAGTATTTTAGATATTGTTAAGTCTGATACAGGAAGTGTGGAGTGGGGACACAACATAGTAAAATCTTATTTCTCACAAGATCACCATGATCTTGTAAAAGGTAATATGACAGCTGAGGAATGGCTCTCTAGTGATGCTAAAATTTCTGATATAGCAACTATCCGTGGCACATTGGCTAGGATGTTGTTCCGTAAGGATGAAGTTGAGAAGAATCTATCTGTTTTGAGTGGAGGCGAGACTGCGCGCTTACTATTTGCCAGTTTAATTTTGCAGCATGGAAATGTAATGTTGCTTGATGAGCCTACTAACCATCTGGATTTAGAAAGTAGAATTGCTTTAGCTAAATCTTTAAAAGAATTTGAAGGAACTGTTTTATGTGTAAGTCACGATAGAAATTTTGTTTCTACTATTTCGACACGAATCATTTTTGTTCATGAGAAAGGGTATGTAGATTTCAAAGGTAAATATAGTGACTTCATAGTAAAATATAGTAGATTCTTCGAGGAAGATTCTTAGGATTGGTTTCTCTATTCCTTAAGCCTTTCAACAACCTTTCTGTTTTGTTAATCATATTTTTATTGTATCCAATATATTAGGCATAATTACAACATATAATATCAGTAGTTGACTATGAGGAGATATTTGCCTACGTTGCTCGAAGAGAGGGAGGGCGTTAAGTATTTTTATAGTGAGCTCATCTCAAAAGTTCAACAAAGAGAGGTTTCTATGAGTTCTACACCAACACATTCATATTCTATTTTACCTACCACAACTACCAAATCTAGCGCAAGCGCTGAATCTACCCACGACTCGAGTACTACTCCTTTTTCTCAAAAATTAAAAGAGGTGATAATTAGTGGAGAAGATGGTGCACTTGGCAATGCAATAGCATCTGCAGATGTAAATGGAGATGGAATTCTAGATTTGTTAGTTGGTAATTCTGAACTAAGTCAGGTATATGTCGTATATGGTAATACCAAGTTGACAGAAGATTTTGATTTGGAGGCAATGAAAAGGGAGGAAGGTTTTGTTATATATGGTTCTAGTAGTAACGAGCATTATACTGGTGTTTCCTTATCTACTCTGGGGGACTTTAATGGAGATGGAATCGAAGATATTATTGTAGGGGATGTCTATTTGTATGATCCGGGTAGGGCATATGTAATATTAGGGAAACGAGATCTAAGGAATGACATATATTTGCATGACCAAGGAGATGATTTTTTAACAATAATAGGCACCTCTCGTAGTGATGATACTGGAATTTCTGTTTCGTATGCAGATATTAATGGAGACGGGTTAAGTGATGCAGTTATCGGTGCCTCTGGAAAGGATTCAGAAGATATGACTGGATCAGTTTATGTGGTATTTGGTCATGAGATCACAAAAAATCATATTAATCTAGAATCCTTAGATGGCAAAAATGGCTTTGTAGTAACAGGGTTTGATGCTGGTGCCAGAGCTGGATCTTCCGTGTCATATGCTGGTGATTTTAATAATGATAGTATAGATGATATCATAGTAGGTGCTCCTCATGATTGGGGTACAGGCAAAGTTTATATAATAACTGGTCGCCATAATTTTGAAAAAGAGATTAGTGCCAAAGAGGAAATTATTATAAATGCAGATGCGCAGAACTCAAGAATTGGAGATAGCGTGTCATATGCAGGAGATGTTAATGGTGATGGGATAAATGATGTTATTATGGGAGCTCCTGATTTCGCAATAGATAGTATTTATGGTCAGGCATACGTTGTGTTCGGAACAAAAACTCCAGAGAGTATAAGTGTTAGGGATCTGAATGGTAGTAATGGTTTTGTCATCAACGGTTTTGGAGAATTTGGGTCCTCAGTATCATCTGCTGGGGATTTTAACGCTGATGGTTTTGGTGATATAATGGTCGGAGCCCCTCAAGTTAATTTTAACGTTCACATTCCTGGGGGGCTTGGGGCTTTTTATGTGGTATATGGAAAATCTAAGTTTAACTCTATTTTAAATATCAGTAACTTAAATGAAGAAAATGGGTTTTCTATAGATGGAAAAAATTCTGGAGATGGGTTAGGAGCGTCTTTATCTCATATAGTGAATTTTGGAGGATACTCTGATGTTACGCTTGTTGCAGGTGCTAGAGGGTCAGGACAAATTGGGAATTATGGTCATGTTTATTTAATATCAGACCTAGTGCCTCCGAAATATAGCACTTCTAGTACAACTACTCATTCTAGTACTACAGAGCCTGCTACTCATAGTGAGACTACAATTACATTCCATGACTCTAGCACTACTACATCTGCAGGACCTGTGCATCCAGAACCGGGAGAAGGTAGTGAAACACATTTAGCAGCTATTATAGGAGGAACAGTTGCTGGGGTGGCGCTATTAGCAGTTGTTGGTGGCGCTGTTTGGTACGCGAAGAGCCATGGTATTATAGGAGCAACATCTAGCGCTAACTACGAGTTGGTTCCGCAAGACGATGCGTAGGCTAATCTGGTTTTGCAATTAATAGAAAATTACAGATATTGCTGGATGAGACTCCTGGTACCGAAGATCTTGGAGAAGAATCTGCGCTGCAATCTATATAGTTTTTATTGCAAGCATCTGCATTAACATATCCATTATTTGAACTGTTTATCTGAGTACAGAATGCTTGGTAAGCTGCGCATTGATTTCTCATTGCTTGTGCTTCTTCCTCAGTGATAGCATCTTTAGCTTTTTGATCTTTAGATGCTTGAAATTGACTACAGTCTTGAAACTCAAAAGGTATTATATCTACACATAGTCCTTCTTCTAGGGGGTTTTTTGAACGTATTTGTTTTCCTACTCCTAGTGAACAAGGGTTACCAGTATCTTCTGCTGAAGCATTACAACAGTCTCCAGTCCCAAGCGGTAGAGCTGTACTTCTAGCTGGAACAGATCTATGGCTTATTTGTTGATTTGCTACAGTGCCCGGAGCTAAATCTGCATCAGTACAGACGGTATTAGTTGGTTTATTTGATTCATAACCTACAAGACAAAATTTATTAGCACCACTTATATAATTTGTGCTGTCATAATATAATCCTCCATAATACTGACAAGGTGTATTTCCTGTTTTCGAGTATTGATTATTTCTTATATCGTAATAAGGTTTACATGTCTGAGTGTTTGTGGAGGTTGGTGTATCATAATTGTTATTTGTTTCCATCGATCTAAATATGTTTTGAGTTTTTTTATTTTTGGTGAATTTTAAAGTTTGTCCATTGAAATTAACCTTCATGCAATAGTTATTTGCATTATTTAGCCCACTGTTTTCTGGGCAGAAGCTTACTTGGGGCTTTTCCATATTTGGCCTTGAGAAGCAGTAAGGTGCTTTTGATGTACAGATATTAGAGCCAGTACCGCTTTGTTCTTCTATACAATAACTTGTATCGTCGCCTACAGGAGTACATGTTCTAAATGTTCTGGCGGAGCCATAATTATCCAGGACAACAGATTGGTGAGTACCAAGTGTTTTGTTAAAATCAAAACATAGGTCTTGGAACTCCGCTAGGTTATACCCATAGAACTGTAGTGGTGTAACCTGTGGATCTGTTGTCCATCTAGTTTGTATTTGTGTAGTCTGGACCGTTTTATTATAGATTGCTTCTACATAACCTGTGTCGGTGATTGCTGCCATTGTATGGGAGTTTGTATTATTTGCATCATTTTGGAGTATATTTATGCATCGAGGGTTACTTGGTTCTTTAGAGCAGAGTGGTAGTAACCTGGAGCTATAATTTAAACTGGTTGGTACAGAAATGTGGTTTTCAAATGTTACTCGTGCACATGGCTTGAAATATGTACTATATCCAGTAGTTACTGGTTCCCCACAAATACCTTTAGTTGTATAGTCTTTTTCGCATATGGGTAGGTATGCAGCTGTTTGTGTGGCAGTTATAGTTTGGTTAGGGCAAAATGGTGGTGGAGATGGTGGAAGAGGAAAAGGAAAACATGCCCTTGTGCCTTTATCAGGATAGTCTGCAATACCTCCAGCTAAGGAATTACTCATACAATTGTCTAAATCCATTAGAGCGTCCATTTCTGGATATTCTTTGTCTATATTGAAGAGCTTGTTATTTATAGGCAGCCTTGTCACGCAGTCTGAGAAAGCCCAAGAAAGTGCCTGGCTCTCGTAGACTAGGCATATTCCTGGTGCTTTGTGATCTGTAGAATTGGTGCATATATCTTTATATCTTTTTGTGATTGGGCTGTCAGCCCCATAAACGTCGTAATTTTCACAAGTATGTCTACTATTTCCTATAATTGCATAATATTTGAATACATGCGTACTGTGGATATCTCCTCCTTTTACAGAAAAATTACTTCTATCATGTATTCCAAGCCCGCACCCATCATATTGTCCAGCTATTACTGGGTTAAACCAAGTGTTTGGTCCACCATCAACATCAGTAGCTACAGGATATCCATGGTGATGTATAAATATCTCTGGAAAACTACAGGCAAAGGATTGTGCATGTAATAAAACCACTAAAATTGCTACCTGCATTGTGGTTGTGAGCGCACTTTTAATGTAGTACATAAAGTTTTTTTTATTTTACTAAGTTAGAGTTTGAAGTATTAGAGATGTGAAATCAACGAATTATAACAACGAGAGAGTAATAAATAAGAAAAGAGAAAAATATTGTCAATTTGATGCAAAAGCTTCTGAATTCTTACCATGATTATATAAATAAATCTCCAAGGATATCTATGTATTGAAATTCTCCTACTATTGATTTTATACTTCTAGATGTACTTTGGTGATCTTAGGTTTTTACATTGATAAAAAGAGCTCTTAAACACAGCATTTTTGTTCTACTAATTCTGTTAGTTGTAGGGTGTGACCCTAATGTAGAATGTATAGAAGCCGATGACTGGGGACAGCAGATAAATTATACTATTTCTGGAAAAAATGATGGAAACGTTGTTCATCAGCCGGATCATACGCAAATAGGAGGGTGGAATAGTTCTGGATTTGTTCTAGATGGAAGCCACATAGTTGCAATAGTAAAGAATTCACAAACTGTTGAGGAAAATAAATCATGTAATTTTATTACTGAGAAATGTACTGATGCTAGAGGAGGAAATTGCAAAGAGAATTCTTGGTCTGCTTGGTTTAACTCGTGGAATGCTAGTTATCCAATATGCACATATCAGGCACCATCTTATTATTGGTGTCCAACCACTGTTAATATGAGCGGGAATGTTCCTGTAACAGAAATTCCATGTTTATTTAATAGAGGATTAGGATTGTTTGCTGTCGTTTCAGACTCCTATAATACAGCTCCGGACATTATAAATCCATTTAAAGGAAGCCATGTGTGCAATCAGGGTAATATTACTAATTGTTTTGTGCATGTTGGTGAGCGAGCAAAAACTCCACCATTTTACGATAACTATTGCCCGGCTGGTGGATTTGTATTAGAGCCACCTTCTGAATGTGCAAGTGGTGAATATCAATGTGGATTGAATTTTAAGATATTAGATAGGTATTATTCAGATAATGCAGGTGGCTATGAACTGGTATTTAAGCAAGGTGTAAAACATACATCTAAAGGAGTAATAAGTAAATTTGCTTCAAATGTGACAGAAATTCTCTGTAAGAGTACAAAGTCGATGTACCAACAAATAGTTCAAGAAAATTCATATAGAAGTTATATCAGAGTGCTTCTCATTATGTTTATAGCTTTTCTTGGTGTTGGGTTCATTATAGGGATTTTAAATATGACACATAATGAACTTATAGTAATTGTATTAAAGATGGCCATTGTTCTTCAAGTTTCAACATCTACAACTAGTTGGGAGTTTTTTAATGAAAATTTCTTTTCCTTTTTCACCAATGGGGTTGGTGAAATTACAGGAATTTTATTTGGACAGGGTGCACAAGCAAGTCCTGGAGCTGATATTGGTTTAGGTGAGGGTGGTCAGTGTGCGGCTAATGTAGCCGGAATACAGGCTTTTGATGATGCTCTAACAAAGTTATTCTCCTATGATACTACTAGAAAAATTCTTAGCTTGATAGTATGGAAAATATACGGAATTCTTTATGTTTTAGCGCTGTATGTAGTAATTGTGATAATAATTTATGCAATGCTAAAAGCAATTTTATTTTTCTTCCTAAGTTATCTTGCTTTATCAATCATTATTGTTCTGGCTCCAATATTTATTCCATTTATGTTATTTAAGCTTACAAAGAGTTTCTTTGATAATTGGATAAAACAACTTATAAGCTATTTTATTCAACCAATAATAGTGCTTACTTTTGCATTCTTTATGATAACCATATTAATGAACCAACTACAGTTTCTGCTTGGTTATAGAGTGTGTTGGAAAGAATGGTTTGAAATACCAGTAATTAATGTCAAATTTTATGCTTGGCAGTCAGATTACAATAATGATATAAAAGGATGTATAGCAACTCCTAATGCTATCATGGAGGAAGATGATAAAGGAACCTATAAGATTGTTACTGCTCCACCTCCAAATTCTTGTGGATCAGGTGCGGCTTTAAAATACTCTGGAGAATGTGATCCTTATATGTGTTACCAAGAAAGGTATATAGGATTTCCATATCTTGATCCTACTGATAAAATCGACGCAAATAGAATTAATGAGTTACAACAGAATAACTTAATCAGCATTACTGACTTGATTGTATTATTTATGATGCTTTGGTTTATGGTGAAATTTAATACATTAGTTCCTGCTCTTGCGAAGCGTTTGGCTGGAACTCCAGATTCTTATGCAGATGTAGGTAAGGCTGCTGAGGATATGGCAAAAGGATTAGGTAAAGCTGGTCTGATGGCTGGTGATGCGGCTCTAAACCCTGTTTATAAAAAAATGACTGGGGGTAGAAACATAAGGGATGATCTGACTTCCTTGAAGAAAAAGCTTCTAGGAGTTAAAGCTGGAGAGAAAGAATCTGAAAAGAAAAAACTTTTGAAAGAACGCAAGGAATTAATGGATGATTTAAAATCTGGTGCGACAAATACAAAAATTTCTTTAGAAGAGAAAACCAATAAGGCAAAACGCATCAGAGAATTAGATTATAAGATAGAAGACTTAGATAAGGAAATTAAAGCAGGAGCAGATGGAAGTGATATGTCTAGATCGTTCTTTGGAAGATCTGCTAAAACTGGAAAGGCGATTGGGGCAGCAGCAGAATATGTTGGGCAGGCTCCTGGTAAACTCGTTGCTGGTGCTGCAAAAGGAATTGCTCAAGCTCCTGCCAAAGCTGTATTTAAACCAGCTAAATATATTGCTAAGAAAACTGTAGGGAAACCATATAATGCTGTGAAGAATAAGGTGAGGAAGATGGTAAAAAGGAAACCTATTGATAAACCGTAATAAAGACTTAGATTTTTTGTGCTTTTTTATCCACAAAAGGATTTTTCCCTTTTACTTTGACCAATTTAATTGGAACCCCTTGCAGGGAGAAATAATCTCTTAAGTGTGCCGTTAAGTAGTACATGTATCGATCAGGAAGCTCATCAGGTCTGTTTATGAATACTTGGAACACTAATGGTCCAGAGCTAACCTGGTTTATGTATTTTATCTTTATTCGTGTACCAGAGCTCGACATCGGAGGTTGGTGCTCTTCCATAGCTTGCTCAAGCCATTTATTAAGCTGGGAAGATGGAATTTTTTTGTACCATAATTCATACTGCTGTATGCATTGATCAAGTATTTGTTTAATATTTGATTTTTTGAGAGCGGATACATAAATGACTGGTAGAGTTTTTACGTCCGATAGTTTTTTATTAACAAGATAAGCAATCTCATCTTTTATTTCTTTTAAGATTTTTGTATTTTTTACTGTATCCACTTTATTGATAACTAGAATAATTGGTTTTCCTCTGTCTGATATCAGATTTGCTATTTTTAAATCTTGATTCTCAAGTAAGAAATTAATATCAACCATCAAAACTACTACATCAGAAGAGAATAAAGAATCTAATGTCTTACCAACAAATAATTGTTCAATACTATCTCTGTCTATATTTCTTTTTTTTCTAACTCCTGCAGTGTCTACAATTTCAATTTCATAATCTTTGTGGGAAATTTTTACTGATATAGAATCTCTGGTAACGCCAGGAGTATCCCCAGTTAGAAGTCTATCTTCATTTATTAGACTATTAATTAAAGTTGATTTACCTACATTAGGTCTTCCAGAGATAGAAAGTCTTATATTTTTTTGGTCTATTTCTTCTGATTCTTCTTTGACATCATTATCGCATAACTCAGATAATGTTTCATATATTGAAGCTAATCCAGTTCCATGTTCAGCTGAAATTTTGCATATGTTCTTATGTCCAAGCTTAAAGAATTCATCTAAATGTTCATCTGTCAGTTTGCTATCAGATTTGTTTACTACTAGCATTATAGGAGTATTTTTTTTTCGTATAAATTTTGAGATATTAGAGTCCTCTAAATGGAATCCCTCTCTTCCATCAACCATGAACAGCACTATATTTGATCTTTTAATTGCAGCTTCTGTTTTTGAATTTATTTGTTTTTCAAAATCAGTGAGCTTTGATGCAGTATATAGTCCTGCTGTATCTATGATTTTGAATGTTATGTCGCCTAGCTCTCCTTGGGCTTCTTTATAATCTCTAGTTATTCCTGGGTAGTTATGAATAATTGCTTTATGAAATTTAGTAAACCTATTGAATAACGTTGATTTTCCAACGTTAGGTCTTCCTACTATTGAAACAGTAATCATAATATTTTAACTTATTATAGATAGAGTTCCAGAGCTGCTTAGTAGATAGATTTTATCATCTACAACTATAGCAGGAGAATAGGAACCTTTAGAAATTTTTATATCTTTTATTTTTTCTCCTGTTTTTGCAGAGATTATAGATATTTTTCCATTAGAAGATATGACATACAAGTTTCCATTTATCATAGTTGGGCCTTCAAATTTGGTATAATTTTCATCGAAAAATATATTTTCTTTCTTATTTTTATGTATTACCTCAAGATCATAAACCCATCTTATGGTTCCGGTAACCTTGTAAATTGCAAGTAACTGATTATTTTTGTTTATTGTGTATATATAGTCATCAGCTACCCATATTTGGTTGTGCCCTCCGGTTTGCTGATTTGCCCATTCTAATTTTCCCACATCAGCTTTTATCGCATATAGAATTCCATTCTTGCTAGATAGGTATACGACTTCATCTTTTATGACGGGGACCATATCTATATCATTTACATAACTTTGAGTACCAACTCCCATAGATAGAGTGGCTGACCATTTTATCTGTCCTGTATTAACATCAATAGAAGATAATTTCCCAGAAGAGAAAGGTATAATTATTGTGTCTTCAAATGGTTCAGGTGATGATGAGCCTAAGAAGCCTAATTTTTCATGGGCTTCTTTTATAGCCCATTTCAGGAAGCCAGTTTTTAAATCCAAACAATGCAACGTATTATCTATAGTATTTATAAACACACTGCTTTTGTAAATTAAAGGTGAGGATCTTGCGATATTAGCTAGATTATGAGACCAAATCTTATTTCCAGTATCAGCATTTATTAGAACTATTTCTTTTCCTCCGTAGGTGACAGCTAAGTTGTTATTTTCAATATAGATTCCTCCACCAATCAGATTGTTCTTTTGTTCTGCTAGCTCAGTTTTCCATTCAAGTTTTTTAGGATTAGAAAGGTTATTGGCATAAACAAAGTTATCAGAAAGAGTAAAAAGTTTATTTCTATAAATTACTATATTTCTATTTGATTCTGTTTCAGAGGATTCAGAAACCTTATAATTACTTATTTGAGGCCTATCTAAATTTATTTTGGCAGATAGATTCTGAGGAATGTTTCTCAATGAGAAATCACTGCTTTTCCAGGATGTATTTGGCTTAGCTTCTGGTATATTAATTGAATGAGAAGAGATAGAGGAATCAGCCTCTACAAGAGAGGATTCTTCTCTAAGAAAATCTTTATATTCATAGGCGCTGTCTATGCTTGGGGTTTCTGTAGAACAAGAGATTATTGTGGATGCTAAAATCAGTGAAATAAATAATTTATATAGTTTTATATTTTTCATCTTTATTTGGTTATTATAGAATTTTCAAGTATCTCATTCATAATCTGAGTGGCATTAGATTTTGGGTTTACTGTTTTTAAAGTATTTTTAGCAGCTTCCGGATCATTGTTCATTATATATAGTTGAGCTAAAGACCAATTTAAAATTTCACTAAATGGTTCTTCTGAACTTACTGTGCCGATTTTAAGTATTTTTTGGCTTTCATCAATCATCTTGTTATCTATTATAATAAAAGCTGCATGGATTTTTGCTAAATTCCTTATTTCTATATATTTTGTTTTCTGCAGTAATTCATATAATTTTTCTAATGCAGCACTATATTCTTTTTTATTTCTTAGAATATTAGCTGATTCCAAGTAAGCAAGGTCTAAATATATATTTTTTTCTGCGTTTTTTAGCGCGGTAGGTATTTCTTTTTGTGGGTTTTTATGAAATGCAAAAAATGCCTTAGATAAATTTTCTTGGTTCTCTTGATTCCTATGCTTTATATACATGAATGCAGATGTGACAGCTACTACTGAAACTATGAATATAATAACATATTTTGCATATTTCTTGATTATATTAGAAAAGGCTTCGTTATGAAGGTCTTCCTTTACTTCATCTATAATATCGTTCATTTCTATAATAACGGTCTAAATATTTGATAGGATTCTAGAGTGAAATTGTGGAAAACGCAATTATAAATCAGCACCTACCTATGTAATGCGAGTATTGTCCCGGTGGAATATTCATTTCCTTCATAGCTTTATTCCATTTTTCTTTATCATCTGTATTAAAAATAATATCTTTGTCAGGTGAGGATATGAGCCAAAAGTCGTTTTTTAATTCATTTTCTAATTGTCCCGCATCCCAACCACAATAACCAAATAAGAACATAGCGTATTTTGGTTTTATTTTTTTTGAGATACTTTTTAAAGACTCTATGTTTGAGGATAGACTAATTACTTCTTTGTGACTTTTAGATTGTTTTTGTAATTCCAATATAAAACCTTTCTCAATATCCATAGGCCCTCCAGAATATGTGCTTAACTCCTCTATATACATACCTTTTGTATTTATTGGGGTTGTTCCAACATTTATATTTCCGTTTAATTTAAGCAGAGGCGAATTAATCATCACTCCCATAGTTCCACTAGGATCTGATTTGATAATATATATCAGGGATTTATCGAAATATGACCCAGGGATAGTAGATGGCGTTGCAATGAGTAGTTTGCCAACAAGATTTTTTATATGCATAATAATAATCTTTACAAGTTTCTTTTATATAATACTATAGAATATAGGGTTTGTTTATAAGAAATAAAAGTACCTCGGGTGATTTTAAATAAAATTTCTTCAATGGCCAGGTTTTTGTTTTTAAGTATTTTTCTAATACTTATTGCATTCTCTCAGCCTTCATTCTCTCTGAATTTAGGATTGCTAGATACAGAGCAGTACCATCTAAGTTTTTACTCAACTAACAAAGATATACAAAATGGCTATAAAGCGGTCATAAAAATAAAGATGAAAGATGGATGGAAGTTATTTGCTAAACAGAGATCTCATGAGGAGTTGCTTCCTAATATTACTTTAAAATCCTCTACTTATGTAAAAGGTATAGATGCTAATTGGCCCGACCCTACATTTGATGAGGAAAAAGATGCATATATATATAATAATGAAGTTTTGATTCCTATACAGATAAACCTTGAGGATGGCGTTGAATATCCGTCAGATTTTCATTTCAATATTTTTTTAGCATATTGTAAAGGTATTTGTATTACTAAAAGTCATGAATTTAATATCTCTCTTCCACAAATAGATCATGATAATAAATCATATGAAATGATAAAATTACTTGATGTTGGATTATACAGCATTGTTGGTAGTAGTTTTATAATAATTCTGCTTATATCTTTTTTAGGTGGGTTTGTATTAAATTTTATGCCATGTGTACTCCCGGTTATCTCTCTGAAGGTGCTATCAGTTATCAAGGCTAGGTCAAATACCATTACTTCTAGATACCATTTTATTGCTATTTCACTAGGAATAATTACGTGTTTTGTGTTTATAGGAATTATTATTTCTTCATTTAAAATAGCTGGGCATCATATTGGATTAGGATTCAACTTTCAATATCCAGCGTTTGTAGTTACCCTTGTCCTATTAATGATTCTTTTTGCCTCAATCATTAATGATTCGATTTATGTGGATATCCCATCTAAATGGAAAGGTTTTTTGATAGAGCATTCGAAAGAAAGCAAGTTAGTGGGTAGTTATTTTTCTGGGGTGTTTGCAACTATATTAGCTACACCATGTACAGCACCTTTCTTAGGGGCAGCAATTGGTATTGCTATGGTTCTACCAATCACTAAGATGTTATTGTGCTTTATGGTTATGGGGATTGGCATGTCTTTCCCATTTGTAATTCTTGCTCTATTTCCTAATGCGGTAAAATTTATTCCTTCTCCTGGTCCTTGGGTCGCAAAGTTCAAAAAGGTTCTTGAAATATTGATTTATTTAACTGCGATTTGGCTGATATGGATTATTTCTGTGCAATTAGGCACATATCCAGCTATCGCTTTATTCCTTTCATGCTTATTATTTAAATTCTTCTTAGAAAAAAGAGAGAATATTAGTTTTTCTACCAAAATGATATTTATTATTCTTGTGCTAGCATCTGCATATATGGTTCCAATTAAAACTGCTACACTAGAATCAAAGTATGAGGAAAAAATAGACGAGATATGGAAGCCTTTTATTTTGAGTAAAGTTCATCAATTAGTTGAGGATGACAAGGTGGTGCTTGTTGATATCACTGCAGAGTGGTGTATGACATGTAAATATAATAAAATTACGGTTCTTGAAAATCCATTTATGCTAAATTTTTTCAGAGAAAACAAGGTGATGGCTTTAAGAGGAGAGTATACAAATCGTAGCGATAAAATTAGTGATTTTCTAAAATCTTATTCTCGCTATGGCATACCGTTCACTCTTGTTTTTAGCAAAAAATATCCAAAAGGTATAATCTTGCCTACATTATTGAAGATGAGTGACGTAGTAGATGCTGTAAAAAAGGCTAAAGTTAAGAGAGTAGATTGGTCAGATAGAAAATGAATTACCACAGCCACAGCGGCTACTATTAGCTTTGTTTCTGATTTCGAATGAAGAAAATCCAAGTGTTTGCACAAAATCTATCATAGCACCTTTCATGAAGTCAGCTGAGGTAGGGTCTATAATGATAGTAGCACCGTCTTTATTTAACACCAAATCATCTTTATCTTCTTCAAAAATAAAGTCATATTTATACTGAAATCCTGCGCAGCCTCCGCCCTCTACGGAAATACGTAGTTTTTTGCCTTTGTCTTCCCCTTCAGAAGAAATTTCTTTTATTCTTGCAGCAGCACTATCACTTATTGTTATTTCTGTAATATTCATGGTATGCTAGACTTGTTTAAAAACAGAGTTACATTATATACTTAAATATAGGAAATACAATATGTTAGCTAACCTTGCTCCTTATGCTCTCGATCCAAATAAATCTCGAGGAAGATTGCATGGAGATCATAACCCTACTTTTGTAAATCCATTTGAACGTGATTTAAATAGGGTTACACGGTCTTCTGCATTTAGAAGATTAGAGCATAAAACACAAGTGTTTGTGAGCGAGAAGGGGGATCACTACAGAACTAGGTTAACTCATTCAATAGAAGTATCTCAAGTTGGTCGTGTTATTGCTAATGCTCTGCATTTATCTTCAGATCTTACAGAGGTATTATGTTTGGCACATGATTTAGGACATCCTCCTTTTGGTCATTCAGGAGAGAATGTGTTAAATGAGTACATGAAGGACCATGGAGGGTTTAACCATAATGTGTTTACTATAAAGCTTCTTACTAAATTAGAAGAAAAATATGTAAGATTTGAAGGGCTTAATCTTAGCTGGGAGACTTTAGAAGGGATTGTAAAGCACAATGGCCCTCTAATTGGATCTCATTCTAAAGGAAAAGAAATTGACAGATACATCTTAGATTATAATAAGAATCATGATCTTCAATTAGATAAATTCCCTTCTTTGGAGGCTCAGGTAGCTTCTATGGCTGATGATATTGCATATAACTGCCATGATCTGGAAGATAGCTTCAGAGCTAAATTGTTTACTCTAGAGGATTTATATGAGGCAAATGTCTTTAATGATATTATAGATGAAGTAGTAGGTCATGGGTATAAGGTGTCTCGTAGTAGGATTATAAATGAAATACTAAAAAAAATAACCAATATGTTAATAGTAGACATTATAGAGAACAGTAATAAGAATATTATAAAGCGCAATATCAAAACATTTAAAGATGTTCAAGATTCTTGCGAGTATCTCATTAAGTTCTCTGGTAAAGTAGAGACAAAAATGAAAAAATTACGTAATTTCTTTGATGAAAAAATGTATCCACATAGAGATGTTCGGGAGATTATAGCTAGTAGTCAAATAGTTGTTGGGGGGCTATTTGAATTGTATTTAGAGAGTCCTGGATTATTGCCAGAAAAGTGGCGTAATAAAATTTCTAAAAATAAAGCAAAAGTGCATATGATTATCTGTGATTACATCGCAGGTATGACAGACAGATTTGCTATGAAGGAATATGAGTTCTTAAAAGGCTCTCATGAAATTATGCCAAAATAGTTTTTATCTCGCGTAATTTTTGTAGTATATGATTAGAGTCTGCGGTTTTGTTAAGTGACGTCGTTTTTTTCTCATCTTGTTCTTTTAAATATTTTTTAGCACCTTGAAGGGTGTATCCTTCCTTATGCAATAAATTCTTTATTTTAGATATAATTTCGATGGTTTTTCCTGAGTAATACCGCCTACCATTGCTTCTATTGGGTTTTATTTGAGTGAATTCCTTTTCCCAAAATCGAAGTACATGCGCTTCGACATCTATAATTTTAGATACTTGACTTATGCTTTTATAAGCTTCTATTGGTTTATTTATATTTAATTTTGGCATTATTATAGTAATTTAAAATCTGCAAACTTTATTGTAACACAAAAATTCTTTTCATTAATACTAAAAAATAAATGTTTATGAAAATACTATAACCAACGTATAGATTTACTTTTTATAATTCTAGGGGTAGTGGGCGGTTTTATATTTTGAAGGAGAGTTGAGCTTTTTGATTTTTTTCAATCCGCTCATCATGTTCAACAAATTTCATACCCATCTTGTGTAGATGGTGTTCTTTTGTATCCATCGTTTTTTCACTTTTTCCAAAAACTGCTAAATCCCTTTCTAACCTCTTTATAACATCAATCCTTGTATCAGATAAATAGATTTGTGATTTCAAAAACGATCTTTATGGATCCTAGGCTCAACTTCTATTATTCTTTTTGCAAAAGATAGCACTTTAAGTTGCATTATCGCTTTTTTGTTATAGCCTGAAATTGGCCGTGCCGTTTCGTATGAAGTTTTAGGAAGAGGCGAGGTTATATTTATTTTAATTTAAAATGAGGTGGATTATGGGTGCAGATCAAGTAGCAGTAGAAGTTGGAGTAGAAGTGGCAAAAACAGGTTTAATGACAACGGTTACTTCTTATGGTACACGTGCAATTATTGCTGTTTCTAATACTCCAGTTGCTCCTATTATTGCTGTTGGGGCGGCTGTATCAGCTGTTGCAGCGGTATGGCAATATGGAAATTATAAAATAGCAGAGGAATACAGGAAGATGGCTAATGATATGCTATTAAATATTAAGTGTCCTGAAGGCTTTTACGCTACTTTTAAAATAACTGATGGTAATCCTGAGAAACCTATTTGTGAACAAGCGGTTGATATTGAAAAAAAAGTATCAGTTATTACCATGGTAGCTGAAAAAGCCTGTGGAGGTAGTTCCAATTATGTTATAAGCATAGCAGAAGACAATGCTGTTTCTTATCAATGCGTACATTTACATGGTGAAGTCGGGACTGAGGTTTTTGTGTAACTTTTTATTTTCCCCTTACCAAACTAGGAGCACAGATCCCCATGTGAAGCCACCGCCGGCTGCGGTTAGTAAGATTTTGTCACCTTTCTTGAATTTTGCTTCAGCAGTGTCTATTGCCAGTGGTATAGAGGCTGCAGAGGTATTGGCGTGTTTATCTATCGCAGCAATAATTTTATCTTGTGGAAGATTCATCTTTTTTGCTATAAGTTCAATGATTCTTATATTTGCTTGATGAGGAACAATCCAATCTATATCAGCATGGGTCAGGTTGTGTGTTTTCAGTAAATCTTCCATAGAGGAGGTCATTTTTTGGACTGCGTGTTTAAAAACTTCTCTCCCTTCCATTTGTATATGGCCTGCAGTTTGAGTTGTACCAGTCCCTCCAGAGGTGCAAAGTATTTTTCCCAGTGAGCCATCTGCTTGAATCCTACTGGATATGATTCCAGATTCGCTACTGTCTTTATCAGTAGATGATATAATAAATGCGCCAGCACCATCTCCAAACAAAACACAAGTCGATCTATCCTTCCAATCTATTACAGAAGACATTTTATCTGCTCCAATTATCAGAATATTTTTGAATGAACCTCCTTTTATCATTGAATCTGCAACGGATAATCCATATAAAAAACCTGAGCAAACAGCTTGTAAATCAAAAGCTGCTGCATTTTTTGCTCCTATAGCATCTTGTACTTTGCATGCAGTTGCAGGAAAAGTGGAATCTGGAGTAGTGGTTGCGACTATTATTAGATCTATATCTCTTGAGGTTAGTCCTGATTTGCTAATTGCTTTTTTAGCGGCTTCAGCTGCCATATAGGAGGTAGTTTCTTTCTCTTCTGATATATGTCTCTGTTTTATTCCTGTTCTGCTAGATATCCATTCATCTGATGTTTCTACTATTTTAGATAGATCGTCATTTGTGACGATCTTTTTTGGAAGGTAAGATCCAGTAGATATTATAACTGACTTCAGCATTATGCGGATTCCAAATTATTTGCTTGAGCTAATTCTTCTGCTATTTTTTCATTTACTCTAAATTTCGCCAGCTCATATGCAGTTTTAATTGCATTGGCAATACCAACTTCATCCATAGAGCCATGGCTTTTGACTATTATTCCATTTAGACCTATAAGCATAGCTCCATTATATAATCTATTATCTAAACTTTCTGATAGTTTTTTTAATGTGGATTTGGAGATTAAATAATGAAATTTGGATAACATGCTGCTTGAGAATGATTTTTTTGTAAAATGTATAAATACCTTCGCATACCCTTCTATGCTTTTTAATGTAACATTTCCAGTAAATCCATCAGTTACAACAACGTCTACATCTCCGCTTGCTATTTGATTTCCTTCAATATACCCATGAAAATTAATCGGAACTTCTGTGTTTTGAAGTAGGGTGTTAGCAAGTTTTATTGAATCTTTCCCTTTGCTCTCTTCTGAGCCTATGTTTAGTAACCCAATTTTTGGTTTGTTCTTGTGTAATAGAATTTTTGCAAAAGCATCTCCCATAATTGCAAATTGATATAAGTTATTTGCATCAGACTCAACATTTGCACCAAGGTCTAATATAGCAACTCTCCCCTTTGTGGTAGGTAAAAATGCAATAATTGCTGGTCTGTGTATTTGTGGTAAAGTTCTTAGTGTAATTGTAGACATAGCCATCAAAGCCCCAGTATTTCCAGCTGATACTACTGCATGGGACTCTTTGTCTTTTACAGAGTTTATAGCAAGCTGCATGCTAGATTTTTTACAATTTCTAATAGCATTTGAGGGGATCTCATTGTTATCTACAACCTGATCAGTATGTATAAGTTCTGAGGTGTTTATTAAATTTGGGTACTGGTTTAACAAAGGAATTATTTTCTCTTTATTTCCATATATTTTAAAATATATATCATGTTTCGAGTTTATTGCTATTAGATTTGCTCCTTTTATTACAGCATCAGGGGCGTGATCTCCTCCCATTGCGTCCAACGCAATAATAATTTGCTCTTTATCGGAGTTATTATCCATCATATGTTTTATTCTTTTAATATAGGTTATATCTAGTCTTCTTTAGATTCTTTAGTTCCTTTTGGTTTAATAATTTGCTTGCCTTTGTAGAAGCCATCTTTTAAAGAAACGTGGTGAGGTAATTTATATTCACCAGTTTTTGAATCAGTAACTATGTTGGTTTTTTTAAGTGCATCATGCGAACGTCTCATATTTCTTTTTGAGGTTGAGGTTTTTTTCTTAGGTACTGCCATGTTTTTCCTTTAAATAATTAAGTTGTGTTAGTATACTCAATGCACTATGTTAATGAACTGATTTTTAGTATATTTACCTCAATTCCTTTGAAAAATCTACTGAAAATATAAAGATTTGATAAAACTTGCAAATATGTTTAAAAGATTTTTTTTAATATTACTGCCTATTTTCTTGATGACATCATGTATTGTCAGCGTAACAAATCATGGTTATGAGCAAGATCCAGAAAATTTTATTAGTCTTAAATCAAATAAATCACATAAAGCAGATGTTATCAGAGAAGCTGGTTCTCCATCTGTGATTTCCAGTTTTAATAAAAATATATGGTATTATGTGACGACTAAGACAAAGCGTATATCTGCTTTTAAACCTAAAGTTATTGAGAGTAGGGTTATACAGCTGTACTTTAATAACGCTGATATTCTTAATGATGTGAGTATATTTACAATAAACGAACATAGAGAGTTAAAATTCAATAGATCCGAGTCTTCAATTAAGGGAGATGATACAAGTCCTCTTAAAGATTTCTTCTACAACTTTGGCAGATTCAACAAACTTGGAAAATAAATAGCAATAAGATTAATCAGAGTGTCTGAAACCTTTACTCAGAAAATCTTTGTGGATATACTTTTAGTTGAAAATTGTATTTATCCATAAAATAGATGCCTAATATATTTGCCGATATAAAAGAAAAATTATTCAAGAAATCTGAGGATAATAGAGGTAATGCCTCTAGGTTGACCTCTCCTGGGTCTGAATTTATTCCATATGCATGCCATTACAATAAAGATACCGTACTCACGAAGAATGGGGAATTGCTACAAATTATAAAGATAAAAGGGCTTTCTCATGAAATTCTTGGAAGTAACAGCCTTAGTTTGAGAGAAACTATAAGAAAATCTGTGCTAGAAAAAGTTAATACAGATAATTTTGCACTTTATTTTCATACAATTAGAAAACAAACAAACTTTGATAATGACCCAAGTTTCCCAAGTATTTTTCAAAAAGAACTTCATAAATCTTGGGTTAGCCAGAATAAGTGGGATGATAAATTTGAGAATGAGCTATACATTACTATCATTTGCTCGGGTATGCATGTTGAGGTGAATTTAAAAAATTTTTCAGGTATGTTTTTTACCGGATCTCTAATAAAAAAGCACAATAAACTTATAGATAATAATTGTGTGAAGCTTACTCGTCTCACTGATGATGTATTGGAGACACTTGCTGATTACTCTCCTGTAAAGCTCAAAATGGTTTCTAATAAGGAAGATAGTTATAGCTCTGAATTGTTATCTTTTTTCGGTAATATTATACAGCTTGATAACGGAAAGATGGATGTTGTAGAGCAAGATCTTTCAAAGCAATTATCTAAGTATAGAGTGGCTTTTGGTAATAATGCACTTGAGGTAAAAAATTCTCAAAAGGAATTGTTTGCTATGATGCTTTCAGTTAAGGATTGCTCGGGTGTATCAAAAAAAGCGATAGATAAATTTCTACAGTTACCATATCAATTTGTTATTACTCAGACTATGAATTTTGGCAATGTTGCAAAATCTTTAGAATTTTATAAGCGTCAAGATTACATACTGGGTATAAGTGGTGATAATGAGTTTAAGAGAATTTCTGGTTTGAGTGAAATGCTTGATGAGAATAAGGAATACAATAACTTAGCTTTTTGTGAAACTCAAACTACAATAATGGTTATAGCAGGAAGTCTTGAGGAATTAGAGGAGGTTGGTAAAGAAGTTGATTCGGGTTTATCTAGCATAGGAATTCCAGTAGTTAGAGAAGATGTTAATATGGAAAACTGTTTCTGGTCGCAATTACCAGCCAATTTTTCTTATATTGCTAGAAAAAAGACTATGCTTCTTTCGCATTTAGGTCATTTTGCATCTTTGTGTAATTTTCCATTTGGTTCATTAACTAGTAAGTGGGGAGAATATGTGACTTTACTTAGAACTAATCTTGGAACCACTTACTTTTTTAATTTTCACGTGGATGATAATGGGCATACCATTATTATTGGTGATGCAAATTCTGGTAAAAAAACTTTACTAAATTTCTTATTATCAGAGGCATCAAAATTTAAACCAAAAACTTTATATATAGATTCTGCAGGAGATTCCAAACTTTATATAGAAGCAGTAGGTGGAATTTATAAGACTTTTTCTTTTAATTCTGAGGAGAATAATATTAAATTTAATCCTTTATTATTAGAGGATACTAAGGAAAATAGAGACTATCTAAAATATTGGTTTTTATATTTGCTAGACAAATATACAGATCCTAGTGATATGGAAGAGTATATGGGGGCTATAGATTCAGCAATAGAGAAAATCTATGCATTGGATCAATCTCAAAGAAGGCTTTCCAACGCAAAGCAATTTTTTGTAGAAACTAACTTTGCAGATCTGAATAAAAAAATACTTAAAGATTTGGCTATTTGGCATTCTAGTGGTAAGTTTGGACACATATTTGATAATGAATCTGATGATTTAATATCAAATGATGCAAAACGCCTTTTGGGAATTGATATGACTGCTGCATATGACACTCCTATGGGAGTTAACTTGCCAGTAATAAATTATATTCTTCATTATTTTAAAGTATATTACACAGGAAAAACACCTTCTATTATAGCGGTAGCAGACTGCAATAGGTTGTTCAATAGCGTGTATTTTGAGAAGAATCTTGGGTACATAATGGATGATTTGGCGGAAAGAAATTCAATTATGGTTTCTACTGCTTCATTTAGTAGTGAAAGGGTGAATTGGAGTGCTACGGTTGGGGAGATTTATAATCAAAAGATGCAGACAAAAATATTTTTGGCGGATGGATCGTCTTTTGATAACGTTAATAAAATATTTGAGATCTCTGGAGAGGAAAGAATGTACTTAGAAGCATTTGATATAAAAAGTAGAGAATTTATTATAAGACAAGCAAAGCATTCTATGGTTTCGGTCATGGATCTTGGAATGTTTGAAGTTTCTATTGGAGTTTTATCTGGTAGCAAGAAGTATAAAAAAATTGTTGAAGATTTAAAAAAGCAGCATGGTGATGATCAAAAGATTTGGGTCCCAAAACTTTATGAGTATACGGAAGGTTAATAAAGATTGGAGTTGTCGAAGTAGTGGTTGAAGAAAAATTTTACCAGGAATATATCTAATTTATTTTTGTCACACTCAATCTATTGGTTTTTCTAGACAATACTATATGTAGTAGTTTCTTTTTTTAAAAACACAATATATCCGCAAATATAGGTAGACACTACTATCTGCAGAATGTTACACTGGGGGAGGGATGAGTTCATCCAAAATTGTTCAAAATCAGATAAAATGGTGAGGTAATATGAAAACCAAAAGAGAGTTGAAATTAAACTTAAAGGCAGACGAAAACTTAACTGATTTTGGTAAGGCTGTTTTAAAAGATAGATATTTATTAGAAGGGGAAACTAATCAAGATTTATTTGCAAGAGTAGCATCTTATTATTCTGATAATCAGCAGCATGCAGAGAGAATTTATAAATATATAAATAACCTTTGGTTTATGCCAGCTACTCCAGTTTTGAGTAATGGAGGGACAAAAAGAGGTTTACCTATTTCTTGTTATCTAAATGAAGTTGAAGATTCTCTACAAGGTATTATGGATATATGGACTGAAAATGTATGGTTAGCAGCAAGAGGGGGAGGAATTGGTAGCTATTGGGGTAATTTAAGATCTATAGGTGAGAAAGTTAGAGGAAATGGTAAAACCTCTGGTGTGATACCGTTTATGTGCGTGCAGGACACTATGACTCTTGCTATATCTCAAGGTAGTCTAAGAAGAGGTAGTGCTGCGCTATATCTACCAATTGATCACCCAGAAATAGAAGAATTTATAGATATTAGACGACCAACCGGAGGAGATCCTAATAGAAAGGCTCTAAATATCCATAATGGTATTTCAATTTCTGATAAATTTATGGAAGCTGTAGAGTCTGGTGGTTCGTGGAACCTTCTAAGTCCTCATACTAAGGAAGTTGTTGAGACTGTAGACGCAAGAACTTTGTGGGCTAAGATGTTAACTACCAGAATTGAAACAGGAGAACCTTATCTATTGTTTGTAGATACAGTTAATAAGAATTTGCCTGCACATCAGAAGCAATTAGGTCTAAAAGTAAAAACATCAAATTTATGTAGTGAGATAACCCTTGTTACTGGTAAAGATCATCTTGGCAAAGAAAGGACAGCAGTATGTTGTTTATCTTCTCTAAATCTTGAGCACTTTAATGAGTGGAGTAAAGATGAGATGTTTATTACTGATGTGATGAGATTTTTGGATAATGTATTACAAGATTATATAGATAATGCACCTGATACTATGGCTAGAGCGAAATATGCAGCAATGCGCGAAAGAAGTGTTGGACTTGGAGTGATGGGATTACATTCATTTTTTCAGAAGAATAACGTTGCATTTGAGTCTGTAATGGCCAAAGTGTGGAATAAGAAAATGTTTGAACATATCAAAATTGGTGCTGATAAAGCTTCTAAAATCTTAGCTGAAGAGAAAGGGGCATGTCCAGATGCTAAAGAATGTAATGTTATGGAAAGATTTACAAATAAAACGGCTATTGCTCCAACCGCTTCTATCTCTATAATTTGTGGCAATGCATCTCCTGGAATTGAGCCATTTATTGCTAATACCTATACTCATAAAACTCTATCTGGTTCATTTATAGTAAGAAATAAATATTTAGAAGCTTTACTTGAGTCTAAAGATATGAATAATAGTAAAATTTGGTCATCTATCACTACAAATGAAGGGTCAGTGCAGCACCTGGATTTCTTGACACCAGATGAAAAATCTGTGTTCAAAACGGCTCAGGAAATAGATCAACGTTGGCTTATTGATTTATGTGCGGATAGAACTCCATATATAGATCAAGCACAATCGTTAAATGTATTTTTACCTGGTAATGTAAGTAAAAAAGTGCTGCATAATATTCATTTCTTGGCTTGGAAGAAGGGAATGAAAAGTATGTATTACTGTAGGTCTACTTCTATGCAAAGAGCTGACAAGGTAGCGCATAAAGCAGTGGAAAATGAAATAAAGATTGAGCTACAAAAAGATCCAGTTATAGGAGGATCTGTTAGTGTGGAAGATAATAAATATGATGAGTGCCTTGCTTGTCAGTAAGATTTGATTAATAATGCAATTGTTAAATTATAGGTAAATTATGTCTCTTTTGGATGCAAAACCAATTTATAAACCATTTTCTTACCCATGGGCGTATGATGCATGGTTATTACAGCAAAAAATTCACTGGTTACCTGAGGAAGTTCCACTAGCAGATGATGTAAGAGATTGGAAACAAAATTTAACTCCTGCTGAAAAGCATCTTTTAACGCAGATTTTTAGATTTTTTACCCAAGCAGATATAGAAGTGAATAACTGCTATATGAAGCATTACTCTCAAGTATTCCAACCTACAGAAGTCCAGATGATGCTTTCTGCCTTTTCTAATACAGAAACAATACATATTGCTGCATACTCGCACTTACTTGATACTATTGGTATGCCGGAAACAGAATATCAAGCCTTCATGAAGTATAAAGAAATGAAGGATAAATATGACTATATGCAAAAATTTGGTGTTGATACTAAGGAGAATATCGCAATAACCTTGGCTGTTTTTGGTGGTTTTACCGAAGGATTGCAGTTATTTGCATCATTTGCAATTCTACTAAACTTTCAAAGATTTAATAAAATGAAGGGTATGGGGCAGATAGTTGCTTGGTCTGTTAGGGATGAGACCTTACATACAAACTCAATCATTAAGCTTTTTAGAACTTTTATTCAGGAAAATCCAGAAGTATGGGGTGAGAGTTTAAAAAGTTCTATCTATGAGGCTTGTGCAACAATAGTGCATTTTGAAGATGCATTTATAGATCTTGCATTTGAGGTTGGTGATATAGAAGGATTAACATCTAGAGATGTTAAGAAATATATTAGATATATTGCAGATCGTAGATTGCTTCAACTTGGTCTAAAGGAGATTTACTTGGTAGAAGACAATCCGCTTACTTGGTTGGATGAGATTTTGAATGGAGTGGAATTTGCAAACTTCTTTGAAAATAGAGTGACCGAGTATTCAAAAGCTTCTACAGAAGGTACTTGGGATGATGTATTCCAAGGTATGGATACGAAGAAGTCTGACCCAGAAGCTGTGGTTGAGGACGAGAAAACGCTATCCCTGCTTTAATTTAGTTTAGAATATTTCTTTTAGATCTTCTAGAGAATAAGCCTTAGTTGCATTTAATGCAAATAAGTAAAATAGTGAACCTACTACTATCACTCCAGTTAATGTACCAGTGGCTATTACCTTGTCACTAGATGCTAAGAATTTTGATGATAGACCTGAGATTGCATCTAAGAATGAATATAAGAACACTGAGCATAATATAAGCTTTAATGATCGTATTTTAGCCAACGTGTCGAAGTAAAAAATACCCTTTCTATAAGCAAATATAATAAGCAATATGACATTGATCCAGGATGTAATGGATGTAGTTAATGTGATTCCTATATATCCTATATGTCTTACTAAGATCATATAAGAAATTACAGTTATAACTAAGCAAAACATTGATATTTGTACTGGTGTTTTAGTGTATTCAGCAGCAAAAAAGCATGGTGTGATAATTCTGCTTAAAACATATGCAGGAATACCTATTGCAAGAGTTAGGAGCCCCATAGTGGTGCTTATAGTATCATTAGCAGTAAATGCTCCTCTTTCAAATAAAACATAAATAATTGGTTTTGCTAATGCAAAAATCGCTACAGTAAACGGTAAGCTTAATAGCAGTGCTATTTCTATAGCTCTATTTTGTGTTATTACAGCTTTTTCTTTATCTTTGAGTATGAAGTATTTAGACAACCCTGGAAGTATCACAATTCCAATAGAAACGCCAATTAATGCTATAGGAAGTTGTATCAATCTTTCTGAGTAATAAATCATTGAAACAGCACCTGGTATTGTTGTAGCAATGATAGTGCCTATCCATAAGTTGATCTGTAGTATGCCATTTCCTAGAATTGCATGTAACAATTTTTTAAAAAATTTTCTGACGTCATATGTGAGTTTTGGTATAATAATTTTTGGATAAACTTTCTTTTTGATAACAAAAAATAAGATAACAGTAAGTTGTATTAAGCCACCTATAGCTACTGTCCAAGCAGTAACCATTATTTTTTCTGGTTGAGTTGTGCCAAAGAAGTACATTCCTATAATCATAATTATATTTAAAATTATAGGCGAGGCTGCCATGGCTGCAAATCTTCCTATGGAATTTAATATACAAGAAAAGAATGTAACTAATGAGATAAAGAATATATAAGGTGTGGTTATATGAGTCAGTGCAGTAGTGAGAGTAAATTTTTCTTGATTATGTTCAAATCCTGGAGCTATTAATTTTACCACAGAAGGCATAAAGATTTCTAATATTAACACAAGTGTAATCAAAGATATTACAAGTATAGCAAAGATATTACTAGCGAAGTTGAGAGCTGGATCTTTTCCTTCTGTGGATAATTTTCCACTGAATAGAGGTACAAATGCAGCGCTTAATGCTCCTTCTGCAAAAATAGCTCTAAAGAAATTTGGTAATTTAAAGGCTATATTGAAGGCATCTGCAAACATTCCCGTTCCAAAAAAAGATGCTATTAATAAATCTCTAATGAAGCCAAAAATCCGTGATATAAACGTAAGGATAGAAAATATTGCGCTAGACTTTAAAAACAATTTTATTCTCTGTTTAATTGTGGTATAAAATTCATTAGCTTTAATTATATATTAATGCGTTGGATTTTAAAATTATATTTATTCCGGTTATAAATTAAATGGAAGGGTTATTTACCTTAGAGAATCTTCTTACCTTTGTATCTCTTTCTAGCTTAGAGATAATACTTGGAATAGATAACATTATCTTCATTGCTATTATCATATTTGCAATTCCAAAGCCACGTAGGGCGCGTGTACGATTTTTTGGTGTTACATTAGCTATTGCTTTGCGCTTGGTTATGCTTATGGGTGTGTCTTGGATTATGGGCATGGTAAGGCCTTTATTCTACATAGGTGAAATAGAATTTACTGGTAGGTCTATATTATTGTTTGCTGGTGGTTTGTTTTTAGTTGTAAAAGCACTTGTTGAATTATTTGATATGGTGGTTAAGAAAGAAGGTGTGTTAAAAAAGGGCAAAAATGTTGATGAAAATAAGTATAATGCCAAAAATGAGAAAAAAATAATAATGCAAATCATCTTTGTGGACTTAGTTTTGTCATTTGATTCTGTTATAGTCGCAGTAGGTATGGTGAATAATTTATACCTTATTATTCCTGCAATCCTTATTGCAATGATTGTGATGTTGTTATCTGCGAGAGCAATAGGGGACTTTATGCACTCTAATCCTAGTATTAAAGTTTTAGGGTTAGGATTTGTTCTTCTTATAGGACTTTCTTTATTTTTCTCCGGAATTGGAATACATATTTCAAAGGGGTACTTATATTTTGCTTTGTTCTTCTCTTTGTTTGTAGAAGTCGTGAATATCAAGTTAAGGAAAGATAAAAGGCACTTGCATGGTCACTAAATATCTGCTACGGAATTTTTTTCCTGACAACACATCAATAAATTTTCTAAGGATAAAATTTATAACTTTCACAATTTCTATTATATTAATGGTAGCAACGTTCTTTGCTATCTTTGTGAATTCATTGAATTTTGGCATAGATTTTACTGGTGGAATATTATTTGAGGTGCGTCTTCCTAAAGAACCGAACCTAGAAAATTTAAGACAAACACTGAACAATCTAGAAATAGGAGATATCAACCTACAAAGTTTAGATCATAGTAACGACTTGATGATTAGACTTGGTGTTAAAGACGAAAGTCAAAGAGAGTTATATATAGAAAACATCAAATCTTTGCTAAATAAAGAGTTTTCTAATGAAGTGGAGTTTCGTAAGGTAGAGTTTGTAGGAGCTGAAGTGGGAGGTGAGATGATACAGAAAGGAATAATTTCAGTCACTCTAACTATGGTTGGTATAATTTTATATGTTTGGTATAGGTTTAACTGGCAGTATTCTATAGGTATAATAGCAGGTTTGTTGCATGATCTAATATTAACTGTTGGTTTTTTGGCCATCACTCGTTTTGAATTTAACACAACTTCTATAGCTGCAATACTGGCTGTGCTTGGTTATTCTGTAAATGATACGGTTGTTATATATGACAGAGTTAGAGAGAATGTAAGAAAAATACGAAAGCAACCTATGGATTCTATTTTAAATATCAGCACAAATGAAACTTTGTCTAGAACTCTCCTAACAGTTATCACTACATTAATTGCTGTTGCAGCGTTAATTGTATATGGAGGCGAGGCTTTGCATAGCTTTAGTATTACTGTATTTGTTGGAATAGTTGTTGGCACTTACTCTTCTATATTCATATCTGTTCCTATCTTAGGAATCTTACAAGATAAGAAATCTTAATATTAAGATTTCTCCTTTAGTTTATATAAAATTTCTAAAGCTTCTTTAGGGGTTAGTTCATCTATGTTTAGTTCTTTTATTTTTGACTCCAATAGTGATTCTTTATGGTGATCAAACAAGCTGAGGTTTTGTTCTTTTGTTATGTTAAGATTTGAGTTGGAGTAATTTAGGTCACTAAGTATTTCCTTAGCTTTGTTTATGACTGTATTTGGAATTCCAGCTAATTCAGCTACGTTTATACCGTATGATTTATTCGCAATTCCATTTTCGAGTTTATGCATAAATATTATTTTATTTTCCCATTCTTTAACTTTTACCGTGTTATAAGATATATTAGCTAGTTTTTTTGATAAACCTATCATCTCATGGTAATGAGTAGAGAAAAGTGTTCTAGCTTTTATATTATTATGGATATGCTCTAAGCAAGAGTATGCAATTGCCATACCATCATAAGTGGAAGTTCCTCTTCCTATCTCGTCTAGTATAATTAACGATGATTCTGTAGCTTGATTTAATATGGTTGCGGTTTCAATCATTTCTACTAAGAATGTGGATTGTCCATGTGCTAAGTCATCACCAGAGCCAATCCTACTGAAGATTCTATCTATAATGCCTATTTTAGCCTTTTTAGCTGGCACATAAGATCCCATATGAGCAAGTATTGCTATTAAGGAATTTTGTCTCAGAAATGTACTTTTACCAGCCATGTTAGGCCCTGTGATAATCCACACACGCTGATTATGCTCTAGATTGCAGTCATTAGGAACAAAATGCTTATCAGTAGTTTTTGATAAAGCATATTCCACTACTGGATGTCTCCCATCTTGGATATCAAAGCTAGTATCCTCTGTCAGATTAGGTTCACAGTAGCTTTTTTCTACAGCAATTGTTGCAAAAGAGCAGATGACGTCTAGGAATGCAATCGTTTTTGCAGTTTGTATAAGCGAAGAATGCTCTGATACTATCTTATCAGATATTTCTTTTAATATTGATGCCTCTAATAGATCTATCTCCTCATTTACACTCAATATTTTATACTCTAGCGTTTTAAGTTTTTCAGTAATAAACCTAGAGCAATTTATCATAGTTTGTTTATGAATGAACTCTTCGCTTTTGATTTTATCAAGATGTGATTTGGTTACCTCTATATAGTATCCAATAACATTATTGTATTCTATTTTGAGGGAAGGGATCCCAGTTTTTTGTTTATATTCATTTTTTAAGTTTTCTAGCAAAGTTCTAATGTTATTTCTAAAATTATAAAGTGCCGATAGGTCATTATTATAGGAATGATTTATGAAATCATTTTGATTTAAATATATATCTCTTGGTATCAAAGAATCTTCAAGTAAAGCTTTAACAGTAGAATTGCGGGTAAGAGATTTAATGAGGTTTGTAATGTTAGGATTTGGTAGTTCTTTTGCTGAGTCTGCTATTTGTTGTGCACTAATTAAAGACTGATAAATAGAATATAAATCATTTGGAGATCCTCTTCCTATGGCAAGTTTTGATAGAGATCTCTCAAGATCAGGTGTAGTTTTTAAAATGCTAATAACATTTTCTTTGATATTTTTATTTTCTAAAAAGGATTTAACTAAGGATAGTCTGTTATTAATTGTAGAGAGTATCACTGATGGAAAGGTAATATATTGCTTTAACAACCTACTTCCATGATTAGTTATTGTTCTATCTATGACTTTGAATAAAGAGTAGTTAGAGTGATTTTTTGAATCAAGTAGCTCCAAGTTAGTTTGGGTCGCGCGGTCTATGGTCATGTAATGATTATTATGCAAAACCTTAGGAAAACTAAGGATTATGTTCTCTTTTTTTTGGGTAATAGATATATATTCCACTAAGGAACCACATGAAGATATCTGTGGAGAAGATAACTCATCTAGACTGCTTTGATTATGAAGGTTAAAGTTTTTAAGCAGTTTTTGAGTGGTTTTATTTAATTCAAAAAAGGAGTCCGCGAATGTGACGATTCTTGATCTAAAGTTTGTTTTAACTTCTTCCATGCTTTGATCAAGCAACAGGCTATCAGGGATAATAATTTCCGATGGATTAATTCCGATTATATAACTGTATAAATCTTTAGAGTTCATAGACAGAGTAAAGAACTCTAAAGTAGATATGTCGGCGTATGATAAGGCAAATTGGTTTTTTATTAATACAATAGAGAGTAAGTAATTTGATTTCTTATCTTCCAGTAGATTGTCTTCAGTTACAGTGCCAGGTGTAATAATTCTTACCACTTCTCTTCTAACTACTTTTGTTCCTCTCTTTTTCGCTTCTTGAGGGGATTCCATTTGGTCACATATAGCAACTTTATTTCCATTGTCGATTAGTTTCTTTATATAATTATTGGAGGAGTGATGAGGTATGCCACACATTGGTATGTCTTGGCTTTCTGCCTTTCCTCTTCTGGTTAGAACCACACCAAGGATAGGAGCAGCAGCAATAGCATCTTCAAAGAATAATTCATAAAAATCGCCCATTCGAAACAATAGTAAGCAATCTTTATGTGAGTCCTTGATTTCAAAATATTGCTTCATCATTGGCGTAGATTTGGATGCTAATAATGATGTATTGGTCATTCTCTGTGTTTCTCGAATACTTGTATTTTTGAAATTAACAATAATGCTGGAAGAGCAGCAATTGTACTAACTAAGAAGAAAGTAGTCCAGTTAAAGTTATCTACTATAATACCAGAGAAACCTGATATTATATTTCTGGATAACGTAACAATGGAACTTAGTAACGCATATTGCGTTGCTGCAAATTTCAGGCTACACAAACTACTTAAGTAAGCAATCATCACTGTAGCGCCCATGCCAGATGCAAGGTTTTCTACAGTAATTGTGCAAATAAGAGCTATAGAATCATAACCAACATAATCTTGGTAAACAAACATTAAATTTGAAAGCATTTGTGCTAAACCACTGAATAATAATGATTCTCTGAATGTTAATTTAGTAACCATAACACCGCCTATGAATAAACCTATAAATGTTGTTATCAGTCCATATGTTTTAACGATAGATACTATTTCTATTTTTGAGAAACCTGTGTCTAAGAGAAAAGGTGTAGTCATGATTCCAGCCATAGCATCTCCTAGCTTGAACAAAACTACAAAAATAATAACTATGTGCCAATTAGGTATTTTTGTGAAATTTTTAAAAGGAGCTATTATTATCTTATTGAAGAACTCAAATGTGCTTTTATACTTAGGTTTTTCTTTGTGTTTATTAGGTTCTTCAATAACTAAAGTAGTAATTACCCCGACCATCACAAGTAAACCTGCAGCTATGTAAGCTGCTTGCCATGTGAAGTATGTGGCAATAATTAATGGAAGAGCGCCAGATATATATAAAGCTATTCTATAACCATAGGAGTAAACGGCGGCACCAAGGCCTTGTTCATGTACATCTAGATGCTCTATTCTGTATGCATCTATTACTATATCTTGAGTTGCAGAGAAGAAGGCAACAATAATTGCCAAGATAGCACATAAAGTCATGTTGGTTAGTGGGTTTATTGAACCCATAAAAAATATAGCGCACATTACAAAAACTTGCGTTGCAAGAAGCCAACTCCTTCTTTTTCCTAGTTTTTCTAGAATTGGAATATGTAGGCCATCTACAAAAGGAGACCATAAATATTTAAAGGAATATGGTATTGCTACAAGTGTAAAAAGACCAATACTTGTTTTGGACGTACCTAGTTCTGTAAGCCATGTAGAAAGTACTGTTGCTATCAGTGCTAGCGGAACCCCACCAGAAAAACCTAGAAAAAAAATGGGTAATAGTTTTTTGTTTAAATAAGGCTGAATATGGTGGATAAAATTTTTGGTGTTCATGATTTATTGAGTATAGATTAGAAAATGTCAGTGAGCCGAAGGTATGTTTCTATAATAAAGATGTCTTTATCTTTTAGTCAAGAATCAAAGGCGTATTGTTTGTATAATATCTATTTAATTTATACTATAATTGACACTGTGGCACTTCCTATTATAATCCATAGCTCAATCATAAGCAGTCTCATGGATATTTACGAGTTAGTCAGAGAGAAAATTATAGGAGTAGTTAAGTTATTGTCAGAGAAACATAAATGGCATGACTTAAACTATGATGCAATTGTTGCAGAAATACCGAATGATGTTTCGAAAGGTGAGATAGCAACTAATGCTGCTATGGTTCTTGCCAGTCCTGTAAAGAAAAATCCAAGAGAACTAGGGGCTTTGATTATAGAGGGATTGAAATCTGATGATCTCTTTGATTCAATGGAATTGGCAGGGCCTGGATTTATCAATATCAAGTTAAAGAGTCAATATTGGTATAAGGAAATTGATGCGATATTAGAGCAGGGTGATTCCTATGCGAAGTCTGATATAGCCAAAGGAAGGAAGGTAAATCTTGAATTTGCATCACCGAATCCCACTGGACCAATGCATATAGGGCATGCTCGTGGAGCTATATATGGTGATGCTTTGGCTTCTTTGTTGGAATATTCTGGGTATAAGGTGGTTAAAGAATATTATATTAATGATGCGGGCTCGCAGATAGATAATCTTATAAGGTCTTGCTATCTAAGGTATATGGAGCTGTGTGGAAAAAAAATAGGAGAATTTCCAAAGGATTGTTATCCAGGAGATTATCTTATAGATGCCGCTAAAGAGCTAAAGAATCAGTATGCATACCAACTTATTAATATTGAAGAATCTAAGTGGAAGGAAGTAATTAGAGAATTTATAATATCCTATATGATGAATATTATAAAAGATGATTTGATGCTTCTAGGAGTTAGTCATGACATATTTTTTAGAGAAAGCGCTTTACATAAAGAAGATAAGATAAGTGAAGTTGTAGAATATCTTAAAAATAAAGGTTTAGTGTATAGAGGAATTTTAGAGTCTCCAAAAGGGAAACTCACAGCTGAGTGGGAATCTAGGGAGCAATTGCTTTTTAAAGCTACAGAGTTTGGTGATGTGATGGATCGTCCACTGCAAAAGTCAGATGGGAAATGGACGTATTTTGCTGCTGATATAGCGTACTTGCAAAATAAGTTGCAAAGAAAATATGATGATCTGATATTAGTTCTTGGTGCTGATCATATAGGTTACTCAAGTAGAATATCCTCTGCATGCAAGGCATTGAATAATGGAGTTTTGAATTTGAGTGTAAAATTATGTCAGATGGTTATTTATCTAAAAGATGGTCATCCATTCAAGATGTCAAAGCGTGAAGGTAATTTTGAGACTGTAAGACAAGTTGTTGAAGTTGTTGGTAAGGATATCATCAGATTTATGATGTTGACTTTAAAAAATGATTCAATGATTGAATTTGATTTAGCTAAAGTTAAAGAGACTTCGAAAGAGAATCCAGTATTTTATGTGCAATATGCATATGCTCGATCTCATTCTGTCCTAAATAATGCAGAAGAAGCTATTCCAGGTATTTTAAAAGCGTTAGAGAAGGGCGATGTGAATCTTGAGTTGCTAAATAGTAATGTTGAATTAGAGATTATCAGAACCTTAGCATATTGGCCTAAACAGGTAAATTTAGCTACGTTACATAAAGATCCACATAGAATTCCTATATACTTAATGAATCTTGCAACAAAGTTTCATTCTTTGTGGAGTAAAGGTAAGGATAACAAGGATTTAAGATTTATAATCTTAGAAGATATAGAGTTAACCAAAGCCCGTTTGATTTTATTAAAATCAGTAATTAACATAATAGGTAGTGGGCTCAGACTTATAGGAGTTACTCCTGTGGATAAGATGTAATTTTATGGATGTTATTAAAAAAAATGGTAGCTCTACTGAAACTAATAAGTATTTTAAATATAAATGTACTTTAGTTATCTGTGCTACTGCATTTTTCTTATATCTATCTTGGTATGCTTATAATACTCAGGTAGATACTGATGTTGACCCCAATAAATTGCCTTTAATACAATTCAATAGACAAATTAAATTTAAACCAGGAGATCCTGGTGGTATAGAAATTGCGAATCTAGACAAGGGTATTTATGACTATATTTCTGGAAGAAATATAAATAAAAAGGTAGTTATTTCTGGAAATAAGGAAGAGCCAATTTCTAGAAAAGAAATGGAGAGTATTATAAATAAGGAAACCAAACAAAATTCTCAAGGGAGAGAGACTAAGGTTATTTTACAAAAAAACTCTCCTGTGCTTACTACAGAACCTAACAAGAATATAAAAAAGGTCCAACTATATAAGCAGAAGGTCTATTATATCAGAATTGCTAAATTAAAGAATGCTGGTGTAAGGTCTAAAGCATGGGATATACTAAAAAACAAACATTCCAGTGTTTTAGGAGGATTAAATAGTTTTCTCGCTAAAGAAAAGAGAGGTGGTAAAGAATTTTACTATCTTCAAGCGGGACCTATTAAATCTAAAGGTGATGCGAGTTCTTTGTGTAGGAAGTTAATATCAAAAGGTAATGCTTGTAAAATTCAATCACTTTCAAAGTAATTTTCACATTAAAGAAAAATTCGTTTGACTCGTATCTTTTAGTTGCGCTAAACTTTAGAAATCAAACTTTTGGTTTTGATATTTTTAATTAATAGAGAGTGTGGTTATGACTGATATGACTATTTGTGAGAAGGATCCTTCTAAAGAGATCCAATCTAGGATAACAAGAGAATGCAGTAGGTTAGGGAAGGATGAAAATGGAATAATGATAAGGTATGATTTTGCTATAAGTAAAACTTGTTATACTAAGTGTTTTAATGATGCAAAGCCTATGCTTTATAATACAATTCAAGTAGGTAATGGTGAATTTAAGCCATTAAGTGATCTTAAAGAAGGAGATCCAGTATCTGCATATAGTATATCTAAGGTAGCTTCAGATAAAACTATTGCATTTTTTCAGGATATACCTGGAAATCAAGAATCGGTATTTATTGAGTATACAGGTGGAGGTTATGTAGTTCTTTCTCAAGAAACACATGTTTTACTTGGTTGTTCTACAGAAATTAGAGCTGCTTCTAGATTGGCAATAGGGGATGAATTAAATGTGCCTAATGGGGACCCAGTAGAGATAACCTCTATTACCCTAGGTGAATATGATGGAGCCATGATAAGAATATCAACAGAAGATGTTGGTGTAGCACCTGATAAACATTTTGAGGATCATTTATTTAATATTGCTGATGAAAATGGTGAAAATGGTATAATGGTAGCCTCTTATCCTGCAGGACTCTACAATGGAACAAATACTTTTGGCGCTGATTATTTTGATAAATACCCTGAAATAGGCACTAGAGCTTATAAGCAACAATGGGAAAAATTTAAAGTAGAGGGTGTGAAAGGAAAATTTTCTTCTTCTCCTAAAGTGTTGTCAAAATTTTATTCCGAGACTTCAGTGGAAATTCCAAAAGATGCACATCCTTTCCTATCAGAAACACAGGCTACAGAAGCTAAGATAAGAGATATTGAGCTGAAAGCAAGTGGACAAGGTTTTCAAAATGATGAAGATGCTTTGAGTATCACACATAATATGTTTGATAGATGGGAAAAGGAGTATCCAGATGTTGTTATTCATCTTGAGTGGGATAATGAAGTAGTGAATGCATGGACTTCTATGAGCAATGGCATTCAACACATTACCTTTACTGGTGGTATTATTAGGCATCCTGCTTTAAGTGTTCAAGGATTATCAGTAATATTTGGTCATGAAAAAGCTCATTTTAGTGGTCAGCCTCCATTCTATCCAAATAGTAATGCAACTTGTGAGGGTAAGTCAGATTGGCTTTCAGTAAAGAATGAAATGCGTAAAGTTTACCTTGGAGAAGAGTTTGGGGATGTTGCTATAGAGGGTGCAAGACAAATGGCCGATCTATTTAATGTTCCTCTAAGTGATGTAGCACCTGAAGGTGATGCTTTTTGTGCTCACCCTCCAGGAGCATGTAGAGTAGCAACGTACGTTCTTGCAGCTACTTTGACTCAAGGAGTACCAGCATGTTCAGGATCAGGGCCAAAACCGACTAATCAAGTTCAGGATTCTTCAGAAGTAGGATTTATTGCTCCTGATATGCCTTTAGATCCAGTATCTGTTTCTGGCGATGATCATCATCATGTTGTTCATGAAGGGCTTTAGGAATTAGTTTTTTCCTTTCAATCTTAAATTTAGTTCAGGCTGTATATCTTAGTGCAGCCTGAACTTTTTTGTTCTATATGTATTAATATTAGAATTCTTGAAAAATATTATAATTGAGAGTAGGATAAAAAGTGGTAAGATAGTAAATATGAGAGGGGTAGTATGCACAAAATTATAGTAGTAGCAGATGCAAAACACGCTAAATTTTATAGCTCTGTTGGTTTAAAAGTTACTGAGTTGTTAAAATCCATTGAATCGGAAGATTTTGGTATAGATCATCATATTCAGGAGCTTCATACTGGGTATTCTAAAAATCATGGCTCTCCTTCTCATTTTTATGATCCTACAAATGATCCTAAAGACCTTAATCGCAATGATTTTTCTAAGGTAGTTGTGGATGCGCTGGTTGATTTGCAAAAAAATCATAAATGTGCCGAGATTATTATTGTGACGCCTGCAAAAATGCTAGGTGATATTAGAGAACTCTATCCAAAACATCTCAGTAAAATACCTGTCAGAGAAATAACAAAAGATTTAACTCATTCTTCTGAAAAAGAAATAGAAAAAATTATATTTCAAAAATAATATTGATTTTGTAGATCCAGTTTATATATCATAGAAACTATACTGATGTCATATAATTAGCGTTTCAAAGAAATTTATTTCATGTTGTTTCACATCCTGTATATGCTGAAGATATACTTCGAAAATAATTTATGTTCATATTAAAGAAAAATGACTCAATATACAAAAGAATACTTATTTGAACTTTTAAGAGACAATAGTGTTAGTTTGGATGATGTGCCTGATTCTTGTTTTTATGAATATGAAGTTGATGGAATGATGTTCAATCAGATAAAATTTGCAGATCCAGAATGCGTTGACCTTATTGTTCAAGGTTATATTTACAAAGTATCTCAGCGGTTAATTTATGAACATTTGCGGGCTACAAAGGAGAAAGATTGTATGCCTGCAGTAGGAGAAGAAGTATATCCTGCAGATGATGATCCTAAAAATCATGAAGATACTAATGGAGATAATCCACCACCACATCCTGCGACTGAGGAAAATGTTATAGAAGTGACTCACGCTCAAGATCTACATGGCGTGGATGGGCTTGAAGAAGTCCTTGTAGGAGGAGATTTACCTATGAATTTAGTATTTTTATACTAAAATATCAAAGAATTTAAAAGCAGCGATTCCGTGATTCCGTTTTGACGCTGCTTTTTTTATATTAGACCTAGTCTTCACTATGTTGTCTTTCAAAGTTCTCGTGTTTTTCTTGAGCTTCTATGCAAAGTGTAGCAACTGGTCTTGCTTCTAAGCGTCTAAGTCCAATTGGCTCTCCAGTCTCTTCACAGTAACCGTAGTTTCCATTTTCAATTCTTTCTAAAGTATGATCTATTTTTGTAATTAGTTTTCTATACCTTCCTCTGCTACGCAGTTCAAAAGCAGTTTCTGTTTCTGCCATTGCCCTATCACTAGGATCTGGTTCATTAAGCTTATCTTCTTTAAGATGAGACATTGTTTGATGAGCTTCATGAATTAGCTCTTGTTTCCAGGCATTTAGCTTTTGTTTAAAATATTCCAAGTGTTTTGGACACATATACTCTTCTTTTTCTGAAGGTACATAATTAGGTTCTAACTCTATTTTCATTTGGCCTCTCCATAGAAAATTTTTGATTTATAGAGAGTATAAAAAAAATAAAATTAAGGCAAGATTTTTTATTTCAATACTAACTTGATGTGGTTTTTCTTGCCACTTGATAGGGTTATATAGCCGCTTTGGAAGTCTTTTGTATAAATTTTTAGATTTTCATCTGTAATTTTTTCTTTGTTCAAACTTGCGCCAGAACCTTTAATTAGACGTTTTGCCTGACTATTTGAGAGAGCTAGACCTGAAAGCTTAAATAATTCATATGCAAAAATTCCTTCTGCAGCCAATTTTTTATTTAACTCAAACGTTGCAATATTTTTCATATCACCTTGCTCAAATACTGCAGTTGCTGTGGATAGGGCTTCTTTAGCTTCTTTTTCACCATGGCATAGCTTTGTTGCTTCTATGGCTAGCAGTTTTTTATAATCATTTATGTTTTGCTTATTACCTGATTCATATTTAGAAATTTCTTCTACAGAGATATCTGTGAATATGCGCATAAATTTAAACACATCTTTATCGTCTGAATTTCTCCAGAATTGGTAATAATCATAAGGAGATAACTTATCTTCATTAAGCCATACAGCTCCTTGTTCTGTTTTACCCATTTTTGTACCGGAAGCAGTGGTAAGAAGAGGTGAGGTAATACCAAATGCTTCTTTTTGAGACTCTCTTCTAATCAACTCAACACCATTAACTATATTTCCCCATTGATCAGAGCCGCCACATTGTAGAATACAGTTATGTTTTTTATTTAAGTGATAAAAGTCATATCCTTGTAGGATCATATAGTTGAATTCTAGGAAACTTAAATTCTGCTCTCTTTCTAGCCTTGACTTAATACTCTCAAAACCAAGCATTCTATTCATAGAAAAGTGTTTTCCATAATCTCTAAGAAAGTCTGTGTACTTAATACCATCTAACCATTCGGAGTTATCAAGCATTATTGCATCTGTTGGTTTCTTTCCAAAAGTTACAAATTTTGAGATACTTTCTTTTATGCCTTTTACGTTTTCTGAAATTTGTTCATCCGTAAGCATTTGTCTAGATTTGTCTTTTCCAGTAGGGTCACCGATTTTAGTTGTGGTACTGCCAATAAGAACAATAGGGCGTATTCCATGCTTTTGCATTAGCCTTAGGACCATCAGCTGCATTAGATTTCCTACATGCAATGAGGTTGCTGTGCAGTCAAAACCTATGTAAGCAGAAGGGGATTTTTCAGATAAAGCTTTGGAGAGTGCTTGATCATCAGTGCATTGATAAAAAAAACCTCTATCTTTGAATTCTGAAATAAAACTATGCATGGTTATTTTACTTTAACTTTGTATATTTTGCTTCCTGCATTTTTAAACTCTAACTCTAAATAAAATGTATCGCCAGAATTTAAATCTTGTTTTACTCCCATAAGCATTATGTGAAGTCCTTTTGGTTGGAAGGTGACAGTTTTTCCTGCAGGAATAACTAGCCTATCTATATGCACCATTTGTGAAATTCCATTTTCTGTAACGGTTTTATGTACTTCAGTTGTGTGCGCTATATCTGCATTAGCCAAGAGCACTTCTTCATCTTTGTCAGAATTATTAGTAATTTCAAAATAAACTGCGCTGGTATTATGTGCTTTGCATGTCCTTGCCCATATGTCATTTAATGATAGGGAGTCACAAGCTGATGCAAAATTCGTAATAATTAGAAAAATAGCTGCCGTTAAAAATTGAAGTTTCTTTTTCATTTTGTTTACCTGATTAATAACACTTCTGAATCTATATCATAATAGAGAATCGCTTACTACTATTTTTTTGCTGTTTCCTTTGTATTTATAACATATCCACTCTCTGAATTTGCAATAGTTACTTCTGGTTCTAGCTTCTTTCTCAAACGACTCATGTGTGTCTCTAGAGTATGGGTTGGAATCTGGTCTCCATATCCAAAAACGCTTTTCAATATGTCTATTTTTGATTTTGCTGCATTGCCTTCAGATAGAATATATAAAAGCAGATCTAACTCTTTATTTGTTAAAGAGGATACATAAATCTCCTTCCTTATGAGTTTTACTAAAGTTTTAGAGGTAACATTAAGCCATATATTTTTTGCTATAGTAATTAAATTACTACTCGATATGTTTATAAGATTAATTAGATCTGGGTAAATAAGTGGCTTTTTCATATATTTTACTTGAGGATTGCAGAAAGAGCCAATATTGGACTTGCTAAGTATAATAATAGAACATAGATGGGATAAAGCATTTATCTCGCTCTCTAGAGGATGAATATCATCTATTAAAATAATCGTTTGCGTATTAATTTTAGGAAAAATAAAAGAAGTATATTGCGTTATAGAGCAATATGCATGTGATTGTTCCACCAGTTCTTTGAGAAACAAATGCGAACTATATATTATAATGTTTTTGACTTGAGTCATATTTAGGACCGTTATTTGAATTGAATTATACCAAATAAAATTAGAAATATTAAATTACTTTTCAATATGCTGTTTTGATGTATAAATTAATGCACATTATTTTTTATTATTTTAAATGAAATTATTATCTTCAAACGATCAAAGATTGCTAAGAGTTAGTAGGGCTATAGGAGATTTAAGGCTTGGAATGCCAGTTTGTATTGCTAGAAATTACATTTTATTAGCCATAGAGAGTATGAATCAGCAAGTGTTTGAGACTATCTCTGAGCATTTAGAGGCAACTATTATTATTCCATCTTGCAAAGTGAAAGACATGCAGAGAGATAATGGAAATTTATCTTTTGATTTAAAAAATAAATCTTTTAAAGAAATTGAAGGATTTTGTTGTGGAAAGAAATTAGATGTTTCTAGGCTTAGTAGAATTGAGTTTGATAAAGATATTGCGCAATCTGGAATAAATATAACTAAAATTTCAGAATTGCTTCCAATAATATTAATGTTTAAGATTAACAATAGGAGCTGTCATCTAGAAAATGTAAGTCATTTAGATGGTGATGATATAAACCACTATATCAAGCATATAAATAATGATTTAGAGATTGTTTCTGAGGCAAATTTGAGTTTGCGTTATGCAGAGCAGGCAAAAATTTTATCTTTTCGGTCAAGATTTATAGGGCAAGACCATTATGCTATAATTGTAGGAGATATTTCAAAAACAGATATTCCATCTCTGAGAATTCACTCTTCTTGTTATACTGGTGATCTAATGGCTTCTTTAGCATGCGATTGTAGAGATCAACTATTTGAAACGATAAAATATATGGGCTCAGCTAAAGATAGAGCTGGTGTTATTATATATCTGTTACAAGAGGGAAGGGGTATTGGTCTTACAAACAAAATACGTACTTATAAATTGCAACAAGAAGGTCAGGATACTGTGGAAGCTAATCATTCACTGGGGTTCGAGGAAGATGAAAGAGTGTTTGATGCCGCTACAATTATATTAAATAAATTAGATATAAAACAAGTAAATTTACTTACGAACAATCCTACAAAGATTGATTTTTTAAAAGATAAAGGTATAAAAATTTGTAAAACAATTTCTTTGTTTGGAGAAGTAAATAAATATAATATGGCTTATTTGGCAACTAAAAAAGCTAAAATGGGACACATTTTATAATTCATATTTTATTAATATGTATAGGCTACTATTAATGTAGTTGTATTAGATGGGGAAACAGAAGGGCATGAAAATAAAAGAATCAGGACCAAATGTATTTGGGATTATATTAGGTGCAGTTTTTATGGTACTAGCTATTTTTATTGCCATTTCCCTTTTTTCTTATTCTCCACAAGATCCTTCATTGAATAATGTGACAAACTCTCTTCCAAGTAATATATTTTGGGAGCCTGGAGCTTATACTGCAGATTTACTGCTTCAGCTATTTGGTTTCGCCTCACTGTTTATTGTATTAGTATTGGTATCTTGGTCTATCCATAAGTTATTTTCAATTGAGATAAAGCATTTATGGATGAGATTTATATTTTCTCTTCTTAGCTTATGTATAGGGTCATTGCTTTTATCAAAATATATACAAAACTCTGAGGTACCATTTGCTTCGTATGGAGGTGCGATAGGAAATGTTTTGAGTATTTACACTATTAGCTATAGCAATGAGTACTTATTATATGTGATTATTGCAGCATTTATTGCGACATCTTATTTGTCACTAGGGATATCTATGAACTCTTGGCTTTTCTCTTTAAATTTTACATCAAAGCATATTATAAAAATACTTGCATCTACTAAGTATGTTGCACAAGGTATTGCATCTACATTTAGGTATGTATCAGAGCTTTTTGCTAAAGATCGCATGGAAGCTGATAAGATAGAAATTTCTAATGTTCCTGAGTTTGAGCCACAACGTGCGCCTGTTAGAAAAGATTTTTCTCAGCCATTAAAAGCTAAGAAACCTGCTTTTAGTTTTGGATTAAATAAAGTGAATAAGTATAAATTGCCATCTCCAGATTTCCTTAATGTGTTTAAGAAATTCAAAAGCAGTTACTCGGACTCAGAGCTTAGATCTAAAGCGCAAGATTTAATTAAAGTATTAAATGACTTTGGTGTAAGAGGGGAGATAACTAGTTGTTCTCCAGGCCCAGTTGTTACATTGTTTGAGTTTGAGCCAGTGGCTGGAACTAAGTCCTCACGTGTGGTCGGTCTTGCTGATGATATTGCAAGAACGATGAGAGCTGTTTCTACTAGAATTGCTGTGATACCAGGAAGAAATTCTCTTGGAATAGAATTGCCAAATAAAACTAGAGAGGTGGTTTATATAAGAGGAGTGGTAGAGTCGAATGATTATGAAAATACGCAATGTAAGTTGCCTTTGATTTTAGGAAAAGATATTGCTGGTGAAAATATTATCGCAGATCTAGCTAGTATGCCTCACTTACTTGTTGCTGGTACTACTGGTTCCGGTAAATCTGTTGCTATTAATACAATGATATTATCCCTCTTGTACAAATATACACCTGAGGAATGTAAGCTTGTGATGATAGACCCAAAGATGCTTGAACTATCAGTTTATCAAAATATTCCACATCTTTTAGCTCCTGTTGTGACTGAGTCTTCCAAGGCTGTAAATGCTTTGAAGTGGGTAGTAAAAGAGATGGAGAATAGATACAGATTAATTTCTCACTTAAAAGTGCGTAATATTAATAGTTATAATGAGAAGATCGAAGAAGCTATAGAAAAGAATATAGATCTAAGTAAATCTGTGCAAACAGGTTTGGATCCAGATACTAAAGAGCCAATTTTTGAAACTATATCGATAGAGAAAGAAAAGCTGCCTTACATAGTAGTAATTGTTGATGAGATGGCTGATTTGATGGTTGTTGCGGGAAAAGAAATAGAATCATCCATACAAAGATTGGCGCAGATGGCTCGTGCTGCAGGTATTCACCTTATCATGGCAACTCAAAGGCCTTCTGTTGACGTTATTACTGGAGTTATTAAAGCAAACTTCCCAACCCGGATTAGTTTTCAAGTTATTTCTAAAATAGATTCTAGAACAATTCTTGGCGAGCCTGGTGCAGAGCAGCTACTTGGTAAAGGAGATATGCTCTATATGTCTGGTGGCAATAGAATTAAGCGTGTTCATGGTCCATTTGTAGATGATAAGGAAGTTGAAAAAGTAGTAGCATTTTGGAAGTCTCAAGGGTCTCCTACATATTGCGAAGACATTACAGTAGAAAAAGAGTTTATGGATGATTCTTATGGTTCTGAACAGGATGATTTGTACGAGCAGGCTCTAGAATTGATTCAAAGAGAGCGAAGGGTATCTACTAGCTATCTACAAAGATATTTTAAAATAGGTTATAATAGAGCGGCTACTATTGTAGAGCAATTAGAGAGAAACTCAGTAATAGGAGCTCCAAACCATGTTGGCAAGAGGGAGATATTAATAAATGAGTAAAATCCTATTCTTTATATTTATGTTTATTTCTAACTCGGTTTATGCAAATTTACAAAATAACATTGATATAGAATCTGTAAAATCCTATATGAAGTCTTTAAAAAGTATCACTGCAAACTTTATCCAGATTGATAGAAGGGGAGAATCTCAGACTGGTAAGTTTTATTTATCTCGTCCAGGAAAAATGAGATGGGAATATCAAAGCCCTAGAGAATTAACTATTGTGCTTAATAACGAGAAGATTTATTATTACGATAAAGAATTAGACCAAGTTTCTCACTATATTGGTAGTTATGGAATGATGAATGCTTTTATTGAAGACGATATATTTGCTTCCAATAATGTAGTAATAGAGAGATTTAGCAGCGATGAGAGCATGACGAATGTAACATTCAAAGGAGTAGAGGATGCAAGTAGATTTACACTAGTATTTAACTCTAATCCTTTGAAGATTCTTGGTTGTATATTAGAAGAGGCATCTGGAAATAAAGTAAACTTAAAATTCACCTCTCTGACAGATCACTTTAACTTAGATCCTTCACTATTCCAACTTAAGCAGTCATTATCACCACAGCGTTGATTATACCTTGATCTTGCTAAAGAATGTATTTATGATAATCCTTGGCTGGCGCGGATGATTGCGTCGTGAATTCGGTCAGGTTCGAAAGAAAGCAGCCGTAGCGACCTACAGTTAGGTCGTTGCCAGCCTTTTTAACAAAAAGATAAAAAAATTAAAAAGGGGGTTCCATTAATTTTTTTTCCATGTTATACACAAAAACATAAGGTGGAGAAATTGCATCCACTTACACTTGATGAAACTAAAATTTTAAATTTTTATCTTAAGTCATGCACCATAATGCATCATGCCATAGGATGAAAAGTTCCTGGCAAGCTCGTATCATGATTTTTGATGAAGTATTCTAAAGCTTCAGTAGCAAATTCATAAACTGTAGGCGCGGATTCTAATATATGTGGATACACAATGTTACAAAATGCAGATAATAATGCTCCAGTTTTAGCTCCAGATTTCATAGAGCCTCTGAGAGTGGAGTCTATATTGGCGTTACCAATCTCATACAATAATACACTTTCAACTGTTTCGATAAAAATTGGAGATATGTAGGAATATAACGAAGAAGCAGTTTCCCCTATATTATTAGCGATAGTATTTTTTATTTCTGGTTCTAAGTGATACCAAATATTATTCATAGCACCAGAAGCGATAGCTATTTTCGTCACCCCGTGAGGTGAGGTCATCCAGTGATTAAATGAGTATTTCATTGCTCCAGCGATTGCCCCAGCGGCTGTTTTATTATAAATATTATAGTTATTTTCATATTCCATAGCTGCATTATTGTGTTGTCTTGCCTCGCATGCGACAAAATGCCCTATAGAATTTATGAAACCAGTAAGGGGTGATTTAGCAACAATGCTTACCACAGGAAAACTAATCGATGCACTTTGTATGATGCATTTCAATTCTATAGATAGACTAGTGGATGTTGACATATGAGAGAGGAATAAAGTGAGTTTTGACAAAAATACCGATAAACTTATTCTATGTCAAGTGGAGTACTGTATAGAATATAGTATTCCACTATTTATCTTTAAAGTAAGTGTGCTTTTATGCGTTATCATAACAAATATATACATTAGTTGAATTACAAAAATATAGTTTAAATATCAAGAGTTAATAAATCATTAAATTTAGAGACACATGAAAAGTATAATAAAAAAATATTTTAAACGATCTAATAGATCACTAAACAATATAGACAGATCTATAATGCAGGACCTTTTGAATCCTATATGGAGTGGTAAGAATTATTATAATTTTGCAAAAGAGGCGTACCAAAATAATGTAATTGCTTCTCGTTGTATAAATCTAATAGCTAAATCAGCCGCCACTATAGATTGGATCTTATATAAGAAATGTAAAAATCAGGTTATTGAGAATCATCCAATATTAAATCTTCTGCATCACCCAAACCCATCATGCGGAGGTGCAGAATTTTTTGAAGCTTTCTTTTCTTATAAAATTATTAGTGGAAATGGTTATATGTTAGCTGTGCAAAATAATGATAATAGTAGTATAGAGCTACATCTGCTTCGTCCAGATAGAGTCAGTATTATACCAGGAAGATCTTCTATACCATATGGTTATTCTTATAAAGTAGGGGATAAAGAAGTAATGTATAAAGTAGATCAGGATACTGGAGTGGGTGATATATTGCATTTAAAGAATTTTAATCCACTTGATGATTGGTATGGATTATCTCAAGTTGAGGCTGCTTCATATAGTATAGATTTGCATAACCAAGCTTCAGTATGGAATCAGGCTTTATTGCAAAATGGAGCCAAGCCTAGTGGGGCGCTGATTCTTAAGTCTTCACAAAGTGGTAGTGATTATTTGAGCGAAGAGCAATTTACAAGGTTGCAAGATCAATTGCGGGAAAAATTTTCTGGCAGTGTGAATGCTGGCAAACCATTGCTTTTAGAGGGAGGACTTGAATGGCAAGAAATGAGTTTTTCTCCTAAGGATATGGATTTTATGGAAACAAAAAATAGCTCTGCTAGAGATATCTCGCTAGCTTTTGGGGTGCCTCCGCATTTATTAGGTATAAAAGGAGATAATACATATAGCAACATGCAGGAAGCAAGATTGGCATTCTGGGAAGATACAGTTATTCCATTGATAGACAAAACTGTGGATGCATTGAACAACTGGCTTGTGCCATTTTTTGGATCAGATATTAGACTTTCTTATGACATAAATAAGGTCAGTGCCTTGTCTGCAAAGCAAGAAAAAATATGGGAGCGAATGCAAAAATCTAATTTTATAACGCAGAATGAAAAAAGAGCTGCAGTAGGGCTGCCTCCAATCGCAGGAAAGGAGTACGAAACTTTAGATTAACTTGACTTTACTTGAGTATATATTAGCATAATTTAATCACTTTATTTACTTCTTGAATGGCCTCAGAAACAATAAAATTATTTAAAAAATCTTGGAAATTTATAGTACCTTACTGGCAGTCCTCTGAAAAATATAAAGCTTTGGGGATGCTTGCAATTATTTTGGTTCTGACACTTGGGGAGATTGCTATATCAGTTAGGTTGGCTTATTGGACCCAAGCCTTTTACACAGCACTTGAGAAGCATAATTATAATGAGTTTATCAATCAGATAAAAATTTTCTTTTTGTTAGTAGCGATTTTTATACCAACCGTTTTAACTAAGAATTTAGTAACAAGCTTCCTGCAGTTCCGTTGGAGACAATGGATGACAAATAAATTTTTACATAACTGGGTAGATCAAGATAGTTATTATCATGTTACTATGCATAAAGATAAGGTTGATAACCCAGATCAAAGAATTAGCCAGGATCTGAATTTACTGTCTAGCCTATCTATGAGTTTGTTTTTATCTTTCTTTAAAGAAATAATAACATTATTTTCTTTTGCTGTAGTTCTTTGGAGTATATCTACTGATATACCGCTTAAACTCTTTGGATATACATTCAAAATTCAAGGGTATTTAGTTTGGGTTGCTTTTGCATATGCAATGATAGGTACTTATGCGGTAGTCAAAATAGGGCAGCCATTAATTAACTTGGATTTCATGCAACAGCATTACGAGGCTAACTTTAGGTACTCGTTAATTAGGCTTCAAGAAAAGAGAGAAGAAATAGCTTTGTTTGGAGGTATAAAGCCAGAAATTAAAAATCTTCATGATGCTTTTAATTTTATACGGGAAAATTATTACGCAATCATCATAAGGAATTTATACATAGGGTTGGCATTATCTTGCTTTGTAAATGTTTCTCAAATAATTCCCATTGTTGCTGCAGCGCCTATGTATTTTGCAGGAGTAGTGGCTTTAGGAGTAGTAATGCAGGTTCTGAGGGCTTTTGAGGAGGTTAGAAATTCTTTCTCTATTATAGCGACTAATTTTACTACAATAGCTTCTTGGAGAGCTTCCACAAAACGTTTACTGCAACTTGTGAAGCATATGGAAAAAGCAAAATCTGATGTTAAACATAGCAAGGTCTTGTTTAAAAGGTCTGATAAATCTATAAATTTTAAAAATCTATCTTTAGAAAAACCTAACCACATTCCATTGTTGAATAAAGTGAGTTTTTCGGTAAAAGAAGGAGAGAGGGTTTTGATTATTGGAGGTAGTGGTTCTGGTAAAAGTACGTTAGTAAGAGCATTACGCGGCCTTTGGACTTATGGTTCTGGAAAGATTGAGTTACCACAAAATATATTTTATGTTCCGCAGAGGCCGTATATGCCAATAGCTACATTAAAAGAAGCTATGCTTTATCCAGCTCTTTCTTCAGAGATGAAAGGTAATGATAAAAAGCTAAGTGAATTACTTGATTTCTTTGGGCTTGGTTATTTATTTAAGCATTTGGATGAGTGCAAGGATTGGAGCACGATATTATCTTTAGGTGAGCAACAACGTGTTTCGTTTATTAGAATCTTAATAAATAAACCAAAATGGATTGTTATGGATGAGCCTACATCTTCTTTGAATAAACTTCTTGAAGAATTAGCTTTTGAGAAAATGATAAAAGAAATTAAGGATGTGACTGTGGTGACGGTAGGCCATTCTGACACTTTAAAGAAATTCCATAAGAAAGTAGTTGATATAGAGAAGTGGGCTTCAAAATAGATTCTCTACTTCTTATAGGTGCACTCAATTATCTTAGATTTTTTGATAGTTAGCTTTGAACCATCAGCAAGTAGATATCTACCATCGGGTAACAACTGTTCTTTATCTTTACATCTATAATAAGCTTTATCTTCTTCGATTTTAATCTCTGTTCCATCAGGTAGATGTACGATGAAATAGTTTTCTTCAGAGAAAGAAAAAAATATTGGCAGAATCAAAATTAGTAAAAATATTATTTTTTTCATTAGTCTTTTATCTCCAATTTAATAGCGCCAGTAAAACATAATATTAATATCTTTTCAATAACTCCATTTTATGAGGATATAAAAATGAAAGATGCCTATAAACATGGCCGTAGATCTGAGTATAAAGAATGCTTAGAAATAAAAAGCCTTAGTTCTGAAGATGCTCTTATACATGGTTATGCGAGTGTGTTTAATATAATTGATCAACATAACGATATTGTACTTCCAGGTGCATTCGCAGAAAGCGTAGAGAGATTTCATTCTGGAAAAACTATACCGATTTTATGGCAACATATGGAAGATAAGCCAATAGGTGTAGTTGAAAAAATAGATGAGGATGAATACGGACTATATATATCTGCCCGTATTTTGAATAGCATTAAATATGGAAATGAAGCATTAGAGCTCATTAGAGCTCAGATTATATGTGGTTTTAGTATTGGGTACAGCGTTATTAATAACCAAATAGATTATGAAACAGATACAAGAATAATTAGCAAAATTGATTTGTGGGAAATTAGCATCGTTACTTTTCCTGCAAATGAAGAAACGCTTATTACTTCAATAAGCTAACACTAACTTTAACTTTGATAATAAAGAGGAGAATATATGCAAATATCCGAAATTAAAGACCGATTAAATAAACTATCTGGAGCTTGGGAAGAATTTAAGTCTACTAATGACCAGAGACTAAAACAAATTGAGCATAAAGGAAATGCTGATCCTATTACTGAAAATAAATTATCTAATATTAGTAGTTCTTTGGATGAGTATAAATCTAGGATTCAAAGATTAGAGCTTAAGAATAGTCGCCCTATATCTGGAGAGTCAAAAAATACTCTACTAGATGCTGAATATAAAAGTGCATTTAGTGATTATTTGAGAAAAGGAAATGAAAATTTAGTTTCAAATCTCAGTAGGAAGAATCTTTCTGGGTCTACAAATGCAGAAGGTGGATATTTGCTAGATAATGCAATGTACCAATTCATATCAAAAAATTTGGAAACAAATTCTATCATGAGACAACTATCTTCAAAACAAGAAATATCTACTGATAGTTTTGATATTTTATCTGAGGATGGGAATTTTGATTCAGGATGGGTATCAGAGGTGGCTCAAAGATCAAGTACTGGGAGTCCAAAGATAAATAAAAAGAATATTTCTTTGCATGAGATCTATGCTCAACCAAAGGTAACCCAAAAGCTTATAGACGATTCTAAGATTGATATTTCTAAATGGCTTTCAGAAAGATTAGCAGAAAAGTTTATGTCTGCTGAAAGTTCAAGCTTTATTAATGGAGATGGTAACAATAAGCCAAGAGGTATATTAACTTATGGTGATGGAAAAGGAAATGATAAAATTGAGCAGTTATCTACAACTTCAAAGGAAGGAGGAATAGATGCAGACTCAATAATAGAGTTGTATTACTCTTTGGATGTTCAGTATTCTGGTAAAGCAAGTTTCTTAATGCATAGAGACATGCTACAGCAGATCAGGCTTCTAAAATCAAATGCAACTGGTCAGTATTTATGGGCTCCTAGTCTGGAGTTTGAGGCTCCTGATACTTTGCTTGGAGCTCCAGTATATGAATCCATGCCTATACCTAAAAAAGGAGCTTTGTCTATAGCCTTAGCTGATTTCAAGTCTGCTTATATGATTGTAGATAGGGCTGGAATTAATATGATGCGTGATCCTTATACAGAGAAACCATTTGTAAAATTTTACACAACGAAAAGAGTTGGTGGTGACATAATCAACACTAATGCTATAAAACTTTTAAGATTGTAGATTTATTATTAATAAATAATTAAGTAATGTACTTTAAATTATTAATCTATAGTTCTAACAAATAGAAAATAATTTATGGCAAAAAAGAAGAAACCAGTCAAAAAAACTACCACTAAGAAAAAGGTGGTTAAAGCTTCATCTAAGAAGGTTGTAGCAAAAAAAACAACAGTAAAGAAACCATCGGCGAAGAAGGCAGCTATTAAAAAATCTGTCACAAAGACAACTAAAAGCCCAGCTAAAAAAGTTTCTATTAAGAAAAAAGTTGCTACAAAAAAAGTTAAGACTACAGCTAAAAAGAGCAGATTTCCAAAAGCTACAGTTAAGGGTGTGCCTCATTCACCTAATAAATCAGATGTGCCTTTTCAAATTCTTCAGCAGGAGAACGAGCAAAAGTTCAGCAATATCCCAAGTGATGACGAAAGGCCTCATTTTTTCAAAAAGTTTTTTGGTTTTTTTAAGAAATAGATTTATAAAAAAATAGTGCTCAAGGTTTTTAAACCTAGGGCACTATTTTTATTAGTCTATTATTTACTGAACATATTCTTGTGTTTCAGTTAACATATTATGTTTAAGTGCAATCCCGGATAGGAAACTCCATAAAGCTTTTGCAGTTTCTTTTCCAGCAACTAGTGCTTTCTTCTTCTCTTCATCTGTAAGCTGATTTAGAAGTAATTCGCATTGCTCCCTATGCCAAACATCTGCTTTTTCATGAACATAAAAGAACTTAAGGGATTTATTATCAGTTATACCATAGTGTTTTTTTAATCCATCTATTTTTGTTGTCGCTATTTCTGGGATTTGATGTTCGTAAGTATAGATTGCAGCGAGACCTTCGGCGTATGAAGATCTGCAGTTTTTAAAGAAAGTATCTATAAGGTTTTGGGTATATGAATCAACAGAAGAAGCATCTAGTGATTTCTTATTATTACCAGCACCAAGTGCAAAATCTCTCCATAATGTAGGATGATCTGTGCCATTATTTTCTTCATCATTTAGATTTTCTAGTAAAATTTTTCGTTGAGCAATATTCTCACATATTGAATGTGCTGCACTTAAGTATCTTGGAAATGCTTTTACATGATGATAATATTGCTTTGCATAATCTTTTATAGTGTCTTTTTGTAATGTCCCTTCGTTCCAACTTTTATAGAAAGGATGATTTAAAAGATTATAAGGTTTTAATTCTTTTTCTAAGAATTTAGCGAAATTTTTCATAACAACTCTCCTTTTGATTTAATTAGAAAACTAGAAGATGATATTAATTTGAAACAAAATATACAAGGTGTTTTTAATAAAAAATTTTTTACTCTACTAGTTAATGCTTTGTTAATACTTGGTTTTTAACATCAAGTAATAATATAATTGGTGTATGGTAATAAAATGGACCCAGAAAGTTATACTGGTGATGGCGCTGGAATGCATGCAGAGCCTCCAATATCGCCCCAACCAGTAGCTGATGCAGAAGAAGAGGGAGAGGGAATACAACCGGCGCCTCTACAACCGGATCCACCAGCAGCAGATATTTTTAGAAGACCTAATCATGCTCATATGGATTTTAGCAAAGGTTGGATCAGTTCTATTTCTATGGGAGCTGTGCTCACATTAGTGGCACTTGCTTTTTCAAACGGAATGAGTCTTCAAGCTATTCTAACTTTGTTAGCAGGATCCGGAGTTAGTATTCATGTTGTTAAGCATAGGATTGCTACTGCAACAGCAGCTGAAAGGCGTTTACGTCATAGAAGAAGCAGTCAATTTGTTCTAAACTCAAATGATAGAGGAGTTTCTAGTGGTGCGGAGGTTGTTTTTTGGTCTATCAGCATGGGTGGTGCACTAGTTACTGTATATTTTTTAGGTGGCGGATTTGTAACTTTTGGTTTGAGTTTGTTAGGTTGGCATCGTATCACTAATACATTAATTACCCGTTATCTAGATAATTTAACCCAGGAAAAATTACTAGAGACAAGAATGTTTTTCAGGCGTGTAGGTATTACTGTGGAGAATGCATTGGTGCTAAGATTACTCAAACAGTGGCTAGAGAACGCTGCACCATCAAGATATAAGCCTCCGAGTAGACCTGGTGAATCTGTTAGAAGAGCTCAATTGCAAGAAAGAGGAGTTGATTACATATCTATGCTGGCGGGCTTGATTACATTTGGATTAACCTATAGTCGCTTTGAGTGGTCATGGATTTCTGCTTACACCGGTCTTTCTTTTGCGACTATTAGATCTGCAATGTTATTATATTTATATCTTATGAGACGAGCAAGAGTTGCGCAGGTTATGGATGACTTGCGCGCAAGAAGGGTCACTGATCCAAATGTTATAGCTGAAACGTTAGCATTAAATGCTTATCTAGCAACCAGAGGAGGTGATAATTTGGCAGATTCTGCTGTAATGTTTAGTAGAACCGTTGATGTAGTTAGATTTGTACCTTTAGCGCTTGTAGCTAGAATGTTACCGGATAGAGCAAGAGCTGTAATTTTAGGATTTATAGGGTCTGCAACTGTTGCTGCTGCTATTCAATGGCGTACAGCAGCAGAAGCGGTTGCAGATGGAAATGTTGAGCCAGAGAATGTAATAAATTACGTATATGATAACAGCCCTTTCAATAGAGGGATTAGAGCATTATTATATTCAGTTCCTTTTATACTTTTCTATGTGGCCATTTATGCTTTGGTACGGAGCGAAACAGGAGTATCAGCAGGAACTCTTGCTGCACCTTTTTTTATAGGTGCCTTGGCACTTACAGGTATTTTATTTGTCCTTATTTACATGAATATTACTTCAATAGATAGTGCTATCTTGAGAGTTTGTCCTATTATTAAGAAAAGCCATAGATGTATGGTTCTTTGTGGAAGGAGTGAAGGGCATACTCAAGATGAGCAGCTAGCAGAAGTAGTAGCAGAGGTAAATATAGCTCGTACTTTAGCAGATATACAGGCAGATAGGGCTCGTATAGGAGCGGCCGGGGTTGATATGGTAACACCTCCACCTCCAGATATTCATCCTAACTCATTCACTGGTAGAGCTAGGGAATGGGTTAGAGACCACATCCGCAGAAGACGTCAATCTGATGTAGTAGCATTAGCAGATATGGCAATTGTACCTCCTGAGGCACTGTATCAACAAGATGTTCCTGCAGGTGGAGAAGCAAATTTTAGACTTGAGCCGGTTGGAGAATTAGTAGGTGATGTTGGGAGATATAGATTAGCAGGTGTACAAGGACAAGATGGACGATTAATAAGCCATGATATAATTGAAGTAGTGGTAAACCATGCTCCTAGTATGGATGGAAGAGTTACCCTGCTCCATAGAAACGGCTATAGAACAGAAGTTTTTCCTGACGGTTTACAGGAGATTCATCACCCGGACCAAGGGTTTATGGCTCTACACCCAGATGGGAGAGTAACAAGACATCCAGTTGTAGTTGTGCAGGAACCAGTAAGCGACCGACATGTTGTTATAGATATGACTACACTTGAAGAGGAGCGTGATCCGGATGCTGTTTCTATAGATATCAGTGTTAATGCTGTTGATGATGTTTCAACAGATGGTAGAGAGCGTGATTCTGTAGTAGTGGAAATTGACCCTCCTGCAGATGGTGGAGTAGATAGTGGTTCTGATACAAGTAGCGGAAACTCCGGAGCAAGCATGGGTAGTAATTGGGCAATTTTTCCTCAAGGGACACCAGGTTTTGCTAATGATTTTCAAGATAAAACTCCAGAAATCTTAGATTTATTCTCTGGGTTTTATCAGTCTCTTCTGGAAGAAGGTTTCGATCTAGAGACTTATGAAAATGACGAAGAGGATCAAGAAAAGAGGGCCACTGTTAGGATTGTAGGAATAGAAGAGGAGGAAGAAGAGGATGTATACGATGAAGATGAAGAATGGTACAATAAGAGGCCTGAAACACCAAAAAAAATAAAAACAACAGATGAAGCTATGCCAGAATATGAGATAAGTGAGAAATTAGTTATACATCCAAAAACTTATGAACATTTTGCTCAAGAAGATGATGTCACAAGATCTAGTTGGATAGAGGGTGAATTAGATATAGAAGATGTTGTATCTATTCCCTCTGTGCAGGTGCTGCGTGCAAAGTCTTTACATTTATCTTCATTTCATTATCATCATACTCCAGTGATGTCATCTTTCTCATCATTTCATCATCATGACCCAATGCATCTGAAGGCTCCTTTGCTAGCAGGAGGTTTACACTCTGTTTTCCATGCTGCTGGAATTCATTTTGGTTCATAAATAAACTTATTTTACATCATGAAAGAAAAACAATATTCGTGGAGTGCAATTATGCGCTATTGCTATTTTGCGCTCAATATACAGCCTAAAGATTTTTGGGATATGAGTGTGCTAGAAATATTAGCTCTATCTAAAGAACTTAATGGCAATAAAGAGTCTATTACTAAAAAAGATCTAAACTACTTAGTTCAAAAATTTTCTTAACTAAATCAATTTATCAACAAGAGGAGGGAAGTATGGTATTAGCAAAGCTAAGGCCTAAATCTGAAATGTGTTTTTCAGAATCTAACGGCAATGAATATGCTACAAAATCAGACATAAGAATATTGCACTCAGAATTAGAGAAACTAGAGATGCGTTTAATTATCAAGCTTGGTGCAATGGTTGCCTTTTGGGCAAGTGCTGTAATTACTTTAATAAAAATATAGGTCAGTTATATGGAGCATTCTATTAAGATTAAGCAAGTAATCTTAAGTAATAGCAAGGAGATAGTTTCGCTTGAGGAGGTCAAATCTTATTTGAAAGTAGATTTCTCAGAACAAGATGAATTCATAGAAAATACTATTAGAGCAGCAAGAGAGTATGCGGAAACGTTCCTTAGCACTCACCTTGTTCAAAAAAAATTTATTCAGAATAATTTTGGGCAGAATTTGCAGTCTATTCGTATAATGCAAACTCCTGTTATTAGGATTGAGTATATTTCTATTATTGACACAGGTAATAAAAGTATAAAGCTCACTCCTGAAGAATATTATTTTAATAACTTTAGCACTGTATCAATCTCAAAATTATCCACATTATATAATCAAGTAGACTTGAGTTATACAGTTGGGTATGAGGATATCAATCTCATTCCTGCTCCGATTAAGATAGGTACAATGATTCATATAGCTTCTATTTACGATAGAGGGGACTTAGGGGAGGCAATTCCACAATCTAGCCTTAATCTATACCAACCATACCGTAAACGGCATTTATAAATAATATAGGGGGAGAAAATGTTAGGATCAGTAAATTTAAATGAATTAATAATAGTCGAAGAACAAGAATCACGCCCAGATAGGCTTGGTGGATATAAAAAAGAATGGTTTTCTAAATTTGTGACTTGGGCCCAATGTTTGCCTTTATATAACAAAAAGCAAGTAGGGAATGAGGTTGCGGCATCTAAACAAGTTCAGAGCGTTAATTTTTATGAATTCTCTATCAGATACAGAGACGGAATAACAAATAAAATGCGCATTAAACATAAAGATAAGCTCTTTAATATAATTAAAGTTATTGAGTCTTCTAATAAAAGGTTTTTAGAAATTATCACAAAAGAAATAATATAAAAGGTAGATATGACTTTTTTCTTAGACAGTAGATTTCCTACTGATATATCTTATGGAATGTCTGGTGGGCCTTGCTTTTACACAGAAGTTGTAGAAACCCATTCTGGTACAGAATATAGAAATATACGTACACCATATGGACGTAAAATATTGCTAGTGGTATAAAGACACAGAAGCAGCTAGATGAAGTGATAAATTTCTTCCGCGTTGTAAAAGGAAAGGGGCTAGGGTTTAGATTTAAGGACTGGCTTGATTATAAGTCGGAAAGGCAATTTCTTGCATATTCTGATGGGAGCATTACTTCATATCAATTAGTAAAAATATATGCATTAGGTGCAAATACAGAAGTACGTAAGATAACTAAGCCTGTTAGAAAGAGTGTTGAAGTTTATATAGGAGATAAGAAAACTCAATTATATAGCCTGAATTATGATACTGGAGCATTAACATTTCCTAAGCCACCTAAGAAAGGGATTAAAATAGAGGTAACCTTTGAGTTTGATGTGCCTGTAAGGTTTAACACAGACCAGATATCAGCTTCTATTGAAAATCATGGAGTGCATTCATTTGATAACATAGAGCTAATAGAGATATATACATGACCAAAGAAATAAGATCTAATAAATATATTAGAAATGAAATCACAACTTTCGCTGTATGCTGGAAGTTAAAGTTAAAGAGCAAGTTAGAGCTTGGATTCACAGACTTTACAAGAGATTTGAATATTAAGGATCTAATATATAAAGCTCAATCAGGATTTTCTTCTTCTTCAATAGAAAGCAACAATTCTATATCTGCAGATAATTTTGAGATGGGTGGATTTCTGGACTCAGATGATATCACAAAAGAGGATATTCTTTCTGGAGTATATGATAATGCATATTTAGAAATATTTGTTGTAGATTACCAAATTCCAAATGCTACTAAAATAATCCTAAAAAGTGGTTATCTAGGAAAAATCAAAATGCTAGATAATCAGTTTGTCGCTGAAGTGAGTGGAATTTCTAGCAAGCTATCAAATACTATAGGAAACTTATACTCACCAACGTGTAGAGCCAAATTTTGTGGCAGTGAATGTAAAGTAAAAAAACCAAAGATCATAGAATGTAATATAGTATCAATAGAAAGTGAAACACAGGTCAAAATAGATTATGAGATAAATAATCCACTATTTAATTATGGTGTTTTAGAAGTTATTGATGAAAGTAACCGCACGCTCTCTCTAGCAATTAGGGGCTATAATAAGAATTTATTGAATTTAATTTCTACATTCAGAATAAAAACCTTACCTATTGCTTGTAAATTATATTCAGGCTGTGATAAAACTTTTTCTACATGTTGTGATATTTATAATAATGCTATCAACTTTCGCGGAGAACCACATGTTCCGGGAGTGGATGAAATGCATAAAACAGCCGGAACTTTTAGATAAAGCTGTGGGTATTGTAACTGATTTGTGTAAATAATATAAAAATGAAGGAGAATAATTATGGCAAAAAGTAAAGATGAGGAATTTGCAAGTGGGGCAGATAAATTGGAAGATCTGTTAGATCTAATGAAGAAGTTTAAGTCTAGACTAGTTGAAGGCCAAGAGATTCAAAAGACAATGGAAGAGTTAAAGGAAAAAATTGAAGGTCCTTCCATTGATGAAGTCGCGAAAGAGAATTGCATCGTGTTTTATGAAAAATTACTAGATGAATTATACGTTGGCTTGGACACAAATATACAAGTAATGGAAGATATAAAATATCTTAATATTCCAAAACCTTTGCAAACACAGGTTTTGGATGCATTTAAGCAAATTTTGCAGGCATTTAATCAAGGTGTAGATATGGGTGAAAATCTAGAGTTAGATCTGCTGATAGAAAAACTGCAATCTGGAGAATTACTGGAAGAAGGAGAAGATGGTAACGCGGCAGTGGGAGGTGAGCCTGTTCAGGATATAGAAGATGTTCACATGACTTTGGGAGAATGTTTTTGTAAAGGTGATGTTCAATAAAAAGATATATCTCTATATCTAAACGCAAAATAACAGGTAGTCGTAGATCGCTTACTAGTTCCTGCACAGAAAATTATGATGATTCTGTAGGGGGAGAAGCGTACCTCTAAGTTATCAAATACTATAGGAAGCCTATACTCACCAACGTGTAGAGCCAAATTTTGTGGCAGTGAATGTAAAGTAAAAAAACCAAAGACCATATAATCTCAATATAAAGTGAAACACAGGTCAAAATAGATTATGAGATAAATAATCTACTATTTAATTATGGTGTTTTAGAAGTTATTGATGAAAGTAACCGCACGCTCTCTCTAGCAATTAGGGGTTATAATAAGAATTTAGTGAATTTAATTTCTACAGTTATAACAAAAACCTTACCTATTGCCTGTAAACTATATTCAGGCTGTGACATCTATGATAATGCCATCAATTTCCGCAGGAAACCACATGTTCCAGGGATTTATGAAATACATAAAAGATCTAGAGCTTTTATGTAAAAACTTTCTTAAGATTTCAGTCCTTTTTGTAAAATTATTTTCAATATATTTACTATTTTTTCTTGTTCTTAATTTAGCAGCCTTTTTATTTTATTACAAATTCATTGACATTTGTTAATGTTACGTTAATATTCAGACGTATTTTAAAATAACACAAAGAGGTTTTTATGAATGGATTACAAGAATATAACCAGAATTTTGCTGCTCAAATTGGCGATGGAGTTGTTCCAACTCTACCTGAAGATATACAAGTAGGTGATATTGAAGTGGATTCTGACCATACAGATCATAATTTTGCTTGGGAAAATATGCCAACAGATGGGTTTTGGGACATGGATATAGCAAATATCGTCCCTGACGATACTCATAATTTTGCTGGGGAAAATATGCCAACAGATGGGTTTTGGGACATGGATATAGCAAATATCGTCCCTGACGATACTCAATTGTGGGATAGTGAATTAGAAGAAGCAATAATTGTACTTGAGTCAGAGCATGGCGACACAGATGATCATGTGATTCCTGTATTAGAAGTAGAAGCTTTTCCTACAGCAGGTGAAGATACACACTTTTTACATTTTGGATAAGATGCTTTTCTGATAGAGGGTTAAATTAGCTTTCTAAAAAATTTGCTTCTTGAAATATTTGCTAAACTTCACTAGTATAGGTCAATCAGTCACCTTAAGTTTTAGCTATATTTTATGAAAACCAAAAAATACTTTGGAGAGAAACCACTTGAAGGCCCCATAGCATTTGGAGATATGTATAAAAATCCTAGTAAATCTGTTAGTATTAGCGAAACAAAACATAGGGATTCTAGGTCTAATCATTATCCTTCTCCTGAGCAGCTTGCAGAATATGAAAGAATAAGTAAGGGTTCTTCCTCGCATATTATAGCGATGCTTGATAAAGAGCAAATAAATCGCCATGCTTTTTCTCAGAGATCTTTGAAAGCAAAGATTTTCTCGTATAGATTGTCTATGCTACTGTGTTTCTTAGTAGTGCTATTTATAGCATCTTCGTCTATATATTTAGCTATTGGTGGTTATGAGGTTCAATCTATAATTCTTTCTATAGCAACGGTTGTAGCTATAGCAGGAGTATATAAACATAATAAAAGTCAGGCAATAAGAGATAATAAAAATTATAATAAAAATAGAAATTTTAGAAATAAAAAATAAATTATTTTATAATATAAAAAATTAAGGCTCGCTGAAAATGCGGGCCTTTTTTTTACTTAAAAATCAGAAGTATGAATATAAGAAAATTAATTGTAAAAGAATCCAGGTCTTGGATAGGCACTAAGTTTCATCATCAGGGTAGGGTTAGAAAATCTCTAACGTCATTAGGAGGGTGCGATTGTCTTGGGCTTGTAATTGAGACAGCAAAGACTTTGGATTTAAAAGACAAATATGGCAATAAAATTGCAAATTTAGATGAAGCAAATTATCCAATTATTCCTAGTGGCGATTATTTATATAAGAAATTGGCTCAGCATTTTAAGGAGAAAAATCTAACAAATATAGCACCTGGTGATATTGCTTTATTTAGATTTGTAAAAAACCCACAGCATCTAGCAATAATAGGAGAGCAGCGTTATGATGAACATACTCATTGCACTCTGATTCATTCTTATTCTGTTAGCGGGTTTGTATGCGAGCATATATTAAATAGAAAATGGCAAGAAAGATTAGTAGCCATTTTTAGCATCATTTAAAAAATTTAACTCAATAATTTATAGGTAACTTTACTATGGCATCAATAGTATTAAGCGGCGTTGGTGCTGCCATAGGAGGCATAGTGGCAGGGCCTTTTGGCGCACAAATAGGATATGGGCTAGGCTCTATAGCTGGTAATATAGTCCAGCCAGGTGGGGAAAATTATGAAGTATCTGGTGCAAGAATGGCAGATCTATCCATACAAACTTCTACTTATGGAAAATCCATTCCTATATTATTTGGCCAATCTCGCTTTGCTGGGAATGTTATCTGGTCCCTTCCAATTAAAGAGCATGAAAATAGATCTGAGAGCTCTACTGGTGGAAAAGGTGGTGGAGGGAGGCGTACAAGCGTTACGAATGTTCACTATACATACAGCATTACATTAGCAATTGGTATATGCGAAGGTGTAGCTGAACATTTTGTAAATTCTCATAACAAAGGAGATAGATTTATATTATTAGATCATAAAATAACGGAACTTGAAATGCCAATTC
>Ga0222708_1000009_pt1 | contig 69475 bp, 149 predicted proteins | sample AntAcemetage1576_FD_179806 | JGI IMG/M metagenome (GOLD analysis project Ga0222708, IMG submission 179806) | Saline water microbial communities from Ace Lake, Antarctica - #1576 | ecosystem: Environmental > Aquatic > Non-marine Saline and Alkaline > Saline | place: Antarctica: Ace Lake... | reverse complement strand
TTTAGATATGGGTTGTAATGGATGGGAGTATAGACCAGTTAGTTACGATGAAATAAAAACAATAATGAACATAAAAGAAATAGAAAGAATTGACCATCATTAATCAAATTTAAAAATAAAAAAAAAACATGTACGAAAAGAAAAAAAAGAAGGTTGAAGTGACAAATTCAAATCAAAAGCGTGAAATTAGACTAACTAAAAGTCTAGAAGATTTAGTTAGTCTTTTACCAAAAATAGATGTAGAAACTTTGGAAGAGGTTGCTATATTATCAACTGAGGTTGAAACTTTTGGGGTACCAAATGATTCGTTTTCGAACAAAACATATGATGATGATGATGATGATGATGAACCGTACTTAACTAATTCATACACTGAAGAAGTTAGTTTTATTGAATTTGCAATTATCAACGCTTATTTACATTCAGTGATGAAAGGTAAACAAAGTGGTATGGTTGTAAATGGTTACGGTACTAGCGATAATATTGGTAGAGTAGAGTTTGGAGGTAATTTCGAAGTTACAGGTTCTTACTGGTTTATTTGTAAGTTAGAAGATGATGAAAACGATTATATCTTTCAAACAAAAATGTTTTTAGATGGTCGAAATGAATTGAATAATCAATTTCATTTAACTTCTAAAAAAGGTATTGACCATAACGATTTTTCGAAATTGATTAAGAAAATTAAAACTCTTGCTTTTAATGAATCTGAATACAAAGGTAAATGTATCAAAGTTAAATTAAGAGAGGGTCGTTTTAAAGGTATTGAAATCATTGATATCGAAGCTGCTAGTAACGAACTTGTTCTTAATGATGTTCAAATGAAATTTATAGAACACTTTGTAACACGTGTGGCTAGAGGTGGTAATGCAAGATACTTACTTAATGGTGAACCAGGAACTGGAAAAACGGAATCAATTCGTGAGATTGCTAGAAAGCTTATTCCTAATGTAACATTTATTATTCCAGACTTCGGTAACTCTGAAGACTTAACGTCAATCATGGAAGGGTGTGAGATATTCGAAAACGCTGTAATTATAATGGATGATATTGACTTGTACTTAGGTTCAAGAGATAATGGTAGCTACACTCGTTTGTTAGGTCAATTTTTATCGTTCTTCGATGGAGTTAAGAAAAGAAAAATAAGTTTATTGGCTTCCACCAATGACAAAGGGTTAGTGGATAAAGCGGCTGAGAGACCTGGACGTTTTAACTTCACGTTAGATTATAGTTTCTTAGATGACGAACAAATAATCAAAGTATGTAAGATTCATTTACCAGAACAATGGAAGGTTCAAGAAGTGTACAATGCGCTTTCTGGTAAAATAAACGGTAAAAAAGTTAACATCACAGGTGCTTTCATAGCAAATTTAGCTGATAACATTAAAGAGATGTCTGAGGATGATGCTGAATGGGGTATTGATGATACTGTTAGTTTAATTAATGAATCTTACAAAGGGTTTTATTCAAGCCAAGTGGAAAAAGAGAAACAAACAATGGGTTTTCAAGTTAAATAAAAAAAACTTTTAGATAATTTGTTTTATCTGCATTTTTTTTTGTACCTTTGTACTATAAAAATAAAATCAAATATGGACATTAAAAAAAACATAGAACCAACGGATTTTGAAGTTGGGGTTGTTATAGGGCGATTTCAAACAAACCGATTACATAAAGGACATATTGACTTGATTAACCACGTCCTTTCAAATCATAAAAAAACTGTACTTATCCTAGGTGTGTCTAGAGTACAAAACACCAAGAAAAACCCTTTGGATTTTGCTAGTCGTAAAGCTATGATTCAAAAATCGTTTCCTAGTTTAATGATTTTACCAGTAATGGACCAAAGATACGATGAAAAATGGAGTTCAGAAATTGATTCAGCTATTTCTATGCCGTTTGGTGAAAAGAAAACAGTTATTTATGGTAGCCGTGATTCGTTCATTCCTCATTACAAAGGCAAATTTCAAGTTATTGAATTAGAAGCTAGCTTTAACCATAACGCTACAAACATTAGAGCAGATGTCGCTAAAGAAACTCTTGACTCTACTGATTTTAGGTCTGGTGTTATCTACTCAGCATTTAATCAAAGACCAGTCTCTTATCCAACAGTTGATATCTGTGCATACAACGATGAAGGTGAGATTCTTATGGGTAGAAAACCTAACGAGAAGTATTGGAGATTCGTTGGTGGATTTGTTGACCCGACAGATGAAAGCTATGAAAAAGCAGCTTTGAGAGAGTTTCGTGAAGAAACTGGTGGTAATTGTGTTATCAGCGACTTAAAATATATCTTAAGTCATAGAGTAAAAGATTGGAGATATGCCAAAGAAGAATCTGGGATAATGACTACGTTATTCTTGGGTCGCAAAAATATGGGTTACGCAAAAGCTAGTGATGATATCGCAGATGTTAAATGGATTCCAATTAGAGAGTTCAGTAACTTTGATACGGTTAGAACCAAAGTAATGCCAGAACACCGTGAAATGATGTTGGCTTTGGTTAACAAAGTTTACGATGAAAAACTTATACCAAATATTGGTGAAAGATTAGTTGAAAGAATTGATAATGTAACTTACACTGGTGAATAACATTAAATAAAGAACAAAAACATGAGTTTACAAAAAAAAATAGCTGAAAAATTAAAAACTGCGATAGAAAACAAAGATTGGGTATCTATTGAAGGTATTCAAAAATATCTCAGTAAAGCGTTAACAAAACCAAACAACTTGATTTTGTGTTCAGATGCTTACAAATATTCACATCACAGATTCTATGGTAGTGAAATGACTAAGATGGTATCTTACTTGGAATCAAGAGGTGGTAAATTCTCTGAGACAGTATTCTACGGGTTACAAATCTTTTTAAAACAATACTTAGAAGGTGTTGCCATTACGAAAGAAGAGGTTGATGAAGCATTTGAATATTTAGGTACAAAGCACGGTGTGTTTGGTCGTGACGATGTATTCGATAGAACAAAATTCGATTATATTATCGAGATGTATGATGGTAAATTACCTATCAGCATCAAAGCAGTTCCAGAAGGAAATGTAGTTGGAACCAAAAATGTTTTGTTCGTTATCGAATCTTTAGATGAGAACTGTGCATGGTTAACTAACTTTTTAGAAACTATCTTGTTGCAAGTATGGTTAGATTAATATAGCCCTTTATGGTGGTGACACCATATCGAAAGTATTCTAATTGCTGGAACGTCCTTAGAGCTCTTAACACTACAACGCAGATGGTAACATCAATCGTGAATGTTTGAAAAGGTAAGAGATTGGAAAATCAGCAGCTAAGTTTAATTTTTAATGTCTTTTGTGAAATAGTTATATATTTATTATTATAATTAATGTTGTAACATATGAAAGCAAAAGAGAAAATGATAGGTAAAAAGTTCAATAGGTTAACAGTTATTGAGCATCACAGTAGAGAAAAAGGTTACCTTTGTAAATGTGATTGTGGTAATACCACAATAGCTAGAAGTAATCTTTTAAAAAACGGTAGACACGCATCATGTGGTTGTTTAATGAAAGAAAAAATAGTTGAAAGGCAATCAAAACCAAATTTTGAAGGTCTTAAACATGAAATTTTTAGAAATTATTTAAAAGCAGCAACAAGAAGAAATTACTTTTTTAAGTTAACTACTGAGGAATGTTATAAATTACTAGATGGTAATTGTCATTATTGTGGTTTAGAACCACATATGGGATGGAAAGGCACTAAACGAAAAAAAATGGATACTTCTCCATTTAGAGTTAATGGTGTTGATAGAGTAAATAACTCTATTGGTTATTCTGTTGATAATTGTGTTAGTTGTTGTAAGTTTTGTAATAATTCAAAAAGTACCATGACGACAGAAGAGTTTATTTCTCACATAACTAGAATTTATACTTATCAAAATAAAGATTAAAAAAGTTCAACGACTAGTCGAAAGACGTACACTCAAGTGAGTGGAAATGGATACCATCTTATTTATAAGATGTTGATATAGTCTGGTCTACATTGAAAAATGTAGCAGTTCATAAGAGAACGGTATAGGGATTAACGAACCTATACGAACATCACGACCCGATTACGGTTGCTACACTTTCGAGAGAAGTTCGTAAAATAGTAGATAGTAGTTTTCAAAAAAACACATCATATGATACTGGGTTAAGAGAGTTTCTGGTTGATTACGTGTTGAATGACTTCGGTTTCCGTGGTGTATCGTCTGTACAATCAGCTGGTATCGGTGGCTCTGCTCACTTGGTAAACTTTAGAGGGTCTGACACAATCATGGCATCTAAATACATCAGAGATTACTACAATACAGAAACGGTTTATGGGTTATCTATCCCAGCAACTGAACACTCTATCATGACACTTAAAGGTGAAGAAGGTGAATTGGAAATGATGAAACGAGTACTTACAACATTCCCTACTGGGTTAGTTGCGTGTGTATCTGATTCATACAATATCTTTCGTGCATGTTCTGAGTATTGGGGAACTGAATTGAGAGACTTAGTACTATCTCGCCCATCAGAACCAGGAAATCAACTAGTTATCCGTCCAGATTCTGGTGACGTGTTAATGACATTGAAAGAAATTTTCACTATATTATTCGACAAATTCGGTTACACAGTAAACGATAAGGGTTATAAAGTGTTACCACCACAAGTTCGTGTGATTCAAGGTGATGGTGTTAATCTAGATTCAATCAAAGAAATCTATGCATTGTTAGAGGAACAAAAAATATCACCAGAAAACTTAGCTTTAGGTATGGGTGGCAAATTATTACAAGCCGATATCAACCGTGATACGCAAAACTTTGCAACCAAAGCATGTTATGCTATTGTCAATGGTGAAGAAAAGAATATCATCAAATCTCCAACTGAGATGGATGCTAATGGTAACATCACAAAATCATTCAAGAAATCAAAACAAGGGTTACTTAAATTGGTTAAGAATGACGATGGTACGTTTAGAACAGTTACTTCAATGGATTCTGAGTTCAACGATGTTACAGATGAGTTGGTAGAAGTGTTCAGAAACGGTATAATCACTAAAGAATGGACATTCGAAGAAGTGAGAGAACGAGCAAAAGTTTAATTATGGGAACAAAAGACGTTACAATAACAGACGAGTTTGTATTCTTTTGGAATGGGATTTATAGTCAATGGCATCCATCAAAGTTTGTCATTGCTGGAATCACTTACACTAGTTGTGAACAATACATGATGGCCCAAAAAGCTTTATATTTCAAAGATATGGAAGTATATGAAACTATTATGAATACTACAAACCCAAAAGAACAAAAAGCTTTGGGTCGTAGTGTTAAAAATTTCGATACAAATAGATGGAATGGAGTATGTAGAGAATTTGTTTATCAAGGTAACTTGGCCAAGTTTACACAGAATATAAGTTTCAAAACATCATTGTTAGCAACTGAAGATAGAGAAATTGTTGAAGCAAGCCCTTACGATAAAATCTGGGGGATTGGAATGGGTGTTGAACACCGAAATATTGAAGATAAGAGCAAATGGCAAGGTAAAAACTGGTTAGGTGAAGCTATTATGCGAGTAAGAGAAACTTTAAAACAATAAAAATTATGATAAAATACATTGATGGTGACTTAGTAAGAGATGCCGAATTATTTGATGTTATAGCTCATTGCTGTAACTGTTTTTGTACTATGGGTGCTGGTATAGCCCCACAAATTAAAAGTAAATTTCCAGAAGCTTATGAAGCTGATTGTGAAACAATAAAAGGTGATAGAGATAAATTAGGTACAATTACCTATACCGAAAACACAAAACCTATAATTGTTAATTTGTATGGTCAATATGACTATACTGGAAGACGAAATGGTCAAATGGATTTAGATTATGATGCTTTACGTTCTGCGTTAAGAGAAATGAAAAATAAATTTACTGGTTTACTTTTTGGTATGCCACTTATTGGTTGTGGGCTTGCTGGGGGTGATGAAAAAATAATTTTACCTATGATAGATGAAATTTTTAGAGGAGAATGTGTTACTATTGTAAGGTATAAACCTACAGAGTAATTACCTCCCAACCAATGGTATTCTTACTTTTATAAATATCTAGATATTTTGAAAAAGACTGGTTTTTATCAGAATAAATGAACCAAAAAAAATTATTCCACCAAAACATTTTATTTATCAAAATCTTTTAGTACCTTTGTAGTATGAAAGTAATATTCTTAGATAATGATGGTGTAATATGTCTATCCAATAATTGGGGGTGTCGTAATAAGAAGTGGGTAAAATATTGTTCTACTAATCCAGAATCATCTAAATTTCTTTGTCATGCACCAGCTTCGGTTAGGTTTGATGATTTTGACGCAAAAGCTGTTAAGGTTTTAAATCAAATATTAGAAGAAACTGGTGCTGAGATAGTTGTTTCTTCCGATTGGAAGAAACATGGGACATTAGAAGAATTAAGTGAATACTACATAGAACAAGGGATAATTAAGAAACCAATAGCCACGACAAAAAGTTTTATCGGTACTTATAAACCAGACGGTTTTCAGTGGGATATGTCTTTTCGTTATGAGCAAGAACGTTCTTTAGAGATTAACCAATATGTTAAAGATAACGAACAAATAACAAATTGGGTTGCTGTTGATGACTTAGATATAAGTTGGAGAGGAACATGGGGTGTTAAAAATTTTGTTATCACACCTAGAATTAATGAGGGTATCAAACAAATAGGTATTAAAGAGAAAGTAATTAGTTTTTTAAATAAATAATGTGAGTATAATAAAATCAATAAATGTAAATCATTTCGGGTATATGATTTCTAGAAACTGGGATAGAACTTTTTGGGCGTTTGATATCCATGGTACCATACTTAAACCTAACTACGTTCGTAACACTACAGATGAGTTTTACCCTATGGCGAAAGAAACTTTGCAATTAATTAGCAAGTTGCCAGATGTTGTTATGTTTTTATATACATGTTCTCACCCACATGAAGTCAATGAGTATTTAGCTTTATTCAAAGCTAATGATATTCTATTCAAGTATGTCAACGATAATCCAGAGGTACCTACTCAACCAGATGGTTATGGGAATTACGATAAAAAACCTTATATGAATGTTTTGTTTGAAGATAAAGCTGGTTTTGACCCAACCACTGATTGGTCAGAGGTTTATAATTTATTAACTAAACATTATGGTTAATTTATCTTTCAACGATAGTCGAAAAGATTGTATAAAAATAAAAACGGTTAATGGTGAAACTGTTTTGATGTCAGCAGATGATTTGAAAGCTATTATGGTTGATTACCTAAAGACAGAAATAGATTTTTTCGTTGATGGTATCACTGAACAAGATAAAATAAAATTAAAAGACCGTTTAGATTTTAAGCTAAAACAAATCGAAAATGGTATGTCAAGACACATTGATGATAAGATAAACGGTATTACTGAGAAAATAATTTCAAATTGTACTAATAGAATCATTGAAGGTGAAGTTGACCGAAGAATTAATAAAAAATTAGAAATGAAACACGATGCTAGAATTTAAAAACCCAATACCAGTGATTGTTGAAGAAGACAAAGAGGGTTATGCTATTTATGTTTCAAATGGTGGAACATTTGAAAACGATATCTGGTGTGTGGTTTTATGTGATGGTGGTCATGTTAGACATTATCTTAGCAACCAAATTAAAATTTATAAAAATTTAACTTTTAATATTACAAAATGAAAAATTTAATTTACGTTTTAGCGGCTTTTACGCTATTATTAATGACTGGATGTGCTGATGTTTCACAAATCCAATATATGAATCCTAGTGAGCATGTATATGGCTTTTGGGGTGGTACTTGGCATGGTATGATTATGCTACCATCATTTATTGGTAGTCTTATCTGGAATGATGTAGCTATCTATGCTGTTAATAATAACGGTGGGTGGTATGACTTCGGTTTCATCGGTGGGTTTTTTTTAATGGTTAAAGTTATCAAAAACATGATTCTTGGGGTTAAATCGGCTGTTCAGAAGTAATGAAAAAGAAAGTAGTTATATTTACAGGTGCTGGAATAAGCAAAGAATCTGGTGTTGATACATTCAGAGATTTGGTAGATGGCCTTTGGGAAAACCATAAGATTGAAGAAGTTTGTACTCTTGATGGTTGGAGAAAAGACCGTGAGAAAGTACTTAACTTTTACAATGACCGCAGAAGACAAATGCCAAGTGTTGAACCTAACAATGCACATAAAGCATTGGCTAGGTTAGAAGAAGACTTTGATGTAACTATCGTTACACAAAATGTTGATGATTTGCACGAAAGAGGTGGGTCTACTAACATCATTCACTTGCATGGTGAGTTAACTAAAGCTAGGAGTTCTTATTTAACTGGTAATCTTTTAAAAGTTAAGTTAGATTCTATTGACATTGGTTATTCTGATATTAATATTGGTGATAAATGCGAGAAGTATGGTGCACAATTAAGACCACACATTGTATGGTTTGGTGAATATCCTTTTGATGTAAATAAAGCTTATGATGCTTTTTTAACAGCTGATATTGTAATAATTGTTGGAACTAGTTTACAAATTGGTTATACCTTAAGTTTTTTTGATAACCTACCGAAAGGTTTTAACGTAATATACGTTGACCCTAACCCTAGTCATGATTTAGACACACTTGATTTAAACATTGAGTACGTAGAGAAAAGTGCTGTTGAAGGGGTGACAGAAATTGTGGAAAGAATTATTAACGAACAAAATTAAATATATGCATTATTTTTTAGATGGTACAATTAAACAAATTGGAGAGATACAGGAATTTGGTAACTTTAAAAAGAGAGAATTTGTTGTAAAAACAGAAGAACAATACCCAGAGATTGTTAAGTTAGAATTTATTAATGAAAACGTTGAAACATTAGAAAGATTTAGCCTTAATGAAGTAGTAACAGTTGCTTTTGTGGTTAAAGGAAACGAACATAATGGTAAATTTTATAACAATTTAAGGGCGATAGCTATTTGTGAGTATATAGATAGTAGGGTTGAGAAAGAACAAGCTAAAGCTAAAAAAGATAATAAACGGGTCCAAGTATTATTGGATTCTTATGTAAAAAAATAACCGAATGTCAGTACTAAAATTAGAATTAAAAAAAGAACACGTAACATTGTTGTCAAAATTACGTTGGTCGATGAAAGATAACATTATTTCTGGTGTTAAACATGATGGTGAAGAATATATGCCACCATTTAATGGTGATAGTCTTTACGAAGAGATTGACCTTATGTTGAATGGTATGCCAGCATATTTTGACCCATTTAATGTGGAAGAAATTAAGGAGTATTCTGACGAACAAAAAGCCGAGTGGGATAAATTATATTCTGAATTACCGATGGCTTTAGATATCATATTACACAACAATAGTTTCGAGTTGGGAACGTACAAAACAAAATTTCATGACCGAATGTGGAAAAAAATAAATTAAAATGAAGGCAAAATTTTCATTATACCTATTGATTAGTCTGTTAACGGTATTCGTTATTCAAGGCGTTTTTTTTGGAGTCTTTATGTTTGTGGTGGTTTTTAAGTATATTGTCATCGCAAGTGTAATAGCTGGTATTTTTTATGTTATTTGGTGGTACAAGTGGTTTAAAAGAACAACAGAAGAAAGATAAAATAAAAAAAGATTACTGTGACAATAATAAAATAAAGTTAATAATAATAAAATACAATGAAAAAACAGATAATTTATTAACTAAAATAAATAAAATAAATAAAATTTTAAAAAATAATGGTAAAAATTAAATTTAAAGATTTAACTGAAATTGAAATTGAGAAATTTAGGTTAGAATATGTTAATAGGTTAGAAAATAATTTAACAGTTGAGAAATTAGCAATTAAAATTGGTAATGACTTAGGGTTATCAGAGAGAACCGTTAGAAAATGGTTTAAAAAATTAAACTTCAAAGAAAAAGTTGAAATTGAACCAGAACAGTATGTAAAAGCCAAAACAAGAGTCCATGACGGGACTAAAAAACGTTTTATTATAAGTTGGGCTCAGAACAATACGCCTGTTCATACTGGTTTGATGAAAAACTTAGAAGCTTATGCTGAATTTATCGCTGCTGATATTCATATCATAGCTGGTAGGTATAGAAACCCTACTAGTATGTGGACAAATCAACAAGAAGAATCAGAATTTTGGGTTTCAGAGGTATTACCATACCTAGATGCTAACAGACATGATATACATAAGTACGTATCGATTATGTCAGATATTAAGATTCAACCAACGGCTGTGAACCCTATGACTGGTTTACAAGCGTTGAGTGGTATTAATTCATGCGTGTTTGGTAGCCCAAAGGTTCAGTTAGAAATGATTTCAGTATTAGAAGGTAACAAACCTAAAATGATGACCACTACTGGTGCTGTAACTAAAAAGAATTATACTGATTCTAAAGCTGGTAAAACTGGCGAGTTCCACCATACATTTGGATTCGTTATTGTTGAGATTAAAAATGATGACACATTTTTCGTTAGACAAGTAACCGCTGATGATAAAACAGGTAATTTTACTGATTTATATTATCGAGTTGAAAAAGGTGAGGTAAGTGAAGTAACTAAATTCGCTGCTGCTATATTAGGTGATATTCACTATGGACATCATGACCAAGACGTTTTAGATACAACACTTAGTTTATTTGAAAGAGTAAAACCACAACACGTTATATTACATGACGTATTTGATGGGTCTTCAATTACCCATCATGAGATTAAAGACCCTTTCATTCAGTATGGTAAAGAAATATCTGGCACTAATGACTTAGGTAAAGAGGTTGATTTTATGTTAGAATCGTTAAAAGCATTTGAAAAGTTTGATAACGTGGTTATTGTCAGAAGTAATCATGATGATTTCTTAGACCGTTGGCTTAAGAATGAAGATTGGAAGAAACAACCAACGTACAAAAATTCTAGACTTTACATGAAAATGTCTGATATGTTGTTAGAGCAATACTCTAACGACCCTTATAATGTCAAAGGAGTAATTCCAAGTATCATCAACCAGAAGTTTCCTAAGTTTATTACGTTGGGTCGAAGCGCTTCTTATCGGGTTAAAGATTGGGAATTAGGTCAACATGGTGACATAGGTTCAAATGGTAGTCGAGGTTCGTTATTACAATTTAGAAAATTAAATACTAAAATTGTGGTTGGTCATTATCACTCGCCTGGTAGAAAGGACGGAGCATTGGCTGTTGGTACTAGTACAAAATTAAGGGTGGGTTATAACAGAGGTGCCAGCTCATGGTTACAATCACATGTTATTATCCACACAGATGGTCGAGCCCAACACATAAATTTTATGCTAGATAAAGACGGTAAGTTGGGTTATACTACTTTTGAATAAGTTAATTTATCACCAACATTGTCATTATATTTAATAATAATAAGTGGAATATTGTTTAGTAAACAATATTCCCTTTTTATTTTATCATTAATTTTCCTAGAATTAAACCCTTGAACCCCACCAAAATGTTCAACTACTTTATAATGTTGAATCCCGTTAAATTCAATACAAATATTAAAATCTGGTAAATAGAAATCAAAAGGTAATTTTAATTTATTTTTACTTGCGTATTTAAAATAATCTTAGTACCTTTGTAGTATGAAAAATACAATTGAAATTAACTTGTATTTTGACGGAACTGTTGTTACGCATGATTACCCTAGAGTTGGTTATGATATAGGTGCAATTACTGTTTTAAAAAAATTAGTTGAGAATGGTCATAGACTTATTCTTTTCACGATGAGAAGTGATGGTAGTAATTTTGATAGATTAGATGGTACCACAGATAACCATGGTTTAACCGATGCAATTAATTGGTTTAAAACTAATGACATTCCTCTATATGGAATTCAAAAGAATCCAACTCAATTGAATTGGACAACATCACCTAAAAGCTACGCTCCATTAATGATTGATGATAGTGCTTTAGGTTGCCCTTTGAAGATAGACCTTGCAATTTCACCTAGACCATTTGTTGACTGGGTTAAAGTAGAAGAAATATTAACTAAAATGAATTTAATAAATGTATAAAGTATCGATATCGCATTTAAAAGCTTTTAAAGAAGCATTACAAGAATCAAATAGGTTACTTAAAATTATGTTAGGTTCTATCAATGATGATTTAATTAATAGAGCTATTGAATCTAACGAGAAACAAATTAAAATAATTACTGAACAATTCTACATAGATGAAAAAAGAAATTAGTTTTGACGAGTTCTTAGAAATCGAGAGCAAACTAGAAATTAAAGTTGGTCGAATAACAGAAGCGACATCAATACCAAAAAGCTATGGTATTAAAATGATTGTAGATTTTGGTGATGGTGATATTAGAAGTGTTTTTACTAATTTAGGTAAAACGCATAAACCAGAAGAATTCATTAATTTTACAACAAATTTTGTAACGAATTTAGCGCCTTTTGAAATTAAAGGGGTATTAAGTCAAGCAATGATTTTGCCACCAAAGAATATTTCTGGCGGTGAAGAATGGTATGAGGCGTTAGTTGGTACTAAAATCATTTAAAATGATGAAAACGATAGCTGCTGGTTTGTTTATTGTAAGAAAAAATAAACAATTATTAATAGCACACCCGACAAACCATAAACCTAATTTTTGGAGTATTCCAAAGGGTAAGGTTGAAGAAAATGAAACATTCTTAGAAGGAGCCTTGCGTGAAACGTATGAGGAAACAAACCTAGATTTATCTGGTTCTACTGATTTTGATATTTTTCCAATGCTAGGTGTTAATTACGGACATAAGAAAAAAATTGTTTATCCTTTTTTGTACTTAGAAAAAAGGGACTCAAAATTTAATTGGGGTGAGCAAGAACTTAAATGTAATTCTAACGTTCCAGCTGAACGAGGTGGTTTTCCAGAAATGGATGGTTATAAATGGGTTACTTTAGATGAAGCTAGAGACTTACTTCATGAAACACAAGTTGCTTGTATAGATAAAATTTTAGAAACAATAAATAAATGACTTTAGATTTGCATGGTGTAAAACACGAAGATGTTGTTAAGACAGTTGATGAGTTTATTTGGTTATGTATTCAAAATAACACTTCTAACGCAACCTTGATTACGGGTAATTCATATATGATGAAACAAATAGTTATTTCTTGTCTAGCTGAACATGGGTTAATACCGAACAATTTTTTTAATGACACAGGTGGTAGTCTTAGTTTTGATTTGTAATGTGGTATGTTTATTTGGTGGAATGCAACGATGGTACTGTTTACACTGGTATAACAACTGATGTAAATAAACGAATCACAACACATAATAAAGGCAAGGGTGCAAAATATTGTAAAAATCGTTTACCAGTTATTTTAAAAGCATTCTGGGGAGTTCAAAATAGGTCAGAAGCCAGTAAGTTAGAAATTAAAATTAAAAAGTTAAAAAGAAATGATAAATTATTATTAATAAATAAATTTGAAATGGACGTTTAGTTTTAGTAAATTCAGAACAAAACAGTATTTTATAATATTTTGATATATTTATAATAAAGAATAATTATGAGTACATCAAATACAGAGAATTTTAAAATTAAAGCTAATAATAAACATTCAAATAAATATGAATATAGTTTAGTCGATTATATTAATCAAACACAAAAAGTTGTTATAATTTGTCCGATACATGGAGAATTTAAACAGACTCCAAAATCACATATACAAGGTAAAGGCTGTTTATTATGTGGAAGAGAAGAGATGAAAAATAAATTAACTAAAAATAACGAGAAATTTATTTTTGATGCGATTAAAATACATGGTAATAAATTCGATTATAAAAATATTAATTATATCAGTTCACATAATGAAATAAAGATAATTTGTTCAATCCACGGTGAATTCAAGCAAACACCAAGTAATCATTTAAAGGGTCATGGTTGTACTTACTGTACTTATAATAATAAAAATATTGAAACATTTATAGAAGAGGGTGATAAAATACATAATAATAAATATGATTATTCAAAAGTTAATTATAGAAATAATAAAATTAAGGTTAAAATAATATGTCCAGAGCATGGTGAGTTTGAACAATCTCCAGACCATCATATCAACAGAAAACATGGTTGTCCTTTATGTAATGAATCAAAAGGTGAAATTGAAATTAAAGATATATTAGAAAATAAAAAAATAAAATATTTACGACAATATAAATTTCCTGATTGTAAAAATATTAATTTATTACCATTTGATTTTTATTTACCAGATTATAATATATGTATTGAATTCAACGGTATTCAACATTACAAACCAGTTAATTATTTTGGTGGAATAATAAAATTTAAACAACAACAAATTAACGATAAAATTAAAAAAGATTATTGTAAAAGCAAAAATATTAATTTAATTATTATTAGATATAATGAAAAAATTAGTGACAAATTGTGCTAAATATACCATGACAAGATTACCCGTTATTCTACGATATTCCTTTGAGGTTGAAAATAGAAGTTTAGCCAGTAAAGAAGAATATAGAATAAAACAACTAACTAGAAAAGAAAAGTTAGAGTTAATTAGTAACATTTAAAATAAATATAATGGGAGACGTAAAAAAAGTATGGAATGCTGATGGTAAAAAACTTTACCTTACTCATCCATCGCAAGAATTTGAAAAATTAGAAAACGCTATCTATACAGTAGGTGTAGACGAATATGGACGTTTTTATTTGGTTAAACATAGTGATGGTTTCACATTCGACTACAAATTATATGGTTTGGAGAGTGATTTGATTAACCGAATCATCAAAACATATAGTGCGACGAATAATAATTTGGGTATTTTGTTAAATGGTTTAAAAGGTACTGGTAAAACTGTTTCTTCGAAAGTTATCGCAACACAATTAAACCAACCAACTATCCTAGTAGAATCAAACATTCAAGGAATCCATACATTCTTAAACTCAATTTCTCAAAATATAACTATATTTATAGATGAGTATGAGAAGATATTTGGTGATTCATCTACGATGTTAACAATCATGGATGGTGCGTTAAATTCTGAGTTTAGAAGAGTATTCTTATTGACTACAAATGAGTTGTATATAGAAAAAAATCTTATACAAAGACCAGGACGTATCCGTTACCTTAAAAAATTCGAGGATTTGAAGCCAGAAGTTGTCGAAGAAATAGTAAATGATTTATTGATTCACACACAATTTAAAAAAGAATGCGTCAATTTCATTTCTAATTTGGAAACGATTACTGTTGATATTGTTAAAGCAATCATCAGCGAGGTTAATATTCATGAAGAAACTCCATCGGTATTTGAATCTATCTTTAATGTTAAAAAAATTAAAGGTAAACACAATGTTACAATGAGAGATAAAAATGGTGAGATGGTTGAAATAGCTAGCGGTGTTAACGTATACCCTAGACCTATGTACAGTGAGAATAACCAAGGTTATAGGTTTGAGATTGATGGTCAATCAATAGGTACTATTAGTCGTGTTATTAATTTCTCAACAATTGAGATTGAACCTTTTGAAGATAAAAAAGGTGAAAAATTAGGTTTTGAAGAACCACTATTCATTAAAATAGAAGATGCTGACATAGTTAACTATGCTTATGCTTACGATGGTTATGGTAGTGCTGTGGTTAATAAACCTAAAAAAGGTGTTGCTAACTTTACTAAAAATATCATTGATAAAATAACTTACAATGATAAAATAAATGACGATGATGGTGAAAATGATTGTATCTCTGGTGGGTAAAACAAAAATATAATAAGTATGTATATCGAAATAAGACACATAGTTGACGGAAAATTTGAGTTAGTAATGCCAGATGGTGAAATTAAGTCGGTTGGTCCCAACATTGCTGGTATGATTCGCTATACATACTTTGAAGATTATACATTACCACCAATTGGTTGGTCAGTTACACGAGAAAAATTGTTGAACGATTACCAAGAAAAAGTAATACCAGATATTATTGCTGGTAAAATAACACCAAATACTATGAATGGTTAAATGTTAATAAGAAAAAAGGTAGATTTAGGGGAATATATCATCGACATAGAATACGATGATGTAACTGGTGCAATTGAAGTGACCGTATTAGACGAACTTGAAGGAGTAATTGAATCTATTACTATTACTAACACAGACGATTCTAGTGATGACGAAGATAATAATGATGATGTAGGTTTTAACGATTACACTATCAACTTGAATTAAAATATTTCATGGAAAAATCAAAAGAAATACAAGCACCAAATGATTTGACATTCGCTAAAAACAATAAATGTATTTTTTTTGGCTGGGTCAATCGAAATGGGTAAAGCTGAGAATTGGCAAAAAAGAATAGTAGACGAGTTATCTTATAAAGGTTACACGTTTTTAAACCCAAGAAGAGATGATTGGGACAGCTCATGGGAGCAAAAAATTGAGAATAAACAATTCAATGAACAAGTATCTTGGGAATTGAAAGCGTTAGACATGGCAGACATCATTTTGATGTACTTCGACCCTAATACGAAGTCACCAATCTCATTGTTGGAATTGGGGTTACACGCCAAAGGTGGTAAACTAATCGTTTTATGTCCAGAAGGTTTCTGGAGGAAAGGCAATGTTGATATTGTATGTGAAAAGTACGATGTTAAACAGGTTGAATCGTTTGAAGAATTAATCAAAGCAATTAATGCGTAAAAAAATAATAGAACATAAACTTAATTCAGAGATAACAGCAAGTGAATTGCGTATTATTGATGAGGGAATAATGGCATTAGCTGATGCCATTAAATTAGCCAAATCAAAAGAACTTGATTTGGTTATGATTAACGAAAAAGCTCAACCACCTGTTTGTCGTGTAATGAATTATGAAAAGTTTATATACGAACAAAGTAAAAAACCTAAGAACAAAACACTTGACATGAAAGAAATCAAACTAGGACCTAACACATCTGAGAATGATTTGAACTACAGAATCAAACACATGGTTGAGTTTTTACAAAAAGGCCATAGGATTAAAGTTAGTCTTCAATTTAGAGGTCGACAAATGCAACATATTGACATTGGTCAAGAACAAATTCTTAAGACGATACTTGCAGTTGAAGAATATGGTAGCCCAGAGGCTATGCCTAAGTTAGAAGGTAAAAAAATGTTCGCCACGATTAAACCAAAACCATCTAAATAACCTTTACTAGTGTTATCATTATAAGTAATGTTGTATATGAAAAAACTTATATATGTTTACTTATCAGAAAATTATTATATAAAAACTAGTGATGTTGGAAATCAAGGTATCTATCAAAGGTATAGTGACCTAAGAATCTCAATTCCATTCAATGGTGATAAGCTGGTAAAAGATATTATCACCGTTTTTGGTCTTACTAAAGTTGAGGCCAAAGGTTACATATATGGATGGGCACGAATTTTCGAAGCCAACATTGATTTAGATTTTTACTGGAAAATGGGTGAAGAATTTCATAACTTTGTTTTTCCAGTAATTCAAAACGTTGCTGCGTCTACAGTTTCACAAGATTTAATTAGCATCCAACCAACGTCACCATCAACGGCACAGTTGGATTACATAGATTATTTTTACTCAAACGAAAATATATTTGAAAAGGTTATTAAATTTTTACAAAATATTTATAAACGAATATTTGGAATATTCAAAAATTAAGATTACCTTTGTAAAAGAAAAAAAAGAATGAAATTTGATATATTAAAAACAAGACGGGGGAAACTTTCAGAAAAACTAAATAATGAGATTCAAAAACCCAAACCAAACATTGAAAATGTTTTAAGAATCATAGATGATTATGAAAAAAATAACTTGGAAACTATAGATAAATTAAAGAAGGAAAAGTTATGTGAAACAAAAAGAATAAGTGGTGCACTTAAACAAACAATAAACGCACATTCAAATATAACAAAAGTATTGATTGGTTCAGCAACAAAAAGGATATATGGTGCTCTTTTAAATAATGGTTTAAAATATAATCGTTATCTAAGGGTTTACAAAGCAACGTTGATGTTAGTGACAATGGTTTTGATTATTTTAAGTGTGTTTGTTGTGTTAATTAAAAAGCTTTAAATCACATGACAAAATTAACAGCTATCGATACTATCACGTATAATAATATCATTTATTAACATTAAAGACGTAATTAAACGTTTAGAAACAGAAAATTAGAATTATGGAAAATATAAATAAATTATCGGTATTTGATTTTGATGGAACGTTGGTTGTAAAATAAATTTGATTTTGAGAAATATTGTGATATTTATTAATAAAACAATATTATGGAAAAAAAGATTTGTCAAATTTATAAAATAGTTTCGCCATCTGGTAGAATTTATATCGGTAAAACGAGTAATTTAAAATTAAGACTTGATTATTATAGACGTTTAAAATGTAAAAAACAACCATTAATATATTACTCATTATTAAAATATGGTTTTAGCGGTCATAGTTTTGATGTTATATACGAAGGTGAACATTCGTTAAATGAAATAAATGAAATTGAAATCAATTATATAAATGAATATAATTCTTTTCATGGTAATAATGAAAACGGAATGAATTTAACATTAGGTGGTGATGGTGGTTTTGGTGTTATTTATTCAGAGGAACGTAAACAAAAAATAAGAGAAGCGAATAAAAATAGAGTTTATAACCCACATTCAGAAGAAACAAAAAAATTAATTTCTGAAAATAGAAAAAAAACTGGTAAAACTTTAGCTCACCAGAAAGCTATTGATAACCTTAGAGGTAAAAAAATAATTAAATCTGAAGAATGGGTTAAAAATAATGCTGAAAGTATTAAAAAACCTATTTTACAATACGATTTAAATAACAATTTTATTAAAGAATGGAAAAGTGCACAAGATGTTGAGAATGAACTTGGGTTGTCTAGAAAAAACATTAGTGCAAATTTAAGAAATAAAACAAAACACGCTTATAAATACATTTGGAAATATAAAAACTAATATTATGGAAAAAAAAATAACTAGACTAGCTGTTTTCGATTTTGACGGCACTTTATTAATGACACCTCTTCCAGAATTTGGTAAAAAAGAATACCAAGAAAAAACTGGAAAGGTTTGGCCTTTCCCTGGATGGTGGGGACAACCTTTCAGCTTAGATATGGATATCTTTGATATGCCAACGGTGCCAATGGTTACTTCAGCATATAAGAAAGAGAAAGTTAACGCAAACACATGTATGGTTATGTTGACTGGTCGAATAGTGAAGCTAGGTGACTTGGTAAAGAAAATCTTAGACGCAAAAGGGTTAATATTCGATGAGTACCATTTCAACAGAGGTGGTAGTACTGATGTTGCTAAAATAAAAACAATGGAATCATTGTTAGAAAAATATGCTAACGTAAATGAATTAGAAGCTTGGGATGACCGTAAGGAGCATATCCCAATATTTCAAGAATTTGGTGATAAGTTGGTTAAAGCTGGTCGATTAACGAGTTTTAAAATTAATTTAGTTCCAGCACATAGACATTAATAAAAAGAGATTAATATTGGTCTCTTTTTATATTTCTATTAGTATAACTACAAAGTGGTTGTAGATTGGTGTAGTGATTAAGTTTAATAACGTCTTCTTCACACATTGCTGAACTAAGTGGTAGTATATGGTCAATATCCCAAGCAGTATTAATTTCTTTGGGTACCCCATTCCAATTACCACGATTTTCCCAATTCATCCATTGTTCAAACTTAGATTCGATATGGGTTTTAAATTCTTCATAAGAACACCCAAGTATTTCATACGACCTATATTTTTTATAAAAACCTTTTTTCTTTAAACTTTGATTTATTGATGCGGAAACATATCTCTTTAGTTTATAAAGAATATCAGTACTCATCATTTTCTTTACATAATCATATTTAGCTTTTTTATGTTTTTCTGGGTTTTCTAACCCCCATAATTTCTTTTTTAAATTTAATTTTTCTTTATTTTTAATAGCATATTCTTTATCTTTTTTTTTCTTTTTTTCTTTATCTAATTTTTCGTATTTATTTTTATTAATAATTAAACGTTCTTCGTCACTTAAAGCATTATATCTAGCTTTTTGTTGTTTTGATATTCTTAATTTATTTTTTTTACGATATTCCATATCGTAAAGTCTTTTAGCTTCTTTTTTTTCTTCTAGTGTCATAATTTATATTTATTATAAATATCCACATATTTTTAAAAAGACGATAGAATTGAACATTATTATTTGGATATATAAAAAATTAATAGTACCTTTGTAATATGAAAGAATATATTTTATGTGCGGCAAACCATTATGATGATGGTAAAGAGATGACTCATGGCCCAAAAAACATTGAGTCTGGATTTGTAATTTGTGGTAGAAGACACCACAACTGTATTAGCATGTTTGCTAAGATGGTTGGTTTTCCATATGATGAAAATGCACATGCTTTGAAGCGAACTGAAAGACAAGGGTTCTTAACCAATACTGATAGATTTGTTGAACGTGAAGAAGCGGCACAAATCGCTTTTGAGGCTGGGCAAATAACACAACACAAAATAGTGTTGTTCTCTGAAGACTTATATTAATGATAGACAAAAAAATCATAGATAAACTAATTGAACGTGATGGAAAATACGATTTCATCAAATTGATTCAGTTTATGGTGGGTTCTGAATTTGTTTATAAAGATAGAAAACTTAGAGGACCTTTGGCCATTGCTACACTTAATGGTGTATTGTTGGATATGTCGGTGATTAATAGATACCATGACAAGTTGGTTTACTTCATATTGCTTCACGAAACTGCACACATGAAACGTATTAGTAGAATGGGTAAAGACTTGATGTTAGCTAATTTATCAATAGAAGACTTTAATGAATTCACAGCACATATCTTTGAAGAAGAAATTTTTGCAGACAGATACGCATGTAGATTGTTTTACCACTTCAACAAGGAAATCTACCCATGGTATGAAACACAACAATTAAACCTAAAATATAAACAAGAACAGTATGGGCCAATGGCTAGAATGTATTACGGGAAAATACAAAATAACGAAGAAAAGTACAATGAGATGATTAATGATTTCATTGTCGATTAATAAAAAAGAATGATTAAAATAAACGATATATTAGAAGGAAGACTAAGCATGAACATTTTTCACCCCACCTTTACTTAAATTATCTTTACACCACATTGGTTTAATGTTTTTATAATTAACAGCTATTAAAAATTCTTCCCTATTAGATAAATTAAACGATGATAATGGTTTTACATGGTCTAAATGCCAAGTATCACGACCCCAAGTATCCCAAGACATTTTATCTTCAAATTTTAATTCAATATAGTTTTTAAAATATTCAATACTACAACCTAAATCACTTACTGCTGAACCAGATTTATATTCGTTTTTAATAGCTGACCAAAGTCTAGTTCTTAAATTACAGGTTATTTTATAATTAATATCAGTTTGTTTTTTATTTTTTCTATATTGGTTTATATTATTTTTATTATCTAAACGATATTGTTTTAATTTATCAACATTATTTAGCCGATATATTTTACCTTTTTTAGCTTGACAAATTTTACAATCTGCTCTATACCCATCATTACTTTTTTTATTTTTATTAAATTCACAAATAGCTTTATCATCATTACAAACACTACAAATTTTATTATGTATTAAAACATAGGTTTCTGGATTTAATAATCTATCTTTATTAATATTATAAAATTTTTTTCTTTTTATTGAAATTTCATTAAAATTATTTAATGTGTAATTTTTACTATATTCACATTTACATTTTTTACATATATTATTTAAACCGTCTCTATTATCTTTAGCTACACTAAAATTAGATATTGGTTTATCTATTGAACATTTTTTACATACTTTAGTTTCCATTTTTAATAATTATTTTATTTTCTACATCTAATCTAATTAAATATTTTATTCTGGCTGATATTTTCATATGGTTATCATCACATTTTTTTGTAAATTCTGTTTTTAATTCCCCATCAATATTTAGAAGAATTCGTTTGTCTTGTTTTTTCATAATATATAGTTTCTATATATAAATATAAGTAATTTTTAAAAAAAAACAAATTTATATGAAAAAAAAATTGTTTATTGAAATATTAATATGTATATTTGTAAAAAAATAATAATGATAGAAAAAAAAATAAATAGAATTAATGTTGGTGACATACTAGAAGGGCGAATCTCAATGACTCAAAGTGGGTCCGCATATTTGGTGAGTGAGAATTTACCAAAAGACATTTATGTTCATAAAACCAACACTAACCATGCGTTGCATTTGGATAAGGTAAAAATTGAGGTAATGGTTGGTCAAGGTCGTGCACTTGAAGGTAAAGTAATTGAGGTAGTTGAGCGTTTTAGAACAGAGTTTGTTGGTGTAATCCAAATAAGCGCTAAATTTGCTTTCTTTGTTCCAGATAGCAACAAACTACCAATTGACTTTTTTATTCCATTAAACAAGACAATGGGTGCTACAGAAGGCCAAAAAGTAATTGCAAGTATAACTGAATGGAAAGAAGGTGCTAAAAACCCTAACGGTGAAGTTATCAGAATTCTAGGTAATGCTGGTGAACACGAAACTGAGATACATAGTATTTTAGAAGAATATGGTTTACCTTACTATTTCGAAACAGATGTAATTATGGAGGCCAATTTGATTTCTACAGAAATTACACAAGAAGAAATTGATAAACGTAGAGATATGCGTGATGTACTTACCTTCACAATTGACCCAGCTGATGCCAAAGACTTTGACGATGCGTTGAGCGTGGAATGGCTTGATGGTGAGTTGTATGTTGGCGTTCATATTGCCGATGTATCACATTACTTACGTCCAGATAGCGAATTAGATAAAGAAGCTTTTGCCAGAGGTACAAGTGTTTACTTAGTTGATAGATGTGTCCCTATGCTTCCAGAGAACCTATCTAATGGGTTATGTTCGTTAAGACCTAATGAAGATAAATTATGTTTTTCTGCTGTCTTTAAGTTAGACCACAATGGTCATGTGTTAGAAGAATGGTTCGGTAGAACCGTAATTAACTCTGACCACAGATTTAGCTACGAAGAAGCGCAAGCTATCATTGAATTGGGTAGGTTACCTAAAGACGATGTTGAGGGTAGAACCAAAATACTATTGGAAGACACTGGTTTAAGGTTATTAGGTTGGGACCCAGCTAGAAAACTAGCCGATGCTGTATTGGCGTTGAACAAGATAGCTAAAAAGATGCGTAAAGTTCGTTTGATAAAAGGTTCTTTATCATTTGATAAACAAGAGGTCAAATTCAAATTGGATGAGAATAGTAAACCAACTGGGATTATATTCAAGGTTGCCAAAGACTCAAACAAACTTATTGAAGAATACATGTTGTTAGCGAATAAACACGTAGCTCAGTTCATCAACACGAAAGGTTTACCCAACGTGAATAGAGCACACGATAAACCTAACGAAGAAAAGTTAGCAGCGTTAAAAGACTTTATTGTTCAGTTTGGTTACGATATTAAAATCGATACCCCAGAAGAAACAACAAAATCCCTTAACAAATTGTTAATAGATATACGTGGTACTGCTGAAGAAGATATGGTTAATAACTTAGTTGTCAGAACAATGCAAAAAGCAAACTATACAACAAAAAACATTGGTCACTATGGTTTAGGTTTTGCTAACTATTCACACTTTACTAGTCCAATCAGACGTTACAGTGATGTAATCGTTCATAGATTGTTAGCTTTGTATTTGGATGAGAACAAGAAAACAACACCTAAGTTAGAGAAGTTAGAAACTAGATGTATTCATTTATCTGAAAGAGAAAAGAAAGCACAGAAAGCTGAACGTGACTCAATCAAATACATGTATTGTGTTTATTTAAACGATAAAGTAGGTACTGTAAATAAAGGTATAATCACATCATTAACTGAATACGGAATATACGTTGAATTAATTGATTCCAAAGCCGAAGGACTTATTAAGTTATCTGAAATTTCTGGTGATACATATCAAGTTGATATGAGTAACTATTGTGTTAAAGGGTATAACACAGGTGATAAGATTCGTTTGGGTGATATGGTTCACGTTGTAGTTTCTAGTGTAGATATCGATAAAAAGAATATTAATTTAACAATAATTCGATTATAGTATTGATTTATATACAAAAAAAATTACATTGGTAAAAATTTAATAACATGACTGATGAAAAATTAATAACCGATTTCTTAGAAAAAAACTACAGAGTAATTACTGATTACGTTTATTTTAAAGTGGTTGAAAAAGATAATTATACCAGTACCACACCGAATGAATTTTTGGTTACTTTTAAGACTATCTTTGGCTATTTTATAACCATCGATAACGAAACTAGTGTTGAATTATTCCATAAATGGTTTGGTTTTCATAAGCGTATATTAACAAAAAAACTTACAGAGTATTTAGAGACATTAGATATGTCTGAGGGTAGTGTTAAACTACTTTTTAAAGCTGTTAATAGATTTAGTCATGGGAATGATAAAGATTTATATAATGGTGAGTTCATCGAGAACTATTTCAATGATTACTACAAAGAAACAGTGATTGACTCACAATTGAAAAAAATATTAAAAAGTTTTCATGTTGAAGCTGGTAGTCAAGCTTTAGTAGAAACAATCTCTGAGAAACTTACTTTTGAAACACCAAAAATTTATCAATATGCTTTGGACCATTTAAACGAGTGGTACGCCAATACTGTTATTGGTGATAAGATGAAAGACTTTTTAACTCAATTAGTTATCACTTTAGGTTCTAGAAATTGGGTTGTTACTTGGATTGGTCATGGACCTTTGAGTAGAGAAAAATTATTGAGTCAGTTCAAGAATGAGAACGAATATCACCATAAATTTATTGTTAAGATGTATGACGAGTGGTATGAAACTGCTGTGATTGACGCATCTGAAAGAACACTAATGAGAAACAATTATGGGAACAGTTTTCCGACTGTTAATCTTCCATCAAATTTTTAAATTTTCATAAAAGCTTGGTTTATTGAATTTTATTTCGTACCTTTGTATAACAAATACGAAAAATATGAAAAATTTGAAAACAATTTTGATGTTAATAGTCCTAGGTTTTATCGTATTAACATCATTTACAAAAACTACAAAAAATACTTTTGTCAAAGCGACATGGTATGACATGCATGGAAGAATAAGTGCTTCTGGTGTTAGGATGCACCGAGATTCAGCCACATGCGCTTACAACGCCTTACCCATGGGTACTAAATTGTTAATTACCAACACTCAAAACAATAAACAAACAGTGACAACTATTACCGATAGAATGGGGGATAAAAGACCAATGATAATTGATTTAAGTTATAAAACTTTTGGTAATATTGGTAGCCATAAGACTGGTGTAATAACTGTTAAAATTGAAATTATAAAATAAAAGAAACATGACTATTACGGCACTATCTGATTCTCACAATCAACACAATAACATCCCTAGCAAATATTTGGCTGGTGGTGATTGTGTTATCCATGCGGGTGATGTTTCTAGTAGGGGTACCAGACAAGAGATAGAAGTTTTCCTATCATGGTATAACGATTTACCTTATAAGTACAAGATTTTCATTGCTGGTAACCACGATTTCTTTTTTGAGCAAGCACCAGAGTATGAGATAGAAGCTATGTTAGCAAAATACCCTAACATTACCTACTTGAATGATAGTGGTGTTGAGATTGAAGGGTTAAAGATTTGGGGAAGTCCAGTACAACCTTGGTTCTATTCATGGGCTTTCAACCGAAAAGGAACTGAAATATGCCCACATTGGGATTTGATACCATTAGATACTGATATACTAATCACACATGGTGCAGCCAAAGGATATTTGGATTTGACACTAAAGGGTGACGTAACTGGATGTCCTTATTTATTGGAGAAGATATCTGAACTAACAAATTTAAAGTTGTTTGTTCATGGACACATACACGAAGCTTATGGAAGAGTTGATTTTCCAGATGGGGGTGTATTTTTGAACGCTAGCGTTTTGAATGCTAGATATGTAATGAGTAATTTACCACATGAAATTGAAATAACAAAATAATATGATTGATAGAATTAAAAAACACATTATTGAACGAGATGCTATTATAGTTGAATTAGAAACTATTATGGGTCATTGTGATGATAGCCCAATTAACTTGGATTTCATCGACAAAAAATGGTTGGTAAATGATGATGAACTCCATCTTCAAGTTGATGATGAAGATTTAGAAGATAACTATTATGGTTATGACATTTCATCTATGGGAGCCAAAGGTGAAGATTTCTTCATGGGTGATAAAGATGGTTACACCTATGTGATGGGAAATACTGGTGATTGGGAACAAACGCAAGTGTTTATATTGACAACAAAAAACAAAGTTGAATATGAGTAATAAAAAAACAACAGATGAAAAAGAAATATTAATCTGTGAGTGTCACTCAACCGACCATCAACTTATAATTCTTTATAGTGAAGATGAATTAGATAATGGTAGCAAATATCCAATGTGTTATTTCCATATTCATTTAAACAAAAAACCATTTTGGGAAAGAGTTAAATACGGAATCAAATATATTTTTGGGTATAAATGCAACTATGGTGCATTTGATGAATTTATCTTTAACCCAAAAGATGCGAACAAATTACAAGAATTAGTAGATTACTTAAATAAATAAATAAATAAATATGACTAGTAGAGACTTCGCATTTTGGCTTCAAGGTTTCTTTGAAGTAGCTAACCCAATTACTATCGGTAGCAAAGAAACCGATATGATTAAAAAACACTTGAACCTTGTGTTTAAGCATGAGATTGACCCAAGCATGGGTGGTCCAGAACATCAAGCTGAATTAAATGAAATTCATAAACCACAATTTCCTATGAGGGACAGTGATGGTTCAGTTTTAAGGTGTTAAATAAAAAACAAAAAAAATGATACAAAATACTTGCATTTTTAAAAAAGAGTTAGTACCTTTGTATCATATTAATCACATATAGAAAGACAAACAAGTAATAAGTTAGTTACAATACTACAAGAGGTGTTATGTTTGTTAAGTAAGATAAGTTGTAAACTTAACTGTAGAAAGAATGTAAGTCTCATAAGGTAATTTGAGCAAAGTTTTATAAGGGTGTTAAGCTAGGCGGTGTATGAGGGTTTGGGCTTATATAACTTATACATTCTTGGTGATATGTGATTTATTAAAATATTTGTTCAAAGTCAACAAGTAGTGTTAACCACACTGATACCAGTAAGGTCTGGTGCGTGATATTAGGCTTAGCGGCTTAGATGTAATCAAAACTTATGAACTTGGTATGTTCAGACACTATAGTCAAACACAAATGGCGTTTGTTGATTAGAGGTAGCGCTGGTCGGCTAGACCGAAAATAGTAGGGAGTACGAGTTCCTAAAGAGGTGAAATATCCTCGTGCATGTACGCTACTCATCGTGTTGTGAAGATGGCAAATATTAGACAAGTGGTGGAAAAACTGAGCTGGCTTCGTAGGAGCGGTGGTTCTAGGAGAATCTTAAATCAGTAGACACAATAATGGCTGGAGGTGTGGGCAAATCTCATTAAACACCCAATCCGAGCGTGGCTAGCTTGGCGGTACTGATTCAAATTCAGTCTTGTCTACAAAAACCGTTAGGGAGGAAGAATGATTGGAGTTTCTTTTGTTTAACGTGTTAGATTAAAATCGGATAGGTGTACAACTTGAAGAGGTGGTTACTAACATTTAGAAAGAAAATTATTCGCTGGGGGCATAACCTAGAGATTGCGGGTCCGAATCCCGTTCTCCCCACGATTGCTAACACATTGGTTTTGTGTTGAAAACTGGGATAACATACCAATAGAGGTAAACTCTGTGAAAAGAAGCACTCAGAAGAAGGAGACCTATAGACGTATAGGTTTTGAAAGTCTGCAACTAAACCTACTTAGACTTTGTAAAGTAAAGTCAATTTGGTTGGCTTGGAGAAGGTCGGTTCGATTCCGATGGAAGGTGTTGGCACGGGTAGCACCCTACAGAGAGGTTCGAGTCCTTTCCCAACCACAAATCAACAGCAGAGTGGGGAGATTTGTATCTTATTTCCTCTTGTCGAAAACCAATAACACGGGGTACGCTTTCAGTGTGAGGTTATTAGTCAGTAGAAACATGATGGTCTGGATTTGAACGAAACATCTCTTGTGGGTTTTTGGTTAGTTAAAAAGCTTAGCGCTTTGAGATACTTAACTGACCAAGAACATCAAATAAGAGGGGCCAGAGAGTTTTACGGTGACGAAGTTTACAAAGGCAAAGCTTGTTTTCGGTGATGTGTGCCAGAACCGATGGTAGAAGGGAAAACCTCTGACAACTAGGAAAGACTAGTAATTTGCGAGAGTGGCGAAGTGGTAAACGCTAAGGTCTTTAGCCCGAAGTACAAGGGAACAACTAGGGACTGGGTGTCGGTGGTTCGAGTCCACCCTCTCGCACAAAATTGGGGAATAGCAACATGAAGGTCGGCAAACTTTCAGACGGTTATAATCCTTTCTATCACGTTTAACTTTGCCGAGCGACATAGTGATAGTTGATTCATTGGTAGAGTGGACACTATGGTGGGCGTTGAGCCCGCAGACGCTGGTTCGAATCCAGTATGAGTTTCTAGGTTATATTATTAAAGCGACATTGATGTGAGTAATCACGTGAGGCACACATAAAACAGTACTATTGAAAACATTGTGGTGATAGACCACCATATAATATAACCAAACATATCGTTAGTTTAATGGTAGAATGCCGAAATGAGAGCACATCGGAAGATTAAGTACCAATCGCTTGCGGTAACATAGGTTCGATTCCTATACGATGTACCACTAATTAGTAAAATTATGAGAATTATAGCACTAGGTGATACTCATGGAAGAGTATTATGGAAAGAAATAGTAGCAAAAGAGAAAGATGTTGACAAAATTATATTCATCGGTGACTATTTTGATACCCATTACGATATTACTGTCGACCAACAGATAGAAAACTTCAAAGAATTATTAGAATTTAAGAAAAATAACATGGACCAAGTAGTTTTACTACTAGGAAACCATGATTTTCATTACTTAAAAGATGTCCAAGAAAAATATTCTGGGTTTAACCCTTTTAAATTCACAGATATCAATGAAATATTAGAGCCAGCAGTTACCTATGGACTGGTTCAAATGTGTTTTGTCTATGACAAATATGTGTTTACACATGCTGGTGTGACAAAAACATGGGCTGGTTTCTATGATATTAACTTAAACGATTTAGAAAATTCTATTAATCAATTATTTGTTAACAATAAATCCGCTTTTAGATTCACTATGGGTGACAATTTTGACCAATCTGGTAATGATATTACTCAAACACCTATATGGGTTAGAATACCATCTCTATATAAAGATATGATTGATGGGGTTACCTGTGTTGTAGGTCATTCTACATTAAAAAAACTAACCATTAACAATAATATTATTGGTATTGACACAATTGGTACTACTGGTGAATACCTAGAAATCAACGATTTAATACCCACGGCAAAAAAACTTTAATTTTTATTAGGATATAAAGTAATTTATATCTACCTTTGTATCATGGAAAATCAAGAAGAATACTTAAGTAAAGTCAAGGTTCAAGTAGCTACATGTTCTAAATGTGATGGTGCCGTTATGGTGGCAGTTACTCATAAGATGGATAGACGAGCAACAAGAGAGTTTGCCAAGCTATTGGAATCGGGTTGTGATGTACATTCAACCAATGTGGTTGTTGCTAGAACACTTAGATGGTGTTGGGATGAACGAAGTAACTGTGAAGGTATGTGGCCAAAGAAAAACAAAAAAGTATTAAAACAAAACAACAATAAAGATGGAAAAACAATTAAAAGAAAATAATTATGGGATGGAACAGAGGTAAACCAAACGCTTGGGAAACAGGTAATTGGGATGGGAAAAAAACAGATAGGTTGTTAGTATTAACCAAAGGTAAGGATATTAAAATAGGTGTATGTTATATAGGTTTTATGGACGGAAGTGATTTTGAAGAGTGGTCTTCAGATGATGGCTACTTTATTAATGATGAAGTCATAGCTTGGATGCCGTTACCTGAAATATTTTAATTAAAAGAATAAACAGAGTTTTATATAGTGAACCTAACTTATACGTGGTAGCATAATATATAATGTCTTGATAAAATTCTATTTTTATTCTTTTTTAGCTAAAAAATTAGGGTGACAATAAAATTAGTATTACCTTTATAAAATAAAATTAGATAGGTTTGAGCGACCTTTATAAAACTCAAAAACAAAATTATGAAAGGAGCATTAGGGTTATTGGCAATCGTTGCCGTTGTATATGTCTTTTGGTTGACATACGTATTTATTAAAAGAACAAGAAAAAAAGATTAGTATGATTTTTATTTATTTATTCGCAACGTTTTTAGCGTTCTATTTCTCTTACAAAAAGTATTCTCGTGAGATGGAGAGTAGAGACAGCTATGATGATTTGGTTTATACACAGGCGTTCTGGAAGATTGTAGGGATTACAATTACATGGCCAATTTTCGTACCACTTGCGTTAATGTGGAAATTATTAGATTATTTTTTTTACAAATTAACAAAACAAAAGTAAAATGAAGAAATTTTTAGGTTTATTAGGTGTATTAACATTATTGTTGTTAATAGGTTGTACAACTGTCGATTCGGGACATAAAGGAGTCGAGGTTAGTTGGGGTGGAGAGACCAACATGAATAAAATTTACCCAGAGGGGATGAATGGAGGTTTCCATTGGGTTTGGGATGAGATGGTCGAGTATGATGTTAGGGAGCATACTATTGTGAAGGTTTTTGAGTTTAATGATAAAAACGACATGGTAACTAAAGTTCAATTATCTTTAGACTATAATCTGAATCCGAACCAATTACAACATTTACACACAAAGATAAACGATGTAAATATAAAAATTGAGAGTTCTTTATCTTCCGCAGCCAAAGAAGTTGTGCCACAATATTCAGCAACAGACTTGAACAGACACCAAAGAGGTGTGGCCGAAAAAGCGCTAAGTAAGATATTACAACAAGAGTTGCCAGAATTTTTTGTGGAGTTTAAGCGTGTGAGAATTACTGATGTGGACATTCCACTAGAAGTATCTAAACTAGCTACGGAAACAGCAGTACAAATAGGGAAGAATGAGTTGGCTTCAAAAAAAGAGGAAGAGCAAAAGAATTTAGCGGCAGCAAGAATTGCTAAATCAAAAGGAGATTTTGAATCTGCTCTCTACGATGCGAAAACTAAAGATATTCTATCTCAACCTAAAATGTTGGAACTACAACGTGTAGAGAATGAAAGGATTATTGCAGAAGGCTTTAAAAAACATGGAAAGTCTATTTATGGTCAAAATAATTATTTTGGTGTAGGTGCACCAGTGCTTTTGAAGAACTTAGAGTAAAATAGTTTTTATAATGGAGAAACGAACCGTAAAAGCAACGCCTCCAATTAGTCCACATAGCTCAGTTGGTTAGAGCACTCCCCCAATGTGGGATAGGTCACAGGTTCGACTCCTGTTGTGGACACTATTTAAATACCTTTTATATTTAAAAACACATAAAAAATGAATAAAATTTGTTCTAACAAGAAAGCATATTTTGAATATTTCATTCTAGAAAAATATACTGCTGGTATTCAATTACAGGGTTCAGAAGTTAAAGAAAATTAATTTAATTGTTTATTACAATAGTTTAAAATTTCTGGTTTATCTTTTATATAATAACACTCACCCATACCATGGAATTTTATAGTCGGGGTGTATTTAATTTTTTTAAAATACCTGTGTAACGCTTTTTCTATGTTAAACACTAATTCTGGTTCAGCTTCATGTGTTAATATTATATCATATTTATAAGGCATATGTTTATTACTAGGGTATCTTCCTTTTAAGTTGTTTATTGTTATACCTATTTTAATGAATTCTTCAGTATCATTATAACATTTAATAATATATAACATTGGTTTAGCCTTTATGTTTTTAGATATAATATTTTTCCAACTTGATAGTGAAAAACTATGTGAATTATTAATTGCTTTTTTAGACACCGTTATATAACCACATTTACGGCAACCACAACCTTTTAAATGCATATTAGGTGTTTGTTCAAAGTCACCATGTATTGGACAAATAATTGTGATATTAACTTTACTATTTAAATAAATAATTTTAGAATAATTATATTTATCGCTATGAACTTTTTCGGCTTTTAATATGAACTCATTATTTGATGTGGTTCTATCCTCATTAAAACACTTCCAACAACCAACACCACTAATATGAGAACTTGGTGTTTGTTCAAATTTATCATGTATTGGGCAAATTATTTTAATTTTTTCATAACAATTTTTATAATCTACCAATGAATAATTAAATTTATTTTTATGAACTATATTACATTTATTAATAAATTCTTCATTAGTTAAACCTTTTCCAGAACATTTAATACAACCATTACCTTTTAAATGGTTATGTACTAATTGTTCAAAAACACCATGTTCAGAACAAATTATTTTAACGTTAGTTCTTTTATTAATATAGTTAACTTTTGAATAATCATATTTATCACCATGTATTAATTTAGCTTTTGAAATAAAATTTTCAGTTTTATTTTCCATTTTTTAAAGTGTTAAAATGTTCAATTAATAACCATTCGAAGAATTTACTCTTATTATTAATTACATCTAAATGAATTATTAATTCATTAGGAATCTGGATACTTATGGTTTGTTTTCTCTCTTTTGGTGATAATTTGTCTTTTTTCATAATATTTTGTTTGTATACATATAAATATCATGAAACAATGAAAACGGTGAAAAAACCGTAAAATAATTTAATTATTTTACTTTTTGTTAATATAATTTTTTAAAAGACTAACTAATAACTGAGTACGGTTATAATTACCTTCTTTTACTTTTTTAATTAACTCTGTTGGAAGGGTGATGTTGAGTTTAGTTGTATCTGTTTTCATAAATATAAATATAGTTATAAAAATTAAATAAGTAAATAAATTGTATAATTAGAAATTATTTAGTACCTTTGTATATTATGAAAGTTATTTTAACTAATCGCAAAGCGAGATTTGAGTATGAGATTATCGAAACTTTTGTATCGGGAATCGTCTTGGTTGGGTCTGAGGTTAAGTCTATTAGGAATGGTAAGGCTTCTATTGTTGAGGCTTATTGTTACATCTCCAATGGTGAGTTGTTTATTAAAGGTATGCACGTTGCTGAACACAAAGAAGGTGGTAAACATAACAATCATTTACCGCTAAGAGATAGAAAGCTTCTTATGAAGAAAAAAGAAATCTTTAAGTTAGATAAAAGTTTATCGCAAAAGGGGTTGACTATTGTACCTATTGAAATTATAGTATCAAACACTGGGTTTATCAAGGTTAACATTGGTTTGGGTAAAGGTAAACACTTATATGATAAAAAACACTCCATCAAAGAAAAAGACTTAAAAAGAGACTTAGAAAGAAACACTGATTAAGCCTTTTTAAAACCAAATATATTCATTACCTTTACATAACATTAACTAAAAATATAATTTATTTATGAAGCAATTAAAAATTTCGTACAAACTTACCAATAGAGAGAATGAATCTTTCAAACAATATTTAAAAGAAATTGGGAGTGTTCCTTTGTTCTCATCCCCAGAAGAAGAATTTGCTGTTAGTGAAAGAGCAAGTTTAGGTGATGAAAAAGCCATAAATGAATTAGTTCAAAAAAATTTACGTTTTGTTGTGTCAGTTGCTAAACAATATGTTAGTAATGGTATAGCATTGGAAGACTTAGTAAATGAAGGTAATATCGGATTAGTTATTGCTGCTGAGAAATTCACACCAAGTATGGGTTATAAATTTATTTCATATGCTGTATGGTGGGTCAGAAAAATAATTCTAGAACACATCGCAAAGAATGGTACGATGGTTCGTATTCCAGCAAATAAATTGAATAGCTTATCTAAGTTAAATAAAAAGATTGCTGAACTTGAACAAATAAAAGGTCGTAAAGTAGATGTTCAAGAAGTAATGGAAGAGTTTGGTAACGAAATGAACGATGAAGATTTCCTGTTTTTAGATGTATTAAGCACATATAATATGGATTCATTGGACCGTCAAGTTGGTAACGATGATGGTGGTTCAGCGTTAGGTGAATTGATTGCTGATAATTCATTTAAAGCAACTGACCATATATTGAATGATTCAAATTTAATTGATGAAATAAACTCAATTCTTGGTGTTTTATCTTTAAGAGATAGGGAAATCATGGAATGTTTATTTGGGTTGAATGGTAATAATCCTATGACTCTTAATGAAGTTGGTGATAGAATGGGGATAACTCGTGAAAGAGTACGTCAAGTACGTGAAAAATCACTTAACGTATTGAGAAGAAACCCTAGAGTTCTTTTAGCTTACAATGAACTTGATTAATAGTAAAGAAGATATTTTTAATGTGATGCTTGTCAAAAAATATATTGACAAGCATTATGTTGTTTACAGAATATATGCTGATAGGGCCAAAGGAAAAAGTTTTCCTTTGGCCCATGACTTTAGTATCAAAGAAATAGAATCAGATAAAAATACTTATCTTTGGGATGTAGAAATACAGTTATGTAAAATTTTTGGTGTTGATTCTAAAATAATAAACCAAGCATTTAAAGAAGTGGTTATGGTACAAATAGAAAAAGACTTTGAAAAAAAATTAAACTAAAATTTTTCTGATGGAAAAAATCATAATAAATTATCTAGATAAAAATTACATGTTTTGCTTATTAACATTGTCATCATATACGTTATATGATAAAATGAATAAAACCGACATTTCGCTTAAATCAATTTGGCGTGATATGGAAAAGATATTTGCTATATCAAAAGAAAATTTTGAACGAATTTGGGGTAAATGGATAGAATAAGCGATATACGATATAGACTATACGAGTTAAACGGCACTGATTTTGTGATAACGTCAAAATATCAATATGATATTAAACATAGAAACAATATATTGATGTACACAAATGTGTACGCAGATATGTGTTTTATTAATTTTTATTAGTTTTAGAGATATTTATTATAAAAGAATTGGATATGAAAAAATCATTTATAAAAGACATGCTTAGAGAATCTTTACTTAGTAAAATAAAAGAAGCGAACAAAGAAGGTGGTGGAGAAGACACTGAAAAAGAAGATGTTGAGGGTAAATTCACTGAGTTGAACCAAGACGAAAAGAAAAAAGTTCAAACGTTAACAAAAAAGATTAAAAACGCAACGCAAGGCGATGGTAAACTTTTAAAGTTATCTCAAGTAATGGATGCTGCGGGTGTAGGTAGTGCGGACAACGCAACCGACAGGTCAGCAATTGGTAAAGCAGTGTCTGGTAATCCAGATGCAGATGGCAAGGTCAGACACTTGTCAGTAAAACAAGCGAACGCCATGGGTAAAGTTGTAGATAACCCAGTAGCTTTTAAATAATATAGACCTAAACTCGAAGACTATATTGAGTATAGTGTGCATGACTTTATATATGTGGTTGTAAGACCACAGGTTTTATGAAAGTTACACAAAGGTAATACAAATAATTTAATAATCCCAATGAATTAATAAAAATAATTAACACAAACCAAAAATGAAAAAATTAAAATTAGTTGATTTCATTAATCAATTTGACAAAATTGAATCACACTATAAAGATGTGACTGAAAAGGAAGATAACGTTGACCGAGAGTTATCTGGTTGGTATCATGTAGTAGAAGGTATCAATGTTAAACGCAAAAACTTAATATATTTGGTGTTATTATTCATCAATTTTGTAGCGGTATCCCAAACCATAAATTACACCGAAAGTACTGCAATAATAGAAAACCCTGAAAGGGGGTTACAAAAATATTCTATCAATATATCAGGCTCTTTACTTTCCCCCGCCACCTCTTTCTCCTATAATCAACTATCTCAAAGTACTTTGACTAATTGGCGCACATCCACCGATAGAGTCACTGTCGTATACAGATATTTTATTTTACCAAGTGGTGCTTTGACATCAACTTATATTACCAATATGCAAACAGATTTTGACAGAATTCGCAATGCTGGATTAAAGGTTATTATAAGATTTGCTTATACTAATGATTGTGATTCAAATTGTTATAGTGGCACTAATTTACAACAACCCGCTAAGTCTCAAATACTAAGCCACATCTCTCAATTGTCAAATGTTGTAAATTTAAATAAAGATGTTGTAATGTCAATTCAAGCGGGTTTTATAGGAACTTGGGGTGAATGGTATTATACAAGCTCTACCGAATTTGGGCATGCGGGTACTATATCAAACGTGCAATGGGCTAATAGAAAGGAAGTTGTCGATTCAATGTTAGCAAACTTTCATATTGACATACCACTACAACTTAGATATGCTAATGCTAAGAGAATAATGTATGGTAATTCTGTACCTACTAATTTTGGAGGGGATAGAATTGGTTTCTATAACGATGCTTTTTTAAATTATTATGCAGATATGGGGACTTATAGTGTTAGCGGTCAATTTACTAATCCTGTGGGTTCGTCCGACTACACGTTCATATCTAATACTTCTCGCTATTTACCAATGACGGGTGAAACTAACGGGTCTAATCCTCCTAGAACAAGTGGTTCTAACGCTATTACTGAGATGAATAATCTTAATTTTACAACTTTAAATAGAGACTACCATATTCCAACTTGGAATAATTGGATTGCTTCTAACCACTATGAAACCATTATTAAAAACCTTGGGTATAGGCTTGTACTTCGCTCAAGTAGTATTATTGGTAATCAACTTACCTTAAACGTAGATAATGTTGGGTACGCTAATATTTTATACGAAAAGAAATTATATTTAGTCTTTAAAAGAGGAACTGTTTATACTAAACGCTTAATTAATTTTGATATTAGAGAACTTAACAAGGGAACGAACTCATTTACAATTACAATACCTAATGATTTGCCTAATGACACTTATGAGTTGTTATTACATATAGCGGATAATAATTTAGAAAATAACCTTGGTTACTCAATTCAATTTGCTAATGTTGGCTTGTGGGATAATGTTAATGGATATAATATATTAAATCAGAATATTACACTAGCTACTTGTAATTTAACATCAACTTGGAATGGAACTTCTTGGGTTGGTGGTTTCCCCTCTCAGACTAGAAATGCTGTAATAAATGGTAATTATGACACTTCTATAAATGGTAGCTTCGATTGTTGTAATTTAACTGTTAATGGGAGTCTAGTTGTAAAATCGGGTGATTTTGTAACTGTTCAGAACCACATTGAGAATCTTGGAAGTCTTATAGTGGAATCGGGTGGAAAATTAATACCAATAAATGATTCATCAACTTCAAATGGAAATATTTCTGTTCAGAGAAGAACTACCCAAATGAAAAGATATGACTATACATATTTGTCTAGCTCTGTAAATACAACAATAAGTCAAGCATTAGGGGCGTGGCAAAATAACTATACATTTGAATTTATAACGGAAAATTTTTTAGATACTAAAACGCATCTTAACGGAGTATTTCAATCTGATGACCCCGATGGTCAAGATGATGAAGCTCCCTTTGCTTGGACTCTATCTAGCCAAACAGACAGTATGGTTGCGGGAAAGGGATATGCATCTATGATAAAATCAATACCAAATTCACCACCCTACCCAAGAGGCGAGCTAGTGACATTTACGGGAGATTTGAATACGGGGGTGATTGTATATCCATTAAAATTAAGTGGTAATAGTTCTAGTAATATTGATGATTTTAATTTAGTGGGAAACCCCTATTCATCGTCAATTAAAGCTAACGATTTTATTAATGAAAACTTAGCAAATATTAGCGGAACATTAGCATATTGGACACATACGGGGAGTTTTTTAACAACTTACCCAGGGCTACAAGCTAATAATTTTTCTACCTCGGATTATGCGTATTACAATTTATTAGGTGGAACGGCTACTTCTGGTACAATAGGAACTACAGCAACGTTTACTAGTAAGATACCAACATCAGCGATTGGTAGCGGGCAAGGTTTCTTAGTTGAGGCTCAGACAGAAAATGATTTGATATTCAGACCTAGTTTTATGGATAAAGTTATTGATAATACGACGAGTGTAGTATTCTTTAGAACATCTCAAGATTCAATTAAAAGGGTTTGGTTAAATTTAACAACAGAGTTAGGGTTATTTTCTCAACAACTTATAGGTTACAGCTCTGAAACAACTAAAAACTATCAGAAGGGGTGGGACTACATTGATTCATCTCCAAGAAAAGCTATTAAATTTTACTCTTTAGATGACTCTGATAACTTAAATAAAATACAGTCGAGAGGTGAGTTTGACGTTAATGATGTTGTTGGGTTAGGTTATTTTACAGCAGTTGCCGAAACCTTTACAATATCACTAGATTCAATTCAAGGAATACAAAATGTATACGTAAAAGATAACGGAGTATTACACTCACTACCCCATACATTTACATCAGAAGTTGGCGAATTTAATGGTAGATTTCAATTGGTTTATCAAGAGCCTCTTAAAGTGGTGGAAGTTAAAGAAGACTTATTTTACGCCTATCCTAACCCCGTTAGAGATGTTCTTTACTTAGAAACTAACGATATAAGAGTAAAAGTTTATGACGTTTTGGGTAGAAGTATCAAGGTAAAACAAGATGGTAACACTATTTACTTTGGTAATTTAACTAAGGGTGTATATTTTGTTAAATTAAAAACAAGGACAATAAAAATAATTAAAGATTAGAATTAAACTAAACTTTTTTCAAAAAAAAAACGAGATTTCTCTTTGAAGTTTCGTTTTTTTTTTTGTCAAATAAAATTAGTGGCATGGTAACATACGAAGTTTTAGGAAAACACTTTTTGCACCAAAAATTAAAGAAATTCATAAAAATATTTGGTGGGTTAAATTATTATATATACCTTTGCATTATAATAATTAACACAAACCAAAAATGGAGAAATTAAAATTAGTTGCCAAAGACAATGAGATGTTACAATCAGTAGTTGATTTCATTAATCAATTTGACAAAATTGAATCAAACTATAAAGATGTGAGTGAAAAACAAGGTAACATTGACCGAGAGTTATCTGGTTGGTATCATCTGGTAGAAGGTACTGATGTTAAACATATTTCTGAATCCCATAGATTGCTTAAACAAGGCAAAGAAATCTTAAAAAGACGTAGAAGTAATAAGTTAGAAATGATTATTATTCGTGCAACACACGATATGATGAAGAACCAAATTGGTAGTTTAAGATTGAATTTAGAAAAATGTATTAAAAAAAACGCTGAAGTTGTTGAAGAAATTAACGAAAGAGCAATCATATAAATAATATAAGTTATGACAAAAACAATTGAAAAAATAGCAGATTTAGAGTACAATGAATTAGTTATTCTAGGAATTATTGAGCAGAACAACGATTTAAAAGAAATCTTTACAGATGAAATTAAAATACCGTTTACTATGTTATACTCTCTACAAAAAGAGGGCAAGTTAAATAACTCAACCAAAGAATTGTTGGTTGGGTTGTTTGAAAACCTTATTCTTACAAGTAAAGATTTAATCAATAAGTATCAACGTTTAATGCAGTCACCACCAACACCACAAACTGAACCTATTGAGGTCGCAGAGGTGATTGAAGTTGAAGAAGTAGTTGAGCAAGTTGTGGAACCTATCAAGGTCATTGTCAAGGACAAAGTGTCCGAGAAGAAAGAAGCTTTGATTCCTAGAAGATATGGTAAAGAAAAGATTACCAAGGACATTGAAGCACAAGGTGGTGTTGCATCACCAGTTCAACGTGCTATGTTAAAGGGTAATACCCTGAAGAATATCTATGTTAACCTTAATAATCGTCTTATTAAAGATTATTTTACAAAAAATGATACTTTAAACAACGAAGACTATCGAAAAATAACATCTGCAATCAAAATAATTGAACAGGTTATTAACCCAATAATAAAAAAAAGTTAAGAAATGATTTTATTTTTTTAATTAATCTGTTATGATAACTACACATAGGTTGTGTGTTAGAAAAATGAAATAGTTTATATAACATATTTTCTGTTTTAGCTGATGATAATGGAACTATATGGTCAATATCCCATGTCTTATTTAATTGATATATATGTACCTTTGTATTAATTAAGTATTTAATCAGATTAATATTGTACTGATTAAATATTTGAAGAATATCTATGTCAATTTGTCCACTAAAGGTATCAAAGACATGATTGGTGGGTTTGAATCTTTGTCAGACGAAGATTGTCGTAAGATTGTATCGGCAATTACAACATTTGAAAGACAAATGGTTGAGATTGTAAAAACAAAAGCAAAAAAGAAATAATATGAAATACACAAAATATGGGATTACCTAAATTGTATTTAGTGAAATCATCGCCAGAATGTGTTGAAAAACCTGTTGAAAGACAAGTTGTTGAAGTAATAGAAAACGTATCATTTCGTGGTAAAGAAAGACTACCAAGTGATAGATATAAATTAGAAGATATTTATCCTTATGAAGTTGATATATTGAGGGCGAAACCTCAAATAAAGATGATGGTTATGGTTCGGGTTGTGGTGACTTATGGGCGTGGTCGTATTATTCTTCTTTTTCAATAGAAGATGCTGAAAAGTATTATGAAGAAGAGTTTATTAGAGTTAAAACCAAATATCTCAAAGCAAATTTATAATTACTTATAATGTTTGGTCTTGTTTTTAAACTTGCTACCTATGCGTTACCCCAATTGTAATGTAATCACAACTAGTAGACCAAAGAGACCTTTCAAAAGATACTTATCAATATTACAAAACATTACCACACAAAAGAAAAAAAAATAAAAAAGATAGCAATTAATTTGGTAAAACCAAAATTTTTATATACCTTTGTAATCTAAATAATAATAACTTAAAAATTTAAACGTATGACAAACACTAATGGTGAAAACAAATTTGACAACCAATTCCTAATTAAATTAGGGCTGATTGGTTTAGGTATTATCTTTATCGTAGTATTCTTCTCTAACTTTGTATCGTTCTCTAATACGGAGATTGATTTGAGAAACACATTTGACCAAAAGATTGAGGAAAGAACTTCATTCTATGATAAAATGTACAAAGTAATTGCACAGAAAACACAGATTGCAGTCAAGAATGATGAATCATTCAGACAAAACATTAACATTATTATGGAAGGTCGTAAAGATGCACCACAAGTGTTTATGAAATGGATAACAGAATCTAACCCTAATTCAAATTATAGCGAAGTTAGTGCATTATATAAAGATTTATCTAGGTCAGTTGAAGCACAGCGTGAAGGTTTCTTTAATGAAGAAAAGGTTATTCAAGATGTTGTAAAACAACACAAGAACCATATACAAAAATTCCCTAATAGCTTCTATAATGTTTTTATGGGTAGACAAGCGTTGGTTTACAAACCGATTACATCTACACGTACAGATGAAGTTATGAGAACTGGCAAAGACGATAACATTAGTTTAGAACTATAATGATTTGGTACGCACTATTAATACCCATCTTAGCTGTAATAGTTGGATGGGTATTATTTAAAAAAGAAATTGTTTGGTGGGAGTTATTCATACCAACTGCGGGTTCAATCCTTTTCATATTGATTTCGTACTATTCAATAAAAAGCTATACGTTAAGTGATACCGAATACAATGGGTTCATCGTAACAGAAGCTAGATACTACGAACCTTACGAAACTTGGGTCAAGAAAACGTGTAGCAGAACCTACTCAACTGGTAGCGGTAAAACAAGGACAACACACACAGTGTATTATGACTGTTCATATTGTGATTACAACGCTGAACATTACACAATTATTGACACAAAAGGTAACGAGATTGGTATTAGTCTGTCCAAGTACAAATCATTGATGAAGCAATGGCGTGGTAAGCCTAAATTTGTTGACCTTAATCGAGATATAGATTATAGAGGTAGTTGTGGTAAAGATGGGGATATGTATTTCTTCGCATGGGATAAAGAGGTACATACATCTGAAACAACAACATATGAGAAACCGTTTACAAATATATTAAAAAGTAATCACTCTGCGTTTAACTATCCAGAAATTACCGAAGAAGAAGCAAAAAAAGCTAGTCTATATGATTACCCAAAAATTGCAAATTACAATTATCAAACATCAGTATTAGGGTTAGAAAACACCAAAATAAACAATAAATGGGGTTTCGCCAAAACACTAGACCATATAAATGGTGCTTATGGTAGTCAGTATAAAGTTAAGGTGTTTACGTTATTCTTTAAGAGCAAAGACATAAACACAGCATTCTTGCAAGAAGCATATTGGGATGGTGGAAACCAGAACGAGATAGTTGTTTGTATTGGTGTTGATAAGAATGGTAAGTTTGAATGGGTCAAACCATTTTCATGGTGTGATAATAAAAGGGTGTTGATTGATATTCGTGAAGAATTAATGTCAGCTAAAAACCCAGATAGTAAATTATTCCACAAGACATACTATAATGCAATTAGAACACATTGGAAATATAAATCGTTTGAAGACTTTAATTATCTGTCATTTGAACCGACTAGTGGTCAATTGATATTTGTTTACTTATTAACGCTAATCATATCTGTAGCAACGGTTTGGTGGTGTGTAACGAATAATGAAAAAGAATAAATGTAAAATAATTTAAAAATAATGGCACTATCGTTTGGTAGTGTCATTTTTTATTTCTACCTTTGTCATGTAATAATTAAAAAACCAAAAGTCATGTCAAAAAAAGTAGCAAAATTAGTAAGAGTATCTTTAGTAACAAGAGTAATTGTTGATGTAGATGCGACAGAACAAGAAATCATGGAACTTGCCGTACCAAAACTATCTGAAAACCTCATGGATGCACCATTTGAGAACTTGGAAGAAGTCGTTGATGATACCGAGTGTCCTTATGAGGGAGAATACCTAGACCTATATGGTAGTATTTCTGATAAACTTTGGAAAGTTTATGAGAAGAACATCATGAAAGTTTCAGTTGATGGGGTTAACTACCACGACAACGATTGTCGTATTGAAGAAACTGACGACCACAATGTCAATATCCGTATTGCTAAAGAAGACCTTTGGAGAATCGTACCATTCTTCACTTCATTGGTTTCCAATGAAGTTGTAATCGACTAAAAAATATTTTGAAAAAACCTGGTCAAAAATTTGCAAGTGTCCAGGAAATTACTTACCTTTGTATCATATTAATAATTAAAATATAAAAACATGAAAATAAACAAAAAATTATTTACAGTTAATGAAGTTTGTTCAACATTATCTAAAGACCAAACAATTAGTTTTTATCAATATTAATTGAAGCTAGAAATGAATTAGTAGCTAGTTTAGAGTTAGTTGACTCAAACCCTAAAAATGACGATGCGAAATTAGATTTAGTAAATAATATCGAAACTCAATTAGTTATCGTTAATAAAAACATTAACATATTTAATGATGTATTATCATTATAAGAAGTTGCTGTTGCAAATTAATTAAAAAATATGGGAAAAGATTTGGTTATTTCATTTCTTTTCCCTACCTTTGTATCGTATTAATAATTAAAACCAAAAAGCCATGTCAGTACAAGAATTTAAAATTAAGAAAGAAGGTAACTATTTTGTAGCTTACGACACCGTAGATAAAAAACGTTCATACGGTAAAATCAATATCAAGAAAGGAAACTTTTTTGGTGACACACGTTGCATGATTGCATTACACAACCATTTGGATGGGTACAACCAAGAAAACACCAATACAATCAAAGTAATTGAGTACGCAGATTATTCAAGTGATGAAAATCTTTTCTACCAACACAAGGGTGATGTTGTTTGCCTACATGACGACTTGAAAGAAGGGTCTAGTGAGTTAGGTTGGTTCAAGGTATGGTTTGATGCAGAAATGGAAGACAGAGAGTACATTACGGTCAATGATACAGTTATTTATCTGGATTCAATTGATGAATTATAAACTAAAAAATAAAAAGTATGGTAAGTAATTTTTTCCCAAAAAATATTTTCAGAGGCAAGAATGCTGATGGAAGTAAATTTACAGTTAAAGAATACGATTTTGAAACTATTGCTCATTTAGATTTTGCTAGTGGGTTTTTAATGTTATTCAGCGGTGCAATCATAGGTGTGTTTTTAGCGCCATTATTATTTGTGTTATCTGTTTTATCCTTTGATGGGTTTTCAAAGATAAAGTTTTGGGTGGTAATGTTAATCAGTGGTTATGTATTGTTTGATTTTACACATGGTTGGTTGATGTTAAGGTTGCTAGACTTCTTTTTTGAGGAATCATCTTTGAATGTTCTATTTGCTATCAATACTGGTGTGTTTGTAAGTTGTATAGTAATGATACTGCTTGGTGGTTTATTATATAGATGGATAATTGATATTAACAATACGGTTGGCTCTCGTTGGTTATTTTATATTGTTGCTGTTTGCGTAATGTTTTTTATTGGATATAACATCGGTAAAAGCAATATAAAAAATGATGTTGGTTGGGTTAGAGAAATCTTGGGATTTAATGAGAAGACACCTTCAGAGATTGAATATGAAAGAGTTGGAAACAGGACATACCAACAAATTGAAGATGACGCACAAAAAAGATATGAAAACCAGTTGAGGAAAGAAGGAAAAGACCCCGCAAATTATCGGTAATCAATTAATTATAAAAAAGTTTTAAATAGATTTATTTTTGTTTCATGTTAACTTATCTACTAACATAAATATGCGAAATCGCTGTTGCTATGGTAACAAAGGTTTGTGTTAGTGATTAAAACGTTTGGTGGTTCTTACGTTTTAGAGTGGGTGGCGAAAGCCATCCATTTTTTTTATGTGTAAATTTGGATACATGGAATTAATTACATACCTTTGTAGTATAATAAATAAACAATAGAAATTATGCGTATTCAAATAGACAAAAGATTATTCACAGTGTACGAAGTATATTCAAAGTTAAACCATGATAGTACAACTACTTTCTTGAATGGGTTATTAAAAATACGTGCTGAATTACTAGGCGAATTATATACTACTTACCTTTTTGTTGATAGTGATGCTAAATTAGAATTAGTTGACTGTATTGAGTTACAATTGGTTTACATCAACAAAAACATTAAAATTTTTAAAGAGGCTTTATTCTGTTACGAAACCGAAATATATGAGGTAATAAATATATTAGGTGAAAACACAAAAATCTGGTTAAATTAAAAATAAACCAGGAATTACTTGGTAGTTTAAAATATTATACTTACCTTTGTACCGTCATTAACGCTAAAACCAATTTAATATGGAAAATTTAACTTCAATCGTTGACTGCAAGAACAAAGTATTAACTCTTATGTTCCAAAATGAGAAACACGTAATTGACCTTAGAGAGGGTGACTTACATGATAACTGGAATGCTTTCACTGATAATAATGGTAAGGTTTGGGATGTTAACTTCACATGGGAAGACACTACTGGTGAAAAACCATATCTTTCAATCTATCCAGTTCTTCAAAACGAAGACGGTACGTTTCCAGAAAACTCAACTCAATGGGATAAAGACATTTCTTTCAAGGTAAAAAAGATTGGTACTCGTGATGAGTATTTTAGAGAAGTAAGATTTGGTTATAGATTTGATTCTTCTTTACCTTTAAAGTTTGAGGTATTTGATTCAAAAGGTGTTGTTATCCTTAAAACTAAGAGTGCTAACAAAGCAAGTGATGAAGCTTGTTATCGATTGTTACGATTAAATGACCAATGTGTTATTGTCGCAACCGATTCCAATGGTGCAACAAGAAAACTTTAAATTATACACCTTATTATGTGTAGGTGTGGATTATTAAGGTGGAATGTTTAATCGGAGAACTGAACCCTTTTGTTTTATTTTTCTGGGTGGAAAATTAAAAAGTGACTATTTATATATAGATTAAACTATTTATCATTATGGAACTAAGGAAATTTATAGCAACGACTATACGTGAATATTTAAATGAACAGAAAACAATTAATAACAATTTGAATGATAATTTTCGAGAATGGTTTGGTAATAGTAAAGTTGTTGATAAAAATGGGAATCCATTAATAGTTTATCATGGCACAAATAATAAATTTGATTCATTCAGAACAAGTGAAAATCAATATGCATATTTTACTACTGATATTAATCTAGCTGATAAATATGCAACACATCGTTCTAAAAAAGAAAATGGTGAAAAAATAATATATGATGTATATCTTAAAATAGTTAAACCATTAATAGTGGATGCTAATTTTGAATCTTGGGATTATATTTCAGTAGAAGGTATAGAAAATAGTGAAGATGCGATTAAGTATTTGTTAAAACATGGGGTTGATAGGATAACAACAAATAGAACACCTGAAATAGCAATTAAATATGGTTTTGATGGGGTTATTATTAAAAATGTACATGATGGTGTTGGGTATGGTAAAGATGCAAACGTATCTAATGTGTATGTTGTATTAAATTCAAAACAAATTAAAATGATTTCTTAATTTTGTGTGATAGAAAAATAAAACAAAAAGATTATAACCACGAAACTTAATACGAAGCACAAACGTAGCATTGCATATAACTACTGGGGTTAATTAAACTAAAATATTAAATAAGATGAAAGGTATTACAATTACAAAAGAGATTAAATGTCAATTTGATGAACGAATTGATTTTCTAAAAAAAAGAATAGAGGATTTGAATCAAGAATTTCCTGAGATAAAAAGACTGGGAGGGCAAAGGGAACTTTTTGATTGGAAAACTGAGAAGTTATGTCATGGAAACGAATTATATTTTAGAGAAAGTATATTAAAAGATGCGAAAATTGTTGATTAGAAGTATGAATGTAACACTTACACATAACGGAATGCAGCTACAAGAAGTTGGGGATTTCGGAGCAGAAAAATTCATTGAACCACTACACTTGATGCGAAGAACAAAGATACAAGTTACCACAGAACCCCCAATTTATTGTAGGTGCTGTTAGCGGTTCGGGCTTCTCCGCTTTTAGAAGTCCACAAATAAATAACAAGAAAATGTCAGAAACATTAACAACAACTCGTCCAACTTGGAACGATGAAATGGTAAAAGAACTTGCTAAAATTGTAGGAAAGCAAGTAAACGAATGGTGTAACGATGAAACACCATTAGAAGATTGTATTGAAACTGCTGAAAAAATACTTCAATGGCACAGCAACGATGATGGCTATGAACTTGCAAAAGAGTTTGAGGACGAAGGTTTTGCTCCTGATAGCGAATTAGTAGAAATTCTTGATAGCGTTTCTTACGATAGAAGCAACGTTCAAGAAACATTTATTAAAAAATGGGTTGCTGAAAATGAGTTTAAACTTGATTTGATTGAAGGTCAAAAAGTAATAGCAAAATTGGTTCGTAAAGGTGAATTTGAAGGCGAAATTGTCAAACTATACCCTGAAACTATGCAGTATGGTTTTTGGCACGAAGGTCAAGGTTGTGAAAAAGGGAAAGGTCATACTTATGTTAATTTTGAAAACGTGGTGTCTGTCATAGCCTGACCGCTAACTACTAGATATACGAACTTTTAATTGTATAATATATGAAACTAATTGAAAAACAAGTAGATAACCATACAATCAAAATTATGGTTATTTCATATAAATTTAATGGTTTTCCTAACATTGTTTGTTCTGGTTCTAAAATTTATCAATTACCTTGTAATATAGGTGAAAAATCTTTTAATCTAAAAGAATTATCCCCAAAATATCATTTAGGTTCAATTATTTATATTATAAACTCTAAAAGAATTAACGCTAAAAAGTTAAAACTTAATGCTATAGCTATAAAAGAAGAATTTATTTTAGAAATAATAGAAGATTCTCCATTTTAAATTTGGCGCTTTAAAATATTTTGCTTACCTTTGTTATCTAATCAATTAAAAACATTATTATGTTAAGATTATCACCAAAAGAATTAGCTGATGCAATAACTGATTTCGTTAACTCTAGTAACAAAGAGAAGAATAAAGAGTTTGTCGAAATATTTTCATGGCAACATAGAACACTACAACAATCAGCCTTTGGTTTGATGTTGCAGACTATCGAACACATGGCATCTGATGAGTACCATACAGACGCTAGAAACGAAGATAGCAAGAAAGTGGCACAAACGCTTATGTCTGGTTTTAAAGTGGCTAAAACGGCTCAATACATTGCCGAGGGAACTTCAGAAGAAAGAGCAAAAGAATACATGGAATTGGATGGCTTCGATAAACCAAGTAGATATTTAGGGTTCATTTAAAAAAAATTAGTATGTCAGAAGAAACCTTAAAAGAGGCGAAAAATTTTAGGATGCAAATGAAATGGTGTTCCATTTTGTGTTGGTTAGCTACACTACCATTTATTTTTATACCAAGTAAAAACCCAAATGCTAGTTATGATTGGATTATTATACCTATTGGTGCTGTAATCTTTAGTATCATATATTTTAATATGAATAGTATGATTACCAAGTATGAAAAATTAACTAAAAAAAATTGGTATGACACCATTACAACTTACAGAAGAACAATTTGATGAACAATTTGAATTAGTTCAAAATCATATTGACACCAACGCATCATTTAATGGGTCTATGTTTGAAACCTACGGTGATGAAATTGACTTTGTTCTGCAAATGGCAAAAGAAAACCGAGTAATAACAATCATAGAGAGTGATTGTGAAGAAGAAATAAACGATAGTGGGGAAGTTAATGCTTGTATGTACTATTGTAGTGGTTATCACTTTATAAATAGAATTGGTTACTTGATTACCACGGAACCAATAACTTTTGACCTTGAAGTAAAAATAAAATGGTAATAATTTGTTTATTATAAATAATTTTAATATCTTTGCTATATGAAAATAAACATATTAAATATCGCCCTTAAAAACGATTTAAAAAAAATCCTTAAAGACCCTACCAAATTTGGTAAAATTAGTAAAGGTGATGTAAGTGGTTTTTCAATTGAACTTGAAGAAAAAACCCCACAATCTTTTAGTAGCTATACGTATTATGAGGATGAAAAGCTACGTGATTCTGACTTTAACGAATTACAAACACTATTAAGTTCAAAAAATGTCTAAGGTAAAAAGAACATTCCACGTATTTGATGAAGGACTTCACGAATACAGTATTACTGACAAACCTACCAAAAATGGTAGAGTAATATCATTGTTTCATTCAAATGGTGAGCAATGGACTAGTCATACTCGTGGTGAGTTTATCGTGAAAATGACTGTTACTGGTAACGGTGTTAAGTTTAGTAACAAGATTAACAAAATGGGTTATGATATTCTACATTCAATGCGTTTGTTGATTAACTACGAACGAGAAACTGACACCAATGGTTACAACAAAATTAAATCACAGGTTTACGAAACCACACAGGATAGTGTGAATAACCAAAACTTTGAGATATGAGTTCATTAGATAAATACAAGGAATACTTGTTGGAAGAAGAAAAGAGAAAAAAAGCTGAATTAGATTTGAAAATTTCAAAAGCAAAGTTTTTTTATTTGCTGTTTGAGTTCTGCATATCAGTTGTTGGTTTTTTTATCATTGGTTACCATACCAACCGTTGGGTGTGCTTAGGATTGTTCCTAGTTTTATGGGGTAACAATATGGGTGTGATAAGAAATATTTTATCACCAAAGAGTAATTCTGCTCGAAAAATTTGGAAAAGACAATAGTTTTATTTACCTTTGTAGTATAAATATTAAAAAAAAAAATAAAATGGAAAGTTTATTAGTATTGATTGGTGTAATTGGTTTAACATTAGGTATCTTATGTTACAACGCATTTGTCTGGGGTTTTATCGCACACACATTGTATGGTTGGTTTATCTTATCGGCATTTGCTGATGCACCACATTTCACAGTGTTGCAGTTTGTAGGTTTTTCGTTGTTTTTAACAGCAATAAAACCTAGTTTAGGTGTATCGATTAAGAGTGAATATGAAGACAACGGCAAAATGTGGGGTAATTTATTACTCACACCATGGTTAGTATTGTTATTTGCGTGGTTTATTAACTTGTTTTTTTAATATTACTGAAAATAAATTAAAAATAATGACATTATCTTTTGGTAGTGTCATTTTTATTTTATACCTTTGTACCATGAGTAGAATAGAACACATAGTTAACATTAAAACGGCTACCGTAGAATCTACAGCTGATGTTATATTTGTAAATGGTGAAGCCTTTACCTACAAGAACACTGGATTGACCAGACGTGTGTTTGTTAATAAAGACAAAACACTTATTGTCAAAGTACCTATCAACAAATATGACCAAAAACACAATGATAATGAAGCGGAACATTGGAATGAATGTACAGAAGACGAACGTAGTCAATTAGCTGAAACAAAACGCTTATACAATGGTTATATTCTTCAAGCGTTCTAAAAATTACCGCTAACCTTATCGGTGCTATACGATGTTTAGGGAAAAGTAAGCCTAAATTTTCAGATTATTACAAATACTTACAGACACAAAACAATTATTAAATTAAACCAAAAGCCTAAATAGCGGTTAGCGTATGTTATCACTTCGGCTTTTAAATACAAAAATATTATGACACCAATTAAAAAAGCTAATGAATTAGCAAACAAAATGTATAGAGGAAATGTTTTTGAAAAAACCAAAGATGAGCATATAGTTGAACTAGAAATGGCTAAAAAATATGCACAAATTGCAGTCGAAGAAATAATAAACGACAATCCAAATATTTATGATAGTGATAGATTAAATTTTAAATATTGGAATGAAGTTAAAAAATATATTGCAATTCTTTAGCTATTACTTCTAAGCTGAGTGATAACGATTGTATAAGGTGCGTAGCAACCTAAACAACACAAAACTTTGAATTAATTAATAAACTTTAAAAATACAACAAATGAAAAATTTAAGAACGAAATTAAGCTATGCATTTTATACATTGTTAGCAACTGTGTTTTTAGTAGGATGCACTTACGAAAAAGACGGTAAAATAGTAAAAGATACAGATGGAGTAATGTATAGACTCGAAGGCAATGGAAAAACAAGTGAGGCTTACCACTTGATTAAAATAGATACAACTGATTATAAAGCAAATTTTAAATAGTTGCTAACGCTTTGGGTATGGTTAGTTGCGGATTAATAACACTAAATTAAATTAAAATGACAAGAACAAACTTACTAAGTATATTACAAGAAGAGACAGATGGGTTTAATGAACAAAGTAGATTAAGGGACGATGTACTTGATGCAATGGAAGAGGCTTATTTAAAAGGCAAAAGAGAGCAATTAACTATACCCGTTGTTATTGTGCCGTTTGTTTGCCGAGATTGTGACAAACCTACAAAAGAATACCGAGACAATTTATGTGAGCCTTGCCACAAATGGCATACAGATAGTTAGGCAAATTAATGCACTATAACTACCAGATATAGCAAGTTTATAGTTTTTAAAAATTAAAAAACAAAATTATGAAAAAATTTCAAATCACACAAAATTTTGGACAATCTTCTTACGGCTGGGAATACTTCGATATACATGATGATGCAACAAAAGAAGAAATTGAAAAAGAAGCAATTAGGGTTCAAAAATTAAATTATAAAAATAGGCTTTCTGGATTTAGTGGCAGAGCATTAGAAAGACCTACAATAATTGTAAAAGAATATAAAAATGGCAGAAAAACAAAAGGAGGTATTCAATTTAGTACCAAGTGGCGTTAAGCTATCATATAAATACCATATATAGCAAGTTTATCGTTTTTAAAAATTAATTACGAACGCCATTTTTTATACACGCTGTTATGTGCTGGGCGGATTATCAGCACTAAATTTAATTTAAAAACGAAATGGAAACTCCGTTAAATCAACTAATAAAAAGGCTCGAAGGAGCCAAAGAAAAATGGGATAATGACCCTTTGTATCATAGAGTGATAAATATTGCGATTAATGAAGCTAAAAGCCTTTTACTTACAGAGGCTGAACAAATAACAGATGCTTATGGGGATGGTCTAAATTCTCATAGAACGGAGTTTTGTAATCGTGACCAATACTTTGTCAGGAAATACATCGGTTAGCTTTGCCACTAAAGGGTGGCGTGTATGAGAAGTGGCGGAATTAAAGCACAAAATTAACTTGAAAGCAATGCGTTGAATATAGCACAAATGTTTCTAAATAGCACTGAACCCGCCATTTTTTATACACGCTGTTATACGCTGTTTTTCTTTCCTAAATTATAAACAAAATGAAATATTTAATAAATAAATACAAAGGAAATATCGACTTTAAAAAGTCTAAATGTGAATGTTGTGGCGTTGAATACGAAACAAATATTAATAGAACAAGATGTTCTAAAAAATGCGCAAAAACAATGAAAATAAAAAGATATAAAGACAATATTTTGTTTCGTGTAAAATACGATAAAGAAATGATGGTTAGAACATCTGTCGATATTTTCGGATTCGTTAAACGTGCTGTCTATTAAAATAGCATATAACCTTATCGGTGCTATACGATGTGTCGGTTTTTACCGCAAAAGTTAATACGAAGCACCAAAGTTGAATTAACCACAATTTTTTAATCGAAGCACGTCACCCGACATATTGTATAGCATTTGTTAGCGGATGCCCTTCTTCACAAATCAAAATAAAATGAACTCAAAAGCCAAAATTAGAGTAATAGTCTTTGATAAGTGCAATGGTAAGTGTGCTTATTGTGGAGTTGATTTACTCAAAGGCTGGAATGTTGACCATATTAAACCACAAGTTTTTGGAGGTAGTAATGAGTTGGAAAACCTTAACCCAAGTTGTAAAGATTGCAATAATTACAAGTGCCATACAGATTTAGAAGGTTATAGAATTCAGCTCAATAAAATGCTGAATGAAAAACTTGAATACTTATTTAAAAGCAAAACGAAAATGCAAGTAGCAATTAATATGGGGTCAATTAAGCACACTTTATGGGATGGAAAGTTTCATTTTGAACGTGTCGGTAGCAGTTGCCGATAACGCTTGGCATATACCCGAAGAAGGGGAAATCGAAGCACAAAACTCTCAATTTAAACAAAATGTATAATCGAAGCACCGAACTTGAACATAGCACTAAAGCCCCTTTTTTGGGTATATGTTGTTATCGGCTGCCTTTCTTTCGGAATTATTATTAACAAGTAAAAACAAATATATGAAAAAATTCTTTATCAACGCAGTTATCTATTATGTATTATTATCATTGGTAATGGCATTTATATGGGTTTTAACTGGTATTACTGGACATATACCTTTGCGTATCATCTTGGCTTTAGGTTTAGCTTACTACAAACCTTTTACTGGCAAATGGTTATGGTACTAACTATATTAGGTATAATCTTATTTTTTGGGAAAACTTAAACTATTTTACAGAATAATGGAAAAGTATAGAATAGTAACGCAATCAAGACATGACTTCACCAAAATGACTTGGCACATACAACGCAAAGGTTTTTGGGGTTGGAGAATGGTTAAGTCTAGTGATAATGGTAATTACAATATATTATCATTTGGGTCTTATGTTGAAGCCGAACATCACATGAAAAACAATTATTTTGGTGACGGTCACTTGTATCAACCAACACCAAATGAATATTATTATACACAAGCAACTTATTATATGTAAATTATGACAAAAAAACCTTACAACAACAAAGAAATTAGAGAGTAAAGATTACATCAAAAAACAAGTGAGAGCTTGGATTGAAAGTGACCTAGAACTTTTGGGTCGAGAAGAAGAAATTAAAAGAGGTGAAATAATTTAAAAATAATTGGTAAAAATTTGGATATATCATTTATTATATTTACCTTTGTGTCATAATTAAAAAATCAAACTATGCAAAGTAATAACCAAAAACCGTTTTTTAGTTTTTTAGGTAAAAAAACAAAGTCTATTAAAAATATTCAAGTTGGTGATATTGGTGTTTACCATGATGTTTTAACTTACTTCAACCAAAACGACACTGGTGATGCCGTTAAACACAATGTGTTTACCAAAGTCATAGTTATTGAAGTTTATCAAGACTTGGTTGAAGTTGAAGTGTTACACACAGAGATTTCAGAATCAGTTAACGCATGCGTTGCTGAATTAGCCAAAACTAATCTATCCAGATATATTAGTCCAAAGAAAGTTAAATGGCAAATCAAAGCTGAAATAGATAAAGAAGTCGAGTTCCGCATTCAAAGTTGCCCTAACTTAGATAATGGTGGTGAGTTGGAAGACATGGCTATTATTGATACTGGTGAAGCTAAAAGTATTAGTGAGATAATGGAAAAGTTTAAGGGTAAAACAATGTTCCCACAAGCGTTAAAAAGAGCAGAAGAATCTTTAAGAGGTGTTGTATTACCACATGTTAAAAACAACTCTAAAATGTATCACGAAAATGAATTGGGAAAGATTCTTTTGGATTTTATGTTGTTTGACCGTCAAGAAGGAGATACGAGAGGTTCTGTTATCGAAAGGTTTTTATCTGAACTTAAAAATAAAAATAATGAGAAGTAAAACAGCACAACGTATTTTATCCGAAACATCAGAAGAAGTGAAAGATAAAGTTAGACTTGAAGGTTATAAACGAGCAAAGAAAATTTGTTGGTTAAAACGTTGGTTTCCATTTATTAAAAATTTATTACCAAAAATATGTTAGAGCTATTATTATTGGACGATGAAGTCCAAAAGAAAATCAAAACTCTTATCGAGTATGCAGATAACCATGTGGTATCTTATGATAAAATGGTTGAACTACAACAAAAAGTAGACAGTGAAGAAGCAATCGATGATGCTATCGGGAATAACCCAAACCATTCAATAGAATTACCCATGGGGTATCGTGTAGCCTATTCAATAGAAGTACACCCTATCGGTGAGTGCAGACATATTTCTGTTTCGGTAGATGATAAAACCCCAGAAACTTATGATTTACTTTTAATCCTTGATTTCTTTGGTTTCAAATCAAACTTGAAAGATGGAAAATGTTATGCGTATGTGGAAAATTACACAGTAGATGACGTGGAATATTCGGCAATAAATGTTATTGAACCCAAGTTCTAATGGTAGCACACAAAATAACCTATTATAAAGATTTCACTATTAAAACTTTTCTGAATACTCTAATGGGTCAATCAAATCTTTTGAAAACTACGATAAAAAAGGCAACTTAATTTATCGTGTTGTAGGTGATTTAGCTGAACAATGGGAATATAGTAGAGGTAAATTAAGACGATATTCAAACTCAAAGGGTCACTGGGTAAGGTATTCATATAAAAAAGGTATGGTGCAAGCAATAGAAAAAGGTGAAAAAGGTCTAAGAACTTATAAATACATAGAAAATATAATTAATTAATCATGAAAAATAAAAAAACATTTAGTGTATCATATTATTTCAACGGACACGAAGGTAGAGTAAAAATCGAATGTAGAGAATGCGTAATCTCAGAGAATGCTTATACATTTTACGGAGGAGAATACGGTGAAACGAATTATATTGTAGCATCATACCCAATTAAATCAACAATAATTAAAGATATAACAAATGAAAATAATTAAATTAATATAATAGCTATGCAGAACACATTTACCATTGAAGAAATTAGAAACTACATATTGTCACAGGATAGCATGGGAGATATTTTATACAATTTAAAAGCTGAAAAGATTATTGACGCTAACAATCCAGAAGAAGAAGAAGAAGACTAATAAAAACATTAATTATGAATACACCAAGCGTCCTTATTTTTGAGGAAATGAAAGCATCAGCAATTGCTGTGTGGCAAACATACGATAACCAATATGGGTATGTTACAGAAAAATTGGAAAGAATAAACTCAATAACCAATGTCCAAGACAACGCTATGGTGTTTTACCGTATGTTTGATTACGAAAATCAAGCAAAAATGAGAGCGAGATTAAGACCAGAAGCAATTCAATACATAAACGAAAACAGATAATGGCACAAGAAAGTTTATTACGAATCAAAGTTCGTATTGGTGATAAAGAAGCAGAAGTTCTTACCCATTAACTACACGTGATAAAGTTGATTATAAATCCGATACATCAACACTACTGTCAGCAGTTAATGCGATTAAAGACATAGTAAAAACACTTAAAGAATAATATATGTTGGAGCAACATGAACTTTCGGAAGAACAACAAGAACGCATGTGTCTTCTTTGTGAAGATTTTATCTGTGGGTCACGCTGTGATTCCAAAGGTAACATGTGTGAGGGTAGATGGTGCGACCAAGCTATTGAATATTTAAACTATGCTTTGGAAGAAGACCGTTTAGAACAACGTGAAAAATATAAACATTTAATAAAAAAGCGATGAAAAACATTTTACTGTTAGTGTTCGCTTTTTTATTATTCTCTTGCTATCCCGAATTACTAATAAAAGAACATAGCTACACCGATGAATGGTACTATGAGGGTAAAGAACGCCTTCAAGTCTATAAAACACGTAGTGGAAGACACTACGTTCTCGTGCTAAATAAAAAAGAAAGAAAATTTATTAGAAAATATTTGCATAGGTAAATTATTATCCTTACCTTTGTTTCATCAAATAAAAAAAACTATGCTAACATCATTTAAAGCATCAAAAAAAGGAAAGTATTTCCAAATTGATTATGTTACTGGGTTGGACTATGTTCCATCACATTACCATAAATACGTATGGTGTTTGAGTAAGAAAAATGCTACTGCCTTTATCCAACGTGTAAACGAGATTGAAAGAGAAATCAAAGAAATCCTTGTTAAAGATAGTTTACCTTATGACTATCGATTGATTATTTGTTTGCATTTGAATGCTATTGAAAATATTTCATGTGGGTTAGATATCAGAAGCAATATGTCTAGTCTTGAATTGGCTGAACGTTTTGTTGGTGGTTACGACCACAAATACAAAGAAGCTAACACATTCTGCAAAGATACACTAGACCACGTAGAAACTACTGGTAAGTACGATGGCTACGTGAAAGATTGGGGAAGACACGACAAGCACAATGATTTGGTTAAAGAGTTCATTTTACCATTTAAACGATTGGAGTTATCAGATTTCCGTGTTGATAAGTTGAAAAACATAGGTGAAGGGTTAGATATGTTGGATAAAATGATTGATGAGAGTAAAAAAGCTAAATTAAAATAATTTTTTAATAAAAAAGTGACACTATCATTTGGTAGTGTCATTTTTATTTCATACCTTTGTATTCTAAATAAGTAAAACATGGAAAACGTATTATTCTTACACCAGAAAAACATTCAAGAAATTTCATTGGATTCTCGTCCATTTGAAGAACTAGGTTTTGACTATGATACACATGAAGACTACACCGAATTGGGTGAAACCTTATTTTCAGATGCGGGTCTGGTTAACATAGAAAACCTAATCAACAAGTTAACAGAAATGCGTTCGCATGGTGCAACACACGTTGCTTGTGACTGGCATTGTGACCACCAAGAATTGGACTTGTATGGTGTTGAATACCGTTTGGCAACGCAAGACGAAATCGATGCGTACCACAACAAGAACAAAAAACAAGTAGAAGGAGAAAAACATGGCGAAACCTTGTAAAGAATGTCCATGGGTTATTAGAAACCATTTTAACGATAGAATCATTGAACATTCTAAGAACCATAACAAACCACACAATTGCCATATGATACCACCAGAAAAAAGAGGTATGCTTTGGGATTGTAAAGAAGAAACTAAATGTGTTGGAAGGCACCTATACGAAAAAGAAAATGAGCTGTAAACAAACATATTTCAGAGTATGCCACAAAGATACACTACAAGGTCTTTGGTACGCATTCAATGGTGAATTCACTGGACTTATTCATAATGAGTTTAGTTTTTGTGCTAACTCAAATTTAGCTATGGATTTTGACGAAGAAATAGCAAGTTGGTTATCAGCAGTAGAAACACTAGATAACTTGTTCTTTTGGTTTACCAAAGACGACATTATAATATTGCAAAAACATGGTTGGTTCATCCACGAGTTTGAAGCAGAAGACGTGAAGTTCTACGAACGTTTCCAACATACCGTAATCAAACAAGATACATCAAAGGTGATAAAAGTTCACGAAGTAATGTTTAATTATACGGTAAGTGAGTACAATGAAAAGAGTACAACATCAACAAACATTTTATTATAATTAAAGAAAAATTATCATTGGTTTGGGTTCTGTTCATTCTATTAGGGTTAACTGGGTGTGGTGAAACAACAACTCATGTAGAACAAAAAACGCCAACAAAAGGTACTGTAAGAATTAGCAATGGTGCTTTTTCACATGCTGAAGACATACAAGAGTTTGACTACAAAGGTCATACTTATATCTATTCCAAAGTTAGAGATGGAATTTCAATGACACATGCGGGACACTGTAAATGCAACACAAAATAATATGGACAAACTGGCTGAATTACTAAACAAACATGCCAAGAACCGTATGATTGATTGGGACTTGGCACGGTTCAAAATATCACACAGAAGACTGTACGCAACGTTCAGAGCCGTATTTAATGAAGCAACAACTGATAATGCAAAAGACTTCGAGATTAACGCACTAAAAAGACATATAAAAGTATTGGAACACGAAAGAAAAACTAACTTATGAAAACATTTGGCTTATTTATAATATTGTTCCTATTCATCACGATAGGGCTTACGCTTATCCTTGAACACTGGTCATATCCAGAAATTATTATACAAAGTACATTACTTGCATACATCATGCAAAAGTATTTCGAAAAAGAAATTGACAAATGAACCTAAATTAAAAACAATATGAAAAAATTAAGTAACTTTTTTGACACAGCACCTTTATTTCAAATCTTTATTTTTTGGTGGTTATTTACTGTAATTTTTATCTTCTTACTCTTCCAATTTTTTAGTGATAGTGCTGAATTACCTCTAAATCAGTTTGTGAATCTTAAAATGGGGTTATTTGTTGGGGTTCCGTTTGGTTTTATGTTAACACTTACTATTTCGATGAGTAGAAAATCAGATAAATTCTGGAAATATGCTGATGAAGTTGAAGCTATTATTCATAATGCAGAAACAAAAGAAACGTTACAATCAATTTTCGATAATGAATTTAAAACACTACAAGGGTTAGGACAAGGAAAACCACATGGTTCTAAATTAAAAGAACTATATGCGATAGTTAAAACAAAATACAAATATTTAAAATAAAAATATAAAATTTATTTGCGTATATGAAATATTATATGTACCTTTGTACCATGGAAGCAGAAAAAGACATATTCGACCAATGGAAAGATGAAAGAGATTCTAAACCTTGGATAATTAGAAAATTAAGGTTTATAGCCATGTGGTGGAAAAATGATGGTAGATTCATTGGTAAAGAGTTTATTAAAGGCGTTAAAAAACTTATCTATTGGTTTCCTATCATATGGAAAGATAGAGATTGGGATAGCCACTATATCTTCGAAATACTAAAACATAAACTATCAGCACAAGCCAAATATATTGGGGATAGAGATATTCATACCAGAGCAAAACAAGATGCAAGTAGAATGAGGCTTTGTGTTCGTTTAATGAAACTTGTACAAGATGAGTTTTATTCAAGTGAGTATTCTGATTACCATAAAACAAAAAATTGGTTTAAACCAATTAATGATGGACGAGGTTGTTCAGCTTGGAAATCTAGGTTATTAGAAGAAAACTTTGACGACTACTTTAAAAAATATCCTAGAATATATAAACAAGTTTTAACTGGCAAAGGTATCTTTACACTTGATGGTGAAAACCAAAGCGAAATAAAACAAAAAATCGCAATGAATATAGGACACATCAATCACGAAAGAGCAAAAAAGTTGTTGTTTAATATATTGGAAAACAATATAGAAGGTTGGTGGGATTAATCAAATAATAATAATAATTAACAAAAAGAAAAACAAAAAAAATGAAAGAAGAATTAACAAAACAAGAAGAGGCGTTAACATTGGTAGTAAGAGACAAATGGATAAATAAAGCCTACAATGATTGCTCAATGGGTATTGACAAATCAAAATTTGAAACAGGTATAAGTTGGTTATATAATAACCTTGTTAGTTTACCTAATCCACAAGTTATCTATTGTGATTCGATAATTGATGCTATTATTAAAATAACTATGTTTAAGGATTTTAATATGGATGTATCAGAATACCCAACTATTTTTGAAAAATATAAAAATAGTAAATTAAAATCCGATTTTTTAAAAAAAATGGATGAAAACAAAGAGCTGAAAAGTTCATACATTGGGTGGTCAAATTTTGGTTGGATTTCGTTTTATGATTATTTCACACAGATTGGTGTGTTAAATGATGAAAAGTTCAATATGTACCAATCATTAATTGAGTCAAATGTTTTTGAAACGTTTGAATTTGAAAATGTTGTTTTCGCTGTACAACCACCTAAATACATTCTTTCTGAAAATTTATTGCCTCACAACACAGAAGATTTTGCGATTGAATTTAATGATGGTACTGGTTGCTATTTTATCAATGGTTTAAATGTTGATGCTGATTTATTTTTAAAGTTGAAAAATAGAAAGTATACATTTAGTGATTTTATTAAGGAAGAGAACGAAGAAACCAAGTCAATGATTTTACTTTACATTGAAAGTAGAGACGGCACAGAAGCTGTTTTTGACTTCATGCGAGATAATCTAAAACAGGTTGATTCATTTGTGAATGATACTAAAAATGAATATTTGGAAGGTACAACTAGGTCTAACAGAATTGGTGTTTACACACTATTTAAGGGTCAAATAAATGACGTAAATATTGCATATGTAAGGTGTTATTGCCCATCAACAGATAGAATGTTTTTTTTAGGTGTTGAGCCAAGTTATGACTCCGCTAAAGATGCTATCGCTAGTTTATACAGAGTACCTACTATTTTAAAAAATAATATTGTTAGTATTAGTAGACAAGGTGAGAAATTTTCAACTATATTTGATGATGATATTACCTATAAATTAGAAAATGGTGAATTTAGTAATGATGAACTTCAACGTTACTCTAGTTTATCGGGTAACGATTACTTCAAATTAATGACTTATGAATTTTAATATCGGTAAATCGATAAAAGATAAAGTAAGTAATTCAGTATGGGATTCAGTATATAATTCAGTAAGTGATTCAGTATATGATTCAGTATGGGGTTCAGTAAGTGATTCAGTAAGGGATTTAGTATATGATTCAGTACATGATTCAATACCAAAAATAAAATAATGATACTAGGTAAATAAACAATGAAACTAGGTAAACAAATAAAAGATAAAGTAAGGGATTCAGTAAGTAATTCAATACTAAAAATAAAATAAGTAATTCAGTAAAATTTTAAACAATAAATATGAGTAGTATGGAAAAATTAAATGTGGGTGTAAATGTAGCACCAAGTAGTACAAGTGGTCACTTCATCAAAAACGCTAAAAAAGTAGTAGATATTGATGCAGTAAATGAAACGTTCTTAGTTGAGGGTGAGTCTGTTTTAACAACAGAAAATCACACAACTTTAGAACAAAAGAAAAGTTGTTTAATCACAACACAAGTTGTTTACAATCCTTTGAAAGCAGTTTACGAAAAGTCAAAAGATTAATTAAATTAGGTGCAGAGGGAAAAATAATAACCTTCTGCACTTTTTTATTAAAACAATGATACTAGGTAAATCAATAAAAGATAAAGTAAGGGGTTCAGTAAGAGATTCAGTAAGTGATTCAGTATGGTATTCAGTAAGGAATTCAGTATGGACTCCAGTAAGGAATTCAGTAAGGAATTCAGTATGGACTCCAGTAAGTAATTCAGTAAGTCGTTCAGTAAGTAATTCAATACCAAAAATAAAAGAATAAAACTATGATAGTAGGTAAATCAATAAAAGATAAAGTAAGGGATTCAGTATTTGGTTCAGCAAGGTATTCAGTAAGTAATAAAGTAAATGATTCAGTATATGATTCTGTAAGTAATTCAGTATGGGATTCAGTACGTGATTTAGTAAGTGATTCAGTATGGAGTTCAGTAAGTAATTCAGTATGGTGTTCAGTAAGTAATTCAGAAGGGATTCAGTAAGGGATTCAGTAACGGATTTAATGCCAAAAATAAACAATGAAACTAGGTAAACCAATAAAAGATAAAGTAAGGGGTTCAATAAGGGGTTCAGTAAGGAATTCAGTAAGGAATTCAGTAAGGGATTCAGTAAGGAATTCAGTAAGGAATTCAGTAAGAGATTCAGTAAGTAATTCAATAATCTATTCGGTAAACCATTTAGTGAATCATTTAATAATGAAATCAGTAAGGAATTCAACGCCAAATATAAAACTATGATAATAGGTAAATCAATAAAAGATAAAGTAAAGGATTCAGTAAGGTATTCAGTAAGTAATTCAGTAAATAATTCAGTACATGGTTCTGTAAGTGATTCAGTATGGTATTCAGTAAGGTATTCAGTAAGGTATTCAGTAAGGGGTTCAGTAAGGTATTCATTAAGGGATTCAGTGATTAAATCAGTAAGTAATTCAGTAAGTGATAAAGTAAGGAATTCAGTATGGGATTCAGTATATAATTCAGTAAGGGATTTAATGTCAAAAATAAACAATGAAACTAGGTAAATCGATAAAAAATAAAGTAAGGGATTCACTATATAATTCAGTAAGGGATTCAGTCTGGAATTCAGTAAGGAATTTAGTAAGGAATTTAGTATGGTATTCAGTAAGTGATGCAGTACTGAAATCAGTAAGGAATTCAGTACCAAATATAAAATAATAAAACAATGAAGCTAGGTAAATCGATAAAAGATAAAGTAAACAGTTCAATAAGTAATTCAGTATATAATTCAGTAAGTAATTCAGTATATAATTCAGTATGGGATTCAGTATGGGTTTCAGTAAGTGATTCAGTATGGGGTTCAGTAGGTGATTCAGTACCAAAAATAAAAGAATAAAACTATGATAATAGGTAAATCAATAAAAGATAAAGTAAAGGATTCAGTAAGGTATTCAGTAAGTAATTCAGTAAATAATTCAGTACATGGTTCTGTAAGGGCTTCAGTATGGGTTTCAGTAAGGTATTCAGTAAGGGATTCAGTATATGATTCAGTAAGTGATTCAATACCAAATATAAAAGAATAAAACTATGATTCTAGGTAAATCGATAAAAAATAAAGTAAGGGATTCACTATATAATTCAGTAAGGTATTCAGTCTGGAATTCAGTAAGGGATTCAGTAAGTCGTTCAGTAAGGGATTCAGTATTTAAATCAGTACATGATTCAGTAAGTGATTCAGTAAGGAATTCAGTAACGGATTTAATGCCAAAAATAAACTATGAAACTAAGTAAATCAATAAAAGATAACGTAAGAGCTTCAGTATATTATTCAGTAAGTAATAAAGTAAGGGATAAAGTACTTTATTCTGTAAGTAATAAAGTAAATGATTCAGTATATGATTCTGTAAGTAATTCAGTATGGGTTTCAGTAAGTGGTTCAGTAAGGAATTCAATACCAAATATAAAACTATGATACTAGGTAAATCGATAAAAGATAAAGTAAGCGATTCAATAAGTAAGTCAGTATGGTATTCAGTGTATAATTCAGTAAGTAATTCACTAAGTAATTCAGTCTGGAATTCAGTAAGGGATTCAGTAAGTGGTTCAGTAAGGAATTTAATACCAAAAATAAAACTATGAAACTAAGTAAATCAATAAAAGATAAAGTAAGCGATTCAATAAGTAAGTCAGTAAGGTATTCAGTGTATAATTCAGTATATAATTCAGTAAAATATTCAGTAAAGGATTCAGTAAACCATTCAGTAAGTCGTTCAGTATGGAGTTCAGTAAGTAATTCAGTAAGGGCTTTAATACCAAATATAAAACTATGATACTAGGTAAACCAATAAGTAATTCAGTAAGGTATTCAGTAAGTAATTCACTAAGTAATTCAGTAAGGGATTCAGTAAGGGATTCAGTAAGGGATTCAGTAAGGTATTCAGTAAGTAATTCACTAAGTAATTCAGTAAGGGATTCAGTAAGGGATTCAGTATGTCATTCAGTAAGGGATTCAGTATGTCATTCAGTAAGGGATTCAGTAAGGAATTCAATACCAAAAATAAAACTATGATATTAGGTAAATCAATAAGTAAGTCAATAAGTAAGTCAATAAGTAATTCAGTAAGTAATTCAGTAAGTAATTCACTAAGTGATTCAGTAAGTAATTCAGTAATGGATTCAGTATGTCATTCAGTAAGGGTTTCAGTATGGAGTTCAGTATGGTACAAAGTAAATTCAGTAACTAATTTAGTATGGGATTTAGTAAGGAATTAAACACCAAATATAAAACTATGATATTAGGTAAATCAATAAAAGATAAAGTAATTAATTCAATGAACGATAAAGTAAGTCGTTCATTGAACCATTTAGTATGGAGTTTAGTGAGTAATTCAGCATGGAATTCAGTAAGGGATTCAGTAAACCAATCAGTAAGGAATAAAGTAAATGATTTAGTGTATGATTCAGTATTGAATTCAATAAAACAATAAAACAATGATACTAGGTAAATCAATAAAAGATAACGTAAGAGCTTCAGTATTGGGTTCAGTAAGGTATTCAGTAAGGGATTCAGTAAACCATTCAGTAAGTGATAAAGTAAGGAATTCAGTATGGGATTCAGTATATAATTCAGTAAGTGATTCAGTATATGATTCAGTATGGGGTTCAGTACCAAAAAATAAAACAATAAAAGAATGATGCTAGGTAAATCGATAAAAGATAAAGTAAAGGATTCAGTAAGGGATTCACTAATGGTTTCAGTAATGGTTTCAATAAGGGATTCAGTGATTAAATCAGTAAGTAATTCAGTATGTAGTTCAGTAAGGTTTTCAGTAAGTAAGTCGGTATGGGATTCAGTAAGTAAGTCGGTATGGGGTTCAGTAGGTGATTCAGTACCAAATATAAAATAATAAAACCATGATACTAGGTAAATCAATAAAAGATAAAGTAAGGTATTCAGTATGGGATAAAGTAAATGATTCAGTATGGGGTAAAGTAAATGATTCAGTATGGGTTTCAGTAAGTAATTCAGTAAGTAATTCAGTATTGAATTCAGTGCATGCTTCAGTAAGGGATTCAGCATATGGTTCAGTACATGCTTCAGTATATAAAACACTAAGTCGTTCATTATATAAATCAGTACCAAAAATAAAAGAATAAAACTATGATACTAGGTAAATCAATAAAATATAAAGTAAGTAATTTAGTAAGTAATTTAGTAAGTAATTCAGTAAGTAATTCAATAAGGTATTCAGTATGGTGTTCAGTATGGGATTCAGTACGTAATCCAGTAAGGTCTTCACTACCAAAAATAAAACTATGATACTAGGTAAATCAATAAAAGATAAAGTAAGGGATTCACTATATAGTTCAGTAAGTAATTCAGTATGGACTTCAGTATTTGATTCTGTAAATAATTCAGTAAGGTATTCAGTATGGTATTCAGTAAGGAATTCAGTAAGTGATTCAGTAAGTGGTTCAGTACCAAAAATAAAACTATGATACTAGGTAAATCAATAAAAGATAAAGTAAGGGTTTCAGTATGGAATTCAGTAAGGAATTCAGTAAGTCGTTCTTTAAGTAATTCAGTATTTAATTCAGTAAGGGATTCAGTAAGTCGTTCTTTAAGTCGTTCAGTATGGGGTTCAGTAAGGGATTCAGTATGGGATTCAGTAAGTAATTCAGTATGGGATTCAACGCTAAAAATAAAAGAATAAAACAATGATACTAGGTAAATCAATAAAATATAAAGTATGGGATTCAGTAAGGGGTTCAGTAGGTAATTCAGTAAGGGTTTCAGTAAGTAATTCAGTAAGTGATTCTGTATGGGATTCTGTATGGGATTCAGTAAGTCGTTCAGTAAGTCGTTCAGTAAGTAATTCAATACCAAAAATAAAAGAATAAAACAATGATACTAGGTAAATCAATAAAAGATAAAGTAAGCAGTTCAATAAGGGGTTCAGTAAGGGATTCAGTATGGAATTCACTAAGTAATTCAGTAAGTGATTCAGTATATGATTCTGTATGGGATTCAGTATGGGGTTCAGTAAGGGATTCAGTACCAAATATAAAACTATGAAACTATGAGACTATGAAACTATGATACTAGGTAAATCAATAAAAGCTAAAGTAAGTAATTCAGTATGTGATTCAGTAAGGTATTCAGTAAGGAATTCAGTAAGTGATTCAGTAAGTAATTCAGTAAGTCGTTCAGTATGGGGTTCAGTAAGTAATTCAGTACCAAATATAAAATAATAAAACCATGAAACTAGGTAAATCAATAAAAGATAAAGTAAGCAGTTCAATAAGGGATTCACTAAGGGATTCAGTAAGGAATTCAGTAAATCGTTCAGTAAGGGCTTCAGTATGGGTTTCAGTATATAATTCAGTATGGAATTCAGTATGGGTTTCAGTATATGATTCAGTAAGGGATTCAGTAAGGGCTTCAGTACCAAAAATAAAACGATAAAACAATGAAACTAGGTAAATCAATAAAAGATAAAGTATGGAGTTCAGTAACGGATTCAGTAAGGGATTCAGTAAGGAATTCAGTAAACCATTCAGTAAGTGATAAAGTATGGGGTTCAGTAAGTAATAAAGTAACTAATTCTGTATGGAATTCAGTACCAAAAATAAAACTATGATACTAGGTAAATCAATAAAAGATAAAGTAAGCGATTCAGTAAGGGATTCAGTCTGGACTTCAGTATGGGATTCAGTAAGTGGTTCAGTAAGGAATTCAGTAAGGAATTCAATACCAAAAATAAAACTATGAAACTAGGTAAATCAATAAGTAATTCAGTAATAGATTCAGTATGGGATTCAGTATATAATCCAGTAAGGTATTCAGTAAGGTATTCAGTAAGTAATTCAGTAAGGGATTCAGTAAGTGATTCGGTAAGGGATTCAGTAAGGGATTCAATAAGGAATTCAATACCAAAAATAAAACTATGAAACTAGGTAAATCGATAAAAGATAAAGTAAATAATTCAGTAAGTAATTCACTAAGGAATTCAGTATGTGGTTCAGTTAGCCGTTTAGTACATGTTTCAGTATGGGGTTCAGTATTGAAATCAGTATTGAAATCAGTAAGGGATTCAGTACCAAATATAAAATAATAAAACCATGATACTAGGTAAATCGATAAAAGATAAAGTAAATAATTCAGTAAGTAATTCAGTATATAATTCAGTAAGTGATTCAGTATATAATTCAGTATGGGATTCAGTATGGGTTTCAGTAAGTAATTCAGTATGGGGTTCAGTAAGTAAATCGGTGCCAAAAATAAAACGATAAAACAATGAAACTAGGTAAGTCAATAAAAGAAAAAGTAAGCCGTTCAGTAACGGATTCAGTAAGTCGTTCAATATGGGTTTCAGTAAGGTATTCAGTAAGTAATTCAGTAAGGTCTTCAGTATGGTATTCAGTAAGGACTCCAGTAAGTAATAAAGTAAGAGATTCAGTAAGTAATTCAGTAAGTGATTCAGTAAGTGGTTCAATAAGGAATTCAATACCAAATATAAAAGAATAAAACAATGAAGCTAGGTAAATCAATAAAAGATAAAGTATGGAGTTCACTAACTAATTCAGTAAGGGATTCAGTATGGAATTCAGTAAGTAATTCAGTAAGTAATTCTTTAATTCGTTCAGTAAGTGATTCAGTATGGGATTCAGTATGGGATTCAGTACCAAATATAAAACTATGAAACTATGAAACTAGGTAAATCAATAAGTAAATTAGTAAGAGATTCAGTAAGAGATTCAGTAAGAGATTCAGTATTGAAATCAGTAAGTAATTCAGAATGGGTTCCAGAATGGGTTTCAGTAAGTAATTTAGTATATGATTCAGTAAGGGATTCAGTACCAAAAATAAAATAATAAAACAATGAAACTAGGTAAATCAATAAAAGATAAAGTAAGTAATTCAGTAAGTAATTCACTAAGGGATTCAGTAAGGAATTCAGTAAATCGTTCAGTAAGGGCTTCAGTATGGGTTTCAGTATATAATTCAGTATGGAATTCAGTAAGTAAATCGGTGCCAGAAATAAAATAATAAAACAATGATACTAGGTAAGTCAATAAAAGATAAAGTAAACGGTTCAATAAGTGGTTCAGTATGGGATTCAGTATATGATTCTGTAAGTAATTCAGTATATAATTCAGTAAGGAATTCAGTAAGTAATTCAGTATGGGATTCAGTAAGGAATTCAGTAAGTAATTCAGTATGGGATTCAGTATTGAAATCAGTAAGGGATTCAGTACCAAATATAAAATAATAAAACCATGATACTAGGTAAATCGATAAAAGATAAAGTAAGGGATTCAGTAAGTAATTCAGTAACGGATTCAGTAAGTAATTCAGTGTATGATTCAGTAAGGGATTCAGTATGGGATTCAGTAAGGGATTCAGTAAGGGATTCAGTATGGAATTCAGTAAGGGGTTCAGTAAGGTATTCAGTAAGGGATTCAGTGATTAAATCAGTAAGTAATTCAGTAAGGGGTTCAGTAAGGAATTCAGTAAGGAATTCAGTATGGGAATCAGTAAGTAATTCAGTAAGTAATTCAGTAAGGGATTCAGTACCAAAAATAAAAGAATAAAACTATGATATTAGGTAAATCAATAAAAGATAAAGTAAACAGTTCAATAAGGGGTTCAGTAAGGGGTTCAGTAAGTGATTCAGTATGGGATTCAGTATGGGGTTCAGTATGGAATTCAGTAAGTGATTCAGTATATAATTCAGTATGGGATTCAGTATGGGATTCAGTAAGTCGTTCAATATGGGTTTCAGTAAGGTATTCAGTAAGTAATTCAGTAAGGTCTTCAGTAAGGAATTCAATACCAAAAATAAAACGATAAAACAATGAAACTAGGTAAATCAATAAGTAATTTAATAAGCAGTTCAATAAGGGGTTCAATAAGGGGTTCAGTAAGTAATTCAGTAAATGATTCAGTAAGTGGTTCAGTATTGAAATCAGTAAGTACTTCAGTAGGTAATTCAGTATGGGATTCAGTACCAAAAATAAAAAAATAAAACAATGAAACTAGGTAAATCAATAAGGGGTTCAGTAAGCATTTCAATAAGGGGTTCAATAAAAGATAAAGTATGGGTTTCAGTAAGTAATTCAGTAAGGTATTCAGTACATGATTCAGTAAGTGATTCAGTATGGGGTTCAGTAAGTGATTCAGTATGGAATTCAGTAAGTAATTCAGTATTTAATTCAGTACCAAAATAAAACGATAAAACAATGAAACTAGGTAAGTCAATAAA
>Ga0222708_1000007_pt1 | contig 76295 bp, 109 predicted proteins | sample AntAcemetage1576_FD_179806 | JGI IMG/M metagenome (GOLD analysis project Ga0222708, IMG submission 179806) | Saline water microbial communities from Ace Lake, Antarctica - #1576 | ecosystem: Environmental > Aquatic > Non-marine Saline and Alkaline > Saline | place: Antarctica: Ace Lake... | reverse complement strand
CAGGGGCAGGGGCAGGGGCAGGGGCAGGGGCAGGGGCAGCAGCAGCAGCCACCTTGTCGGTTTCGATAGCGCGTTTCTCAGCTTGAATACGGATAATGTCGGATAACACCGCCATGACAGTATCTGACAATGCGCCCTTGGCGCCGATATTTTCCAATGCTTCAGCAAGCTGCAAAGCGCCTGCATCGGCCAATGTATGCACATCCGATCTGCGCACCAGCTCACCCGATTGAATTTTAGCGGTAATCAATGCTTCGCCCGCGGCCGCGGCTTTTTCCGCTTTGTCCGCTTTGAGCACTGCTTTCTCCTCATCGGTTTTTTCGACCTTGCTTGCGAAAGCTACGCTAGCTTCGATAGACTCACTGAATGCGTCCACTGCCATAATGATAGCAGCGTCAAAACTTTTCTGTATGACGATAGGTTGGTCGGCATAGGGGCCGGTTCTCGCACCAATATAGCCGTTCTTAAGATCGCCGGCGGTAATAGCAGCAGCCATAGCTGCTGCTATCGCCTTGTCTTTAGGGCTTTTTGCTAGGCTTTTCGCTGCTGCTGCCAATGGGTCCCGGTTATTTGCACGGGCGAACTGTCCGTAATCGGTCTCGAAAGCCTCAACCAAGCTTTCGATTGTGGTGGCGCGGTTGCCTTGGATGAGGGCGATGATACCGGCTAACTTATTTGCTTTGCTCATGAGAATTCTCCTAAGGGTTGACCGTCTGCCATGTGGCTTACGGTATGCCTTTTGTTGGCATGGTTGATTATAGATCAGAACAATTGCCTGTGTCACGCATTATCTGAGGCTATCCAACAAACGGTAGACGGGTGCGCTTTTCTGCCAGGCAGCGCGCGGACTGTGTACCACCTTCCTCTCCCATCGCGCAGAATTTTCCCAGCTTTTTGACACGTAGCAATTGCGTGTGTACAATGCGGGCATGAACAACCCAAACCAAACCCCCGTCAAGGACAAGCTCAAGTCCGGCCCGCCATCAAAGTGGCTGACCGACCCCGAGTTTCAAGAGCACGTCAGGCGGCTGTTCGCCAACGAGACCACGCGAGACAAGATTTGTGGCGACCTCGGCATCACGAAGTCACAACTCTCAGTGCGCCTGCGCCGGTGCGACCTGGTCGAGAAGTTGCGAGAGGCAAAAATCAACGAAAGCAGGCCCCCAGAGAGCGCTTGGTTCAAGCCGGACCTCAACCCAGCCTATGCCAGGGCTGTGGCTGACGCCCTGGCGCGCCCCGCCTTCTCGGTCACCGCAATCTGCAAGGCCCACCCGGGCACGGAGTACCGAACGCTTGCAAGGCGGATCAAGGAAGCCCGGGCGAAGGTGCCGAAATGAAGGTGCGACCAATCCGTGTCGAAGGTGCTGTCGCGTTCGTCACGCTGACCCAGGGCTTCGTGGCAGCGATCGACGCGGCTGACTTGCCTCTGGCGGAGGGGTTTAACTGGTACGCGCTGGCCCAACGTCACGGCGTGTATGCTGTTCGCACCGAACAGGCCGGGGGAAAGCAGCGTATGGTGCTGATGCACCGAGCCCTACTGGCGGCCCCTGCCGAGATGCACGTCGACCACATCAGCGGCGACGGGCTAGACAACCGCCAAGCGAACCTGCGCCTAGCTACCAGAGCCCAGAACAGCCAAAACCAGGGGCTCAGCCGGCTCAACACGAGCGGCCTGAAGGGAGTGAGCTGGTGCAAGCGCGACGGAGGGTGGTCGGCAACCATCGGAGCAGGCGGCAAGAGTCAGTACCTAGGGCGGCACGACACCGCCGAACTCGCTCACGCAGCTTACTGCGAAGCCAGCAAGCGCCTGCACGGTGAGTTTGGGCGCACAACCTGAGCAGGGGATTGCGAAAACACTGCCGTAGGCGCCAGTCTGGGCGCAGATGGCCCTCAAATCCAAGGCACCGGCACGTCCAAAGCCGCCCGAGGTCGAGCAGTTTCCGACCAAAATCGCCCCCGACCAGAGCCCAAAACAGCCAAAAACCCCAAGAAAACGCAAGCCCGAGGATGCCGCGACCAACCGCGCCAGGGCGAGCGCGAGCTACCACGCGCTTGACCCCTACGACAAGGCGATGCGGGCCTTCAGAAACCGCGCGCGACCGGCAAAGCCCCGCAAGGGAAGCATCAGGGACCAAGACCAGCGCATGCACGACATTGCCCAGGCCTACTGCGTCTGGAGCGACCTTGACGAGGTGGTGCGGATCTACCTGGGCGCGGCCCTGATGAACACGCTGGGCTGGGGCGTCTATGTGGTCGACCACGCAGTCCCTATCTCGGGGATCGGGGACCTGGTTCGCGGGCTGCACACCCACACCAACCTGCAAGTGATCACGGCGCAGGAGAACAAGCTGAAGGGGAACTGGCTGTGGCCGGACATGCCGGACTTGAACTGGAGCACGATTGATCTTCTGACTCAGGTGGCGTAGTCTCCACACGCAAAACAAGAGCGCGCAACCAAGCGTGCCACAGCCCATGACCGACAAGATTCCCCCGGATCCGTTCTCGATCCGCGACCCAGCGCCAGCGCTAGCACCCACCAAGCCCAAGGTCAGCCTGGAAGGCCTTGAGCCGCACGAGCTGATCAGCCTGCGTGCCGAGATCGAGGCGCGCCTGCCGGTGAAGTCGCTGCAGGACACAGACCTTGTGCGCGAGCTCGTGCTGCAGATGGTTTCTCTGCAGAGCCTGCAGAACCAAGTGCTGGCATCCACAGATACCCCCGCCAACCAAATGGCCCAAGTCGCCAACAGCCTGTCCAGCGCGTTGGCTAATCTGGTGAAGGTGCAGGGGGACCTTTACACGTCCGAGCGGTTCAAAAAGATCGAGGGGCTGCTGATCGAGTACCTCGACGCGCAGCCTGACAGCAACACCAGACAACTTGCCTACGAAACCTGGGAAAAGATCGTGGAGGGCGAGGTGTGAGCCGCGCCCCGACAACGCCCCGGTTCCTGTCCGACCACCTGTCGCGCATTCGGCAAGGCTCCATCAACAAGCTGGGGCGAAAGGACCTGGCCGCCTGGATCGAGCGCAACACCTTCATCAACGGCAAGCCCTTCTCCTTCAGCGGGCACGAGTACCAAAGCAAGATCATCGGCGACGACTCGCAGCACCTTGTCATCAGGAAGTCGGCCCAAACAGGCATCTCGGAGATGTCTTTGCGCATGACAGCGGGCCTGATGATGGTGATGCCCGGCGCTTACGCGGTGGGGTACGTTCTGCCCTCGGCCAGCTTTGCTACCAGTTACGCCCAGACCCGCTTCAACCCAATCGTCCAGGGCAGCGCGGCGCTGCGTTACGCCATCTCGCGCGACGACATCGACCGCGCCGACATCAAGTCGTTTGGCCCGGGCAAGTTGGTCTACTTCAAGGGGGCCGCGGTGGGCAACGCCGCCATCTCGACCTCGCTGGACCTGATCATCGCCGACGAGATGAGCTTTTGTGACCAAGAGGTGTTGAGCGACTTCACGAGCCGCTTGATCCACTCGCCCTACAAGCACCGCATCTCGCTGTCCACGCCCACGTTTCCGGGCGACCCTATCGATACCGCGTTCAACGCCAGCCGCAGGCACTTCAACATGTGCCGGTGCGAGCACTGCGACCACACGTTTTTGCCCGATTACTACGAGCATGTGAGTGTGCCGGGGTGGCGCAAAGGCCTGGACGAGATCACCAAGCAAAACTTGCACCAAGTGCGCTACAAAGAGGCGAAGCTGCTCTGCCCCCACTGCGGGGTTGAAACCAGCCTGCAGCCCGAGCACCGAGAGTGGGTGTGCGAGAACCCCACCGAGGGGCACACGGCAGCGGGGTACCAGGTCAGCCCGTTTGACGCGCCCAACGTGGTGACGCTGGCCGACCTGATCCTTGCCTCCACGCAGTACGCCAGCAAGAGCAAGTTTCAGCAGTTCTCACTGGGGCAGCCGGCGGCCAACGCCGAAGATGGCCTGACCGAGGCGGACATCGAGGCGATCGGGTTCGACTCGGAGACGCCAAGCTCTGGCGCCCATGTGATGGGCATCGATTTGGGCCAGATATGCCATTTCACAGTGGGGCGCGTGGGGCCGGACGGCGAACTGGTGGTGGTGCACGTCGAGCGCGTGCCGTTGAAGAACTTTCGCGCGAGGTACTGGGGCCTGAAGGCGAGCTTTCGGGTGAGCGTCGTGGTGAGCGACCTGCAGCCCTACACCGACCTGATCATGTCGCTCAGCGCCGAGGACCCCAGCCTGTATGGCGCCACCTACGTGAGCAGGCAGGGCATGGAGGTGTACTCGGTGCGGGACAAGGTGGCGGACTTCGACAGTGCCATCGAGGGCGTGCGCCAAGTGAGCGTCAGCAGGAACCAGCTGTTCGACCGCCTGCTTGTGGAGATCCGAGACAAGCGGGTTCGCATCCGCAGGACGGAAGACTGGCAGATGGTCAAGCAGCACCTGACCGACATGAAGCGCGCCAGCGCCACCCTGCGCAACGGCGAGTTCACCAGCATCTGGCAAAAAAGCTCCAAGGGCCAGGACCACATGCACCATTCGTTGGGCTACCTGTGGGTGGCAGCCCAAATGCGGGGCGTGGCGGCCGGGGCCATGGTGCTGGGCACCAACCTGGTGAGCACCTTCAAGCTGACAGGCCCGAAACCGGTGCGCCAGGGGACGGGGATTCACAGGGGGTAGGTTTGTGGGCTAGTTTGCCCAGATGCTCGGCAAAATCAAAGCTCTCCTCGGCCTCAGCGGCCCCCTCGCTGCGACCAAACTGACGCCGTTGGTCGACCCCAAGGTCACCAACAAGGCGCAGGCTTTGCCGTCGATGAGCAAGCGCACGGCGACCAGCTCCGGCGACCAGAAGCTGAGCCAGACCGATCGGCGCACGGCAAACCTTGACCTCCTGACGCTGCGCAACGGCATCAGCACCAAGAAGATCATCCGCGACCTGGCGCAGGTGAGCCCGGACATCTCGGCCAGCGTCTACGCCTACGTGCGCCTGGTGGTGACACGCAATTTCCACGCGGTGGGCTACAACCTGGATGGCACCATCAACCCGGAGGCCACCCGCGCGGCGCAGGAGGTGATCAGCCGGCTCAACTACCTCACCGACTACAACGACGGGTTCTCCGGCGTGTCCTCGCTGCACGCGCTGGCCGAGATGCTGACCAAGGAGCTGCGCATCGAGGGCTCGTGTGCGGCAGAGCTTGTGCTGGACCGCGCGCGCCTGCCCAACCGGATCGTGCCGATCTCCACCAGCCAGATCGAGTTCATCGACGACGGCACCGGCTACGCCGCACCGGTGCAGAAGGTCAACGGACAGGAGATCGACCTGGACATCCCGGCGTTCTTCTACGAGAGCCTGGACCAGGATCTGCTCACTGCCTACAGCGACTCACCCATGGAGTCGGCCCTGCAGGCGGTGCTTGCTGACACCGAATTCACCAACGACGTTCGCCGGGTGATCAAGCGCGCGCTGCACCCCCGGCTTGACGCCACGATCGACAGCGAGAAGTTCAGGAAGGGCCTTCCGCCGGACGTGCTAGGCGACCCCGACAAGCTCCAGGAGTACCTCCAGCAAACCATCTCGGCCCTGGAGTCGACCATCAACGGCTTGGAGCCCGATGACGCGCTCGTGCACATGGACACGGTCGCCTTCGAGTACAAGAACGGCGGCAACGTCACGCTGTCGCGCGAATACGAAACGCTCAGCGCCATGGTCAATTCCAAGGTGGCCACAGGCACCAAGGCGCCACCGGCCGTGCTGGGCCACGGCGCGGGGAGCCAGAACATCGCCTCCACCGAGACGCTCTTGTTCCTGCGCTACTGCGAGGGCCTGCAGCAGAAGGTGAACTCGCTCATCTCACGCGCGCTCACCCTGGGCGTGCGCTTGATGGGCGTCGACTGCTACGTGAAGTTCGAGTTCGACCGGATTGACCTCAGACCGGACGCCGAGCTGGAGGCGTTCAGGTCCATGAAGCAGAGCCGCGTCCTGGACCAGCTCTCCATTGGCATGATTTCTGACGAGGAGGCGTCGCTGCAGCTCACTGGCCGCCTGCCTCCGCCAGGCGCGCCAAAGCTCTCGGGCACCTTCTTCCGCAACGGCGCGGGGAGTGACCCGTCAGCCGTTGACGCCAACGCGGTGAACCCGTTTTCCAACACCTCGGCAACGCCGGGGGGTCCTCGCGACGGCAAAAAACAAACCCCCGAGCAGCCCAAGGGCCCCGCCAATCAAGGAACCTGACATGCACATCTCTGACTTCAAATTCTGGGCGGGCACCGAGGAGTCGCTCAAATCCTTCCTGGCGCAGCTGGAGCGGCTCACGCCGGACATGCTGGCCGAGGGCGAGAAGCGCGCTTACTCTGGAATGTCGAGTGAGCGGACCCTGCCGCGCCTGCTCAGCAAGCAGGGCCAGGTGGGTGTGATCGCCATCGACGGCTCGCTGGTGAACAACGCGTCGTGGATCAACGAGTACCTGGGCGCTACCGGCTACCCGGAGATTCGCGAGGCGCTGATCGCCGCCGCCAACGACCCCGACATCAAGTCGATCGTGCTCGACGTCAACTCCGGCGGCGGCTCCACCATGGGCGTGTCGGACACCGCCGAGCTGATCGCGCTGGTGGACTCCAAGGTCAAGCCGGTGCACGCCTTCTCCGGCAGCGCCATGAACTCGGCCGCCTACTGGCTGGGTTCGGCCGCGCGCAGCGTGACGCTGGGCAAGATGGCCGAGGCGGGCAGCATCGGCGTGCTGATGGTGCACCGTGAGCAGAGCAAGCGTATGGAGCAAGAGGGCATCAAGACCACTGTCATGCGCGCGGGCAAGTACAAGGCGCTGGCCAACCCGTACGAGCCGCTGAGCGAAGAAGCCAAGGCCGAGGTGCAGGGCCAACTTGATCAGCTGTACGGCATGTTCGCCCAGCACGTGGCCGACTCGCGCGGCGTGCCCTACATCCAGGCAGACCAGAAGATGGGACAGGGCCGGGTGTTTCTTGGCCAGTTGGCGGTGGACATTGGGCTGGCCGACCGGATATCCAGTTTCGACGAGCTCCTGAGCAAAGTGCAGGGGGGGATTGACGCTGAAAAGAAGTCGCCCAAGTATGGTGCGAATTCCCCGAAAGGACCCTCTTCAATGAAACACGCGCTCACCGAGCAAGCCATCGCGGCGCTCGCCGCTGGCGGCGTCCTCCCCGAGGCCGGCGACCCCACCGAAATTGCCGCTGCTGCCGCTTTGGCTGCCGCAGCTCTGGCCGTTGTGCCCGTCGCAGATGCTGCGCCTGTCGCACCTGTGGCTGACGCCGCACCGGTGGCGCCTGTCGCCGAGACGGTCGACGCGCGCATCCAGATGCTCAAGGAGCAGCTGGCCGAGGCCACCGCCTCCACGATCAACGTCTCGGTGCAGCTCGCTGCGCTCAAGCAGGCGGGCGAAGGCGCCACCGCAGCCATGGCTGCGCTCAACACCACGCTGGAGCAGATGCGCCCCATCGTTCAGGGCGTTGTGAAAAACATGCACGTTGCGCTGGGGGGCTCCGCCTTCGTGGCCGCGACGACAGACGAAGCCCTGCTTGCCGAGTTCACCTCGGTGCAGGCCAACTTCGCCAAGAAGTTCAAGGCGGGTGGTGTGGCGGCTTCGTCGTCTGCCGCAGCCGACAACGGGGGTGCGAAGGAGTCGGTTGACGGCTTCCGACGCGCCCGTATTGACGCAACCCGCCCCAAGTAATCCAAGGAGATCCACATGGCGAAATTTCAGATGGGCGTGACCATCAACCCCTTCCTTCCCAACAAGACCGCGCGCGTCGCCGATGGCGCCGGTGTGGGCAACCAGCTGGGTCGCCTCGACAACGGCAAGTTCGTCAAGTTCGTCGCGGACAGCCAGTTTGGCCTGTGCGCGGTGGGCAACGAGATCGAGGGCGTGCTCTCGGTGGCTGATGACCTTGCCCCCCAAGATGGCTTCAACCTGGGCTCCGTGCGGGACGCCATTGGCACCCGCGTCGAGGTGACCTTTGACGGCTTGCAGGCCACCCCAGGCACCGGCGTGATCACCATCGGTGGTTATGTGGTGACAGGCACGGTGTCCGCTCGCGGCACCGCGCTCCCAGGCAACCCCCGGGTCTGCCTGGCCACTGCGGCTGCAACCGGCATCGTCTACAAGTGGCGCGTCGTCGCGTTCACTGGCACAGGCGCGGTGGGCCAGACCGGCATCATCGAGCGCACCGCCTAACCCACCCCCAACAGCTGACAAGGAGCACCAAAATGGCAGATTTGATTGTTGTCAACGCCCGGGGTGAAAACACCCCCGTTGATCTGAGCATGGCGTCTTACCGCGACGCCGCCGAAGCCGGCCTGAGCCTTGGCCAACACCTCGCACGTCAGGTGCCGGTGAACGCCAGCAAAGACGGCACCGTGATGCAGCAGCTGCTCGAGCAGTGCGGCATCTTCACCAAGTCCAACAAGGAGTTCGGCATCCGCGCCTCCACGATGGAAGATGTGCTGAACCCCAAGGAAGCCAACAACGGCACAGCCATCACCCGCGACGGTGTGCCTGCTTCGCGCTTGCTGTTCCCCGCTGTGATCCTCGACGTGATCGAAGACAAGCTGCAGGTGAACCGCTCCACCAACCCCAACGCGCTGACCTCGATGCTGGCGCAAGACGACAGCATTGCAGGGGACCGCTGGGAGCGCCCAGTGTTGAACTTCAGCAAGCCCGAAGCCGCGCGCTCGGCGCCGGTGAGCCAGCTGTCGATGCCCAACTCGATGCTGACCATCACCGCGTCGGACAAATCCATGCGGATCCCGTCTTACGGCATCGGCATGGAGATCTCCGAGCAGGCGCTGCGCAGCACCACGCTTGACCTGGTCGGTTTGGCTGTGGCTCGTCAGGCATCTGTCGAGGGCAACGAGCGCGCCAACGGCTACATCATGTCGTTGCTCAACGGTGACGTGGATATGGGCATGGCGGCTTTGTCTACCTTCGCTGGCAAGGTGCGGACTGCTGTTTCTTTGGACGCCGCCGCCACCACTGGCCTGACCCAGTTGGCCTGGCTGACCTGGCTGACGCAGCGCGCTGAGAAGCGCACGATCACCCACATCGTGACCGACCTGGCTGGCGCCATGGCGATCGAGAACCGTACGGGCAAGCCGGTCATCACCGGCGACAACCCCAACAGCGCCCGCATCGACACGCTGATTGAGGTAATCAACCCCACCTACTCGGCCCGGGTTCGTGTGTTCCTGACCAACGACCCGAACTGGCCAGCCAAGACCATCATGGGCCTGGACAGCCAGTTCGGTATCCACCGCGTGGCCTCGCTCACCGCCCAGTACAGCGCCATCGAGCAGTTCGTGCTCAAGCGCTCCACCGCCATGCGCGTGGACAGCGGTGAAGTGGTCTACCGCCTGTTCGACGAAGCCTTCGAAGTTCTGACCTACGCCTGATAGGTCTCACCCAGAGAGGCGGGCCGCGGAAGCGCTCCGCCTCTTTTTCACGAGCACACCACGAGAACACCATGAGCAAAACTGCCAAGCCCGCCCCCGCCCCCGAAGTCGAAGCGCCTCAAGCTGCGGCCCCGGAGGTTGCGGCCCCCAAGAAGGTCTGGCTACAGTCGGTGCACGGAAACATGCTGCACCTCTACACCAACGTCCTGTTCACCTCCGAGCCCAAGCAACATGTGATCGACGATTTCGTGCGAGCCCAGCTTGAAACGGGCAAGTTGGTCGAGTTCACCGAGTAAGTTTCGCAGGGCCTTACCGCATGCCATTGACCACCTATTGCCAGCCAGACGAGGTACGCGCAGCCCTTGGCGTCAACGCGACCGAGCTGTCGGACCAGGTGCTTGCCCTTCCCGTCTACGAGATGGGCCTGGTTCGTGAGCTCAATAAGCTCTCCACGTCCCTGGGTGCGTCTTTTTCTCTGATCGCCAACAAGACGTTCGCCGCTCGCACGGACGACGAGCGCAACTTCTTTGACTCGGTGTCGCTGTTTGCGGTCTACACCGTGGCGGCCCAGGTGGGCGTGTCGCTGGCCAACTTCGCGCCGCGCGCGGTCAGCGACGGCAAGGCCTCCATTACCCGCTTCTCGGGTGAGCCCTACGAGCTGGTGATGAAGCGCGTCGAGACGCTGCGCGCGCGCTACCGCGGCGACGTGGTGAGCGCGCTGGTGCAGCTGATCTCCGGCGTGGCCGGCGCGCCGATGGTGGCGCCACGGCTGTTTGCGGCCGCGCGCCGGGGCATAGACCCGGTGACTGGCGCATGATGAACCTTGCCCAGGCATCGGCCTACTTCGACCGGCTGGAGGTGGACGACGCCGACACCGGCGATCTGTTGTTTCTGGCCCAGGTCGACCCATATGACGATAGCCGACGGGACGCCGGCGCAGCCTACCGGCGCGTGCTCTCGGTGAAGCCCGGCACAGTGGTGCCGCGTGACCGGGGCCTGCGCGTGCTCGACCTGGTGTGGCTGGCGGGCAACATGGAGCCCGACGGACTGGACCAGTTGCACCGGCAAAAGTACGTGCTGCAGCCCGCCGAGCGGGTGAGCCTGAGCACACTGGACGGCCACCTCGCGGGCACGTTCCCCACCCTTGCCTGGGCGGGCATCGAGTGGACGCGCGACGTGAAGGAAGGGAACATCTCCTCTCAGGTCACCGCCCAGTACAACGGCTACTTCCCGGCGCTGAATCCCCCGGCGGTGAACTCGATCGTGCAGCAAAACGGCCTCACCTTCCTGGTGCGCGCGGTGCGCGAGATGGCGTCTGGCTTTGCGGTGGCCATCCTGGTCAAGCTCGAAGCGCCGGCGCAGACGGTGAGCGTGAGCTACCGCGCCTACGACCCGGTGAGCGGCAGCTACACGCCCACCGCCACAGTCGACACGCCCGCGCTGCGCACGCGCTGGCAGGATCTGTTTGAGTACACCGACCAGGCAGACGGCAAGTTCCGAGAGGGCGACGACGTGATGGTGTTTCGCGCCCAGGCCATGATCGACAGCCGCGCGCGGATCACCGCCGCCGGCCAAGCCTGGACGGTGCAGGGCACACAAAACCTGCCCGGCGTCACCCTTGCCCATGTGAGGAGGGCCTGATGGGCATGATCTCCAGCCTGCGCCAGAACCTGGGCGATATCGAGTTTGCGATGGACAAGACGCGCTTTCTCACCGCTGATGCGTTCAGGAACTATGTCTGGCAGGTCTTCCTGCGCATCCTGCAGAACACGCCGCAGTCGTCCGGGCGCGCGGTGGCGAACTGGAACATCAGCGCCAACACGCCGGACTTCACGGTGTATTCCCAGGGTGGAAAGATCGAGTACGTGGGCGACAGCGGTCGATTCAAGAGACTTGAATCCCACCGAAGCCAGGGCTTCCCTGAGTTCATTGAGGTGGCCAAGCGGCGCAACAAGGTGAAGCTCTACGGTGTGGGCGGCGGCCCGCGCCTGGGGTTCAAGCGCGGGGGCATCACCTACAACGACCGGGCCTTCATCTCCAACGGGGTTGAGGGCACGTCTGACGACGGCTCGAACATCGAGTCCTACCTGTCCGACCTGCAAAACCCAGGCTACGCCGCAAAGCGCCTGCGCGCCGTGAACCTGCCCTACGAGAACGCCCAGGAGAGCGTGATCGTGGTGTCCACCAAAACCGGGCGGGTCGGCATCAGCCTGCCGCAGGTGTTTGACCGAGGGTTCAAGCTGTGAGCACAGGCAAAGCGTTCCGTGCGGCGGTGAACACCGCGCTACAGGACTGGGCGATCGCGCCAGGGGCCGTGCCGATCTTCTTCGAGAACGGGCCCCAGCCAGACCTTGCCAACGTGGGCGATGTGTGGGTTGACACCGAGGTGCGCTTCTACGGCGCCAGCACAGCGGCGCTGGGGGAGCGCCCGATGGGCCGCGCCACCGGTGCGTTGGTGGTGCGAGTGTTCGTGCGCGAGGGCGAAGGCACCGGGCGCGCCGACGACTTGATGGACCAGCTTGAGGAGCTGTTTCGACCCCGGCGCCTGGGTGGCGCGCGCTTCGACTTTCCAGAGAGGCTCACGCCGACCCAGCATTTGGGCTGGCACAAGGTGGGCATTCTGGCGCCGTTCTCACTGGACCGAGCGTAGGGGGATTGTGTTCTCGGACGGGGTGTGCAAGTTTGGTGGCATCTGACCGGTCAACACGGGGAACCCCATGCCATTTGCTTCATCCGCCTTCGGGCAACTTCGCTACATCCAAGAAGCCACTCAGGGTGTGATTCCCGGCGCGGGCAACGCGCTCAACCTGCGCATGCTAACGCCAAGCCTCAAGGCGTCGCTGGCCACGGTCAAGTCCCAAGAGATCCGCGCTGACCGCCTCTCCACCGGCCAGACCCGCACCGACCTGGATGTCGACGGCGGCTTCAATTTCGAGCTGTCTGCCCGCGAATACGACCCGTTCCTCGAGGGCGTGCTCTCTTCGGCGTACGCTCACCACGGCGTTGGCGGCCTGGGTGCCGTTTTTGGCGCCACCACCGCAGCCAGCACCATCACAGCGGCTGTGGCGCTGACGGGCGCGTCCGCATTCACCACCCTGGCTGTGGGCTCCTGGTTCAAGGTGGTGCCCCCAGTGGCGGCCACTGCGGCCGTGCGGGCCTACTTCGCGAACCGCTGGTTCAAGGTGCTCTCGACCACGGCAACCACCATCACGCTGGACCCCAGCACGCCCATCGTCGCACCCGGCCTGGGCATCACCGCCGCTGCGGGCTACGCGATCAGCCAGTCGACCATGTCCAACGGCTCGGTTGCGCGCTCGTTTGCCATGGAATACCTGATGACCGACATCAGCCAGGTGCTCACCTACACCGGCATGCGCCCCAACACGATGGAGATGTCCATGGAAGTGGGCTCCATCATCACCGGCTCGTTCGGCTTCACGGGCATGGGCCACACGATTCAGCCCACCACCCGCCTGCCGGGCACGCCCGCTGCGTCGCAGCCGTTCGAGGTGATGAACTCGGTGACCGACGTGGGTGCCATCTACGAAGGTGGCCAGAGCATCTTGACGGGCAGCTCCAGCTTCATCAAGTCGGTGAGCCTGAGCATCAACAACAACGCGCGGGGCCAGAAGGCCATCGGTGTGTTCGGCAACGCTGATGTGGGCCTGGGCGAGTTGGAACTGAGCGGCAACATCGAGATGTACGTCGAGAACGCGACCTACTACAACAAGTGGCTCCAGGGAACGACCTCAAGCCTTGTGCTGGGTGTGGCCGACAGCGCCGGCAACGGCTACCTGATCGAGTTTGACAAGATCAACTACACCGACGGTGGCATGAACCCAGGCGGGCGGGCCGACGACACCATGCTGTCGCTGCCGTTCTCTGCCTTCTTCAACGCAGCCACGAACCGCGGCATCCGCATCACCCGCGCGGTTGTAGCTTAAAGAATTTGGGGAGACACCCCGAATAGATCGGCCCATCCGGGCCGGTTTTTACGCCCTGAAAATAAAAAGAAGCACCTCATGGACATTTTCTCCTCCTACGCCACCGACGAAACCTCTGAAGTCGAGGGCACCTGGTTCAACCTCTCCAAGACGGCCTCGGTGCGCGTGGCGCGCTCGGGCAACAGCAACTTCGCCGCCGGCTTGCGCAAGGCCATGGAGAAGCACTCGGTCGAGCTCGAGGGCAACACGCCCGAGGCCGACCAGGTGGCTGAAGGCCTGATGGTCGACCTGATGGCCGACACCATTCTGCTTGACTGGAAGGGCCTGCAGTTCAAGGGCAAGGACGTCGCTTACTCGCGCGAGATGGCGCGCACCATGCTGCGCATCAAGGACTTCCGCAAGAAGGTCTCGGGCTTCAGCGACAACTTTGAGTCCTTCAAGGCGAAGGCCGAAGAGGCCCAGGGAAACGGCTGAACGCGTACTTGGTGTGGGAGCTCCGGTGGGGGCCTCACATCAAGGCGTTTCAGGAGCGCGCCAAGCAGACGGGGGTGACCCCGGCGCCGCTGCGCGCCATCCCCAAACTTCACTCGCGCGACCAAGAGCTGCTGAAGGCTTTTCGGGCGCTGGATCAGGCGCGCCCCATGGGGCACAGCTCGCCCACACCGCTGCAAATCTCTGAGGTTCTGGCTTATTTGCAGCTGGTGGGGATTGCGCAAGCGGACCTGCGCAGCAAGTATCTGCGCATTCTGCAAATGCTTGACCGGGTGTTCATGAAGCACTGGTCCGACAACCAACCGAAGACCTGATTTTGAGCGGACCCAACGTCAACCTTGATGGCTCTTCCTTCCAGAAGGCCATGCAACCCATCCTGCAGAGCCTCACGGATCTGCGGGCTGCTTTGGTTGCGCGTTCGGGGGTCGGCAAATGAGCGGGCCAAACATCGGAGTTGACGGCGCCCCGTTTGTCCAGGCCATGCGGCCGATACTGGAGGCGTTGGCGGATCTTCGCGCGGCCCTGGCGCAGATCGACAACATGTCGCCCCGCAACCTGCGCGCGCAGATGCTCAACCTGCGCAGTACGCTGGAGGGCACGGCCATCTCGATGCAGAAGGCCTTCAAGGAGCTGCCGGCAGAGCTTGACAAGGCGGTCAAGGACGCGTCGGGCAAGGGCAAGGCAGCAGCCAAGAAGGTCGGCAAAGAGGTTGGGGATGCGCTGGCGGACAGCACCATCGCTACGGTGCGCGCACGACGGGCACAGGTGCAGGCGGAGTATGAGGCGCTTGCCGCCCTCCGGGCACGAACAATCCCCGAACTTCAGCAGGCCCGCCAGGGAGGGGCCAGCCTGTTTGCGGGTGACAAGCTTCGGCTGGCCGCGTTCGAGGCGGAGGCGAGAAACTCGGGGAAAGTCCTGGCCCTGCGCCGCCAGGACATGCTCGACGAGCAGAGGCTGGCCCAAGAGCGCCAGGCGCTGGTGGCCAGAGCTGGCGCGGGTCTGGCGGCCCTGAGGGCCAAGCTGGCCGCAGAGGAGGCGGCGGCACAGCTTCGGGCAGCCCGCAACGCCAACGCAGGCATCGACAGGAACGCGGGATTCGGGGCCATGAGTCGCGCAGGGCAGCTGAGCCGCGCCACGCGCGTGTCCGGGGCGCTGGCGGGGGGTATGTCGGAGGCGGATGCCGCAGCAAGGTACGGGGCTGCGGCGCTGGCCGCAGCCAAAAACCTCGGTGAATTCCAGCGCGCGGGGGCCGGCGCTGCTGGCACCATGGGCAACCTGAACGGGCTGCTGCGCGAGGGCCACTCACTCACGCGGGGACTTGCCTCCGGGTTCAACGCCATGTGGCTGACCTGGGGCTCGATCGCGCCGCTGCTCGTCGGCGCCGCCGTCTCCAACGCATTCGTGCAGACCATCAAAAAGGGCGCTGAGTTTGAGCAGCGCCTGGCAGCCATCCGCTACCTCGGCGGCGAGTCGGCGCAGGCTGTCGACCAGCTTGCCCAGTCAACACTGGACCTTGCCCGCGTGGGCGTCAAGGGTCCGCTGGAGATCGCGACCGCGCTGAAGGCGTTGTCGCTGGCGGGCCTGAATGCCAAAGAGCAGCTGGCAGCGCTCAAACCTGTGCTCAACTTCTCGGTTGCTGGCGAGCTTGAAGCGGGCAAAGCCGCCGAGAGCCTGGTGGCGATTTCCACCGCGTTTGGCTACTCGGCCACAGGCTTTGGCACGGTAGCTGACGTAATCTCCAAGGCAGCCGCGATCTCGATGAGCTCGGTCGAGTCGATGACCGAGTCGTTCAAGCAGGCCTCGACCGTGGCTCAGCAGTACGGTGTGACTGTGCAGGACGCAGCCACCTCGCTGGCCCTGCTAAGCCAATCCGGCATTCGCGGCACCGCGGCTGGCACGGCCATGCGCAACATGTACAACGAGCTGATGGGCTCGTCCAAGCGCGCTGAGATGGTGCTGAGCAAGGTTTTCAAGACCAGCATCTTTGACGAGGCGACGAAGGCCGTCCGCCCGCTCACAGAGATCGTGCGAGACCTTGCCAAGGAGCTCTCAGGGATGAGCTTTGAGAAGCAGCAGAAAGCGCTGCAGGCTCTGGGCAACGAGCGGGGCCTGAAATCTTTGTCGGCCGTTCTCATGGCCTTCAACCAAGAGGCAAAGGAGCTGGGCAAGGGGTTCGAGAACAGGCTCGATGAGATCGTCAAGACCCTGCAGGAGGCTCCGGGGTTCGCCGCACTGGCTGGTATTGGCCTGGCCCAGACGACATCGAATCAGATCAAGGGTGTTTTTGCATCGCTTGAGGCCGCCCTGGTCGAGACCTTCGGCGTCGTCAGCCCAACCATCCAGGTTCTCGCCCAAGACATGCGAGCGCTCTTCAACTCTGAGGAGTTCCGCTCTGGTCTGCAGAGCTTGGTGGTGGGCATCGCCGACTTCATCCGCCTGATCGCAGACAGCGCCAAGGTGTTGGCTGCCATGGCCACCGGCTACCTTGCAGCCAAGGCCGCCATGCTGCTCACGTTAGGCGCGCAGGCGCTGCTCTTGGTATCGACGCCAGCGCTCACCGCAGGACTGCTTGCGCTCGGCGTGACCGCTACGGGAGTTGCGGGGACCTTTACTGTTCTCAACGCGGCGGCGGGCGCCATAGGCCTCATCTTGGTTGCCGGAGGCCTCGCCTACCTGGCGTTCTCCAAGGACACCGAAACGGCCATGGAGAAGGCCACCTTCGCGGTGGACGGGCATTACGCGGCCACCAAGGAGGCAATGGAGGCCGAGATTGAGCGGCTGGCCGTTGAGAAGCAGGCCATGATCGATGTGCTGACCGGCAAAGTGGCCAGCTACAACGTCGAAGCGCGTATCGCAGTTAGGCGGCTGGACGACCTTGCCGCGCAGGAGGTTGCAACCGCCCGGGTCATGGCCGTTGAGAAGAAGCGCATCAACCAGCAGATGAGGGACACCCCTTACGCGCAAACGGCGCAAGGGGCCAAGGCAGTGGCCGCCCTACAGAGCGACCGGGACATCGACGAGACGGTTCGCTTCGTGCAGCAGGGGGCCGACGCGCGCAAGCGCAACTTTATCAATCTGTCGGATCTTCTCAAGCAGAGCGCCAACGACAACAAGCTCATCGCAGATGCGATGGCCGCCAAAACCCGCAGGATGCCTACGGGACCTGACGGTGACGTCTCCGAGCTGCGCGCCGGGCTCGAGAACGCAGCCAACGCCAAAAAAGAGTTCCTGCAAAAGGAAATCGCCAACTTCTTCAAAGCCAGCGACACCCTGGAGAGGGGCTTCGCTGAGCGCCTGAGCGCAGAGGAGTCGATGCAGAAGGTGTCACTTGCTCTGCGCTTGACCACGGAGTCGGAGTACGGCGTCGCGATCGACCGCCTGCAAGACAGCACGATGGCGTCCCGCAAGGCCAACCTCGAGGCCGACATTGCGCAGGCCAAGGTCTTCAAGCAAAAGCTGATCGACGAAGCTGCAAAAGACAAGCCCGTCAGGGGCTCGGCCGAGAAGCTCGCAGCGGACGTGGATGCCCTAGAGGTCCGTATCGACCAGAAGGAGCAGGCGCTCAAGACCCTGAATACCGAGGCGGACAACCAAGCCCGCCAACGCCTGATCAAGCGCGCCGAAGGCATCAACAAAGCCCTCGACGACCTCGAGAAGTTCCGCACCGCAGAGCTTGACTCGCAGACGCTGGCGCGCGAGAAGCTTGCGCTCGAGGAGTCCACCGCTGGCATGTCCGAGCGCAACGCCTCCATCGAGATGGCCGGCGCCAAGAAGCGCCTGGAGTTCTTGGCGCAAGAGTTGAAGATCCGCAAGGCCATCGACGACTACAAGGCAAGCGGCGGCGACGCGGGCCTGCTGGCAGCGGCCGAGGCTGAGCTGAAAGGCCTGCAAGGCGCCATGGTGCAGGCTGTCGACAACGCGCGTGGCGAGGCTGCCAAGCTGTTCGACAAAGGCACGCAGGACGAGATCACCAAGACCCTTTCGGATGCGATCGAGGCCGGACTCTCCAGTGGCAAGGGCTTCGTCGACACGTTGAAGAACTACCTGGTCAACGCCTTCAAGAAGATGGTGTTGCGCCCGACGATCGAGGCATTTGTGAAGCCTCTGGCTCAGACCCTCACCGGTGCGCTGACGGGCGGCGCGGCGCAGGCGGGGCAAGGCGGCGGCGGTGGTGGGATCAGCGGGCTTCTCAGCGGCGCGTCAGGACTGAAAAACCTGTTCGGCGGCGCTGGCATCCTGGGCAGCTCAGCCGCCTACGGCGCAGCCATCGGGACCACCAGCATCGGCGTCGGAAGTCAGGCGGCCATGCTCGCCGCGCAGACGGGCGGGTTTGGTGCATCCGGCTTGGCGCTCACAGCGCAAGCGGGCGGTGGAGCAATGGGAGCGATAGGTGGCGCTGCTTCGGGCCTGATGGCGGCTGCACCTTACATTGCGGTCGCGGCGCTTGTTGTAGCTGCCCTCATGAAGAAGACCCCAGGGCGGCAGCATGAAGGCGGCATCTACAGCAGCAGCGGAACCGATGCGCGCAGCGTTGCAACGAGCCTCACAGGTGACGCTGGATACCACGACATGCTTGATCGCCAGAACGCGGGGCTGATGGACTTCGTGAAGACCACGGTGGACGGCACGCTGACCGCTGCCAAGGGGCTTGCAAAAACCCTGGGTATGAGCATGGCGCTCAGCATGGACGCAGGCTTCACGGCCAACCTCAACGGCCAAGGCGCGCAGAAAAACAGCTTCGGACAAGCGCAGATATTTGACAGCGGAAACCTGATTGGCTCGTTCAACAACAACCGACTTGACGGCGATCCGACCAAGGGCGGGGCCGAGTTCAAGGCCCAACTGGAAGAAATGGTCGCAGCAGCTATCTTGGGCGGTACGGAGTTTGTGCGGGCGGGTGAAACCTCGCTGCTGGCCATCAAGCGGCTCAGCAGCAGCCTGCTGGTGGTGAACGGCACGTTTGACACGCTGGGCTACAAGCTGCTGGAAACGAGCTTGGCCGGCGGCGACTTGGCAAGCAAGCTGGCCGACGCATTCGGCGGGCTAGAAAACTTCGCCACCGCCACCAGCACCTATTACGAAGCGTTCTACAGCGAGCAAGAGCGCACCGCCACCGGCGTTCGCCAGCTCACCGAGACGTTGGGCAGGCTGGGCATTGCGCTGCCCAACACCGGCGCCACCGACGCTCTCGCGCAGTACCGCGCACTGGTCGACGCGCAAGACATCAACACCGAAGCCGGGCGAGCCACCTACGCAGCGCTGGTGACCTTGGGCGGAGGGTTCGCGCAGCTTGTCGGCAGCACGCAGTCACTGGCAGCAGCAGCAGCCGCCGCAGACCAGTCGGTGCGCAATTTGGCGGACGCAGCCAACCAGCTGGCCCAAGCCAGCGCCAACCAGCTCGCCGCCCGCCAACTCAGCGCTGTGCAGGAACTCAACCAGTTCGCGCAAAACGCCGCCCAGCTCACGGTGGACAACGCGCAAAAGGCGCTCGACGCCGCACAGTCCGACCTCGACGCCGCCCGTGCAGCCGAGCAGCAGGCACAACAAGGGTCCGCACGCGGCGCCATCGAAGCGGTGCAAAACGCGCTCAAGCTGCAAAGCGACGTGCTGCGCGAAACCGTGAGCGCCACCCGCGCCGTGTTCGAGACCGTGCGCGACGCGGTGCGCAGCTTGTACAGCGAGGTCGCCAGCACATCGTCGCAGGCAGGCGCGCAGGGTCGGGCGTTCATTGATGCGGCACTTTCCACGGCGCTATCCACCGGCTACCTGCCCGACGCCTCGCAACTGCGCGACGCCATCGGCGCCGTGACCGGCGACATCGGCAAGGCCGCCTACGCCACGCGGTTTGAGCAAGAGCGCGATCAACTGGTCTTGGCGGGCAAACTGAGCAAGCTGAGCGAAGTCTCGGGCTACCAGCTCACCGAGGCCGAGCGGCAGCTTGAGGCGCTGGACGACCTGATGGGCGTCAACAGCAAGCAGCTCGACGCGCTGGGCGCGATCAACGCCAGCGTGCTGAGTGTGTCCGCTGCCCTGGCTGCGTTCACGGGCGCACAGTCCGCACTCACAACTGCGCAAACCTCGCAGACCGCAGTGAAAATCCAGCAGGCCGCAGTGGATAGCACGCGGCTTCAGTCGGGCGCTTTCAACACCGACGGCACCGTAAAAACAGCATCGGGCGCTGTGGTGGGCGTATCTGACTTTGTGGGTCAAACCGACGCGGCCCGAGCTGCCGCCTACCTGCTGCGCTACCCCGATGTGGCGGCCAGCTTCGCCAGCGGCAACACCTACGGCATGGACGCCGCAGAGTTCGCGTCCGTTCACTTCGCGCTCTACGGCAAAAAAGAGAAGCGGCAGTTTGCCGTTGGGACCAACTTCGTGCCTTACGACATGGACGCCCGAGTCCACAAAGGCGAAATGATTGTGCCAGCGGCCTACAACCCGGCGACATCGGGCGTCGGTGGCGGCAACACCGAACGCCTTGAGAGGCTTGTCGAAGTGCTGACCGCCGAAGTGCAGCGCCTGCAAATCATCGGCGCCACCGGCAACCGCCACGCCGAGCGCACCGCCACCGTGCTTGACGACTCCGCACGCGGCAAACAACCCCTGATTACCGCTACATGAAATTCATCCGACCCACCGCGATCAACGACGCCCGGCTGGTAAGCAGCAGCGTGCCCGAGGCCGACCACCCGGCGTGGGTGGCTGCCACCAGCTACACGGTCGGCCAGCGCGTGATCCGCACCACCACGCACCAGATTTACGAGAACGTGATCGCCGGCGTGAACGCCACGCTGCCCGAACTGGCCCCGACCCGATGGCTCGCTGTTGCCCCGACAAACCGCTGGGCGATGTTCGACCAAAAAATCGGCACTGTCACCACCGTGGCCGACAGCATGACCATCGTGCTCGCGCCGGGCCGCATCAACAGCTTGGCGCTGTTGGGCCTGAGTGCTGCAACCGTCAGCGTGACGCTTGTGGCCGGTGGCGAAACCGTCTACAGCGCCAGCACCAACCTCACGTCAGGCGTCAACGTGGGCGATTGGTATCAGTATTTTTATGAGCCGGTGTACGAGCAGTCCGAGCTTGTCATCACCAACCTGATCGACGCCGCGCTGCTCAATTTGCCCGCTTACGGCGACGGCGTGCTGACCATCGTCATCACCCGCACGGGTGGCACTGTGTCCCTCGGGATGCTGGTTGTCGGGCTTGTGACCGAAGTGGGCGACACGCAATACGGCGCCAGCGTTTCGATTCGGGACTTTTCGCGCAAAGAGCCCGATGCGTTCGGGAACATCCAATTGATCGAGCGCGCTTACAGCCAAAAGATGAGCCTGAACGTCATGGTGCTGCGCGAGAACGTCGATGCGGTGGTCAAAAACGTCAGCCGGTTCCGAGCCACCAACGTCGTGTGGATTGGCTCCACCGCGTTCGGCTCGCTGATCGTTTACGGGTTTTTGGCCGACTGGAGTCTGACCATCGACAACTTTAGCTCAAGCAATTTCCGCGCAGAAATTGAAGGAATGACCTGACATGCCAATTACCGCATTACCCCAACCGCCGCAGCGCAACAACCCGGCCACATTTGCCGAGCAGGGCGATGCGTTGCTGGGCGCGCTGCCCCTCTTTGCCACGCAAGCCAACGCGCTGGAGGTAAACGTCGATGCGCGGGAAGTGAGCGCTGTTGCTGCTGCTGCCTCTGCCAATGCCGCCGCTGCGGTTGCTCTGCCAGCTGCAAACTTCAAAGGTAACTGGAGTGCTCTGACAGGCGCCCTTGCCATGCCGGCCAGCGTGGCGCACGCGGGCCAGTTTTGGGCGCTCAACGCCACGCTGGCAAACGTGACCACGGCCACGCCCGGCGTGAGTGCAAGCTGGACTGTCATCAAAACGGGCGCCGCATACGTCACCTACGACAACCGAGCCAGCCTACGCAGCCTCACCCCAGCCACTGGCGATCAAATCACTGTCGAAGGCTTGGGCCTGTTCGTCTGGACCGCAGGCAGTACCGAGATTGACGACGACGAAACCTGTTTCGCAACTGCTTCGGGCTGCTGGCTGCTGGAAGCCGCAAATTGGGAGCTTGTTGATTCATATGACACGGTGACCCGGTTCGATGAGCTGGAGTTTGATGCGCGGTTTGCCAGCAGCTTTGCCGCCAAAGTATTGACCGGCAGCGCAACATGCGCCATCGCCACACTTGGCGCACTCTCCAGCGCCTCATTCACCGGCGCCGTCGCAGGTGCGTTCATTGGCGATCGGGTGATCGCTACACCGCCCGATCAATTGGGCAGCACCGCAACAGACACGGCGCGTCTGTCATATCACGCTTGGGTCAGCGCAGCCGACACGGTGACCATCATGCTCACCAATGCCAGCGCGGCAGCAGCCACTACCAACGCCGCCGTTCGGGCCGCTTGGCCCGTCACCGTCATCAAAATATAAGGACACCCAATGGCAATGATTTCAGCAATGCGCATGTTGAATGCGCTCGAAAACGGCACCATCACAGGTGCGCAACTGCAAACGCTGCTGGTGAACAATTCGCGCCGGGGAGAATTGCAGGTTCTGCTGGAGATTCCGGGGCAGGTCCGAAGAATCACGGCGAACAATGTGACGATGACAGCGGTGGCCGCCAGCAGCACGGCCATGAATGCAGTGATTGCATCCAGCACAGCGATGACAGCGGTGATTGCATCCAGCACAGCCATGACAGCGGTGGCTGCATCGAGCGTGGCGATGAATGCAGTGATTGCATCCAGCACAGCGATGACAGCGGTGATTGCATCCAGCACAGCCATGGCAGCGGTGGCTGCATCGAGCGTGGCGATGACTGCGGTGGCTGCATCCAGCACAGCCATGACAGCGGTGGCTGCATCCAGTACAGCCATGGCAGCGGTGGCTGCATCGAGCGTGGCGATGACTGCGGTGGCTGCATCCAGCACAGCCATGACAGCGGTGGCTGCATCCAGTACAGCGAAGATGTCGATATTTAACAGCGACACAGCACTCGCCGCTATTGCCGCATCTTCCACCGCGTTGACCACCATGCGCGCCGCGCCTCAGTACGCGCTATCTGCTGGCACCTTGGGCGCAATCGCCGGACTAAACGCAGCTGGCTCATACATCGTGGTCGGCCTGAGCACTGTAAACGGCACCTCTGCTGGCGTCAACATTGCGACCCGTCGGGCGGGGTCGGCTGTGTCGATGTTTCAGTCGGCTGCATCAGGCGTGTTGGCATCCAACGGCCTTACCTACCCGGTGGCAATGCCCATGGTTACGCCGTTCTCGGTTGCGAATACCGGCCCCGGCTGGACGTGGTTTGTCGGCACCCTGCGCTGCGACATCTAAAGGCAAACCATGAAACTCCTAATCCAAAACAACCGAATCGCAGGCACCGCCACCGACGCCTACACCGGGCCGGACACTTTCATTGACGCGCCTGCTGACTTTGATGTGCTGCGCTTGGGTGAGTACAGCTTTGCCGATGGTGCGCTGACACTGCTGCCCAGCCGACGCATCACCCGGTTGGCTTTCCGAAACCGATTCACCACCGCCGAAAAAGTGGCGCTTGAAATCGCGGGCCTGGACAACCCGGCAGCGCCGATGGCAGAGCGCGCCCAAGCGGCTGCACTGCGGGCGAATCAGGCCGACTTGGCCGCAGCGGCGTTTGTGGACTTGGACCGGCCTGACACCCGCGCAGGCGTGCAGATGCTTGAAGCCGCTGGCTTGCTGGCTGTTGGGCGGGCGCTTGTGATTCTGGACTCACCTGTCACAACCGAAGAAAGGCCCCTCGCATGAAAACCTTGCTCGCCATAATCGCGCTCGCACTGACCGGATGCGCATCTGCCGACTACGCGCAATACGCGCAGACACAGCAAGCTGTTGCCGTGGCAAAGGGGCAGGCCGACGCCGCCCGCTACAAAGCGATGGCCGACATTGCAGCCGCCGGTGACAGCGCGGCACGGGTCGCGGCCGTCATGGCGCTGGCATTGGGGCAGGGCGCCGCAAGCCCGACGCAGCAGATCGCAGCACCCGCACCGAACGCCGCGCTGCAATGGGCCAGCGTGCTTGTTCCCGGCCTGACGCAGATTTACGGCATCCGGGCAAATGCCGATGTGTCCATGCGCAGCAGCGACAACGCAGCGCGCACCGGCATTGCAACGACTGCCGGTTTTGTGAGCCTTGCGGGGCAGATTCAGGCGCCGGGGGCTATCACCACCATCAGCGGCAACTCCGGCGCGAACAGCGGGGACGCCACTGCCGCGCCGACTGTTGTGACTGCGCCTGATCCTGTCATCGTCACGCAGCCAGCGCCTATCGTGCTGACCCAGCCGCCGCCCGTCATCGTGCGGCCCGAGGTTGTGCTGACGGAGGTGGCCGCTCCATGATGCACCTCGCCAGCTACAAAGGCCCCGCCACCGGCCTGCTGCACCGCACTACGCACTGGCTGATCTGCCACCTGAAACCGCGCCGCTGGTGGCCGTATCTGCCCGCGCTCTACAGCCACAACGAGCTGGTGTTTGAGATCAAAGACGGCATGGCCGAATGCGCCAGCAGCAGCGCCCGAGACGGCGGTGTGCGGTTCAAGTCGATCGACATTTTCAGCGGCCGCTGGGACGTGAAGCCCCTGCCCCAGTACGACTACGCCGCCGAGCTGCGAGCGCGCTGGTGGTTCATTGAGCATGAAGGCGAGCCCTATGACTACCTCGGGGTGGCCGCATTCATCAAGACGCTTTCCGCGTTCGTGCGCGGGCGCCTAGACCGCTGGTTTTGCAGCGAGTCAATCGCCGCCGCGCTGGAGATGAAAGATCCCGCAAGCCTGAGCCCGCAGGACTTGGATGACCTGCTGACGAAAGGAGCGAAGTGAATGAGCTACACCAAACCTCAAGCCGACCAGTTGCTCAACCGGCTGGAGCAACACTTGCAAGCAGCTCCTGACTTTTCAGCCGAGGACAAGGCCGCATTGCACGCGATGGCGCAAGCGTGGCGCGGCTGGGTCGCATTGGGCCGGGCCTCGAAATGGATCATCACCGGGCTGGGCCTGATCGCTGCATCGGTGGCGAGTTGGGGTGTGTTGACCGGCGCTCTCAGAAATTGGTTGCGCCTGTGAAAGCCCTAGCCAAAACCCTGCAAAACACCAAACTGTTTGTGCTGATGGCCCTGTGGCTGCTGGCTTACGGCACCGCGCAACTGTGGCCCGCCTCATTCTGGTTCGAGGTGCATTCGGTCAACGCTGGCCCGGCCCGCGTGGGTGAGTCTGTGCCGATGCTTGTTGATCGGGCGACCCATCGCAGTTTCGATGGATCGTGGGTGGCGACTGTGAAAACCTGGGAAGAAACAGGGGCCGTGGGTTCGGGCTGGGTTGTCTACTGCACGGCCACCGGGTCCGCAAAGTACACACCAGATTCAAAGTTACCGCGTGGCCTGACGCTCAAGTGGTGGACAGACGGCAAATGCCCATCGCTCGACGCGGGCCGGTACGTCATCACGACCACATGGACGATTCAGCCGACGCTGGCGATCCTGCCCGCCAAGCGGGTGTCGGCAGATTCCAACATTTTCGAGGTGCTGCCATGAACGAAAAGGACCGCTGGAAAAACCGCCGCCGCATGGCGTGGCTGGCGCTGCTGGCAGGGCTGGCCTTCCCGGTGTTGCTGCTCTACACCGAGTCCGAGCAGTTGGGCGCGGTGGCAGGCGCGTTTTACGCTTTTTCGGGTGCTGTCGTGGCTGCGTACATCGGGTTTGCTTCTTGGGATGACAAAAATTTCAAAGATGTCCAAGCAAAGGAGCCACAATGATCCCACTTAGCGCCGACCAGGTGCAGCGCGCAACCGGCGCCACCCGCGCGAATACCGAGCTTTTTCTGCCCCTCATCCAGGGGACCTGCAAGGCCTACTCGATCACGTCGCCGCGCCGCATCGCCGGGTTCCTCGCCCAGATCGGCGTGGAGTCGCAGGGCCTCTCCAAGCTTGAGGAGAACCTCAGCTACAGCACCGAGGCTTTGATCAAGCGGTTCGGTCGCCACCGCATCTCTGTCGAAGACGCGCAGCGGTTCGGTCGCCGGCCCGGCCAGCGCGCGGACCAGCAGGCGATCGCCAATACCATCTACGGTGGGCCATGGGGCCTGAAGAACCTGGGCAACGTGAAGCCCGGCGACGGGTGGCGGCACCGCGGCATGGGCGCCAAGCAGCTGACGGGCCTGGCGAATCACCGCCGGTGCGGCGCAGCCATTGGCGAGGACTTCGTGAACCACCCCGAGCGCTTGCTGCTGCCCGTGAACGCCATGCTCAGCGCCGGCTGGTTCTGGGCGGACAAAGACCTGAACGCCATCGCCGACGCCGGCGACATCGAGCGCATGAGCCTTGTGGTCAACGGCGGCACGAACGGCCTGCCTGAGCGCGTCGCGCTGTGGAACCAGAACCTGCAGGTGTTTGCATGACCAGGATCTTCGACCTCGTGCCCAGCTGGGTTTACGCCGCTGCGATCGTGGCGCTGTCCGTCTTCTCCGCCTGGACCCAGATCAGCCTGGCCAACGAGCGCGCCGCGTACGCCCGGGCCGCCGCGGCCTACGAACAGAGCCTCACCGCCGCCGCCGCCGCAACCCTTGCACAAGAACAATCCAACCGCCAAACCGAGAAGGACCTTGAAAATGCCAAATCAGAAAATGCCACCACCACCCAGGCCCTTCTTGACGCGAATGCAGCTGCTGCTGCTCGTGCTGGTGTGGAGTCTGGCCGGCTGCGCGACGCCGCGCGCGCCGCTGCCACCCGCGCCCGTGAAGCCTGTCCAGATGCCGGCACTCAGTATGCAGTCACGCCAGGGCCTGACGCCATCGGTCTGTTGGCCGACGTGCTTGGACTCGCTTCTGACCGAGCAGAAAAACTGGCAGCAGTTGCTGACTACGCCCGTACCCATGGGCTCTCCTGCGAGCGCGACTTCGACAACGCCCGCGCGCTGATCAACGGGGGATTCCCAAACAAGGCGGGCCCTGGGCAGTATGGGGCGTCTCAACTGAACCCTGAAGAGGAACGACATGAGCCTCAAACCGGGCCACAAAGTCGGTGACACGTTTTCCCGACTCCTCGCCATCCCCCCTGAGTACGGGGATGGCTTCTTTGTTGGCTGGGTGGTCAGGTCGCAGCTGCGCAATTTGGCTGGCGCCCTCGTTTCCGAGGCCACCTGCGAGTGGCTCAACCCGCTCACGACCCGCAACCTGAAGGTGCGGGTGGCCAACACCTCGGGGTGGGCGCCCGGGGAGCTTGAGATCGATGTGCGGTTCACCCGCACGTCAGACGGCGAAGTGATGAGCACCACAACCGCGCGCGTGCCCGTTGTTCAGGACGTGACGCAGTGACAGAGCTCCGCCTGACCCTTGTGCAGGTGCCCGCGCTGGCTGTGTCGCTGGCCGCCGCGACACCACCCCTGGCCCTGGCCTTTTCGGGGCAGGGCACGCTCGACGTGACCCTGCTCGCCGAGCGCCCGGCGATCAACCTTGTGTTGCGCCAGCCCCAAGCTTTGGACGCCGCACTGCTGCCTGTGCTCATTGGCCCACCCGGTACCGGCTCAGGCACCGCCACACCGCCCACCACCCGCACGCTCACCTGGGCCGCAGGCAAGCTCGCCGCCGTCACCTACGCCGATGGCAGCAGCAAGACCATGACCTACACCGGCGAGCAGCTCACCCGCGTGGACCGCCTCACACCGGGCCAGCTCACACAGCGCGCAGACCTTGCGTACAACCCCGACGGCACCCTTGCCGGGATAACCGAGTCGGTGATCTGACATGGCAGTAATCACCACACCGGAATTCCTCGACGGCGGCATAGCCCGCACAGCGGGCGAGACCATGACTCTAAACGGCGGCTCGCTCACGATCCGCACAGACACACGCTGGCACGCAAACGCACCAGCCGCCCTGACAGGGTGTTTGGGCGGCAACTCAGTAATATCGTCCACTCTGGGTGGTGAGTTTTTTGTTGACGCAACAGCGGTTCGCTGGATGCCTTACACAAGTGGTAGCGGCAACGTGCCCGCCATCGGCACCACAGTCACAAGAGGGGCTGTCAGCGCTTACCTGCTTGGCGTCTGGGCGACCGTCAACGGCGCACCCTCTGCGGTGGGCGCTGCCATGCCTGCGACCGGCTACCTCAAGTTCCGCGAAGTCACAGGCGGCCCGTTCACCGCTGGCGCACTCACCGGCATCGGGGCCACCGCTGCAAGCCCTGATGTGACCGGCTGGGTCGAAGTAGTGGCGCAGCAGTTGGCGAACTTCAACATCCCCAGGCTTGGCAGATTCAAGACACGCGGCGACTGGTTCTATCTGGCGAACACCACGGGCTCGGCAAACCAGAACGTGCTGATCCCGAACATGGGCAGCACGACGGGGTACAGCCCTGGTGTCTGGATTCAAGACGGCACAGGCGGCGCAGCCACCTACACCTGGGCCGCCGGGGTCGTGACCGTGGCCTTCCCGGCACATGTGTTTGTGGTCGGCAATGAGGTAGACCTGAACTTCACCACTGGCGGCGCGCAGGACACGGAGCACCACACCTACCGCATTCGGTCGGTGACGGCTGACGCCTTCACGGTGTTCCTGCCCGGCTCGGGCGCGGGCGGCGACTGCAACATCGAGTCTTACGACTTCTACTCGGCCCTCTACGCCGCTGGGATGACCACCACCAACTTCGGCACAGATGTCCGAAGCAAAGTCGTGCTGATGAACACCGATGCGTCCATCACCATCGGGCACAACGGCACCACAGCGGTGGGCTTTGTGCCTGCTGCGGCACGCAAGATCAGAATCCCGAACGTGCTGCTGCGCCAATGCACCACCGGCGCGCGGGCGACCAACGCCATCCCGCACCCAACATTGGCCACGCGACCCGACTTCACGACCACGAACGCAGGCGTGATCGACATGGAGTTCACCTTTGGCGACTGGTTCCTGTCGTTCAGCCAGCCGTTTGGGGTGTATCTGCGCCACGTTGCAACCCACGACAGCATTGCGATTTCCGAGTGCGCGTCGCCATTGGAATTGAGCGACGGTGGCACGGGCACCAGCGCGGGCCTCAGCTCTGCCAACCTCACCCTGACCTCCTGTTTCTCGGGTGGTGAAATCTACTCATGGATCGGGGCCGGGTTTGCAAACGCCCTCAGTCAGGTCAACGTCAATTTCTGCATCGGGCAAACCTTTTCTGCTTGCCGTTTCGGCGTGTGGACCTATGCCCGCTCAGCAACCAGATATGCCATTGCCATCAGCCAAAGCTCGGACATCACGGTGGCTGATTGCGGCGCTCTGAACGCAACGAACAACATCAACACGTCGTTCAACATCAACTTCCTGCGCTACGACCACTGCGACCGTTATGTCGGCGCGACCAACGCGACCACTGGCCTGTTCACCTTCACCATCAGCAACAGTTGCGTGGGGGTTGTGATTGACGGCACCAGCTTTGGGTTCAAGGGCGCGATCGCCAACGCGCACCCCTACAACGGCTTGGTCTCTTGCGCGGCCTCATCGAACATCAAAATCCGCAACCTGGGAGCGCGTGACGCGATCCTCGACGGCGGCTCTGCCAACTTCTCGAACTGCATCTACTCCGACGGCGGCAACAACGTCGATGTGAAGGTGCAGCGGTGCTACATGCAGCCGACCCGCACTGGCGCGCACCTGTTGACCAACTCGTCCAAGAACATTCTGCTGGAGGACGTTTACGGCGACTTCACCGACCTGATGAACGTGGCCGCGCTGAACTGTCTTGTGCGTGGCGGCGGCGGGCGTAACGGCGTCGCCGGGCAAGCCTCGGTCTACGGCACCCACTTCGGCGGGGCCTTTGATTCCGACACCACGGGGCGCATGTGGCTGGCGCTGAACGAGCCCACCGCCGAGACCCTGCAATTCACCAGTCGCCTGTTCTCCGCAGGTTCGGGCTTCACCTCTGCTGGTGGCTTGTCGCTCGCCACGGTTGACGACTTCTTCATTTGCGAGATGCAGGAGAGCAGGCTCCAGACCACCGGTTTTGCCAACATCGCGCCCACCATCACCGGCACCAACACAGGCAACCACCTGTTCGAGTACCAGCTTGACACCGGCTCAGGTTACGGCGCTTGGCAGACGCTCAACGCCGCGAACCTCTCTGCTGAGACCATCCTGCCAAGCGTGGGCTACAAGCTCAAATTCCGCATCACCTGCGTGACCGCGAACAACGCGAACCTGATCACATACGTGCGCTGCGACACGACATCGACGCTGGCCGCCCAGGTGGGCAACCTGTACCCGCTCGACACCGGCACGGTGTCGATCAGCGGGCTGGTTGCAGGCTCGCGCGTCGTGGCCAAGCGCATCTCTGACGGCTTGGTGGTGGCCAATCAGGCCGAGGTGGGAGGCACCGTGCTGTTCTCCACAGATCAAATTGTCCCGCTGTCCATCGAAGCCAGAAAGGCCAGCGCGGCGCCGTTCTACATCCCCTGGCAAACTCAGATCACACCCGTGGCCGACGCCACCGTCAGTGCCGTGGCGCTGCAACAACTCGATCAATAAGGACGAACACCATGGCCATCGGCGACGACTTCTCGGTAGCGCTCAACGGCGACATTCGCCACACCTCTGGCACGACGGTGTACTCCGTCCTGGCAATCCACGAGTGGCTGCAAGACCTGGCCGACGACGCCAGCGTCTCCACGTCTGGCGACAACCTCAGCATCTTGACGGCCAACCCGTCCAAGCTGGACGGCCCGCGCTCGGCCATCAAGCCCATGCTGCTCAACCTGCTGAACGGCTACAACATCGACGACACAGCGGCGCGGTTCATCAACTTCGGCTCGATCCAGCAGGCCGGCACCGACACGCTCTACACCGGGCTGAAGACCATCGGCTCTCCGCTGGTGGCCGCGTCTCCGATGTACGTGGTGCAGAACAACGCCAAGCTCACGACCTACTGGCCAGACGGGCACATTCAGATCATGGTGAAGGGCAGAGAGGCGGCCGCCGTGATCGACAGTGGGGACGTGCGGGTGTTCTCGCGCAAATTTGGCCAGACCTATGGCGACTTTGCCGCCAACCTTGTGGCTGGCGGCGAGCAGCCAGCGGCCATCTCGACCCAGACCACCGCCGACTGGACCACGCTGAGTCTTGCGGACGCCCTGGCTTTGACGGGGGTCACGATCGCCACGGGCGACACGAACCAGGACACGGGAGATGGCAGCGGCTCGAAGCTCTACAAAGGCACCATCACGCTCTCCGGCGGGCGCACGATTGCCGAGGTTGCGCAGTATTGCCAAGCCATCTGCGACGAGGCCAGCGTCATCACCATCAACGGCACCCCCGGCTGGCGCTACCGTGCGCTGGAAGCTGCGTACACGCCCAACGGGGCCGCGCCGTTTGGCGTCGTTGCCGGTGGGAAGTGGTTTGTCGCGCAAGGCTGGTACGTCGCGGGGGCCAGCGCGGCAGACCTCCAGCGGTATCAGATGGTCTCGCATGATGGCACCACCGTCACCAACCCCGTGGTGGCTGGCATCAGCATCGGAGGCCTCACGATCGGCGCTCGGGTGCTGGTCGGGCGCAACTTGGGGACTGGCTTTCTGACAAACGAATACACGCTGAGCGCCGCGACAACCGCTGGCGGCAACACATGCGTGATCACCCAAGCGGTCAAGGCCGACACCCCGCCGACCGGCTACATCCGCGTCAACAGCATCCCCTACGAGTACACCGCCGTGAACGTGGCGACCCGCACCTTCACGATCAGCGGCACCTGGGGGCAAGTCCATGCCGCCGCTTCTCCGGCCTGGGTGCCGTTCCTCGACAAAGTGGTGACCAACGCTACCGAGAGTTCGGCGAGCTACACCTACTTGAGTGATTTCACGGCGCGACTCAAGGTCCGCAAGGGCGGCACCGGGGGCTCTCTCCAGCCTTTCGAGACAACCTTCACCGCTGGGTCCAGCGCAACCAATGGCACCAACGCCATTGCCACCGCCGACGAGTAATGACAATCTCCATCGACTGGCAAAACCGGCTGGTGCTGTCCACGGTCAGCATCGGCGACATTGTTGCCCACGCTACCACCCTGCGCGATTTTGAGGAAAGCGCGGAGGGCATCTTGTACCCGCCGATCATCACGTACAAGGTCATGACTCTGGGGGGCGGTGCGTTCTTCCCTGCGGTCGATTACATCAACGGCTACCGGCTCAGTTTCCCCAACGCTGGCAACTACACGGTGACGGGAAACATCGGCGCAGCCATCGTGCCAGCCGCCGGGGTGTTTGTGGACCGGACCACATCTGCTGCGTTTGCGACGGTTGCAGGTTCGGGAGGGGGAGGTGGCGGTGGACTCACCCCGGAACAGGCTGCTCAGCTTGCCGCCTTGGCGGCGCTGCTGCCCAAAGTCAAGCAAGACACCGGGCTGATTCCGGCGCTGATTTGACGTCTCCAAAGTAGCGCATCGGTAGCAGGGGGCTCGACCCGCTGGAACCCGCGCCGTTACTGGGCTGCAACTGGACTCGACGGATTGCAAATCCGTTTTAGCCCGGTTCGACTCCGGGTCGCGCCTCCAAAATTCCCTTGTAAATCAAGGATGTAGTGAGAGTTGGGGAGTTGGCGGTGATTCGCTGATTCCCCAAAGTTCGCTAGGAATAGGCCACAAATCGGTACCAGACGGTAGCATGCTACCGCTCGACGGACCCACCGATCCGTCAAGGTCAGTTGGGTCTGGCCCATCCAGTTCCAGCTTTTTGGCCCTGTAGGCTGCTGCGGCTTCTTCCTGCGTGTCGAAGACGCCGATGTAGATGCGCTTCCCGTTTCGGAAGATGCGGGAGAGAAAGGCGCCGTAACCCATCAAGGTCACGCCCTGGGATCCGGTGCGGCTGTTGCGGTAGGCTTCACGCTTGTTCTGGCTGTTGGCCGCCGGTGTGGCATCGCGCAGGTTGATCAGGCGGTTATCGGACTTGACACCATTGATGTGGTCGATCTCATGCACTGGCCAATCGCCATGTGCCAGCGCCCAGGCGACGCGGTGGTGCCTGTAGGCTTTGCCCTGGAACTTGATAATTAGGTAGCCTCTTGGGCTCTTAAACCCCACCGGGCGCCCCCTGCGCTCCCCTGTAGTCCTCGTGATCACGCCCGTCCTGGGGTTGTAGTGGAATGCCGCAGCTAGCTCGCCGGGCGTGGCCTGCTCTGTTTTCATTGTGGTTCCTATGCCTCTTGAGGGGCGTTTGTGGAGAACCAGACTTGCAGACAAATTGCCACTGGTAAAGACCCTGAGCCAGAGCGAACCTAGCCCAGGGAGCCAAAGCTCGCCAGGAGTCGCTGCGGAGATGCCAGAAGTCGGTGCGAGTCGGCACCGCTCTGTGTAACTTTTTGTGAGTCCGTCGGCTCGGGTACGATCGGACCCCACTCAAGGAGCCCGACATGGCCAGCATTCAGCCGCGAGCCGGCAGGTTCCAGCTGCGCGTCAAGCACGCCCTGCTGCCCAAGCCTTTTTTCTGGACGTTCGACACGCACGACGAAGCGCATGCCTACGGTGTGCAGCTGGAGGGCATGCTCGCGCGCGGCGTCGTGCCGCTGGAGATGGCGCAGGACACCGCGCGCCCGGCAATGAGCGCGAAGCTGGTCAAGGTCATCGACGGCTACATCACCCACGCCACGCCCAGCCAGTCCGATATCGACCTGCTGCCCACGGTGCGCAAGGAGCTTGGCCAGATGAGCCTGGCCGATGCGACTTACGCATGGGTCGAGGCGTGGGTGAAGGGCATGAAGGCCGACGCCAACCTTGCCCCCGGCAGCATCAGGAAACGAGTCGGCGCGCTGGCGCGCGTGGTGGACTGGCACCACCGGCGCACGACCGGGCGCGACCAGGTGAACCCGTTTCGGTTGCTGCCCCGTGGCTACAGCGCCTACGGCGCGCGCGACGCGCCGGTGGCCAGGGTCGATGTGGCGCGGGACCGGCGCCTGCTGGCGGCCGAGGAGTCGGCGGTGAAGTTGGCGTTGTCGGGGAGCAAGGCGCAGGGGCGCGAGCGCGCGCTGGCCGTGGACCCGGCCTTCGAGCTGCTGTTCGACCTGATCGTCGACACCGGCCTGCGCCTGTTCGAGGCCTACCGGATGGATGTGCGGGATGTGGACCTTGTCGCTGGCGTGCTGCGGGTCTCTGGTTCCAAGGGTTGGCGGGGTGCCGCGAAGCCGCGAGTGGTGCCGCTAAAGCCGGCACTGCGCGCGCGGCTCGTTGTCTGGTGTGATGGGAGGGTGGGCCTGCTGTTCCCGTACTGGGACGGGAGCGCCGAGGGCCGGCGCAAGGCCACGTCGAATCTGTCATCGAGGTTCTCGACGCTGTTCGACTATGCCGGGGTGAAGGATTTCACCGAGCACGATCTGAGGCACGAGGCAGCGTGCCGCTGGTTTGAGCTGCGAGGCCCCGACGGGCGCTGGGTGTTCAGCGACGTCGAGACCTGCAGGATCATGGGGTGGGCCAACCTGGGGATGGCTATGCGCTACGCCTCGATCAGGGGCGAGGACCTTGTCGCTCGGCTGGCCTCGGCGATGCCTCGGTGACTGCAGGCAGCCGGCGGTAAACAAATGAGGCCCAGGAGGTCGTGCTCTCGAACGGGTAGTACATTCGGCGCTCCACCCACTCCAGCCAGACCCAATCATTTCTGTCGCCGGGCGCCACTTGGTCTACAGGGTGCCAGGCGAACCACTTGACCCATGGCTGGGGCCCTGTCGGGGGTCTGCAGCTCCACTTCATGGCAGCGACACCGGCCAGTGCTCTGTCAGCTCAACCACCAGCGCGCGAGAAACCTGGGCCCGGGCGCAGGGGCCCATCAACAAGGACACCAGCTGCCACTCGGTCAGGTCGTCCAGCAGCAGGCCGATGCGATCGTCCACCGCCCGGTGGGTGTTGGGCCAGGTGCCTGTGAGCTTGGCCCACATGGCGCCGAGCCTGCGCAGCCGGCGGCACGCGACCCCGTCGGCCGCGCAGGCGTCGCGAAACTCCTTGTCGAGCTGATCCGCCTTTGCCTGCATGGCGGCGACCAGATCGCCCACGCGGACCTCAACCAATGGCGCGCTCATGATTGGCTCCAGAGGACCGGAGGCCGTGAGCGAGAGAAACGCGCGACCACTTCTTCGGTGAGCGCTGTGGCGGGGCGGTCAAGCACCGGGCGGCCACCGAGCCGCACCGGGCGAGGGCTGCTCGATGCCGCGTCTGCGCGAAACGCCGCCTCAATGCGGGCTCGCTCGTTCAGCGCATCGACGGTGGCAAGTCTGGGGAAGACCCAGCCACCGTCCCCGAACTTCAGGCCGGGCAGTTCGCCTGTGCGGGCGCGCTCCTCGATCGTGGTGGTGGCGCAGCCGAGCAACTCGGCAAGCTCTTGCGTGGTGTAAATGTCTTGGTTCATGACGGGTGTTCCGTTCTTGTTGTTGTTGTTGTTGTTGTTTTCCCGCCACTTACACTGGTGGGCGGGGAGGTACCGGGTTCTTTTCTGGGCGTGAAATGGGCCCGTAACGCAGGCGGCTGGCAGCCGCCGAGACAAGCTGGTGGAGCAGGTCGTGGGCCAGCGCCACCACCAGGACAAAGGCGATCCAGGCAAGGGTGAGGATCAGCCAGGTGTGGTCAGGGGCCTTGTCGAGAAGGGCGAGGAGGTTGCTCACGACTTACCTCCGACAGGTTCAACCGACATGCACAGGATCTGGACCCACTGGCGCTCCAGGTGCGCCGAGTCGCGGGCCGTGTCGTCGCCCCAGATCACCGTAACGACCTCACCCCAAACTTCACCGTCTCGCAGCAGAAGGGTGTCGCCCACGCGGGGGACGTGGTGCCAGGTGGTACGCATGGCAAACCGCTTGCCGTCAAGGTAGATGTCAATGACGGGCGCCGTCACTTGCCCAGTCTCCGCAAAGTATCTTTCAACTCGTTGATGTAGTTGTCCCTCGCCAGGATCTCCCGCTCGTTGTTCTCAATTACCGTTTTCACGAAATCCCTTACCAGCCCCGTGCTCCAGTAAGCGAGCGCGGCGCTGCAGACGCAAATGATGGTGGCCGATGCCACAAAAAGTGCCAGTGTGTTGTTGCTCACAGCGACACCTCCACCTTCACGTTCCCCAGGTGGGTGAAGCGCACACCCGAGGCGCGGGCTTCCACAAAGGTGTCGACATCGACCGATGTCGGGGTGAGGCCAAACTCGCGCCTGAAATCCTTCAGCAGAGTGCGGATGTCGGCCTCCAGTTGAAGCCGGGCAGCACCCAACTCGCCAGTGGTCCACGCTGGCGACTTCGGTACGAAATCTCCGGTTTTCTCTTCGTTGCTCATCTTCAATCTCCCAGTTGAATGACGTGATCAGCGAAGCTGGCGCTCAGCTGGTCGTGAGTGGCGGCGATCACCTGCGTGAAGCCGCAGGACGCCACGAAGCCCAGCAGGTTGCCGGTGCGGTTCTCGTCCATCGCTGCGCACGGCTCGTCGAGCAGCAAGAACGGTGTGTTGGGCAGGAAGGTTTTGACCAGCGCCACGCGGATGGCAAGGCCGAGGGCGTCTTTGGTGGAGCCCGACAACGACGTGATCGGGTGGCCATCCACCTTGAAGCCGTCGCTGTCTTTGCCCACCCTGGACTTCTCGCCCCGGATCTCGCTGAAGTACCCGCCGACGGCGCTCAGCACGATGTTCCAGAGCTTGTCTGCGATCACCGGGCGCGCGGCGCGCACCTTCTTCAGCAGCCCGTTGTTGAGCGCCAAAGCGGCGACCTCCAGCTTGCGCTGGGCGATGTGAGCCTTGACGCGATCGACGCGCGCCAGCGCGGCTGTGTAGCGCTGCTGCAGGCTGACCATCTCGGCCTGCACGCGGGCCGCCTCGGACTTGGCCTCGCTCACCGCGCGCTCGGCGTCGCGGCTCTCGGTGCGCAGGCTGTCGCGCGCGGTGCGCAGGCCCTCGACGTCAGCGGTTGGGGCGTCGTGCAGCTCGTCTTCAGCAGTTCGGACCGCTGCCATCACGCCGTCGGCGCGCGCGTTGATCTCGGCATACCGATCCTGGGCAAGCTGCTCCTGGCGCCTGGTCTTCGCCATGGCTGCGAGCGTGGTGGCGATTTCGGCGAGCCTGTCCTTCGCCTTTGTCAGCGACTCCTCGCTCAAGCCCGTCCAGCGAAAGTGTGGGGGCAACAAGTCATCCTCGCGCTCCACGCACTGGGGCAGCGGGAAGTCCAGCGCTGCGCTGAGTTTCACGAGGTCCTGGAGCCTCGCGGCCTCTGCCTTCTGCTCGGTCTGCGCGGACGTGTGCAGGTCGAAGTCTGACTCCTGCGCCGCAATCTCCACCTGCACCTGGGCGTTCTTCTTGGCCACCTCGGGCAAATCGCTGAAGTCCTGGCCACAGAAGCCGCAGGTGCCACTGGAGAGCTGGCTTGCGAGGCTGGCCAGGGCCACTCGAATGTCTGAGATATGCTGGGTGTGGTTGACCACTGCACAGGCGGCGGCGGCGGCGGCGGCGCGCAGCGCGGTGAGCGACCCGGCCACACGTTCACCCGCGTAGCGCACCAGCAACGGCTGCGCGCGCTTCAATTCGGCGAGCGCTTCAGGCGCGCGGCTCAACTGCTGAGCCTCCTTCTCCAGGGCCTCCTGGCTCTCGGCAAACGCGGCGCGCTGGTTGGCTGCGGATCGAGCGTCTTCCCGGTCAACCTGGAAGCGCTCGGCGACGCGCTTGGCGCTGGCCAGGTTGCCCTCCAGGCGCTCGCGGGCTGCCACGGTAGCCTGGCCTGCTTCCAGCGCCACCTGCGCCGCCTGGTAGGCTGTCTCCAAGCGGGCCGCAGCCTTCTCGGCGCCGACAACGCCAGCGGCCAACTTCAGGATCCGCTCGGGCATGCCAGCCAGGTCAGGCTCCACCGCCTCGGCCTGCGCGTCGACAAGGTCGCTCTCCAGCTGGGCGATCGCGCTCTCGGCGCCGACCGCACTGCCCAGTGGGAGCTTCTCCTGGATCAACTCGATCAGGTCGTCGAGCTGGCTGAACTCGGCAAGTCGCTCGATCAGTTCGGTGGTGGCCTTGGTGCCTGCTTCCAGCGCGCCGCGGATTTCGCCCTGGGACGCCATGGTGAGTTTGGCGGCGGCGGCGGCGTCCACGCGCAGCAGCTTGGCAGCGAAGTTGGTGACCTCGGTCTGGCCGGTGACGCTGCCGCCGGCGTAGACGATCTCGGCGCCGGACTTGCCGCGCTTGACGAGGTACTCGACGCCCTCGATGTCCAGCGTGAGCTCGACCTTGAGGGAGCCGGTGGGCTCGCCCCAGGTGACCACGCCGTCGAGCGTGTCGCGCAGCGCCTTGGCGCCGAACAGGGCGTAGCCGATGGACTCGGCCACGCTGGTCTTGCCGATTTCGTTGCGTCCGCGCAACACTGACAGGCCGGCGCCGAAGTTGACGGTGCGGCTTTCGTGCTGGCGGAAGTTGGTGAGTTTCAGGGTCTTGATCATGTCGTTCAATCAGATGGCCACCGGCGCGGCGATGGCGGGTTGTGGGTTGTACCCTCCGAGCAGCACGTCCTCGAACGAGTAGTCGAAGATTGACGCCGCAGGGCGAAGGGCGAGGGTTGGGTACGGGCTGCCCTGCCTGCTCAGCTGCTCCCTCACCTGCTCGTGGTGGTTGCTGTAGATGTGGCAGTCGCCGCCGGTCCAGACGAATTGCCCGACTTGCAGGCCACACTGCTGCGCCACCATGTGGGTGAGCAACGCGTAACTGGCGATGTTGAAGGGCACCCCCAGGAACATGTCAGCGCTTCGCTGGTAGAGCTGGCAGCTGAGCTTGCCCTTGGACACGAAGAACTGGAACAGGCAGTGGCAAGGCGCCAGCGCCATCTTGGGCAGGTCCGCAACATTCCACGCGCTCACAACGAGGCGGCGGCTGTTCGGGTTGGCTTTGATTTCGTTGATCACCCAGGAGATCTGGTCGATCACCTCGCCGTCGCTGCCCTTCCACGAGCGCCACTGCGCGCCGTAGATAGGGCCGAGATTGCCAAACATGTCGGACCAGGCGTCCCAGATGTGCACGCCCTTGGCCACGAGCTCGTGGTTGTTGGTGCAACCCCGCAGCATCCACAGCAGCTCCTCGACGAGCCCCCGCATGAATACCTTCTTCGTCGTGATGAGGGGGAAGCCCTCGGCAAGGTCCCATCTCAGCTGCATGCCGAACAGGCCTCGCGTGCCTGTGCCTGTGCGGTCACCACGGTCGTCGCCGTGGTCCATGATGTTGTTGAGGGCGATTTCGTATTGGTAGTCGTAGTTCAAGTCATTTCCTTCTCGGCCAACAAGGCCCGTACGATGGCGCTCTCGCGCTCATCAAGTTGTTCCAGCAAAAGCGCCATGATGTCCACGGTGCGGACGTCTTCGATGCTGTCTTCCAGATCCCCCAAGCCCTCGGCCTGCTCGATGTGCACGGCGTTGGTGACGACGAAGGACTGGCTGCGCTGACGAAACGCGGCAATGGCGCGCACGACAGCGGGGGCCTCGTCGCGGGTGGCCTCACCTTCGACACGGATGAAGCCGCGGCCCTCCTCGATGACCTCGGCCAGTTCCTTCCAGTCGACCCGGGCGAACCAGCCGTCCTCGTCGTCGACGGACCAGGTTTGGGTGAACCGGTGCCCACCGTCCTCAAGGATCAGCGCGCGCTTGGTGCCCGCTCGCTGGCCGTCGCCGTGAGACATGCAATCCGAAACACTTGAGGGCACCTGATTGCCTACGATGATCACGCTGCCGCCCAGTAGCTCACGACCCTGGTGCTCGTGGCCCAGCACCATCGTGATGCCCCGGGCCTTGAGTGCCTTGGCCTGCTCACGGGATAAATTCAGGGAGTTGTCGGCGTCGCAGGCGAAGGGTGAGTCGAAATTGCAGTGCAGCAGCAGGTACTTCATGCCTTCGGGCACCTGCGTGAGCTCATGGTCAAAGATGTCTTGGTTCCTGACGTGGCTGATCACGTAGATGCCCTCCTTGACTTGACAGCCGCCCTGCAGGTAGCGCACCCGTTCCCCAAAGCGCGCCTGTAGCAGCCGGGCCATGAGCTCGAAGCTGGACAGGTTCTCGCTGTTCTTGCTCAGACAGTGGTTGCCTGGAACAAGGTGGACGCGCCGGTCCCCCGCAGCCAGCCAGTCAGAGATGATCTGATGGGTCCTGAATAGGTCAATCAGCGGGATGCTGTAGGTATCAAAGAGGTCGCCGTTTATGAGCACCTCGTCGGCCAGCAGCAGGTGCTCGGCGAACTTCTGCAGCAGGTACTCCCTGACCTGCTCGGCGCTCGTGTGGGTGGTGCCCCCGCTGCGGATGACGCCGATGTGTGTGTCTGAGATTACGAGCACTTTGAGCCCCTTCCAAATAAAATTTCGTGAGGGCTGAGGCCCAGGCTGAACCTGTAGCAGGCCTGCTTGTAGCCGACCCCTAGTTCTTCACACCAAACAACCAGGGGCCTTAGCTCCCCCAGGTACTCAAGTCTCCTGGTTGTGCGCTTGTTGCGCGCCTGCTCCAGCCCCGTTGCCCACCGCACGTTCCCAGGCCAGTAGCCCCGATCGTTTTCAATGCGGTCCAACGAAAGGTCGGGCCCTGGTGGCTCCCCAACCCCGGCAAGAAATGCCTCGAAGGAGTTGAACCACGTGGGGTCCATGTCTATTCCCCTCGCTCCGTAGCTCTCGTGCTTCGGGTTGCGGGGGTTAGAGACCCGGGTCTTGGCGTTTCTCCAAGTTCGGTAGACCTTGTCTCCGTGGTCTTTGCCGTGAGTCCTGCGCAGGTCAGCACCCGCGTCGTGCGACTTACCCGCAGCTCCCCGGCACCCACAGGAGCGGCTAGCCCCCTTACGAAGGTCCTGGACCCGCACCTGCCTGAGCGTCCCGCACCGACACACGGCCGAGCACCTCGTCGAAAGACCTGGCACGCGCGCCAGCACTGTCCACGCCCCGAAAACAGCCCCATCTAGGTTCTCCAGTGTTCGTTTCGTCATGTCAGGTTCCTTTTCCTTTCAAATGTTTCTCGAGCCGCCAGCGCGGCCGCCGCCGAGGCGGCAGCGCGGCGTTCTTCTGTTTCCACCTGGGCCATCTCGACAAGCTTTGCGCGGGGCAGCTTGCGGCGGTCTTGGCACCCGGGGCACATGTAGCGCACCGAGGTGTCGACAGCAGATAAGACCCTGCGAAAACCCTCGTCGGGGCGGATGTTGCGGCAGTAGGCGCAGTGGCGCTCCTTCATGCGAACAGCCCCGAACTTGCCCAGTTCAGGGCCTCGATCGGGGTCTCGAAGGTGGGGATCGGCTCCAGGTTCCAGGAGCCTTTGTCGCCGTTGGCGTCAAGCCATCGGACTGACACTGCGCGGTACCTCTTGATCGTGCTGTGGTAGACCACCACGAAGCACCTGCCGCCAGAGAGGCGCCTGCGGCGCATCGCAGGGAGCTGCGTGATCTTGGGGCGGGCAATCCGAAACTCGTGCTCGGTCTCTTTCGCCTCGATCAGGCCGTGGTGCGCCTGCAGGGAGTACTGGTCGTCAAAATCGTTGATGAAGAACTCGAAGTCCGCCGCCGCCGCCTTGATGATCCGGCCCGCTGCCTTGCTGTCGACCAGCCGGTTGAACTCGCGGTCCATGCGCTGGCCCTGCCAAGTGGCCAGCGCTTTCGCGACGGCATCCTCGGTGGGCTTGCCCCGGTTGGCCTTGTTGCCTGTGCGCTTGAAAGTGACCATGGGTCACCTCCAGCCGCTGGCTTGGCTCAGCGACGCTGCAAGCACCTTGACTCGGGTGCAGCCGCATGAGCGGGACTGGTTGTGTCTGAGCGCTTGCTCTTTGACCCAGCGGGTGCTGCCGCACTCGCAAATGCAAAGCCAGCGCCGGTCTTGACTGGTGCTGGCTTCGTTGTGCTTGATGAGCCGCCAAAGGCCCTTGACTTTGTCGGGGGCGAGTTCGCCCGTACCCAGAGGCGGGCGCCCCTGCTTTTTTGCGTGGATGTCCATCGCATGCCCTCGGTTTTTATTGTTGTTCTATCGGGACCGCTCACCGATCTTTGTCGGTGAGGGCTGGCACTATACCGCGAAAACCTTGTTGATGGCCTCCTGAATTTTCTGCTCGTCGGGCACTTCGCCGACCTCGATCAGGTTGCCGAAGTTGCGCCCGATCTCGATCGACGAGACGATCGGGATCTTCATCCCGGCGTAGGGCTGGACCATGCAGGCATGGAACAACTTGGTGAACTCCACTGCCTGATCCTTGTGGACCGAGGCCACGCATTCGTCGTGGACCGGGAAGTAGAAGCAAGCGTCGAACCTGCCGGTGAACAGCCCGGCGCGCCACATCGAGGCCATGGCCAGTTTGCTCTGCTCGGCGCAACTGGCCTGGATGTAGTGGTTGCTGGCTTGGCGGGCGGCCGCTGCGCGCTCCCAACTGTTTTCGGAGTTCAGCGGAGCCTGCAGGTGGCGCCGCGCACCCATCATCGACACCGCGTAGCCAACCTCGGCCGTCCGATCCTCGACCACCTTCTTCCAGACCTCGATGCCCGGGAACGCCTTGTCCTTCGCGTTCAGGAAGTTCTGGGCGGTCTCCTCGTCGACCATCAGCTGCTGCGCGATGTTCATCGCCTGCGCCCCGTACTGGGACGCGAAGTTCACCGTCTTGCTGGAGCCGCGCAGCTCCTTGGCCTTGGTCTTGGCGTCCTTGTTCTCGGAGGCCAGCATGGCCAGGAACTCGTCGTAGGTCACCGGGGCGTCCCACAGGTAGAGCGAAGCTTGCACCGCGGTCAGGCTGTGCACATCAAGCAGGTTGTCGCCCACGTAGCAAGCGGTCAGCGCGGCGTCGCCGCTCTGCTCGGCAAGGTTGCGCAGCTCCTGTCCACTGAAGTCACACGCCACGACAACGGCATTCTTGTGGTGCGGCAAAATGATCTCGCGAAACTCGGCGCCCTCGCCCCGCGAAGGCAGCTGCTGCACGTTCGGGGCGCTGGACGAGTAGCGCCGCGTCACCGCCTCGGACTGGTTCAGCGACGAGTGGATGCGCCCGTCGCGCCAGTGCCCGATGACCTTGTAGGTCTTGTAGAAAAGGCTGCGACGCGTCATCACCGACTTGATGGCGCCGAATGCGGTGAGCACAGCGCGCTCCTCGTCACCGAGGCTGTCCTTGGCCAGGGCGTAGGCCACGGCCGAGTCGTCGGTGGAGGCCTTGCTGATGAGCGCCTCGCGCTCCTCGTCCAGCAGTGGCCTCAAAGTCACCGACTTGCCCCGGGAGTCTTTGCCGCTCACAGGTTCCGTGATCGAGAACAGGTCGACTTTGAGGTCGCGCGCCCGGCGCATCTTGTTGAACGCCTCCTTCATGTCTTCGTTCGTTTCGCGCTGCTTGTCCGTCATCTTGTTGACGATGCGGGGCACCGCGCCGACGACGTGATACAGCAGGTTCTGGATCTGTTTCGGGGACCCGAAGTTGATCTTGGGCTCGCCAGTGAAGTTGTCCTTGATCATCCGGTTGATCGCGTCCACATCACCCTGCTCGACAGCGGCGGCAAGCACGCTGGCCGTGGCGTTGTCGGGAAACTGCTCGCGCATGTCAAACGCCATTGCGTTGAGCTTGCGCTTCTTGGTGGTGAACTCTGCGTCCAGCAGCACGCTGGCTGCCAGCTTGACGTCGGAAGGCTCAAGGGGCGCCTCGAACTCGGGGCGCACAGTGCCTTCCCAACCCTTGGCCATGAGGTAGGCCCGCATCACCCCCCAGCCGTCGGCGTAGCGCTCGTCGTCCTTCAGTTCCATCTCGCGCAGCTTGGGCAGCGAGATCGGCACGCCCTGAACAAAGGCAAGCGTGGTGAGGTACTCGGGGAGCGTCTCGACTTCGAGGTAGGTGTCCCAGGTGCCCTCGATCTCCATCACCAGCTTGTAGTAGTGGTGCAGCGCGGCGGTGCAGATGGTGTCGTCGCAGCCGTAGTCGAAGACGTGCTCGGCGGTGAGTGCGTCCATCTTGTGGCGGCGGTCCTCCCAGCGCTGGGTGGTCTCCAGGAACTGCACCACGCCGTCAGCGTCCACGCCGTTGGGCATGGTGTCGATGACCTGGTCGTATTCCCGAACGAAGCGCCCACCGGTGAGCGTGCCCAGGGGACCGCTCACCGTGGTGACCTTCTCGAAGGTCTGCTGCTCGTAGCCCAGGTGCAGCTTGGAGCGGTGCTTCAGGCCTTTGGGGTGGTTCTCGTCGACGTAGCTGGCACCGATCTTGGTGTCCAGCGCGTTGGGGATGAAGCCGCTCCAGCCGTTGTCGGCCCACTTGTCACCCCAGGTGCGGTACAACACCGAGAACTCGAAGTTGCGGTTCTGGATGACGATGTGCTTGGTCTGGGGGATCAGCTCGACCACGGCGCGGCACTGGTCGACCGTGATGTTGTCGCTGTCCTTGTGGTTCACGGCCATGTAGACCGTGTGCTGCAGGTTGTCGCCGAAGGTGAGCGACATGCCGCACAGCTCGTGGCCCAGCACATCGATGCGCTCACGATCGGACTCGGTGGCGGCCTTCATGCGGTCGATCCACTCGTCGGACTCCTCGCCCTCGGCGGTCTCGATGTCCAGCGCGACAAAGGGCGCGGCGTGGATGCCCTTGGGCAGGCGGGCCACCACGACCTCGTAGTTGGACGCGGTGACCAGGGTCTTGGTGCCGTACTTCATGCGCAGGTCGTGCACCCGCAGTTCTTCTGGCACGTCGGCCCACTGCGTCACCATGCCGGGCGTGATCTGCAGCGGCGCGCGCATCGTGTTGACCTCGTCGATGTGCAGGCGGGCCACGACCCAGGATGCGGTGACGGTGTCTTTGTTCTCCAGCACCGTCCTCAGCTTGGGCATGTCCGCCAGGCTCTCGGCAAGCTCGTGCAGGGTGCCTGCCTCGATCATGCGCTGCATCTCGTCCAGGCCCTCCAGGCCGAAGGTGGCGACGAACTGGATGAAGGCTGCGTCGCCGAAGCCCTTGGCGCCCGGGATCTTGTCGGAGGTGTCACCGACCAGGGCCTTGTAGTGGGTGATGTAGCGGTGGGGGAACGGGCCGCACGGGTTCTTGTTCAGCTCCTTCAGGCGCCAGACGTCGGTGTTGTCGTCGTGCAGCACGCACAGATCGCCGTCGGAAGTGACGACGGTGTTGCGCTCGCCTCGCAGGTGCCGGCAAAGGTAGCCGATCACGTCGTCTGCCTCCATGCGTGGCTGCTGCACCACGGTGGCGCCGAGGTGGTACAGGGCTTTGGTGACCATGTCACGGGCAAGGTTCAGCTGCTCGCTGACCTCGGGCGCCTTGTCGCGCCCCAGCTTGTAGCCTGCCAGGTAGTTGCGGCGCATCTGCTTGGCGTTGGCGCCGTCCCACACGACGATGGTGTTGATGGGCTGCAGGCCGAACTCCCCCAACGCCGCGACGTACTTGTCGAAGAAACCTTCGAAGCCGTAGCCGGCGCTGTTGACCTGGACCTGCTTGCCGTCCGCGCCGGTGATGACGCGGCCGAACTCTTTGTCCTCGCCCCTGAGCAGGGCCTCATTGAGCAAACTGTTGGCATCTATGATCAATCGCATTTCTGTTCCTCTTTCATGTTGACTTGGGTGCCGGCGGTGAACACGCGGCGCTGCCCGGCATAGGGCAGGGTGCGTGGCTCAAGCCACGCCGGGTAGCTGCCCTCTGCTGTGGGCTCGACGCTCAGGAACGTGCTGAGTTGGTAGGTTGGGGTGCGCGAGCTTTTGTGCACCGCGACCTCTCCCGATGCGACCCTCTGCGCCAACCACCCGAAGACGAAGTGGCGGCTCACGCTCTTGCCGGTGACGGCGGCGATCAGGCCCGCCCTTGTCTTGGGGGTGCGCAGCAGCGCGCTCAGCATGCGATCGGCCTTGAGGGCCTGCTGCTTTCTGGGGGTGGGAGTCATTGGGTAGGCCCTCTCGCCAGTTCGACCAGGATGTCCCGGAACCCGGCCGGGGTGGTGTTTCGGATTCGGGTCTTGTCCTTGCCGCCCACCATGGCCATCATCCCGATGCGCAGGGCTTTCTCGTAGCCGTACTTGGCCAGGGCCACCGGGTGGATGCGCTGCTTCCCAGGCCCCCAGATCAGATCCGGGCGCTCGGTGTCGACCGAATACAGCCACGTGGCTTTGCGGGCAAGGTGTCCGTAGTGCCCCTGCTCGACGTGACAGGTCCAGCCGCCGTGCTCGTCGGCCCTGACCCAACCCCCGGCCCTCGGCGGCTTTGCCAGACCAAACCAGCCCCAGGCATGGGAGTCAGCGGGGTGCTCAAGAACGCCCCCGTAGTTGCGAACGGCTGTCAGCGCGGCGCCGAAGCAGCCGCCGTCTTCGCCCTTGCGGTACTGGTGGGGTTTGCGTGGCGCGCCGTGCCAGTATTTGCCCCACCGCTGGCAGGGCGGGTGCGCGACAACCGGGTGTGGGCCTGAGTAGGTCCGGGCGTCCCTCGCCTCGTCCCAGGGGTCTACCCCCGGCAGGCCAAAGTAAGCACCATCAGGCTCAACGTAGAGGGCTGCGATCGTACTCATGCCACCCTCCCGCGCCGGCCTCGCTCGATGGCCTCCTGGCAGTGCACGCAGCGAATGCGCCCCAGCTTCAAGCGCCCCAGCGGGATCACGGCGTCGCAGTCCACACACTCGGGGTGGGGCCACGTGCCATCGGCGCGCTGTACCTGCTCGGGCCTGGCCTTTTGCATGGCGCGGTGGACGTGGGCGTCGTTGGTGCGCTGCGTGAGCTCGGCGGCGCGGTCAAGGTCGTCGGCTTCGCTCATGGGGTGCGCAGCTCCAGCCGGCCTGCTATCAGCCTGGCCTCCTCGTGGAGGTCGCCGACAGTGCCGTGGTTGGTGACCAGAAGGTCAATCAGCTCCGGGGGCAGGGGCCGCTCCGAGACATGCTGCGCGGCCTCGCCGGTGAGGCCGACGTTGTCGGGGCGCTCGATCAACACCACGATGCCGCCCAGAGCGCGGATGGCCCGGGCCTCGTTGGGGAAGCGCACGTCGCTGATGGCGAAGTGATCGTGCTGGGCCGCCTGGGCAAGCAGGCGGTCGGCCCAGATGCCGTCGTGCAGGATCTCGCGCCCACCGGCGCCGACCTTCTGCAGCGCGGCACGCCTCGTCATCTTGAGGGAGGGGCAGTAGCCCTCCTTCAGCACGTCGTCGGTGAAGTTGACCAGCGGCTCATCGGCGATGAGTGCGGTGACCTGCTTCAGCGCATCTGCAAACGCGCCACGGGTGTAGCCCTGGGCCACGAGCCCGCGGGTGAACTCGTCCTTGCCGCTGCGGGCTTTACCCGCAACTCCGATCAGTCTTTTCATGGCTTGCTTTCTTGTTGTTTTTATTGAGCCGGTGATTGAAAACTCTGCGCCACGCGTAGCTGCGTGCGATGCTCACGACAGTGAACAGAAGGGTGATTTGAAGGTTCTCTGCGTGGCTGGTTTGAATGTTCCAGATGGGTTTGACGACGAACTCCCAGACAAGCAGGGAGACGAGGAAGCCGCTGCCGATGTTCAGCAGCTGCTCGATGAAGGACTGCAGGCGGGTCTGCATCACAGGTAGTCCGCAAGCCACAACTTGACCTTCGCCTGGAGAACCGGGGTCAGAGGCAGGAGGTTGTAGGCGTAAGGCCCGAGCAGGCGGGCCAGGGTGTTCTTGGATACGCCCTTGGGCACCAGGATGCGCGCAAGTTCTTCGCCCACGCCCTTGCGGTTGTGGTTCACAAACCAGTGGGCCTCCTGCGCCATGTCCTTGGTGACTTGGCGCTCAACGCGGGGGCGCCCGCGCGGCCTGGGCGCTGTGGTGTCGCGCGGGGCGACGGCCCTGGGTCTCAGCCAGTGGCCCCGCTCCATGCCCTGCTGGGCGATGGCCACATGGGCAGCAAGCAACGACGCCACCGGCGCGCCAACGCGCACCAGGGTCACAGCCAGGGGGTGGTCGGTGACCAGAGGGTCGATCGTCAGGGCCGCCAGATCGAAGTCGGTGGCGGCGTGGCCGACCTGCGCGCGGAGGTACCTGTCGTTGGACCACATCTTGGTCGAGCTGGCGCGGAAGGTGCCGCTGTCGCACACCAGGCGCAGCACACCCTGCGCGCCGAAAGTCACCTCGCGCTCGGAGAACATCGCGATCAGCGCGATGAGAATCGCGGCGGTCTCGAACCAGTCGGTGAACAGCTTGGGCTTGCGGTCAAGCAGCCGGCGCAGCGCGGCCTGCTCGATGCCCTCGGCCAGCACCTGGGACTTGGGGCGGGTCTTGGTCAGGCGGATCGCTGAGTAGGCCTCGTACAGCGACTTGGCCTGGGCCAGGTTGGTGCTCTCGGGCACGAACCAGCTCAGGGGCCAGACGCCGCCCACCGGCTCAAGCAAGCTGAAGCCGGGCAGGGTGACAGGCGCGCCGCCCACCCAGCCTGTGTGGGCCAGGTCGGCAGGCAGGCCTGCTCGGTCAAGGTGTTGCGCAACGATGCGCAGCACCCTGGCGATGTCAGCTGGTGGCAGCCACAGCTTCATCGAGAACCTTCAGTTCAGCGTCGAGGTCGCGGTTCAGCGCGGCTTCCTGCGAGAACTTGCTGCCCTTGTAGCGGGCCCGCAACTTGTCGAAGTTGGCACGCACGGCAAGGTCTGCGACCAGCCTGCACTCAGGGCTTCCGATCTCCGCGCCGCTCACCAAGTGGGCGCTCAGATCGAACGCTGCCACGGCCATGGCCAGGGTCTCAGCAGCTTTCTCGGGGGAGGGCGCCTTGCCGTAGCCGATCCAACGCTTGGCGGTGTCCTGCATCTCGCAGATGCAGAAGGTGCGGATGTCCATGGCGATCAGGCCGTCGCCGGCCAGGGCCCGCTCGGTGTCCCAGTTGGGGTTGGCTGCGAGCATCTCGCCCAGGGTGCGGACCGGCAGGGAGTTGACGTCAATGCCGAAGGCGTCGGCGACAACGATCTCCAGGGCCTGGTCGTAGAAGGCCAGGTCACCGAGCTCCTCGATGCTGTTGGTGTAGCTGGTGGCGTTGTCGAGCTCGTAGACCTCGGTGCTCAGGCCCAGCACGGCGTGGGCAAAGTCTTGGGCGGGCGAGCCGGAGCGGTTGAACAGGCCGCGAACGAATTCTTTGTAGGGGGGCAGAGTGTCGGTGGTCATGTTATTTATTCAGTATGGTTTTGATGGTGTGGGCGAGGTCTTGGTCGAGGTCCATCGAGCGCTGCATCCAGCCGAGGTAGCTGCGGGGCACGTCCGCCATCGGCTCACCCTTGTGCTTGCCGAACGGCATGCGGGTGATCCACATGGGCTGGGCAGACGCCTCGGCAAGCTCTGGGAGCGTGAGCCCTGTGCGCTCGGCAACGTGCTTGAGCAGGTGGTAGGACGACATGATGTCGCCCATCACCCGGTGCGCGCCGGTGGAGCGCGGCAGGTTCAGCGCGAAAATCGTGGTGCCCAACTGGTGGTTGTCCATGTCGGGGTAGAGGTTGCGCACCCAGCGAAGGGTGCACAGCTCCTGCACGATGTTCGGGATGTAGGCCCCAAGGAACCGGCGATCAAAGCTGATGCGATGGCCGATCAGGACGGTGGGCTCCTCGACCTTCTTGCCGTAGCAGCTGGGGTCGTCGACGGAGAAGAACTCCTCGATCGTGGGGTAGGCTAGACAGTCTTCCCAGACAAGGCCGTGGACGGCCGAGGCGCCCGCGCCAATGACCTGTTCGGGGTCGATGATCGACTGGACCTCGGTGAGGATGTTGAAGTCCTCGTCGATGGTGATCCAGCCGATCTCGCAGGCCGACGCCTCATCGCTCACACCTGTCGTTTCGGTGTCGGCAATCATGTAGTTCATGGTGGGGTCCAAAAAGACCGCCCCGAAGGGCGGCCTGTGCATCAGATCTTGGCTGGCAGGCTGGACTTGATGACCAGCTTGGTCCAGGTCTGGCTCTTCTTGTTCTCCGCGTCCTCGCGGATGAAGAAGAACTCGAACGGGTTCTCTGGCACGCTGAAGCCAGGCAGGCCCATCGCCACGCACTTGGCCTTGGCGTTGAGATCGCTCTGGTAGCTCTTGAACGCCGGGATGCTCGACGAGCTCAAGGTGATCTGGATGATCTCGTGGAAGTCGGGCTGGTCTTCGCAGTCCAGCACCGCGCACTGCACGTCGATGAAGTCACGCTTGCTGGCTCGCTCGAAGTCTTCCTCGTTCTTGAGGTACTGGACGTAGGCGTCGACCGAGGTGCCAAGGAACTTGGCCTGCTCGGCACCCTGGACGTAGTCGATGGTCTTGCCGTCCTTGGAGTAGGCGACAAAGTCTTCAGCACCCTTGCCGTCTTCGCCCGGGGAGATCTCGATGCGGGTGTCCCACGCCAACATCATCACCTTGACCCAGCGGCCCAGCTTGAGCTTGGCGTTCTTCATCTCCTTGATCGCGCCGTCCTTGGCCTTGAACACACGGTGTGTGCCCCAGGAGAAGTCGGCGGCGCCTTTCATCGCCTCGACCTCTTTCTGGAAGCCCTTGGCTCGGGAGGCGGCGTCGCTGACGCTCACCGAGGTGGCGGACGCCTTGGCCACAGCGGTGGTGGCTTCGACCTTGGCTGCTGTGGTGTTGTCTGCGCCGCTGTCTGCTCCGCTGTCTGCGGCGCCGGTCTCGTCACCCCAAGGTGCGGAGGTGGTGGCGGTGACCGCAGCGCTGTCGTCCTCGAACTTGTCGGCGAACGTGTTGGCTGCGGCGGTGGTGGACTTCTTGAGAGCCATGATAGAGTTCCTAGGTTTTCAGTTTCAGTGACAAAAATCGAGTTCAGCTACGGGTCTCACCCCTTCGTCTTGAACTCATCAACTCCTTCCAAACCCAGCCCGGCAAGGCTAAATCGGAAGATCTTTGACTTCCCGCTCTTGCGAAGCGGAGAGGTCAAACAGGTGCGGTCTTTGGTGGGCGGGAACTTGTTCATCGCCACGCTAAAAGACTCAACGGATTGGTAAAACGGTGGAAAGCCCTTGCGCTTGCACCAGGAGAAATACTTCACGAACGTCTCGCGCATCAGCATGTCGATGTGCCCGTCGGTGATGATGTATTCGTGACCCTCGCGGATCGCGAACTCGCTGTCGAAGTCCTCGGAGCGCGAGATCAAGGCGATGTCGTTCATCGTCTTGGCGGCCTCGGACATGACGCCCGAGCTGATCTCCATGCGGTGCTCGAACAGAGCGGTGCGCAGGGTCTCGAACCGGGCGGTGAACGCCTCGCCAAACACCGGCTTCAGGACGCGCTCGAGGTAGTTGATGCCCTCGGTGACCACGGCCAAGTTGTAGATCTGGCGCGGGTGGACGTTGGCATCCAGCGTCTTGGTCAGGGCGTCGATCACCGGGGAGAGCGCCCTGTGGCGCGACTCGACCGTCTCGCTGTAGGAGTAGCGCAGGATCAGGCGCCCCAGGCTGGCCATGAGGTGGGCCTTGTCACTCACGGCGTTGAACTGCGCCGTGTGCTCGTTGGACATGACCTGGTTGAACGACACCGGCACGCAGCGCTGCACGATCGCGGTCTGCGTCTCCTGGCTCTCGGCCATGAAGCACACCGGTGTCGAGTAGGTGTAGTCGGCCACCTCGCGAAAGGAGCTTGTGGCCCCGCCGCGAGACATGCCGCCCGACGAACCTGATCCCTGGTTGTAGGCCAACCGGAACGACTGCAGCAACAGGTCGACCCGCTTTTGGATCAGCTCGCTGGGCTTGTACTCGTCGAGCAGCACCGGTGGCGAGGCCGATCCGGTCAGGAACGACTTGAGCGAGAAGTCGGTGGTGGTGTGCGAAGCACAGGACTTCATCGCCACCGGGTTCTTCAAGAAGAACAAGCGCGCCATCAGCATCGCTGTCAGAGTCTTGCCGCTGCCGGCCGGGCCGTTGGGGTGCAGCAGTGGAAACTGGCTGAACGCGCGCTGGTAGAACTGCTTGTGAAAGCAGCTCACGAACCACCCGAGCATGGGGGCGACGACCGAGGGGTCGTTCATGTCAAGCAGGTTGTGGATGAACGCCTCGGTCTCCTCGGTGCGTGTGATCTCCGGCGCGTTGTGCACGTCGGAGAGGAACAGCGCGCCATCGGCAACCAATGGTTGGAACACATACTGCGCGGCGCTGTTGTCGCACACGACGCGGTCGCGGTGGACGAAGACAACGTCGAACACGCTGCGGTCAGGGATCAAGGGGTTCTGGACGACGTCCAGGCCCTCTTTGCGAAGTGCATACATGACACGTCCTTTTTCTTTGGCATCGCGGGACAGCAACAGCTGCACCACGCCGGCCTGGGTATCGGAGCCTGAGAAGACTCCGCCGTAGTTGGCGCACCAAGCACTCAGGTTGGCGCGGCTGGTGAACGCGCGCCCGGCCAGCGTGATGCGGCCCTGGCGCACGCCGTCGGACAGGACGTCGGCGGTGATGCCGAGCACTGTGTTGTCCTCGGGGTCGAGCAGTTGTGTGGGCGAAGCAAAAGCGATGTTGCTGATGGTGCGAACACCTTCAGCGGTACGCTTGTGAACGCCGGTGCGGGTGATCATCAAACCCTCGAGCAGCGAGTTTTGGGCTGAGCTGATCTCGGCTTCTGTCTCAGCGTCGACGTCTGCGTCGAGGTCGTCGGAACTCGGCACGCTGCCCAGGTTGACCGCGGCGCCGCTGACGCCGTCGAGGTCGCTGGAGGGTGTGTCGGGCCCGAGCAGCGCGCGCAGCCCGCCACGGGAGTAGCTGTAGACAAAGTTGTCGTGGGTGTAATCCCACATCCGCCGCAGTTCCTCCTTGCGCTTGCGGGGTGAGCCGTAGCGCCCGGAGTCGCCGGAGTAGTTCTTGCAGAGGTCCCGGCTTTCTTCGACAAGCTGGTCGGCCGTCTTGCCCAGAGCGTTGGCGGTGATCGCCAACTGCATGGCGATCTTGTGAAAGCCCACGTTGTCGAGCAGGCCCTCGCCGGCCATGATCATCTTGACGGTGTCAGGCCATTGGCCTTTGAACTTGGCGAGCAGCGCTTCGTCGGCGCCGCCAGCTTTGGCTCGGCGCTTGCCAGCCTCGGCTACCTTGCTCTCGGCCTTGAGGAACATCGCGGCCAGGGTCGGGTTGAGCGTCGGGTCAGCCCGCTTGGGCTCGGCGATCGGCGCGGCGCACAGCTCGGCGTACAGCTCGGGCGTCATCGCCCGGGCCTGCGCCGTGGTCAGCGGCACCTTGTACAAGCCGTTGCTGCGCTCAATGCCGGGGGTGCGCCACATGCGGCCCTTGCGACCCGTGTAGACCCGCAAGTCCAGCGTGTCGACGACCAGCTCGTAGGCGATTTCCTTGAAGACGTAAGGCATGCCCAGCACGCCGTTGCGCGGGGCCTTGGCCACGAACACTGGCATGGGGATTTCGATGTGAAACCCACGTCCGCCGGTGGCGTAGAGCCTCAGCGCGTCAAGGTTGACGCCGAAGCCTTCGAGCTTGTCGAGAAATTCGCCGAGGGCTGTGATGGTGTCCGCAATGTCTTCAGCGTCGAAGTCAAAGTACATCGGTCCGATGTAGCGCATGGCCGCGAAGTCGTCGCGGCCCCAGCTTTCGTCTGGGGAACTGAAGGCGTCGAGGATGGTGGTGAATGCGGGCTTTGTGTCGTTGAGAACCTGGGAACGAAGGGACGCAGGGGCTTCCAGCCACGCGTCCTCGCCGCCAGCCCTCTGGAACCAGAAGGTTGATGTCGGTGTCGTCATGCGTGCCCCTTAAATGGTGCAGCCGATGTGGAGTTGTCGCTTGGAGGCCGCGGGGGCCGTGTGGGAGTCTCCCGCGAGGGGGTTCCCGATGTTCAGGCGCAGCTGGTGATCGCCGGCGTAGCCGGTGCTCAAGTGCGTGGTTGGGTTTGTGCTCGCATCAGGTGTGCGGGGCGTCGAGAAAGAGGCGCCGAGGGCGCCCAAATTGGAAATTGTCATACAGCCTGTTCTTATTTTTATTGGCTGCCCTCTGTGGGGCTCTATCGCTGAAACTCAGTACCGGGGTGTATCCCCCGGGTACTTTTCTCTGAACTCGTTAAGGGTCTCAGAGTAGGTCTCACCCTCCATCTTCATGTGTGGGCGGCTCCTTGAGCGAACCAACACAGCAGACGAGGCGGCAAAGTGTACTCCCATCGGCCCGTCTTGTGCAGTTCTTTTTCCAAGCCACCTCAGTGTGAAGTTTTGAGGCACCTGAAAAAACAGGTCTCGACCAAACCAGCGCTGAGGCAGCACGCCAAGCTCTAGGTGCTTGCCTGGGGCCGACATCTCCAGTGTGGGGCCACCCCTCCTGGTGATGCCGATGTCGCCGATCGTGATGAGTTCGATGTTTGTGGGTTTACTTCCTCGCAATGTGTAAATGACCAACACGCGGTTGGGGAAAACGCTGGTAAGGGTCAGCGCCCCCATGCTTCGGTAGATCTCCAACTCGTCGTCGGGCAACTGCTCGACGATGGCCTGGAAACTTTCCTTGTCGTCTAAAAAGGTCTTTGCCATGATCAGTCTCCAAAGATCGCATCGCGCAGATCCTGAAAGGAACCCTGCACTGAGTTGACCAGAGCGTCCTTCTCCAAAAGACCCCGGAACATCCGGGCCTGCACGGTACTGCGAGCGATTGCGACCCGGCAGTTTACGGAACTTTTCTGGCCGTCCCGATCCAAACGCGCGACCACCTGGTTGAACGGTGTGGGCGTTGTTGGCGCCTCGACCACCAGCATGTCGTGACAAACGTGCTGCAGTCCGTCGACACCGAAGCCGGCGCTCTCGGGGTGCAAAATGATGACTCGGCAGGCATCGGACTCGGTGAATTTCTTCAGCGCAAGTTGCTTGCCCTTTGGGCTCACGTCACCGTAGATGGCCACGGCGCCGTAGGTTGGCCCGAGCTTCTCAAGCAGGTAGGCGTTGGAGCGGCGAAAGTTCGCCACGACCACCAGCTTGCGCTCGGCGATCTCGTCCAGCGTCTGGTAAATCAGCTCGAGCGCGGCGGGCTCCTTGCTCGGGTCGTCAGCGAAGTGCCCCCAGTTGAGGATGACCTGCTGCAGCGCGGCGCGCAGCTTGCTGCTGCTGATGGCGTCGATGTAGCCGCTGCCGTCCTCGGCCTGCAGCAGGCGCTCCTCGGCGATGCGCTGGTAGAGCTTCAGGTGCTCTTTCTCAAGGTCGTAGACGATCGGGGTGAACTGCACCGGTGGCATGTCTTTGACATGCTCACGGATCAGGATGCGGTGCGAGTTCACCTTCATGTTGCGCTCGAGGATGTCAAGGTTGGCCCACTTGATGACCTTGTTGTACTCGTCGGTCTCCTCGATGTGCATGCGGTCGAACATGCGCTGGTTGCGGTACAGGCCCGGTGCGATCAACTTCATGTAGCCGTAGGCGTCGCCCGGCTTGTTCAGTGGTGTGCCGGTGAGCAGCAGGAGCGGTGCACCCTCGGCGAACAGGGCCACCGCACGGTGCGTGTCGGTGGTGATGTTCTTGATGGCGGTGGCCTCGTCGCAGATCAAGCCCGGGCGGCGCGGTTTGATGCGCTCCCACAGCGACTCGAAGTCGAGCTTGAAGACCTGGTACGAGAGCACAACGACGTCGACGTTCAGGTCGAGCGCAGTCCGTTGCTTGGGGGTGCCTTTGTACTCGACGGCGGTGAGCGCTTTGCCGGTGGTCTTGTCGGTGACCTTACGGATCCAGGTGGCCCACTGCGGGATCAGGATCGGGGGCACCACGATGACCCAGCAACCGGCGTTGCCTCGGATGATTTCGTACAGGGCTTGGTGGGTGGCGCCGGAGGTTTTGCCCGCGCCGGGCTCCCAGTAGTAGCCGGCGAGGGGGTTTTCGCACAGCTGGTTGACGGAGTCGATTTGGTAGGGGCGCAGGGGAAAGGGGAAATTAAATCGCTCCCTGGCTTGCTCGTATGGCGTCATGGTTTTGTACTTCGGGAGAGGGGTAGATCCGCCAGTTGACGGGATGGGGTTGGGTTTACCAGTCGAGTCGGGCGATGCGCTCGGGTGATGTCTCTTTGGCGTCCCGCGCAGTGCGCATCAGCTTGACCATGCTGGGCACTTTCTCGGCCATCTCCCAGTCCCGCCAGGAGCCGGGGTAGTTGTTCTGGTGGGCACGGACCACGGCCTCGACCTTGTCGGGGTCGTCCCCGGTCTCAGCAGCGACGGCGAGGGCAAGCTCTTTGTTCATGCGGTTCTTTCAGGTTCGGTCAAATGTTGGTGTCGTCTCAGGCACTTCGCCCCGCAGGTCGCCTGTGCCGATCGGGTAGTGGTCGACCCGATGCAGGTCTGCTTTGCCCGAGCCAATGTTGTTCAGCACGCCGTAGGTGGTGTTGTTCTCGGCGTTGTAGTTGACGGTGAACTGCGTTGCAGCACCGGCATCAACCAGGCGCTTGGCCTGGGCTCGATTCAGGGTTGCCATTGGTGATCTCCTTGGACTCAAAACCTGGACAACAGCGCCAGGGCTTGCGAAGTATCCCGCACATCGTCCCTGTTGTGGTCGATTCTTGGGTCTTGCCACGTCATCGAGCGCGCCATGAAGCTCGACACCCAGCCTGGCCCGTAGGCCTGGTACAGCTCGAGCTTGGGGAACGCCGGACTGCGCACCAGGCGCTGCAGCATGGCCTGGGGCGCAAGCGCCATCAGGCTGCGCACCAGCTTGTGATCCGGCACCATGCCGGGGGCGACGCGCCCGCCGCCGTCAAGCTGGTGGTTGGCTGAGTGGTAGCAGACGACGCTGAAATTGTGGTCTGGGTGCGGGCCCTGGGTGAAGTCCCAGGACAGCCAGCCAAGGTTCCAGACCGGTGGATCCATGAGCAGGTGGCTCTTGCGCGTCCAGCCGTAGTCGTCGTGGGTGTGTGGTGAGTAATTGATGATCACGTTGTCGCTTTCCCGGCTCTCGCCGCTTCCAGTTGGTTGATGATGTGGGGCAGGGTGTCTGCCTCGCCCTTGTCGCGCCGCAGCTCGACGAACCGCGGGTGGGACAGGGCGTAGAGTGTGCTGCTGTCAGAGGGCATGACGATGTCGTTGGCGCGCACCGTGATGACGCCACCGGTGACAAGGGCTCGGTTCTCGTGGAGGTAGGTCTCCATCTCCCGCTTGAGTCCGCTCACGCCTACCTGCAGCGTGCCGCAGGCGCTCTCGCAGATGAGGCTGCCGAACGTGGCCTCGGTGCGCTTGCCCGGCTCGCCAGGGTTGAAGCCTGTGATCTTCAGGTCGACCTCGAACTCGACCTTGTACTTCACTTGAAATTTGCTATCGCCGTCAAACCAGGGCATGCCGGAGTGCTTGACCACGGTGCCCTCCAGGCCCTTGGCCAAGGTCTCGCTGAAGTGTTGCGCTGCCTCGGCGCGGGAGTACACCATCCGGTATTCGATGACGTCGATGACGGCCTGGAGCCTGCTGCGCACCACGTCGAGCAGCGCGGCGAAGCGCTTGACATAGGGCGTCTCGTCTCGGCCGCCGGGCACTGCAAGGCGTGCCGGCACCAAGTCCCAGGCGTCGTACATGACGGTACAGGCCTCGGGAAGCCCACCGCCGTCTTGCATGCTGTTCAGGATACCGTTGCTGTCCTTCCGGTGCATCAGCTTGCCGTCTTGCCTGATGGTGAGTTCGCCGTGCAGTTCAACGCCGCCGTCGGGGAACAGCTCCAGCGCGGCGCGCTCGATGTCGGCCAGCGCTCCGCGTGGAAAGGTGAGACCCTGGCGCGAGGTAATCTGGGCGGCGCCGTTCTCGACCCGGATCCGGGCGAACATGCCGTCTGCTTTGAGCTGGCTGAACACGCCTTGGGCCCAGGGCCACTGGTCAAGCTTGGCGTCCTTGGGCAGGGAGCAGCGCATGTAGGCGAAGTCTGGCACGGCTCCGGGGTGCACGCGGTTGATGGTGCCGGCGCCGACGCCGCAGCGCAGGTCCTTCAGGATGCAGCGGTGCAAGATCGACGCGGCCTTCCAGTTGAGTTGGCTGAAGTGCTCAGCGATGCGCAGCAGGGCAGCGTTGCCTGTGATCGTCCGTTCGGTCAGTGCACGCAGCAGCCCCATGTCCAGCACCATGTCCAGACCGCGCCCGTCCAGTACCCACTCCGGCAGCGGGAGCTTGGCGATGTAGAAGGGCTTGGTGGGGTCCAAGGCATACGCCACGAAGGAGATCTCGCCCAGGCTCATGCCCGAGACGATGGCCTCCTTGTCCTTCTTGCCGGGCGTGTCAGCGAGGCGGGCCAGTGTGTCGTGAAAGCGGTCAGTGAAGTCCATTTGAAATTCTCAGTGAAAGGTGTTCGATGAAATCGTCCAGTCCCAGGTTTTCGTCTGGGCGGACGGGTGCGTTGATCTGGTCGAGGTACTCCTCGATCACGCAGACCATGTCTTCTGCGTCTCGGACCGCGCTCTCTCGCGTGGTCCACCTGCTCAGCCAGATGCGGGGAGCCAGGTCTCCCATCTTCTCGATCGCATAGAGCTGGACAGGTCCGCTCTTGGAGATCGTGTAGCCGAGGAGGATCTGCACACCGCCTCGGGCAACGCTGAAGCCCCCTGCCTCGTGCAGAGGTCCGTCCTTCAGCCAATCGGTCATCTGATGTCTCGGTCAATGCGACCGTCCTGCGTCAGTTGCACGCGGCGGGTGCCGCGCGGCGCGGCAAAGCCGGCCAGATGGGCAGAGATGCCGATGGCGCGCAGGGCCCACTGCGGGGCACCTTCGACATCGGCTTGGTTCACACCGTGAACCCCCACCAAAAAACCCTCGACGTAATCTCGCCCAATTTCGGTGGCGGCCACGACGGCCGCATCCACGAGCACTGCTGGCCCGCCCACATCTGGGTCGGTGATGGCCCACTGGCCACCGGAGCGCTCTACCCGAAAAAAGTTTGTCTGACGCATGTGTTGTTGTCCTGTTTCAGTTTCAGTTGCAGTTTCAGTTGTGGCCGCAGGCCGGTCAGAAGCTCACTTCAACCTTGAGCTCGTCAGCAGATCCGTCGACCACCAGCCAGGCGCGCCCGGCCTCGACGTAGATGAAGTCCTCGGCAAGTTCCTCGGAGAGTTCGGCGACGGCCTCGAAGACCTTCTCCCTCATCTCGTCGCGCCCAGCCTGCAGATGCTCAAGCAGCGTCTCCTCGGGTTGGTTGCGGGTGGCCTGCGCCTTCAGGCGGTTGAGTTGGAGGTCGCCCCGGTAGATCGCCTCGTGCATGTCTTTCAGGTCCTGCAGTGCCTCGGGCACGTCCCACTCTTCCTCGGCGCGCTGCATCAGGCTGTGCGGGGTGTAGGCGGGCAGGTCGAGCGGGTTCCTGTGAGCGGTGGCGTTCTGCTCGGAGCGCTCGATGTCGCGCCAGCAACCGTCCGGGATGTGCCAGCCATCTTCCCCGGCGACCAGGTAGCTGGCCCTGGCGTTGCTCATCGCCTCGTCGTACTCGGTGCGCAGCCGGAAGCACTTGGGGTCGGTGTAGCCGTCGCGCACGTCGCAGCCGCCGTGCACCGTCAGGATCAGGTGCGTGGGCTCGTAGTCGCCGTCGATGGTGATGACGTGGAACTGCAAGACTTGCGAGAGGTTGACGTCGTCTACGGGGTTGGAGGTGTTGACGCAGTAGGGCTCGCTGGCCAGCCGCTCGGCATCGAACAGGTGCTGGGCGAAGTTGTCGGCGGCCTCCAGGTCCCCAAGCCCTTCCTCGGCCATGAAAGTGTCGAGATCCTGCTGCAGCTCGGCGTCGAACTCCAGGTGGGCGACCATCCAGTGGTAGAGGCTTACAGTGGAGGAGACGCTGACGCGGGACGCCTTGGCGGTCTCGATCACGTCCCAGCGCGTGGTGCACTTGGGGTCGGTGGCGAAGTCGCGGCCGGCGTTGCGCGACCAGTTGCGGCCGTAAGCCCCGCCGCTGTCGCACAGGGCGCTTCCCGTGTTCTCCTTGAGCATCTCGGCGATGACTTGCTCGCTGGTGACGCCGGTGTAGTCGCGGGTTTCGATGGAAATCATGTTGGACTCCTGGAATGCCCCAGTCGGGGCGGGTTGGGTGTTATGTGGTTTGGGGGTGGGTGTCAAGCGCGCATCAGGAACGTCTTGCCTTTGAAGGTGGCCTCCATGTAGTCGGCCTCACGCTCTGCGGCGGCGGCGTCCCAGTCGATGTGGTTGTAGAGCCAGTCGTCGTTGTCAGAGACAGCGTTGACGCTCCTGGACCACTCCTTGATGTACCGGACGAAGTGGCGGCGGCGGATCAACTCCTCGCCGCTGCTCCAGCTGCCGTAGCTCTCGCACTGGGTGGCCAGCTTGCGCAGCTCGATCAGCTCGATGGCGTCGTCCTGGTCGATGTGGTCGTCGGCTTGGCTGATCTCGGTGAGCCAGTCATCGAAGTCAGGGAGTGCCTCGCCTGGGCCGGTGTACTCCTCGACGAAGGTGTCGTAGGCGTCCTGAAAGGAACCCCCCAAATCGTCGATGCGGGCGATGACGTTGCGGCTGTCGATGACGTCTGCCTTGTGACTGATTGATTTGTTGGCCATGTTGAACTCCTGAAAATGCCCCAATCGGGGCAGGCGATGCGTCAGGCGACGCGGGTTTTGGAAAGCAGGCGGATGTCGACCCGGCGGTAGCTGCTGCCGTGGGCGGGGAAGCCGATCACGGTGTCTCGCTGCACTTGGCACAGGCCGCAGTCGGCGCAGCTGGTGTCGTCTCGGACGGTGGCGGGGCACACCACCACCTTGCGTCCGGCGGGCGTCTTGCTGTTCGTTGTCTGGGTGCTGGGGAGCACACAGACGACCGGGCCCACGCCCAGGTCGCACAGCGCGTCAGCCTCACTTGCCGAGTCGGCGGAGAAGTTGACGGTGAAGCCGGCAGCGTTGGCCATGGCCACGGCGCTGACGTTGCCCGGCGTGGGTGGGTAGTGGGTGTAGGTGAAGCCGCGCTTGCCGGCGTTGGCCTTGACCAGCATGCCGAGCGCCACGCCGTCGATCACGTTGTCGTGCCCGGGCAGGTCGCCAGCGGCGTTGTGGCGCCACAGCTGGTTGGCCGGCAGCGTGTCGATGGCGTCGCAGAACATCTGCCACGGCATGCCGCGCTCACCGGTGTTGACCTTGGCCCAGTGCAGGGCAAGTGGGCCGGACTCGGCGTAGCAGCCGTTGCCCATGAAGGAGCAGGACGGCGGGCAGCTGTCGCTGGCGGTGACGCTGACGGGTATTGGGCCGGTCTTGGCGTTGGCCGACTTCAGGGTCAGTTGGGCGTGGTAATTCCTGGCGAGTTTTGCCATAGTTGGACTCCGAAAGTTGCCTCAATCGAGGCGGGTTGATGGCCTTTCGGCCTGGGGTTAGTCTGGGTCAGGCCTGGAAGCCGAACAGCTTCACTTCCTGGTGCCCCTCGAAAACGAGGAGCGAGTGGTAGTCGTCGGAGAAGCCACTCGTCTCGCCAAGGTCCTTGTTGTCGTACTTCCACGCCTCTTTCTGGGCTTCCTCACGAGCGCGGTAGGCGTTCACAGCTTCGACACGTGCGACGTAGCAGTCCTGGCCGTACGGGTCAGCGCGGTAGTCGGGGCGCATCAGCACGACGGTGAATTTGGTCTTCATGTTCAGCTTTCAGATGTAGGTGGTCGGGTGGACTTCTTGGAGCTGATCAGCGCCCCCTCAAGCCCAGGATTTCCGCAGCTTACCCAAACTTCCCCACGGCTCTCGCGTCGAGGGTTGGGTTGGGGTTGATCGGCAAAGCGTAGGCATCTTGGACAAGGTCGAGCAGTATCGATGGGCCGCCCTGAACGAGGCGTACAGCCTGGCCGATGGGTACGCCTCTTCGGTTGAAGCCGGCAAGCTGTGTGGCTATCTCGCCCAGATCTGCGCAGGTCTTGCGAAGCTCTGCAGACGGGCGTGCGGCCTGCGCGGAAAAGGCGAAGGCCAGCGCAGTGGCGAGCAGGGAAAATTTGATCGTGTTCATGTTGACTCCAGTGATGAAAGTGCGCCCAGCACGTGGCAGGGCTTGGTCATGGCTCGCAGGGTGGTCAGGCGGGTCTCGCAGTAGAGTTGACTGGCACGGGCCCGCTCAAGGTGGGCGCGGGCCATCTCGGTGCTCGCCGCGGCGTCGATCAGTGCTCGCTGCGCCTCGTAGATCTGGTCTTGCAGGACGCGGGCGATGTCGGGTTTCTTGAAGGGGTTCATGGTCATTGCAGTTTTCCTCGAAGTTGAAGATATTGGCGGAACTCGCCGACGCGGTACAGGTTCTTGCCGGACGAAGCGTTCAAGTTGGATGCCTTGGGTGGGGCGAGCCCCTCGGCCGGCCTGACGATGCTGCCAAAGCAGGTGCCCGGCTTCAGCTTGAAATGCTCGTCAAGCTCTCCGAGGCTCATGGATATTCCCGCTCGGCCCGGCCGCGTGACCCTGGAAAAATTCATCTTCATGCCGCCACCTCGGTGCAGGCGTAGGCGGGAAAGTTGGCCAGGAGCCAGTCGCGGACGAACAGCCTATTGATGGCGGCAAGCAGGCCCTCGTCGGCGGGCAGCCCCCACTCCATCAACTTGTTGAGGTAGATCCAGCGCACATCTCGGTCTTCGTCCTCGTCGTCGGCGTCGTTGTCGAAGCTCACAATGTCAACCCAGCGCATGCCGGGGTTGAACTTCAGGCGGGCCAGCTGGCAGCCGATCGACTCGCGCCGGCGCTGGTTGCTGGGGCGCTCACGCAGCAAGCCGTCGACGTTGAAGTCGGACTCCAGCTGCATGTAGGCTTGGCAGATGTCGAAGGTGGAGATTTCGCCGTCGGCGGTCTTGATGTAGTTCATGTCGGCTCCCATTCAAAAGTCGGCAACTCAGGGTGGGGCGGGGCGTCGCAGTCCAGTCGCAGCCACTGGATGCGCCGCTCGGCGCACATGGCCATCAGGGCTGCCAGTTCGGGGTGGGGTGCCAGGGCGTCCTCGCAACACTCTGAACTGGCCCAGATGATCCAGCCGAAGTCGCCCCAGGGTTCGTAGTGGATGTGGCCCCACAACTCGGCCACCACGCAGTCTTCGCGGTACTTGCCGAGCGCGGCAGCGGTGTGCTTGGGGATGTGGGCTGTGCTGAGCGTGACGATGCGCTCGGTGAAGTCGGTGAGGTTGATCACTTTGGTCTCCGGTTAATGCCCCAGTCGGGGCGGGTGGGTTAGCGGTGCTTGGTGTCTGCGGGGGTGAAGTCGCAATGTGGGCCGGTCGGGTCCAGGCTCTCGAACGGGGTCCGCTCACCCCACACTTGTTTGGGGTGGTCAGCCCACCTGGCGCAGGCCCGGCAGTTGGCCACTGGCCCCGGCTGCGGCTGGCACCGGGAGTAATCAAAGGGCAGGGGTGAGAAGCTCATGTCATGTCTCCTGGCTGTGGGCGCTCGTCCGGCGCGCGGGTCGGCTGCGGTGTGAAGAACCCCGACAAGATGTCTCGGAACACCGGGTGGACGTGAGCATTGAGGTGGTCGCGGCAGTGGCTTACGCCGTTGTCACCCGGGCCCTGCTCTTGGCCACACTGGCTGCAGTAGGTCTGGGCGAATCTCATGCTGCCACCTCCACAGCACGCAGATCGCCGTCGACGAGGGCGTAGTTGACGGGGTCGGTCGACTCGACCGCACGGTAGTCGGTGACCAGCAGCCAGCGGCCCATCAACTCGCGTGCCGACTGCTCGGCCTCCTCGCGGGTGGCGAACACCAGTGAGTTGCTGTGGAAGCTGCCGTTGACGCGGACCTCGGGCTTGTAGGTGATGGCGCTCATGCGACATCCTTCGCGCAGAACTCGCCGAACTCGGCCACGGTTCCGCAGAAGATGCTGTCGTCGACGTTGCCGTGCCCCACCACATAGCACTTGATCCTGGTGCGAAGCTTGTCGTCGACCGACACGGTGTAGCCGTAGTCCTCGCTGTCGAGCTTCAGGCGCGGCGCGGTGATGTAGACGTTGCCCGCCATCGATGTGCGGGCATCTGTTGAGGTCTGCTTGAAGTGGTGCACCATCTGCGCAGCGAGGCAGCCGGCGCCGTTGGCGATGCGGCGGTTGTCCGCACTGCTGATGCCGTTGACCAGCGTCAGAGCAGCGAGGAACTTGTGCAGATCCGCCCCGTGGACGCTGGGGTAGCCGTCGAACTGACGGTACATGGTGCACAGGATGGTGCCGTTCTCGATGACGGACGTGATGGAACGTGTTCCCATTTGGGACTCCTTAAATTGCCTCAATCGAGGCGGGGTTTGCGCGGAATGCGCGGGGTCGGTTATTTACTCAACGAGGGTGCTGGGTCGCTGCATCTCGACCCACTGGCAGGCCGCCTCTTTGGCCAGACAAACCCCACCGATCGGGGTGTAGAAGTCGCCGGCCTTCGAAAACCCCCTGGAGCCAGGGAGACGGGGTACGAGGTCGTACCACCGCGACAGCGCAATGTCGTTGAAGTGGGGGTCCACCGAGCCCAGCAGCGCCTTCGGGCCCAGGGCAGCCACCACGGTAGCTATGGTCCTTGCGTTCACGAACTGGCCGTAGTACCTGCGGTGTGCGCCGGGGCCGTCCGCTCTGCTGTCCTCCATGTACTGGGCGCGGGTGTAAGTGTTCGGCGTTGTCATTTGAGTGCTCCTGATGGCTGGACCTTGCCCAGTGCGTCGACCAGCCAGGGCTTGCGGTCAATCTCAATCGTCTGGACCTCCCAGCCTGGGTTCTTGGCGAGGATTTCAGCAACCTGCACGCGTGCCGCAGGTTGGTAGGGCTGGCCCACTTCGCAGAGCATGTGGAAATCGAAGTCCATGCAGCCCCCAGCGGTGTAGCGGTAGCGCAGGACGCGAATCAGTGGCGTGGTGCTGACCCTGGGCCTGGCCTGAGCCATCCTCACAACGGTGACGTTCATGGCTCAGTACTCCGTGACCAGGATCAAGCGGCCATCGCCGACCCCGCCCTGGGTGGTGGCCTCATAGGTCAGCAGCATGCTCCAGTCGCCGTCCGGCATGTCGGTGTAGCTCACGTTCTCGGTCCAGAACGGCGGGTCCTCGTCGCCGGTGGTGGCGGTGATCTTGGCCTTGCTGGCCTTGACCGAGACCGTGACGGTGGCCATGACGTAGGTCTGCTTCAGGCCTCGCAGCGCGGGTCGGATGGTCAGCCCAAGCGTATCCAGCAGCCAGTAGCAGCCTGACTCGGCCACCTCCTTGACGCCGTCGCTGTACTTCATCCAGCGGTACAGCGGGTTGAAGTGGAAGGCGTCGGTGCCGTTTCGGCTCTCGCCCAGGGCTTTGTGAAATGCGGTGTCGTCCATGTGGAACTCCTAGATGTGGCGCAGTCGCGCCGGGTGGTTGCTGCGGTTGCAGCGGGGTCAGGTGGTTTCTCGTGCCAGCGGCACAGTGGTGACTTTGCCCAGAGCGATCTGCTCTCGGATGTAGTTGCCAACCTGGTCCATGTTGCCCTCGGTGATGACTTCAGCCTGGGCGTCGTGCAGCTCCATCAGCAAGCGCAGCGCCGCGATCTCTGGCCCTGTTGGGACGTAGCGCCCGATGATCTTGGCCCGCGCGCCGATCTGCTTGATGGCGTCTTTGCCGGCGGCGGACACCCCCAGGTACTCGCCGCCGATGCCGGCTTGGTGCAGGGCTTCGACCACGTTGGACATGGCGAAGATGTTCAGCATGTCAGCCCGGTCGGCGACGCCGCGCAGAAGCCGCGCCATCGCCATGCTGTTCTTCATCTGCATGGTGAGCAGGTACTCGGTCTCCTGGGAGAGCGGGGTGATGTTGCGCAGCACCTGCCCGACCGGGTCTTGCAGGTTGCGCTTGGGCCGGTAGGCCTTGCGGGGTTTTTTGTTGGTGGGCAATTCAGGTCTCCTTGGCGGGCTTTTTGTAGCGCCCGTACTCCATGTTGAAGTCGTAGGGCACCTCAACCTCCTCAGTCCAGTCGGTGCAGGTGCAGTCGAAGCACACGGTGTGGTCGTAGGTCAACACCTCGTCGAGGTCGTTCAGGTTCTTGTAGGCGTCGACGTAGACGCGCGGGCTGCCGCAGTGGCCGCAGACGTAGATGGTTTTCATGCCTCGTCCAGTTCTTCGTTGGTTGGTGTGGGAACCCAGATCCAGGCCGAGACCCAGACGCCGCCCTCGCCCACGTCGAGGTAAGGCTTCTCGTCGATCTCAAGCCCGTCGGGGGCTTGCTCGCGAGCCTGGGCAATGTGGCCGTCGTAGGCCTCGCGGTTCTCGTCAATCTCGGTCAGCTCGCGGCGCATGTCGTCGATGTGGTGGGGCAGCCAGTTTGTGGCGCGCTTGGCCAGCACGGTCCGTGCAAGGTGTTCGAGGTGCATGTCACTCTCCTTGGTTGTATGGGTTGTCGCGGTCGAGTTCGTCTTCCTCAAGCTGGAGCTGGTGCCTGACCCAGTTCCAGTAGCCTTGCAGGGTGTCGCCGTCGTGGACGCGCAGGCGCCACACGTCGATCGGGAAGCCGGGGTGCTCGTCGTCGCCGTCCGGGGCGTGCTTGCTGGCAAGCTGTTCGGGCGTCAGGCCGTAGTCGTCGATGTAGAAGTGGGTCATGTCAATCCTTGTGAGGGCGCGCATGCGCCGCGATGTAGCCGGTGCCCGGCAGGTGGTACAGGGTGCAGGTCGGGGCGTCGGCGTAGTGGCCGCTGGGCCGCACCAACCTGGCATACCCCAAGAACTCGGCGTTGTCGGGGATCGTGGCGTTGTCGGGGATCGTGGCGGCTAGCCGGTGCAAGTAGCCGCCGCGCTCAGCGTGGGTGGTCATGTCTCGTCCCCTTCTGGACCAGGTTCATGGTGACGTGTGGCGGGCTCGAGTTCAGCTGCATGCCCGTGTAGTCTGATATGAGTTCGTAGCCCTGCGGGACCACTGGGGGTGCCACGTCGTAGCCGCTGTACCACTTGCCCTTGATCACAGTGCCGCCGTTATATCGAATCGAACATGCGATCCGCACTGAAACAGACTGCCCCGGCTTTTCTTTGCCCCGCAGGTCCGTACCCGGGACCTTGAAGAAGAACTTTTCGTTGTAGGGGTCATTTAATCGCTCCAACCACTCGGCTTTTTTGGCCTGCTCTTCTGTGGTGGGTTCGACCTTGCTTGATGCCTTGGTCATGTCTCATCTCCTTCGAAGCTCACCGAGCCGTTGGTCTTCTGCTCTTGAATAAACGCGTCCAAGTCCAGCGCAGCCTGGGCAAGTTGGCCTCGCTTGTAGGTCTTTCCGGTGTGGCCTGTGGCGGCTGCCAGCATGTTGGTCGGGGTGTAGCCGCTGCTCACCTTCATACCTGTTTTCAGGTAGAACCTGATGCCGCTCAGCAGCACGACAGCGGCGTAGAGGTTGACTGCGGCGCGCCCGGTGAAAGACGTGCCGCCGCCTTTGTGTTGGGTGATGGTGGCTTTGGTCACAGGCCCGCCACCAGCTTGTCTTCCTCTTTGCACACAATCCGAAGCGCATCCAGCGCCTCCTCGGTGACGTACTCCTCCCCGAAGAAGCCCCAGCACGATTCCAGCTCGTCGCGCCCGATCTCGTCTCCGGCCTCGTCACGCTCGATGCGATCGATGGTGTATCCGTAGACCTCGCCGCGCAGGTACATGGCGAACTCGTCAACCACGCCGTCGATGTAGTGGTGGGCCTTGTCGCGCTGCTGCGCCGACAGGCGTTTGTTGCCCCACTCTTTGAGGGCGTCCTTGGCTGTCATGTAGGCCCAGCCGCTGCGCCAGCTGTCCCAGCGGCAGTGGTAGGGGTTCTCGCGCAGTCGCGCCTCGGTATCGCCGCGCAGCTTGGTGCCGGTGCTGATGGTGGATCCACTGTGGACGTAGGCCCACACCGGCACGCCGACGAGCACGCCGTCGGCGATGTCTTGCCCGATCTGGTCGAGCTCGTCGTCGGTGCAGGGCTGGCTGCCCAGCGTGGTTCGTGCGCTGCCTCGGTAGGCGATCTTGACGATGTCGCTCTCGGGCGGCTCCGCGTCGTCGTCCTGGTAAATGACAGCGACGATGTCGGGATTCGAGCTGGCAAGCTCTTTGACTTTGTACATGTTGGACTCCGGTTGGTGCCCCAGTTGGGGCGGGTTGTGCGCCGGTGGCGCGGGTCAGTTATCCAAGCCCTCCACCAAGCTGCGCAGCTGCTCGATCGCCTGGTTCAGCATGCCGACAAACTCAGCATCGTCGTGAGCGTCGGCCGCCTCTCGGACAACGAAATGCAGGAGCGTGTCACTGATGGCCTCCACCTGCTGGGTGGTGGTGGCGTAGCTGTACTCGCCCCCGATGTAGTTCTTGACCGCCAGTTGCTGGCGCTCTGTGAGTGTTGTCATGTCAATTCCTCTGGTACTTCGACGGTCTCGCCCATCTTGCTAGTAACGTAGCAGCGCATGGCTGCGATCAGGTAAGTGGGGCCGTAGTAGTCCGAGCCGTCACCTTTCCAGTTACGACAACGCCACTTTATTAGGGAGCAGTTCGTGTCCAATAGAGGTTCTGGCGCCAACAATTCCCGCTCAATGATTGGCCCGCCTTGGGCCCAGTCGGTTGAGTAAGGTGGGTAAACAGGGGTCTGCACTTCTGTTTTGTACGGGCACTGCTTGTGGCATTCGTAGTCAGAACTCCAGTTGTCTCCGTCACTGCCATCTCTAAAGTTCATGTCAGGGTGGTTGCAGTATTGGGTAGCCTCATCTCGCCCTTGGCGTTCTTCGTAATGGCGGCAGTCAAAGCATCTGGAAGGGCGAACTACAGGTGCCCAAACGTAACCCTCACATTTCGCCACCAGCCAATCAAGCTGGGTGGGTATGGCTTCTGATACTTTGATGGTTTTCATCTCAGGCCTCCTTGGGGTCAAACGTCGGCAGCGGCGCGTAATGCGTCCAGAAGTCGTATGCCGGGTTGTAGTTGCCGTAAGCTGCCACGCCGGCGTAGCGGTTCACAAGCTGGAGCTTGCCGCCGCGCTGGGTGGTGGCGTCGATCTTTCGGTAGTGGTAGCCCTTGTCGACCACCACGGTCTTGTCGGTGTTCAGGCGGATTTGGCCTGTCGGCGCGTTGGCAAGGTCCGGGCGGTGTACCCCGCTTGCCATCGCGGCCTGCCAGCCGATCCAGACAAGGACTGCGCGGGTGTTCTTGTAGTCGCCGGTCTCGCCGTGGGCCAGCGCCCACGCCTCGAAGCGTTCGCGCTCAGTCATGCCCGCCCCTTGCGCGCCAGCTTGGCGTCACGCTTGGCCTGGACCGCTGCGTTCCACTCCTGCACCTCCAGACCCTGCTCCAGGATCTGCCCGCGCACAGTTGGCTTGCGCTTGCTTTGGCGTTTGGGCGGCACATAGCCTGCGCTGTCTGACACCGCGCTGGCCAGCGCGGAGAGTGCCACCAGCGCTGCAAGCGACGCGGTCAGGTTGCTTCTCGATTTCATCATTTGGTACTCCTTGTGCGACGCATCAAGTCGACGGCGTCTTGGTTTCGTTTGGCCACGGTGCAGTTCATGCCGCCTCCTTGCGCAGCCCGCCGCGCGGGCCCAGGCTCAGGACGATGTCGGGGTACTCGCCCAGCTCCTCGAAGTTGGCGGCGATGTGGACGCTGGCATCGATGCGCTGGCCGTACCCGTCAAGCTCTCGCGCGGTGGCCTCGAAGTCGCGCACGGCGGCGCCGATGGTGAGGTAGGCGACGGCGTCTTCGAGCGCGTCGCCCCCCGTTCGCAGGTAGCAGTGGGTCATGGTTTGAACTCCAGTTCATGCCCCAGTCGGGGCGGGTTGTGGGTCAGCGCACCAAGTGATGTCGAACATCGCCTGGTGCGTGAGCATCTCAGACCTCCTTGCTGTCGAGGTAATTCACCAGCGCGGCGATGCCCCCCTGGCGTTTCACAATCTCGGCAAGCAGGCGCTTGGGCTTGTTCTGGATCGCGTCCAGTTCCTTGATCTTGCCCTCCTCGGAGGCGATCAAGCCGTAGATGGTTGCGTCCGTCATCTTGCTGACGTCGGCGCCGTTGACGAGGGTGACGGTGGTGATTTCGATGTGTGCGTTCATGGTGATTTCCTTGGTGGTGGTGAAAGGCAGGGAACAGAGTTTGTCGATCGAGTCGACGAGGGTTTTGACGTCACTCAGGTGGTCCCTGAGTTCAGTCTCGGCGAGGGTGGGCTCGCCCTCCCAGAAGTTGTTGCAGGCGCGATGCTGAAAGGTGTCGTCGCCTTCGACTTTGCTCAGGTCCCAGCGGGCGGTGAAGTAGCGCCTCAGGATTTCGCGGCTGTACTTGTCGGGGAGCGGCACGCCCAATTCGTCCCGACGATGAAGTCGGGTGCACGCGTCGTTGATAGCGTCGCGCTTGGAACTTGCCGTGTTGATGGCGCAGGGAAAGGACTTGTAAAAGGCCCCGTCGTTCTCCAGCACCAGGGCGATTTCCCTGAGTTGCTCGCCGTTAAGTCGTGTGAGTTCAGACATCGCCCGCCCCCATATCGACAAGCTCTTCGTGGCGCCCTATCAACAGGCATATCGCCACGCCGGCCGGCGCTTCTCGCCCCGACTGGGTGATCGCGCCATACCAGAACGCGAGGATCATCTTGCGACCGGTCGCGCTTTTGGGCTTGATGTCGTTTGTACGCAGCATCGAGCCGAGGGTGCGCTTCAACACGGCGGTGTTGAGCTCGACAGATACCGGGGGCGTGTTCAACGCTTCGACGATCTCGCGCATCTCGGCGTCCGTGGCCTCCACGAGCCTGCAGATCAGCCCGCCGTCTGCCCCGCACAGGTAGTTCTTGTCGCTGAGGTGCACGGGGCATTTGATGCCCTCAGATTTGTTGGGTATTGGGTGACTCACTTTGAACTCCAGTTCATGCCCCAGTCGGGGCGGGTTTGCGAGCGGCGCGCCGCTCGTATTTGATTTGGCCCTCAAGGCGCTTCAGGGTCGCTCCCAGCGACGGTGTCGGTGCTTGGTAGAAGGCCTTGCGGGCCTGGCCGTGCTGGGCCAGCAGTTGGTCAAGGTGGGTCACTTCAACACCTCCTCGATCTGGCGCTCGATGCGCCACAGGGCGAGTTCCTTGTCGCTGACGCGGGGGGTGGACGTGGTACTCCCCCTCCTCGTGGTCGTAGACCCTGTCGGGGTGCCGCCTGTCGAAGCGCCCCCACCCGCGCTGGGCAAACATCGAGCCAAAGGCGGCCGGCCCGAAGTTGAAGTTCAGGGCGACGTAGTCCTGCGTTCGCAGGCTGTAACTCCCGACACCGTCGTCGTGGGTCAGTTCCAGCCTCACGAATGGGGCAAAGTGCGGGTGCCCGGCCAAGTGCCCGGCGACGCAGGCAATCGTGCCGCACTCCGTCTTGTACTGCCGCAGGTCAAGCGCCGCATCGGGGACTGCCGAGATCACGGTGTGCGCCAGGCGCAGGTTGTCAAGGATGGTCATGCTGGTTCCTTTGCGGTGTGGGCGTCACGGGTCAACTCCGAAATCATGAAGGCGAGCAGGCGCCAGCGGGCAGCGCCATAGGCGCTGTCGGGGTCCCACTGGTCATCGGTGTTGTTGTAGGCCCTCGCCGGGTCACAGCCTTCGGAGGGCACCGGGTAATCCGGGTGGCCGGAGTACTCCGGCCAAGCCTTGAAGAGCGAGCGCTCAAGCCTGGTTCGTTGCTCGTGTTCAACCTCGCCGTGCAGCTCCCAGGCGAGGTTTGAGCAGATGCCCACTGGTCTTCTCACAGTTTGGGGGTCATCCCGGAACTTGACGAGGGCATCCAGTACAAGGGCTTTTTGCTTGGCGAGGGTCTCGGCGACGTTCATGTTGAACTCCAGTTGGTGGCGCCAGTTGGCGCCGGGTTTGTGCCAGTTGGCACGGAATTTGGGCAGGTCACCCGACAACGCCAAAGGCCAGGTCTTGGGTCTTGGGCCTTGGTCGTGACGTTGTCGGGGTTCCGGTCAAGCCAGCTTGCGTACATGCCGGGCTGGCGCCGGTTGGGAGGTAGCACGAAGCCCCGGCCGCAGCCGGTATCAACGCTTCGTACAGTCCGAGTCCTGGGGTCTATGTGCGCCTATAGCCGCTCCCGCTGGGGAGGGCCTCCAGGTCCCGGTAAACGTCCCCGTGCTGACGCGGGGCAGTGATTAGTTTGTATCTGATTTCATGTGGGGTTGGACTCGGGATGGGTGCACCAGTTGGTGCGGGTTTGGACTCTGCTTAATGCACCAGTTGGTGCGGCCCGAATTATGTAGGGGGAACACCTACATACCTTGTCATCCTCTTACGTTTGTTACGTTTGTCTAGGTCAACCGACGGAAGGTATTCGGGCTTGTCTGTAGGACAACGCCTCTTTCCTGTGTGGGCCGCGGGTCAGTTTCCGATTACCCAGGATGAGTTGCCGGGGCCGTGGGGCAGGTTCTGGTCGCGCCTGCCGATTCGGCGCAGCGCGCTTGCGGGCTCACCCATGTCAGCGGCAAACAAACGCACGTCTCGCCACCGCGCGGGTGGGGCAAGGTCGGGGCGCGTGGTTTGCAGTTGGTCGCCGCTGTCGCGCCAGCATGTGCGGCGCGGGTTGGCTGGGTCGGGGTCGGGGTCTGCGCATGGCGTCCAGCCGGGTTCCACCATGTAGGTGGGGTCAGCCGGGTCGGCGCAGGCCATCCACATCTCGGTCCAGGCATTGACCTGCTGCATGGTCAGGGACGTGGGCTTGGGCGCTGGTTTGGGTTTGGGCAGGGCTTTGGACTCGGGCAGGGGTTCGCACCCACAGCTGATCACGCCGCCGGGCACAAGTGTGCTTTGGCTCTCATACGTGGTTCGGCCACACTGGCACAAGCACTGCCAGACCACCTTGTTGACGGCTTTCACGGAGCTTTGGCGGGCCACCACGGTCAGCCTTCCAAACGTGTGGCCCACGAGGCCCCCTGAAGGGGCCTTGCGCTTGGCCAGGCTCTGCTTCAGGTATTGCGTGCACCCGCAGCTGGTTTTCTTGCCCGAGGTCAGGGCGCCGGCCCTGGCGTCGGAGAGCTGACCGCAGTCGCAGGTCGTCTCCCAGACCACGGCCCCGGAGCTGGAGCTGCGGCCCTTCAGGCGGGTAACGGTCAGCTGCCCGTAGACGCGCCCGACAAGATCCGCTTTGGGGCCCGGGTAGGGCTCGTTTGAGCCCGGTAAACAGTGGATGCGAAGGGTCATGGCGCTTGGCTCGAAATTTGTGCAGTTTATCCCCTGGCTCGAAAAGCATCCAGGATGCCAATTTTCAGGGAAATGAGTGTTTACGCGGCCTGCGGGGTACCTCATTTGTTTCTCGACCTGGAAAACCGCAGGGGGGTCTAGGGCACAAGCAGCAAACTTGCGCAAGAACTTCAAGCTTGAGCAAGCGATTCATGCGGCCTAGATCCCCTAGCCTTTGTATAATCTGTCTAATAAATATACCTTTCTTGTATTCTTCTAATTCCTTGTACTTTGCATAGTGCAGAGTTCAAAGCTTGAGACCATGCTAGGCCAGAAGGTTACCCAACTTGCCCATCTGCCCCTTGGATTTCGAGGATATACAGACGCTCAAGTCGGACTCGGGCTCGGGCTTGGGTTTACGCCAGCACGCCGAACAGCGCTGCCATGGCCCGCTGCTGGCGGTACTCGCGGCTGCCGGGGTTGATCGGGCTCAGTTCTGGGGCCACCCAGAAGTCCTGAACCAGACGGCTTTCGCCGTCATAGCTGTACACGCGCCCCTTCAGGCGGTGCGCTCGCTTGATCGCACTCACCAGGTTGGGGGTGGCGCGCCCACTGCGCACGAAGAGCGGGGTTGGATGGTTCGGATCGTCCGGACGCTTGACTAAATAGAGCATGGTCTTGCGGCGCCAGTTGGCGCGGGTTGGTTGGCTCGGGTGTGCCGGGCTTTGGGCATGGTTCCCGACGTTGTCGGGGTCTGGTTTCAGGCTCAGAATGGCCTGGATTCGCAGAAAAACAACGAAAAAGGTCGTTTTTCACGCAAATTTTTGGGGGTTTTGGCGCTTGGTTAGTGGTCACTAACTTAGCCCCGTGGTGGACTAACCCCGGTTGTCAGGTGGTCACCGCCGGATCACAGCACGCTGGCGGATCCCGTACGCCTGCTGCATCCGGCAGTCGTACACCCACTCCAGGTGGTGGGCCGTGTCCACGATCTGGCCGCTGTGTCTGACCGTGGTGGCGACCCCGTCCGGCGCCACGAGGCGCCACTCAAGGGGTGCGTAACCCCGGTAAACCTTGATCTTCCCAATCGTGCAGGTGTGAACCATGCGTGGACTCCCTTCAAATTGGCGCAGTCGCGCCGGTTATGCACCGGATTGGTGCGTAATTTGGGTTTCAGATGCGCTCTGGGTTGAGAACGCAATTGAAACCGGGCCAGACTTGGCCCTGGTGGGTTAGGTTTCCGCCATTTCGTCCCACTCGCAGTTTTCCCTCCAGATCCGCAGTGACTTTGCCCCAGACTGTTCGGATCTACCATCGAAGTGGTACCACACATCCTCGGTGGTGCAGCTGTACTTTGCCGCCAACACCGCCGTGGGTGTTTGCTTCAGCGTCCACTCGGGCGTGTGGCCCCTGTCGTAGCTGGCATGGCAGATCCCGACCGTGTCGCGCACCACTGCCACGCGGTCGCCCCAACTGGCTCTCCCTGCTTCCTCCAAGCTGTCGTACAGGTCGAGTTGCTCTTGAGCGCCGATACCGACCCACAGGCCAGACCCCTCGTAAAGCCAGGCTACCGCCTCTGAGACGGTGTGGAACCTTTGGGTAATGGTGGTGTTGTTTGTGTTCATGTTTTATCTCCAGATTGAGGTCGAATCGAAGTTGATTCCCACTGCACACCGACACGATGCACAGTGGGAATAGACCCCCGAAAATGGGCGCGGACCTGCCCCCGTCAACGTCAGCGCTCACTGACTTTTCAAACTTTCTGCGACAACGTCCCCGACAACGTCAGCGACCTTGTCCAGGTCCAGGTCCAGGTCCAGGTCCAGGTCCAGGTCCAGGTCCAGGTCCAGGTCCAGGTCCCCGACAACGTCCCCGACAACGTCAGCGACCTTGTCCAGGTCCAGGTCCGGGTCCAGGTCCAGGTCCAGGTCCGGGTCCAGGTCCAGGTCCCCGTCAACGACCACACCGGCGACAACGCCAAACTCTTGGCACACGTGCACGTCACCAGCCCCGTCACCAGCCCCGACAACGTCTCTGATGGGGGCCCTTGTCCGTGACGTTGTCGGGGTCTGCGTCTGCGTCAAGATCGCAGTCAGAGACCTTGTCGGGGTTCAGGTTCAGTCCTCCAGCCGGACCCTCACAGCCCCGATGATGAAGGCCACGACAGCCCCGACCATTAGGTGCATCGGAGCTGGGTCGCCAGGTGCCGGGAACACGCTGGAGACAAACGCCCCGGTCATGCAAATCAGACCGACCACGAGCATAAGGAAGGCGGAAACGTATTTCATTTTGGACTCCAAAATGGTGCAGTCGCACCGGGTCAGTACCAAAAGCGGCACACCATAAGCGTGGGATTGCCTATGGTGTGCCCCCAGACGTTGGCGTTGTCGGGGGCAAGGGGTCAGGCCAGCGCCAGCCCAATGGCGGCAGCGTACTGCCGCCGCTCCAGGTCGGCCTTGAAGTCGGCCTTCTGGGCATCCCAGGAGGGCCGGCTGCGCACAGCCTCCCGGTCAACAGCCCTGTCCCAGGCAAGGTCGACGCGGGGCAGGCCGAAATCGGCGTGGAAGGCGTCCTGTTCGGCCTGCTGGGCCGAAAAGGCAGCGGTGTAGTAGGCGTAGTCGCGCTCAAGGTTGGTCATGGTCATGGTCATGGTCAATCTCCAAAAATGGTGCAGTCGCACCGGGCTATGCCAAACGGCAAACCGAAACCTTGGGGCTTTGGTTTGCCCACTGCCTTGCAGTGAGCTGGGGTTGGTGGCGGTGAGGCCACCAGGTTGCGTTGCTCGCCAGCGAAGCCTGTTTTTACAGGCGTGAAACGTCCTGACCGTGACTGGCTATAGGTCAGGGGTAAGCGGCACCAGTCATGCCGTTATGCGGTTGTTCGACGCCCGCGGGATACGTCATTGCGATTCTTGAGGCAATTGTCATCACTCACACCGTCGCGGTGAGTGCAGCGCCCTATCAAACACCTGATAAGGAAATAGTGTGGCCTAATCTACCCGGCCACTAGATCCATAATACTTACGTAATTCTGGTTCACGCATACGTTGGGTACATATGAAACCCTTCCCGACAATAGCCAATTAATTGTCTGTTACATTGTCGGTGTATTAGCTTTGCTCCACGTTCTCCCATTTGTCAACGTCCTAACCTAATACCACGGATGATAAGTACGGTTAGTGTTTGGTCGTCAAACGCTTGCAACTGCTAATGAGTGTTTTCGGCATAAGGTAGCGGTTATCAATGGGAAACTTTCCCCGCTAAATATAAACCCGACGGTTAGCAGCGTATGCGGCACATTATCGACCCACCATGTATAACCTCACGTATGAGGCTTAACAATAGCGGGCTAACACGCTGCACAGTGCTAACCTATCGCATCGGCTACATACCGCGAGGGTCTGTAGCCTAAAAGAACGTCTCGCTTAGCGTCCAATGGCACGAATGCCACTTGACACTATCGAAGTTTGCCCCGCTATCGGGTGCCATTAGGGTAAACCCTTAGTGCTGCCAACCCGGCAGGGTTGGCAGGCTAAGAACTCACGTATTAGAACGGGGCTTCAGCAGCAGCAGCAGCAGCAGCAGGGGCAGGGGCAGCAGCAGCAGCAGCAGCAGCAGCAGCAGGGGCAGGGGCAGGGGCAG